>Ga0181519_10000999_pt1 | contig 24876 bp, 21 predicted proteins | sample PEATcosm2014_Bin_26_FD_121102 | JGI IMG/M metagenome (GOLD analysis project Ga0181519, IMG submission 121102) | Peatland microbial communities from MTU Mesocosm Facility, Houghton, MI, USA - PEATcosm2014_Bin02_10_metaG | ecosystem: Environmental > Terrestrial > Soil > Wetlands > Peat | place...
CGCGACCTGCTCGCCCAACTTCCCCGCAAAGATCGACGCCGCGCGATAAATTGCATCGCCCGCCGCCGCCTCAAACACCGATCCAACGATGCCCCGGGCTACTTCCGGCGCAAGCACCACCGGAACCCTCTGCGTGGGCACCCGCCGGGCATCGAGCATCCGCAACGTCCGGCGAGCCGCCTCGCGTCCTACATCCTCCGGTTGCTCCAGATCCCGGAACGCCCGCGCCTGCGACCACCAGTAGTCGCGCTGCATCTCCCCATTCGCGCCCTGCGCAATCGGACTGGTCGAGATAGAGCAGTATGACGACCGATATTCGCCCACAAACCCCCGCGAGTTCGCGAACACGCGCCGCCCCGTGGCCGCGTCGAAACTCGCCCCATCACTGTTCACCAGCCGCGTATCCACGGCCATCGCCGCCGCCTCCGCCCGTCGCGCCCACGCGATGCGCTCTTCAATCGGCAGCGAATAAACATCCTCGTGATACAGCCCCAGATCGCCGTTCAGCTTCCCAAACTCACTCGGTTCGGCCAGCCCCGCAAACGGATCCACCGACGTCACCTGCGCCAGCGCCACCGCGCCTTTTACCAGGTGCTCAATCCCATCCGCCGTAAAGTCGCTCGATGACGTGCTCGCCACCCGGTACCCGTTATCAGCCTCCACCAGCAGTCGAAGACCAATGCCGCGCGATCCCGACTCCTTCAGCGTCTCTACTTCCCCCAGCCGCACCGTCGTCGAGAACTCATCGCCCTCGCGGATGGTCACCTCCGCGTCCGAAGCCCCCGCCAGCAGCGCCCGCGCCACAACAAACTCCGCCAGCTCCCGCAGATTCGTTTGGGTTGTAAGAACTGCACTCATCGCCTCGTCCCCGCAGACCGCTCTGCTTCCAGCAGATTCAGCAGAATGTCGTTGATCCGCGTCAGATGACCCTCCCCCTTCGACTTCAACCACTTCAGCACCTTCGCATTCAGACGCACACTCACTGGAACCTTCCGTCTGTAATCCCGCAGCCTGACCATCCGCGCCAGTTGCTCATCCGTAAGCGGCCGAATGTCGCTGAAATCGATATCCGAATCGTCGCCCGCAGTCTGGCTCGCAGCCATTCGTCGAAATGCCGCACGCTCCTTTTCACTCCATTTCCTGTTTTTGATATCTTCTGAGGTCACGCTTCTCAGCCTTACGGGCTGAGATGATGCGGATGATTTCTTCGCCATCGCAGTTCTCCCTGTACGCGTGCACTACGAGCGTTAGAGACGTCCATTTACACTCTGCTCGTCCGGTTCTATTGGGTTGGCGGCCAGCCGCCTCACGCCGTCGAAGCAGTCCCCCAGCGAACAACGGAATTCGGCTTCTTGTGCTCACCTCGATTCGGCATCGCGTGATCATCCGATCGCCGAAACAAGCCGATAGCACCCTTACACTCAGGACAACGCAGCCGCGGCTCGGCTAGTTTCAGCGCCTGATCCGCCGAAATCGTGCACCACGCGTATCGGCGCGAACCTTCGGGATTCGATACGAACTGCTTGACATCCACTATTCTCATCCTGCTGCCGCTAACTTCCAGTCCCCCCCACCGTCATCCGATCCAGCTTCACGGTAGGCATCCCCACGCCCACCGGTACGCTCTGCCCATCCTTCCCGCAGGTCCCAATCCCCTCATCGAGCGCCAGATCGTTCCCCACCATCGACACATGCTTCAGCGCCTCGGGCCCGTTCCCGATCAGTGTCGCGTCCCGCACCGGAGCCGTCACCTTGCCATCCTCGATCAGATAAGCCTCAGACGCCGAGAACACAAACTTACCGCTCGTGATGTCCACCTGCCCGCCGCCGAAATTCACCGCATACAGCCCGCGCTTCACGCTGCGGATTATATCTTCGGGCGCATCGTCGCCCGCCAACATATAAGTGTTCGTCATCCGCGGCATTGGAATCTGCTGGTAGCTTTCCCGCCGTCCATTCCCTGTGCTCGCAATCCCCATCAGTCGCGCACTCAGCTTGTCGCTCAGATAACCCTTCAGCACGCCGTTCTCGATCAGCACCGTCTCCTGTGTCGCCGATCCCTCGTCGTCCACATTGAGCGATCCCCGCCGCGAAGGCATCCGGCCGTTGTCGACTACCGTCACCTTTGTGCTCGCCACCGAACGCCCAACCAGCCCCGTAAATGCCGACGTCTTCTTCCGGTTGAAGTCCGCTTCCAGCCCATGCCCCACCGCCTCATGCAGCAGAACTCCAGGCCATCCGGGACCCAGCACCACCTCCATCTCGCCCGCTGGCGCAGCCACGGCGCTCAGTTGCAGGATCGCCGTCCGCGCCGCTTCTTCGGCGAAATGCTCGGGCCCCCTGGGGCCAGTAAAGTGGCCGATCTCCACCCGCCCGCCGCCGCCCGAGCTGCCCTTCGCCGTCCGTTCCCCATCTTTGGCGATTACAAACACGCTCATCCGCGCCAGAGGCTGCGTGTCACTCGCATACGTTCCGTCCGACGCCGCAATCAGAATCCGCCGCAGTTCGTCGGCATAGCTCGCGCGCACCTGCGTGATCCTCGGATCGTACTTCCGCGCCGCCCGATCCGCCCGGTTCACGAGATCCAGCTTTGTCGCCAGATCCGCATCCAGATCCGCTGCAGGCGCCGGATACAAACTCGGCGCATCCGTCTCCGTGAATCCCCGCACCGTCTGCTTCGCCGGTCCACTCGCAATCAGCGCCGCCGTCCGTGCCGCCCGCAGCAGCCGGTCCGCCGACAGGTCGTCAGTGTATGCATACCCGGTCCGCTCCCCGCTCACGACGCGCACGCCGCAGCCCGCGCTCACGCCCTGGCTCGCCGACTTCACAATCTGCTCGTCCAGCCCCAGCGACGTCGCCGCCACCGACTCAAAGTAAAGATCCGCATAGTCGCCGCCCGCCGACAGCGCCTCGCCGAGACACCGCTCCAGCAGCCGCTCCGTAATCCCGAACTTCTCAAAAAAGTACCGCTTATGTTCCAATTTTTGTCCCTTCGCCCGAGGGTTCCAGGCCACTCCGGGCCCTCGTCACTGCAGTAACTGACATTTGCGTAGCTTATTTGATTCTTAATTAGATTTCTGTTTCCGTCGAATCCCCGTTCGTGCCATCCTTAGAATTATGAAGAAGCTCACCCTCCTCTGCTTCCTGATGCTGTTCTCGGCCTCCGCTTTTGCTGCGTCGCATCGCCATCATCACCATCATCACCATCCACACAACGGCACCCCCAACCATCACGGCGGTTAGCCGGCGGCGGGTGCGGCTCTATCACTCCCTATGCCGCCGGATCCGCACGACTCTCTCCGAATGTCTTCCGCGGGGCACCAAAACCCACCTTGCCGCTCCGCCTCTCCCGGTGTACCTTGCGGTGTATGAACACCGCATCCGCACCGCCTGCCGCAGTCGACCCCCGCTTCCCCATCGGCAAATTCCATCGCGCCGAAGCTAATATCTCCGATCACGCTTCGCACATCGATGTCCTCGCCGCACTGCCGGAAAATCTCCGCGCTGCCATCGACGGCCTGGGCCACGCCCAGCTCGACACGCCTTACCGCGACGGTGGCTGGACCGTCCGCCAGGTTGTCCATCACGTCGCCGACAGCCACTTGAACGCCTACATCCGCACCCGCCTTGCCCTCACTGAAGATTGGCCCACCATCAAGCCCTACGACGAGAAGCTGTGGGCAGAACTGGCCGACGCCCTCACCGCTTCGCCCGAACACTCTCTCCGCCTCCTCGACGCCCTGCACTACCGCTGGGTGCTACTCCTCCGCAACCTTTCCGAAGACCAGTGGCAGCGCGGCTACACCCATCCCGAAAACGGCCGTCAATCTATCGCCCAGGTCGTCGCCATGTATGACTGGCACAGCCGCCACCACACAGCCCACATTGTCGAATTACGAAAGCGTATGGGCTGGTAGGCTTTTCGCTTGCACTTGATCACAGCGGGCGCGGACCATCGAACGAGATGCCCGCGCCAATCTCACCCTCCGCCGTTGCCCCCAACCCCACCACCCTCGCCCGCTCCATCGAAGACTTCCTCGCCGACCATCCTTACGCCGCGATCCTCGAAGACGGCCGCCTGCTCTTCGATCTCCGCCTCGCCAGCTGCTCCGTCTCTGCCGATCACGGCCGCTGCCTGCTCCATCTCTGGTCCGACGACAAAAACCTGGTCCGCACCATCTCCGCTATCCAACCGCGCCGCGACACTCTCCGCATCGAAACCTATCGCTTCGGGCAGGCAAAACCACAGACCCTCACCTTCGTTCCCGATCCCGACTTCCGCACCCCCACCGCCCGCGACACAGCCCGCCGCCGCTACCTCCGCACCCTCGAGCATTCTCTCGCCAACCACTTTCCCGGCTGGACGCCTGAATCCTTCCGCTCCGCGATGGATCTCGAGCACAGCTTCGGCCCTGCCTACGCGCGCGGGATCATCACCAAAGGTCAATCGGCGTGGGCCATCATCGGTGTCGGTCCCGACGAACCGCTCGCCGTCATCGAAGGCGTTCTTACCCTCGGCATCCTCTGGCTCGATTATTGCCGCAAGCACAACAACGGCCGCCGCATCTTTCACGGACTCCGCGTTATCGTCACGCTCGGCTTCGCCGCCACAACCCGCGCCCGCATTGCCTGGCTCAACCCCGCCGTGGCCCAGTGGGAGCTTCACGAACTCAACCCCTCCACCAGCGAACTCACTGCCAGCCCCATCGGAGACGACGGCAACGTCAACATCCAGCTCCCTCACGCGTTCGATCCACAGGCCGCGCTCGGCCGATCCACCGTCGCCCTCGACCATCTCCGCTCGCTGCTCCCACTCGGCCTTCTCGCCGCCACGGAGATCCGCCCCCGTGGTGCAACCGAAATCGGCTTCTCCCTCCATGGCCTCGAATACGCCCGCATCCGGCACGGCCTCGTCCCCGGCTCCTTCGCCCGTCAGGACGAAATCTTGTTCGGCGCGGGCCCCAGCGAAACCGTCCTCGACGAAACTACCCAGGACCTCTTCCTCGATCTCATCGACCGGCTGTTCCGCGGCCGCGATCCCAACGCCTCGGCGAACGATCCGCTTTTCCGTCTCCAGCCGGAGCGCTGGCTCGAATCAGTCCTCCGCCGCGATCTTTCCCTCATCGACCCGTCGCTCGGCGATGCCCCCGTTTACTCCCAGCTCATCGCGGTAGCATCCGCCAGCCGCACCCTCCTCGATCTGCTCACCGTCACCCGCCAGGGCCGCCTTGCCGTACTCGAACTCAAAGCCGACGACGACCTTCACCTGCCCCTCCAGGCCCTGGACTACTGGGCTCGCATTCGCATGCTGCACCGCTCCGGAGAGATCGCCCGCCACGGCTACTTCCCGGGCATTGAACTATCCCCGGAGGATCCGCTCCTCTATTGCGTCGCCCCTGCGCTCCACATCCACCCCGCTAACGAAACCGTCTTTCATGCCCTCAAGACCGCGATCCCGTGGGAACTGATCGCTGTCGACGAACACTGGCGCCTACAATGCAGAGTCTTGCTCCGCAAGAAATCGAATGTCGTTCCGCGCAGCTCAACTTGAAGGATCGCTAAAAACGTCCTGCCCTCGCCTCAGAAGCTTTACCGCAGTCCACCGGAAGCCAGGAGCGTCTCCCCCGTCAGCCACCCCGACTCGTCGGAGGCCAGAAAGACTGCGACCGGTGCAATGTCTTCCGGTTGGCCGATGCGGCCCAGCGGGGTCCGGGCGACGAGATTGTTCATGAAGTCACTACCGATTGCCCCGGATGTTCCTTCCGTTTCGACTGGTCCCGGATTGATCGAGTTCACGCGAATCTTCCTCGGGCCGAGTTCCTTCGCCAGCACGCCTGTCAACGCACTCACAGCCGCTTTGGTCGCACTGTAGACCGCGCTCGCAGCCGGCGTATCCGTACTTGCCACCGAACCGATATTGATCACCGATCCGCCCTCACCCAGATACTTCGCAGCCTCGCGCGTCACGAGAATTGTCCCCAGCACGTTGGTGTCAAAAAGGCGATGGAATTGCTTCTCGGTCACATCGTCCAGCGGCGCGAAATCATAAACGCCCGCATTATTCACCAGCACGTCCAGCCGCCCGAACGCCCTCTTCGTCTCGGCAAATAAGCGCTCCACATCGGCCGCATTCGCCACATCGCCCTGCACCGCGACGGCCTTCCCGCCCTTCGCCTCGATCTCCGCCACCACCTTCTCCGCTCCTTCCTTACTCGACGCGTAATTCACCACCACTGCGGCCCCTTCTGCCGCCAGTCCCCTGGCAATCCCCGAGCCGATGCCCTTTGAGGCCCCGGTCACCACTGCGACTTTATTCGTCAACCTGCCCATTTTCTCAACCTCCGCACATTTAATACTTCGATACTTATCGAAGTATTGAATGGATGAGCCGTCCCACCCAAAGGGTTCGCCCTCACCGGTTAAATCTTCGCCAGTCGATCCAGATACGCCTGCCAAACCCCCCGATTCAGTTCCAGCGTGGCGAATTTCCCGTCGCGCGTGATTCGGATCAGTCCCGCGGTCTCCAGCTCTTTCATATGGTGCGAGAGCGTCGCCGCCGTTACCGAGTGACACTTTCGCAGCATCGCGCAGGAAACGGACCCACCGCTTTTCCCCAGCTGCTCGAGGATCCGATACCGGCGCGGATCAGCCAGCGCCCGCGCAATTACTGCCATCCGCCGTTCCGTCATCCGCGCTCGACTTGCGTTGGCCATAGCCTTCCGTAAAACTAACGTTTTCGAATATTAATCCCCTGTCGCGCGATATCCGGCCTACAATTCCTGGCATGCCCAACATCGACCAGCACCCCGCCGGCAATTTCGTCTGGATGGAGCTCGCCACCACCGACCAGGCCGCCGCAAAACAGTTCTATTCCGCCCTCTTCGGCTGGGAGGCCAACGATTCTCCCATGGGCCCCGGCGAGTTCTACACGATGTTCTCGCTCAACGGCCGCCAGACTGGCGCCGCCTACACCATGAAGGCTGAAGACCGCGCCGTCGGCATCCCGCCCAACTGGCTGCTCTACATCGGCGTCGACAACGCGGACGACACCGTCGCCCGCGCCCTGGGGCACGGCGGCACTCCCATGTCACCCGCCTTCGACGTCATGACCTTCGGCCGCATGGCCGTCCTTCAGGACCCCACCGGAGCCATCTTTGCCGTCTGGCAGCCGCGCGATCACAAAGGAATGGGCGTCTACGGCGAAAACGGCGCGCTCTGCTGGGCCGACCTCAACACCCCGGACCGCGATCGCGCCGCAAAATTCTACGGCCCCCTCTTCGGCTGGGAGTTCACACCCGGCAAAGACAAAGACCCTAACGGCTACCTCCACATCAAGAACGGTGAGCACTTCATCGGCGGCCTGCCCCCGGCCGAAGCCCTCCAGCCCCACGTTCCGCCCCACTGGATGGGCTACATCCAAACCGCCGACTGCGATGCGCAAACCGCAAAGGCCGCTGGCCTCGGAGCCAGGATTCTCGTCGCCCCCATGGCCATCGAAGGCTCGGGAAAATTCTCCGTCCTCGCAGACCCCCAGGGAGCGGTCTTCGCCCTCTTCTCTTCCAGGTAGCGGAGAAGGCCGTCCGATAATCGAACCTCCGGATCGCCTTGCGCCGATGCCAGTCAGCCATTCGGCGGATACGCGCTCCAGTTCTGGTCCGCTACCATAGTTCGGATGCCTTCCCTTCGAGCCCTCGCCCTGGCCGCTCTCCTCGCAGCCTCCGTCTCCTTAGCCGTCACCGCTGCGCCCAACTCCGGCATCGCCAGCCCCGCCTCCGCGCCAGAGCCAATCCATTTCGTCGACATCACCCAAAATGCCGGCATCCGCTTCACCCACAACAACGGCGCCTTCGGCAAGAAATTCCTGCCCGAAACCCTCGGCCCCGGCGTCGCTTTCATCGACTACGACAACGACGGCTGGCAGGACATTTTCATCGCCAACGGTACCGCCTGGCCCGGCCATCCCGGCCACGTCTCGACCCCCGTCCTCTACCACAACAATCACGACGGCACCTTCACCGACGTTACGCAAAAAGCCGGCCTCGCCATCCCCATGTACGGCATGGGAGTCGCCGTCGGCGACTACGACAACGACGGCTACGACGACTTATTTGTAACAGCGTATGGACAGAATCATTTATTTCGTAACAATGGCAATGGCATATTCACCGACGTTACGAAAAAGGCCGGCCTGACCACCGTCCCCGAACTCAGCGCCAGCGCTGCCTGGGTCGACTACGACCGCGATGGCCACCTCGATCTCGTTGTCACCAACTATGTCCAGTGGTCCCCTGAAAAAGACCTCTACTGCACCATGGATGGCAAGACAAAGTCCTATTGCACCCCCGAGACCTACGCCGGCTCGTCCGTGCGCCTCTGGCACAATCGGGGCAATGGAACCTTCGAAGATGTAACGAAGAAAGCCGGCCTCTTCGACTCCACTTCTAAAAGTCTTGGCGTCGCAATTCTCGATGCCAATCAGGACGGCTGGCCCGACATCGCCATCAGCGACGACACACAACCCAACAAGCTTTACATCAACGATCGCAACGGGGCCTTCACCGAGCAGGGTGTGGCCGCCGGGGTCGCTTACAGCGACGATGGCGTCGCCCGCGCCGGCATGGGCATCGACGCCGCCGACTACGACCGCTCCGGCTATCCCAGCCTCGTCGTCACCAATTTTTCCAACCAGATGATCGGCCTCTATCACAACGAGCGCAACGGCCTCTTTGTCGATGCCGCCCCCACTTCGGCGGTCGGCCGGGCCAGCCTCCTCACCCTCGGCTTTGGCTGCTTCTTCTTCGACTACGACCTCGACAGCTGGCCCGATCTCTACGTCGCCGATGGCCATCTCGATGACAGCATTGAGCGCATCCAGCAGCGCATCCACTTCGCCGAGCCGCCCCATCTCTACCACAATCTCGCCGGCAAAGGATTCGAGGACGTCGCCGCCGCAATGGGCCAGTCCTTCGACGCCGCGCGCGTCGCCCGCGGCGCAGCCAACGGAGACATCAACAACGACGGCGCGCCCGACATCGTCATCACCACCAACGCCGGCCCAGCAACCCTCTTCATGAACCAGGGGTCAACGAATCATTCCCTGCGCATCAAGCTCATCGGCACTAAATCCAATCGTGATGGAATCGGCTCGGAAGTCCAGATAAAATCCGCCACCACAACCCAAAAGCAACTGCTGCGCAGCGGATCCAGCTACCTCTCCGCCAGCGAACTGGTTCTCACCTTCGGCCTCGGCTCCTCAACCAAAGCCGACACCGTCGAAGTCCACTGGCCCTCGGGCGCCGTTGATCGCCTCACTAATATCAACGCCGACCAGATCATCGTCATCCGCGAAGGCGCCGGCATCATTCAGAAACATTCCCTCGAAAAACGCCGCTGAAGCATCGTTACAACGAAAGAGGGCCCGGCTTCTACCGGACCCTCTGTGTCGATTCTGTTCCGTGTTCCTGTCCCCTGTCTTCTTACCGTCGTCTCCGCATCTTCGTCAGCAGCCACCGTATCTCAAGGTAGAGCCAGACTAGCGTCACCAACAGCCCAAATGCGCCTACCACTCCCTATACTTCGGCGCGCCCGCATCCACGCCGCGCACACAACCACCAGGCTGATCCCGATCCCCAAGGGTCCCGAAGGCCTTCCAACCTGTACCTCCGAAAAAACAAACAGAATCCTGCCGCTTGCCCCAGTTTCGTGCAAATCCATCAAAGCCCGTCCGCCGGAGGATCGTCCGGGGGACCCGGCCTTTCAAAGTCCGGTAATCGAAAAAGTTGTCGAATCTGCAACTGTCGCCCGCAATCTGAAAAAACAAAATCCTAAAGCCCGTGCCTGTGAGCCTGGGAAAAAAAACAGATTTCCCAATCATCGCCTCAAAAACGAAGCGACAAGGATCCGGAACCCTACTGACCCGCCCGGGCCTTGATCAGTTCGTCCAGATAGTCGGGCTTCCCCTCAACCCGCGTCAGATGCGGATACCGCGCCCCACCGTGATAGTCCACGCTGGCTGTCTTGAAATAGTCGTCGCTGACCACCAGGATCGAGATCGGCCTGGACCCCTCCTTCGCCGTCTCGATCGCGTCTTCGAGCCCATCATGTGTGTAGACGCGCCCGTTGACCCCGATCACCTTCATCCCCGACGTGATACCGGCGTCATAGGCGGGGCTGCCGACGATCGAGTCAGTGACCGCGCCGTCTTCGCCCAGCTGTAGCCCGATCGAGTAGGTATCGCCCGCATTGCCTCTCCGTCCAGGCAAGTGAATCGCCTCGCCGCTGTATGTGACCTTCCAACCGCCGTTCTCGATGCCCCCGGTCGGCGCATCCGGCGATTTCGAATCGAGCCGCTCATGCAGGAACGCCGCCCAGTCATAAGGCGCAACGCTGTTCAGCGTGCTCACCAGCTGATCGAAGGTGTAAGTCTTCACCTCCGGTCCGTTGTTGGCTCCGCCGTGAAAAACGTGGCAGAAATCGTCGATCGATTTCTGCCCGTTCGTCACCTGATGGATAATGGTCGCCACCTCAAGCCACACCAGGTCGCCCTCGTCGTAGTAGTCGGTGCCGCGCTTCCAGTTGAACCACCCGCGGCTGCCGAATCCTCCGCCGCCGGCAGGCTCGCCAATGGCTGTGTCCAGCAGCGGCCGCCAAGTCCGCCCCGGACGCCCAGGCCCCAGCGATGCGGAGATGCTCGCAAGATATTCGCGGTACTGCTCCGGCGTCCACAGTCCGCTGCGCGCGGCCAGCATGGGACCGAGATAGTCCGTCAACCCTTCGTAGCCCCACAGCAAATCCGTCTCCATCGGCTTCTCAAAGTCCGGGGTCGTCAGGTCCGCAGGCCGCCGGAACTTGCCGTTCCACGAATGCACGAACTCATGTGGCAGCAGCCCCCCAACCACAAACCCCGCTCCCGGCGAGATGAGCACACGCTCCGGCAGGCGGCTGTCGTTCGACTCGTGATGCTCAAGGCCGAAGTGCGCCACATGATCGCTCAGCGTCAGCAGGAAATGGTAGTCGCGATAATGACGCGCACCGAAGAGAGCCCCCGATTCGGCGACTACGTTGGTCAGCCCCTTCTGCACAGCAGGAGCGATGGCCAAAGCGGCCTCGCTGTCAGCCACCAGATCGAGCTCGTGATGGATCGGCTCACCCGGCGGCGTCAGATCGATCACCCGGTAATATTCGCCTTCGATCACCGGCGAGTCGACCAGCAACTCGAATGAAATGGGCTTGAACTGAACGTGATTGCCCGACTGACTATCGACCGGCAACGAAGTCCCAAACTTCCAGCCTTCCGGCAGGATCAGCGTGGCATCGTAGGTCAACTGCGCCGACGGCGTGCCTGCCGGATACAGCGCAACCTCGTTCCATTCGAGCACCAGCAGCTTGTCAGTGGCGGAGGCGCCGGCGGCTTCGATGTAGTCATAGGCCGCGTCAAGATGTGTGACCCCGGCAGGGACGTCGAGATGAAACGTATAGACGTCGAGCAAATCGCGCTGCCAAGGAATCTCCTTCCCGTCGGCCTTGAAGTGCAGTCCGGTCAGGCTCGACAGGGGGCCGTCGGGGCCGTGCTCGCCCGGAATCCACTTCGGGTAATAGAGCGTCAGCGGCCCGGGCGGGACAGGAATCGTTTCCCGCACGTGCAGGATTTTCTCCGGTGAATGCGTCGTGTCGACGGTAAGCGTGATGGCGGAAGCGGGTTGCGCCAAAGCAATGGGCGCGGCGGTGCCGAGGCAGATCGCAACAAACAGGCAGCAGGACCGAAGGTGCATGCACAGGCTCCAGGTGAAGAATGGACTATTCGCGCATCATAGCCGAATCCACGGAATGCCATTGGCCCGGAATGCAATGGCCTGGCATGTCCGCTCGCCGACTTCGGAACAAGACACGATACGATGCCTGCATGGAAATCTCCGCGGAGGAACTGAAGAAGTTGCTGAGGCTCGAACCGCATCCGCGCGAGGGCGGGTGGTTTCGGCAGACGTGGAAGGCGCAGGAGACGATTCCGCAGGATGTGTTGCCGGGGCGCTACTCAGGCGCCCGATCGGCGGGCACGGCGATCTACTATCTACTGGAGCCGGACACTTTTTCAGAGATGCACAAGCTCGCATCCGACGAAGTCTTCCACTTCTACCTCGGCGACCCGGTCGAGATGCTGCAGCTCTGGCCGGATGGGACTGGGCATCGAATCGTGCTCGGCAAAGATGTTGAAAATGGGCGGCTGCTGCAGACAGTGGTCCCGCAGGAAGTGTGGCAGGGATCGCGGCTCATCGATGGAGGACGCTTCGCGCTGCTGGGCTGCACCGTGAGCCCGGGATTCGACTACGCGGACTACGTGTCGGGTGAACGCGACGAGCTAATTAAGCAGTGGCCCCGTTGGGAAGAGATGATCCTTGGGTTGACGAGATGAAGGTGCGCGTCCTGCAAATCCTTGGTCATTCCGTTCTGGCGGGGTATGTCACAGTGGCACTCGCGGGTCTGTTAGAGCTGCTGGTCGGACTGGTGATCGGCTCGGACCGTTCACTTGATTTTTACTTTTGGGGACCAACGTTCGTGGCGCCGGGTCTGATTGCGCTCACCGCAGGGCTCCTCGTCGGGCGACGATCGCCCCGTGTCGTATCGTGGTTCGTATTTCTAATTCCTCTTATCTTCTCGACCTGGGAAATAGTCACCTGGATTCGTCTTGAGCCGCACGGAATCGCGATGGGTAAGCTCCTGAAAGACAACTTTCTCGGGGCGGAATGCGGCGCGTCCGAGTGTCTTGAGGAAGTGCTGATCACTGCCCCATTAATTGCATCGATTGCGTATGCGATCGGGGCGGAGATCGCGCGACTTAGCGTGGCTCGGCCGCGAGCCGCTCGCCACTCAGCAGGTAATGCGTACTGAGGTTCTTCACCTTATCAAAGTTCAACTGCCAGGCGCCCAGGCCTGAACGATAGCCTGAGCCATTCTTGCAATGAGAACCTCGGCTTCGTTGTCCGCTGTCCAGCTCGTGTCGGCGTTGTCGTAGGTAAACGCCGCAATGACGATGGTTCCCTGTTTTGTGAAAATCGCGCCCACGTCATTGCGGGCATGGTCGACGGCCCCGGTCTTGTTGGCAATGGCTGAGTCGCCTTCAGTGCTGTCCAGCTTTTCCAGATAGCGCGGGATCATGTCACGGTCGGACTGGACTTTCAACATGTGCATGGCGGCGGCGCACAGGTCTTTGCCTGCGGGAATTGGGATGGAGCCCGTCGCTTGAGGCGGCGCGGGACCAAGGTTGCACGTGACGAAACGCTCCATGATTCCGGCCATTTCGCGCGCCGTCGTTTTGCCGAGTCCGAACTGCAGCTGATCCGGCGGAACCGTCCCTTCGGCGGGTCGGTAAACCTTCTTGTACAGCCATGTATTTTTGAGCGCGAGTCCCTCGGGTTCCGGTTCTGCCAGCTGGTCGTCGATACTCTTGAGGCCCAGGTCGTCGATCACCAGGTTTGTGGCTGTGTTGTCGCTGACGGCGATCATGAGGGTAAGCGCATCTTTCAGAGTGAGGCTGTGCGGCGTGTCGAGGAAGAGAAGCACCCCGGAGCCAGGGACCTGATCTTCTTTGCGGAGCGTCAAACGGTCGTCGAAGTGTGCACGGCCGGCGCGAATCTGCTCAAGCGCTGTGTAGAGGATGCCGAGCTTGATAACCGAAGCGGTTGGGACTGGCTCGTCGGCATCGATCGCAACCGTTTTCCCGGTGGCCAGATCGTGCGCGTACAGAGTGACCTTGCCGTGGAAGCCGGCGGTCAGCATCCGAAGCGGTGCGGTGAGAGCGGGATCATTCTGACCGAAAACGGAGATACAGGAAGTCAGAACCAGGAGCACAAGGGCAGGGAGTGTCGTTCGCATGGTTGGCAATTTAGCATCCGAGCTGTCAGTGCGGGTCTGGAAGGGCAGCATACCAGCGGGCGAGGAGCATGTGGACTTGAGCACCGTTTCTGCCGGGGATCTCAAATCGCCACCGGCGTCCGCTGGACTCCACGATAGCGTCGCCCTGAATGGCGCTGATCTGGTCGCGGGTGAGGCTGAAGGAGTGTGCGTCCGAGGTGTAACTGATGGTCTCAGGCGTCAGCTGCAGGGTGCCGGAGCAGAATCCTCCAAAGTGATGGAGGTGGTGAGCGGTAAAGCTGGGCGCGGCTGCGAAGGCTCTGCGGAACGGAATCCTGGGCTGCAAATTTCCGTTGGCTGGGCCGGTTATGTCCGTCGGCGAAGCGGGAACACCGGCATCATTCTCGAAAGAGGACGTGGAAGGCATGCCCGGTGTGGGGGCCGGAGAAGCGACAGTCGGAACGTCAACAGCGGCTTGGGGTGTACCGGCAGCCGGTTTGCCTTCTGGCTTGGTTTGCATCTCGATTAGGGGATTCGTGACTGCCTTCGAGGCCGGAATCGGGACAGGCTTCGCAGTCGCAATGGACTTTGTCGACGAGATAGGCGGTGGACTGGCCGGATTTGTCGCAGCGGCTGTTACAGGTGACCCGTGTCCAACCACGTCTGTAACAGCGGCTGCCCTCTTTCGCCCGAAGTAAAGGATCGCTGCAAGAGCTGCAGTAGTCAGCACCAGCGCGACAAGGCCGGCGAAGAACCAGCGAGGACGGAAAGACCGGGAACGCCTCTGCGCAGAGGGCGCCGCCTGCACCGGTGGGGCGTCATTGGCAGCGCTCGCAGCGGGAAAAACAGCAGGCGCGGGCGAAGTGGAGGCGCCAACTCGGACCATCCCAGGGTAGGAACCGCCAGGATAAGAAGCGGCAGGATTAGAAGCGGCAGCCGGCATGCCAGTCGAGCCAGGGTAAAGACTGGAAGAATTGCGCTGCAGGCGCTTGAGATCGGCACGCAGATCGGAGGCCGACTGATAGCGCAGATCGCGATCCTTCTCGAGCGCCTTATTGAGGATGTTTTCGAACTCAGCCGGGAGTTCGCGGTTCAGAGAGGTGGGCGAAGGCGGATGGTAATTGAGCAGCTTGTCGAAGACGACGGCGCTGGTGGTTCCCTTGAACGGATGGTTGCAGGTTGCCATTTCATAAAGCACGACGCCCAGCGAAAAAAGATCGCTGCGCGCGTCCAGGGGCTCGCCGCGCGCCTGCTCCGGAGACATGTAAGCTACGGTCCCCAGCGTAGCGCCGGAGCGAGTGAGCTTGTCCCGTTCGGAGACACCAGCATCGGTGGAATCGCCGGGGCCGGGGCATTCAAAGCGGGCGAGGCCGAAATCGAGGATCTTCGCCTGGCCGGAACCAGTAATGAAGATGTTCGCGGGCTTAATGTCGCGGTGCAGAATGCCCTTGCGGTGAGCGGCATCGAGCGCATCGGCCAGCTGTGCGCCAATCTCGATGAGACGAGGCGCTGGAACGGCCTGGCCAGCGTACAGGAGGTCCAGGGTCTGCCCCTCCAGCAGTTCCATGACCAGGAAAGGCTGACCGTCGGTCTCGTTGATCTCGTGGATGGTGCATATGCCAGGATGATTGAGCGCTGAGGCGATCCGAGCCTCGCGCCAGAAACGTTCAAGAGCGGCGGGATCGGAGGCTTCCGCGCCGGCGATGAGCTTGAGGGCAATGTGACGTCCGAGCCGCAGGTCTTCAGCTTCGTAGACCACGCCCATGCCACCTGCTCCGATATGGCGCAGGATTTTGTAGTGGCCAAGAGTCGAGCCTTGCTGGAGTCGATCCACGTGAACACTATGCAGCGGCGAACTGGCGTGTGCAAGGGAAAATGCAGATGCCGGAATTCCATTCCACCTCAACCTGGCCAATGGCGCCTGGGCGTTCGCCCATTCATGCGCGGTACAATGACGAAAGCGCCAGCGCCCGGGACGATGCTTGCAGGGAAGGCCATAATCCGGCATTCTAAGCAGCGGATCGGGGCGGCCAGATGAGACGTTGATCCCTATGATGCTTCGAGTTTCGCGGTATTCTGCCATGCTGGCCGCCAGTCTGGCCCTCTCTGTGGCGCCCGCTGTAGTTCCCTCCTTCGCGCAGGCTTTCGCACAGAGCCGTAACGCGAGCGCCACCGATGTCACGACGCAGCGATCCACCCAGTCTCCCTACCAGGGAACGGTCGTCGAGGACATAGTGGCGATGGTGAACGACCAGGTCATCAGCAAGTCGGACTACGATCGCGCGCAACAGGACCTGGACGCGGAAGCGAGGCAGCAGGGCTGGTCGCAGCAGCAGTTGATGGAGCAGCGGCGGGATTTGCTGCGTTCCCTGATCGACAAACAGCTTCTGTTATCGAAGGGCAAGGATCTCGGGATCAACGGTGAGACCGAAGTTGTGAAGCGGCTCGACGAGATGCGCAAGCAGTACCACATGGACACCATGGAGGACCTGCAGAAGGCGGCTGAGGCCCAGGGGGTTTCCTTCGAGGACCTCAAGCAGAACATCCGTGACAGCGTGATCACGTCGGAGGTGATCAGCCAGGAAGTGGGCCAGCACATTCAGGTCGCGCCATCCGAGATTCAGGCATATTACGCGGCGCATCAGCCGGAATTCCAAAGGCCCGAGCAGGAGAAGCTGAGCGAGATTCTGGTGGCGACGCCGAATGCGGACGACGGCGCGCAAGTGGCGGAGGCGGAGAAGAAGGCGGATGCGATTGAGGCGCGCCTGAAGTCGGGAGCGGAATTCGCGACTGTGGCCAAGGCTGATTCCAGCGGACCGACGGCGCAGGAGGGGGGACGCCTCGGCGATTACAAGCGCGGGGACCTTCCGAAGGTGATGGAGGACGCGACGTTCAATTTGCAGCCAGGGCAATTCACAGCCCCCATCCGCACCAAACAAGGCTGGCTGATTCTTGAAGTGACGGAGCACACAAAGGGCGGCCTGGCGCCGCTGGCAGATGTGCAGAACGAAATTCAGGAAAAGATCGGCTATTCAAAGATGGAGCCGGCACTACGCGATTATCTGGCAAAACTACGCGATCAGGCGGCCATCGAGGTGCGGGCGCCTTATTCTGACTCGGGAGCAACCGCCAACGAGATTAAATTCATCCAGGGCGCCTACACTCCGCCGCAACCGAAGAAAAAGAAGAAGGTGGAGCGTACGCGCTTCCGCCAGAAGCCGGAACGAAAGCAGAAGCAAACGGAAACGGCCAGCGCGGCTCCTCCCGCGGGAGTGCCGACGCTCGACAAGGTGAATTCTCAAAAGAGCGCGCCGACGACCGTGGCCAGCGGCGCCGGAACCCAAAAGCCAGGCAAGAAAGAGAAGATCCGGTTCGGCCAGGCTCCACGCGAGACATTGCCGACCGGCGACACGAAGCAGGTCGATGCCGGCGCGGCTGCAGGAGAAGCAGCGCCCGCCCCAACAACCCAGGTTGCCGTGAATACGACACCCGGCAATGGCGTCGCTCTCACCAACGCCGAAGGCAACGCGAACGGAAGCAACGACGACGAGAAGAAGCCCAAGAGCCGCTTCTCCGATCGCATGAAGGAGCCAAAGCAGAAGCAGGTGGAAGCGAAGGCTTCCAGGAAGAAGCAGAAGTTTGTTCCGCCGACGGAGACGCCCGAGCAGCAAGCGCAAGATCGACGCGAACAGGCGGCGCTTGGGTTGAACGGAGACACAACGAAGGTGAAGAAGGCGAATCCGGCTAAGGGAGGTCCAAAGCGGCGTTTGTCAGACCAGGACAAGAACGAAGACAAGAACGCGCAGCCAACGCAGACTCCTGCACCGTCTACTCCAGCCGCAACGCCACCCGCCCAAGCCCCGCCGCCCGCAACGCAGACCACAACACCGCCGCTCCAGGGAACACCGCCGCAGCGCTGACTCCGATGAAAGAACCAATGATTGCCGATCTGGCCAGCCGGGAGAACCGCGAGATTACCGGCTTTTTCGCGGCGGCATGGAAGCAGCTGCGCACCGGCAGAGATGGCGGCCAGTACTTTGCGCTCACGCTGGGCGATCGCACCGGGCAGATCGAAGCCCGCATTTGGGAGATCGAGGGCGCGGGGGCCTTCGACGCGGGCGACATAGTCAAGGTTCTCGGCGACGTCTGCCGCTTCAACGAAAAACTCCAGCTTAAAGTGAAGAAGATTCGCCGCGCGACGCCGGGCGAGTACGATCTGAGCGACTTCGTTCCCCAGTCAGACCGGAATATCGATGAAATGTGGGTGGAACTCGAGGGCTGGGTCGCCACATTTCGGGATCCCCACCTTAAGACGCTGCTGCAGGCGTTTCTGAACGATGCGGAGCTGTCTGCTTCACTGCGTCAGGCTCCGGCGGCTAAGGGAATGCACCACGCCTGGATCGGCGGATTGCTGGAACACATTCTGTCCCTGATGGGCCTCTGCGAAATGGCTGCCCAACATTACCCAAACGTCGATCGCGATCTGCTCCTGACGGGCGTCGTGCTGCACGATATTGGGAAGTTGCGCGAACTTCGCTGGGGAACCAGTTTCGACTACACCATGGAAGGCCAGCTGTTGGGGCACATCACCATCGGGATTGGGATGATCGAAGAGAAGCTCGCCACGCTTCCCGACTTTCCGCCAGCTAAGCGGCTGCTGCTGGAGCATCTGGTGCTGAGCCACCATGGAGAATACGAGTTTGGATCGCCGAAGCTGCCCATGACGCCGGAGGCAATCCTGCTGCACTATCTCGATAACCTGGACGCGAAGATGCAGGCCGTCCGCAGCGAGTTCGCGCGCTCCGAGGCCAACGGCCGATCCGGCGCTGAGATGACGGAGTGGGTCCGGTCGATGGATCGCCCGCTGCTGAACAGCCAGGCTTATCTGAAGTCGGAAGAAATGCAGGAAGTTCCCGAGACGGCGCCCGAGCCGGCTTGGCACGAACGGGAAAAAGAAAGAAACCATGCCCTACCTTTTGAAGACTGAGCCCAGCACTTATTCGGTGGACGATCTCGCACGCGAAGGCGAAACCCTGTGGGACGGCGTATCGAATCCCGTTGCGGTGAAGAATCTGGCCAGGATGCAACGCGGCGAGATGCTGGTGATCTACCATACGGGCGATGAGAAGCGGACGGTTGGGCTGGCGAAGGTAGTGTCAGTCGATGCGAGCGATCCTAAAAACCCCCAGGTCCGGATCAAATTCGTCAGCAAGACGAAGACCCCCATGGCGCTGGCCGAGATAAAAGCACAGGCGATGTTTGCCAATTCGCCGCTCGTGCGGCAGGGTCGTCTTTCCGTGGTCCCTCTTACCGAGAAGCAGTACGCCTGGCTGGCGACCGAATAGCGACGGCAGCGACCGGATTCAAAGTCTGTTCATCTACAATCGAAAGCGGGTTTGTGAGGGCGATGCTGCGTTTTTCCACTGCCGGCGAGTCGCACGGGGAGAGCCTTGTCGCTCTTCTATCGGGAATACCTGCGGGTGTCCCGATCGATGAAGCATTTGTCAATCGCGAACTATGGCGGCGCCAACAAGGTTATGGACGCGGCGGCCGGATGCGGATCGAGACCGATACCGCGCATTTTCTCAGCGGCGTACGGCACGGCAAGACGATCGGTTCGCCAATCGCAATCGCTATCGAAAATCGCGACTGGAAGAACTGGACTGAAGCGCTTCCGGTGGGGGTTGGTGATCCGGCGAAATACAAAGCCGTTGCATCGCCCAGGCCAGGACACGCCGATCTCGCCGGGGCTCTGAAGTTCGATTTCCCCGATGCACGGTACGTGCTGGAGCGCGCGTCGGCGCGCGAATCCACGGCGCGGGTCGCTGCCGGCGGGGTTGCCAAACAATTGCTTTTGGCACTGGGGATCGATGTCGCGAGTCATGTAATTCGTGTAGGCGCGGCCGGGCTCGAACGCGATGCAAGCTGGGAAGAAATTGCGGAGCTGCGGACGAAGGAAGAAGTTCTGCTGAACTGCGTGGACGCCGAGGCTGAAGCGCGGATGAAGTCCGAGGTGGACGCAGTGCTGCGGACGGGCGATACAGTCGGCGGAGTCTTTGAGGTCGTAGTCCACGGCGCGCCTCCGGGCCTGGGAACCTGCGCGAACTGGGACGAGCGGCTCGACGGCCTGCTTGCACAAGCGGTGATGTCGCTGCAGGCAGTCAAGGCCGTCGAGATTGGACGCGGCGTGACGGCCGCGGAGTCGCTGGGGTCGGAGGTGCATGATGCAATCGGCTATGCGCGCGAGGCCGGGAACGGACGCCATACTCGCTTCACGCGCGAGCATAACAACGCGGGCGGCGTCGAAGGCGGCATCTCCAACGGCGAAGACGTCGTCGTACGCGGTTATTTGAAGCCGATTTCCACTCTGCGGCGACCCTTGCAATCGGTACGCTTCGACACACGCGAGGAAACAAAGGCGGCCTATGAACGCAGCGATGTGTGTGTGGTTCCGGCAGCGGGCGTGGCAGCCGAAGCCATGGTGGCGCTGACGGTCGCAAAACTGGCGCTCGAAAAGTTTGGCGGCGATTCGCTGCGGGAGCTGAAACGTAACTATGACGGCTACCTGGACCAGGTGAAAAAGTACTAGGAACGGAAATCAGGAATCAACAGAGGATGATTCGGGAAATAGTCACATATCCGGACCCGATTTTGCAGCGGCCGGCAGAGAAGATCACGGCGTTCGACGACGAACTCCGCACACTGGCCGCCGACATGTTCGAGTCCATGTACAAGGCCATTGGGATTGGCCTCGCCGCGCCGCAAATTGGCGTCTCGAAGCGGATCACCGTGATCGATCTCAGCAACCAGAAAAATCCAAAGGACAAGATCGTTCTGGTCAATCCGGAGATCGTTCACAAAGAGGGCAAACAACTGGAGGAAGAAGGCTGCCTGAGCCTCCCGGACATCCGCGACAAAGTTTCGCGAGCGGCGAAGGTGAAGGTTCGCGCCCAGGACCTCGACGGAAAAACCATTGAACTGGAGGGCGCCGAATTGCTGGCCCGGGCCTTCCAGCATGAGATCGATCACCTCGACGGCATTTTGTTTCCCTGGCGTCTGAGCGCGCTCAAGCGCGATCTGATCCTCCGCAGGATTCGGAAGTTACAAAAGTCCGGCGAGTGGAAATGAAGCTGGTTTTCTGTGGGACCCCGGCGTTCGCTGTTCCCACGCTGAAGCTGGCGCTGCGAGCCGGATACGATGTTCCGCTGGTGGTAACCCAGCCGGATCGCCCCGTGGGGCGCGGTCAGTCGCTCACAGCGCCCCCTATTAAGACGACCGCGATCGAGGCCGGCATCCCGGTTATGCAGCCGGAAAAAATCAAAAACAATGCTGAGCTGAGGGCAGAGCTCGAATCGATCCGGCCGGACGCCATTCTGGTAGTTGCCTACGGAAGAATTATTCCGAAGTGGATGCTCGATCTGCCGCGGCTGGGCAATCTCAATCTCCATGCGTCGCTCCTGCCGAAGTATCGCGGGGCAGCCCCAGTCCAGTGGGCCATCGCCAACGGCGAAGCCGCGACCGGGGCGACTACCATGCGTCTCGACGAGGGCCTCGATACGGGCGACATATTGCTGCAGCGAGAAATGGCCCTCGCGCCGAGCATGACTGCGATCGATGTCATTCCCCTGCTGGCAGAGATGGGCGCGGACCTCATGATGGAGACGCTCCACGAGCTCGATGCGGGATCTATTACTGCGCGCAAGCAGGATGAATCGCGCGCGACCCTGGCGCCGATTCTGACGCGCGAAGACGGCCGAATGGATTTTTCGCAGCCGGCTATGGCGATCTACAACCGTTGGCGCGGATTTCAGCCATGGCCCGGAGCGTGGACGATGCTCAACGGCAAAAAGCTCGCGGTGCACCGGATGCTGCCAACGGAAGTGGGTGGCGGCCAGGGAGCGCATCCGGGCGAGCTGCTGACCGAAGAGGGAACGATGTTCGCGGCATGCGGCGACGGGAGCTGGCTGGAGCTGGTCGAAGTGCAGCCGGAAGGCAGACGGCGGATGACGGCGGGCGAGTTCCTGCGAGGAAACACCGCCGAGAGTGGCACGCGCCTGGGATGACGATGATTGCTCCGGCGCGGCTGGTTTCGTATCGAATTCTGTCACAAATTGCGGCGTCGGATGCGCACAGCGATGATCTGTTGCGATCTCCGGAGGTCAATGCGCTCTCGCCTCGGGACCGGGATCTCACCACCACGCTGGTGTTGGGGACACTGCGCTGGCAGCTGGCGCTCGATGCGCGGATACGATCGCTCCTGGCGCGTCCGAATGCAAATCTGAGCGTTGAAGCGGCGACCGCGCTGCGCATGGGTGCGTATCAGTTGCTGCATCTGGATCGTGTGCCGGCGCATGCGGTGATCCACGACAGCGTGGAGTTAGTTAAGTTGTCGCCGGAAAGAGCTGCCGCAGGCATGGTGAATGCGCTGCTGCGGAAGATCCAGCGTTCGGCGTCCAGCGTTCGGCGTTCAGAAGAGCTCGGTCAGGGCACGGCGGCTGTGGCAGCGTCAACGGCACATCCGGCGTGGATGGTGGAGCGGTGGACGCGACGGTATGGGCGCAAGAGCGCGGAGGCGATTTGCCAGTGGGATCAGGAGCCAGCCGGAATCACGATTCGATTGGCCGAGCCGGAGGCCGAGTTACCGGGGATCGAGACACAACCGGGAGCGTTTCTCCGGGCGGCGCGCCGGGTGATTCGGGGAGAAGTAGTGCGGAGCGCCCCCTTCCGCGCCGGCCAGGTCCGCATTCAGGACGAAGCATCGCAACTGGTGGCCGAGATTGCCGCGGCCGCATCGCCGCAGGCGAAGGGCGTCCTGGACACCTGCGCTGCTCCGGGCGGGAAAACGGCAATCCTGGCCGAGCGCCTGCCAGAGGCGAATATTACAGCAATCGACGTGAGCCGGAGACGACTCGACGCTATGCGCGCGACGATGCCAGCCCCAATCACGGAGCGGTTCCGATTCGAGGTTGCGGATGCGGCAAACCTGCAGCTCAAGCCGGAGTGGGACCTGATTCTGTGCGACGTCCCCTGTAGTGGCACGGGAACCATGGCGCGGAATCCCGAGATACGCCTCCGCATCCACGAGGCCGACCTGAAGCGGCAGCATGAGCGGCAGGTGTCAATTCTGCGGGCCGCCGCAACCGGACTCAAGCCAGGCGGCCGCCTGGTCTATTCGACCTGCTCGCTGGAGCCGGAGGAAAACGAGGACGTTGTCACGGAGGTTCTGCGTACGGTGGCCGGTCTCGGTCTGGTCTCGATAGAGGGCATTCTGGACCAGCTTGCGGAGCACGGGCGCGTTAGCGCTGAAGGTCGAGAGCGGCTGAGGACAGCGACCGACGATGGCTTTCTGCGGACGCTGCCAGGGGTGCATCCGTGTGACGGATTCTTTGCAGCGCTGATCGAACGCAGGATCAGCACACCAGCTGACTGCGGTTGAGATGCAGTCCGTCCAGGCGGCCGAGCAGGGTGACGGCGACGCGCTCGGGCTGGAAGAGGCTCGAGGCCATCGTCATCACTTCTTCTTCGGTAACGGCTTCCACGCGCTCGATGATCTCGTCGAGGCCAAAGAACCGCTCGAAGTACATCTGCTGCCGCGCCAGGTTCGACATACGGGACATCGAGCTCTCCAGGGAGAGCAGCAGATTGCCCTTCAGCTGGTCCTGTGCGCGCCGGAGTTCGCCAGGCTGCAGGGGTTCTGTCTTGAGGCGGCGGAATTCTTCCATGACGAGATCGATAACCTGCAGCGCGCGATCCGAAGACGTTCCCGCATAGACGCACAGCGAGCCCGTATCGCGATAAGGAGCGAGATCCGAGTAAATTGCGTAGACCAGCCCGCGTTCTTCGCGAACCGTCTGGAAGAGCCGTGAGCTCATGCCGCCGCCAAGGATGGTGTTCAGCAGCAGGGTTGTGTAGCGGGACTCGTCGGCGATAGGTGGAGCAGGCACGCCGAGACAAAGCTGCACCTGTTCGAGCGACTTCTTGTTGCGCAGATGAATGCGCGGTGTGACCGTGGGCGCGGCGCTGTCGCTCAGGGCGCTGCCCGGTGCGAGCGAACTGAAGGAGCGGGCGACCTGCTCGACAAAGGTGTCATGCTCGATGTTGCCGGCTGCGGAAAACACCATATTGCCGGCCTGGAAGCGCTGCTCGAAGAATCCGACCAAAGTGTTCTGCTCGAAGCTGCGAACCGTCTCGCGGGTGCCGAGGATGGGCTTGCCGAGGGGATGCCCCTTCCAGAAATTCTGTGTGAAGATTTCGTGGACGAGGGTGTCGGGGCTATCCTCATCCATCTTGATCTCTTCAAGGATGACGCCGCGCTCGCGGGCGATCTCTTCGGCGGCGAAAACGGGATTGAGGACCAGGTCAGAGAGGACGTCGAGAGCGGTGGGCACGTGCTCGTCGAGAACCTTGATGTTGAAGCACACGGTTTCTTTGCCGGTGAAGGCATCGAGATTGCCGCCGATCGCGTCCACCTCGCGCGCGATGCGCTGCGCGGAGCGGGACTTGGTGCCCTTGAAAACCATGTGCTCGACGAAATGGGAGATGCCATTCAGCTCTGGCACTTCATGACGCGACCCGGCGCGCATCCAGACCCCCATCGCTACAGAGCGGACGTGTTCCATGCGCTCGGTGAGGACGATCAGACCGTTGGGAAGTACGGTTCGGCGGATATTTCTTTCGGTATTCATTCCAATATTGGGTATTCCGCGCCGGCTCTACGGCAGAGTTTAGATGCGCTATTCTCGAATTTACAGATGACTACTGGCGGGGAACCACTCAACACCATTTTAGACGTTCCAGCTCATGCTGGGGGTGGGGTACTTTTTGGCCTTTCGAATGAGTCGCTTGCAGGGATACTCGGAGAATTTGAATTACCGAAGTACCGCGTCCGCCAGCTCGAAACCGCTCTCTACCGGCAGAAAGTGGCGGCTCTGGAAGGGGTCACAACCTGGCCCAAAGAACTGCGGGAGCGGGTCGCCGCAGCCGGGTTCCGCGTTGGGTTACCGGATATCATCGCGCCGTTCAGGTCCG
>Ga0181519_10001000_pt1 | contig 24875 bp, 28 predicted proteins | sample PEATcosm2014_Bin_26_FD_121102 | JGI IMG/M metagenome (GOLD analysis project Ga0181519, IMG submission 121102) | Peatland microbial communities from MTU Mesocosm Facility, Houghton, MI, USA - PEATcosm2014_Bin02_10_metaG | ecosystem: Environmental > Terrestrial > Soil > Wetlands > Peat | place...
CCTCGGCCGCGCGCTGCAGTCGCAGACCAATGCCGCGCACGCCGCGACCGCCAAGATCGACACGCTCGAGCTCGCGCTCCACAAGCTCAAGATGCGCGTGCTGCAGCTCGAGAGCGAGCTCGCTGCGCAGCGCCTGGGCGGCACCGCCGGTGCCGCCGGCGACGAGGCCGAACGCGCGGCCCGCGAGCGCGACGAGCAGCTGCGGCGCGCGAGCGCCGAGCTCGAGGCGCTGCGCGCGGCGCACCACGAGCTCGGCGTGCTGCTCGAGCGCACGCGCGGTGCGCTCGAGGAGCGCAACCTGCAGATCCGCCGCCTCGAGCGCTCGAGCGCCCGGCGCCCGGCGCCGGCGGCGGAGGACCAGCCGCTGAACGCGGGGCTCCTGCTGCCACTCGACGGCAGCGCGCCGCGGCCGATCAACTACGGCCGGCGCACGACCGTCGGGCGTGCGCCGGACAGCGACCTGTGCATCGACCACACCTCGGTCAGCCGCCACCATGCGGTGCTCATTGCAGGTCCTACCGGCACCTTCATCGAGGACCTGAAGAGCGTCAACGGCGTTGGCGTCAACGGCCGGCGCGTGCGTCACGCGCGCCTCGTCGACGGCGACCTGGTCGCGCTCGGCACCGTGCGGTTCCGCTTCGCCGCCCAGGACCCGGCGCCGCGGGACGGCTGAGCGTCAGGGCGCGGCGCGCGCCACCAGATCCTGGAATTCCGGGTGGCGCCCGATGTAGGCGCGCACGAAGCCGCACGCCGGCACGACCGTCTCGCCGCGCGCCCGCACGTCCTCGAGCACCGCGCGCACCATGGCCGAGCCGACGCCCTGGCCGCCCAGTTCGTCGGGGACGCGCGCATGGGTGAGCGTCGCGACGCCCGGCGTGCGCCGGTAGCTGACCGTCGCGAGCGCCCCGCCCACCTGGTACTCGTAGCGCCCGCGGTCCGGCGCATCGCGCAGCACAGCCGTCATGCGGCCTCCCTAGAAAACGCCCGTGACCGAGAACTGGCGCCGGCCGGCGGCATCCGGTACGCCGAGAAAGGCGATCGCCTGCAGCACCTCGGGCGGCGTGTCCGCGCGTGGCGTGACGTCGCCGGCGAGCACGTAGCTGCGCGCGCGGGCGACATTGAGCTGCGCGCGAACCATGAGTGGCGCCTTGACGTCGTGCACGCGCGCGACCAGCTGCGCCGGGCCCGCCGCGGCCGGATCGAAGTCGATGGCGTAGCTGCCGAGCGGCACGCTGACGCCGGGCGGTCGCACGTCGCTGACCGTGACCGTGCCTTCGAGCGCGACCGGCCAGCCCTGCTCGAGACGCGCACGCGCGATGGTGCCGTCGACGACGCCCTGCCAGCCACCCGGGGCGCCGCCCGCGCCGCTCAGCGCATTGACGTCGACCCGCAGCGCAAGGTCCGTGACGCTGACCGCACCGCCGACGCCGACCGCGGCGCTGCCGCGCACGTAGCCGTCGGCGCGCGTCAGCTCGAGGTGGTAGCTCAGCCGGCCGGCGAGCAGCGCGAGCGGCTCGAGGCTCCAGCTGAGCGCGCCCAGCGGCACGCCGCGCACGCGCAGCTGATCCGCCGCGCCGCTCCAGATCGTGCCGCCGGCGCCGTCGAGCCCGACCGCGGGCGGCAGGCGGCTGGTGACGAGACTCGCCGGCAGCGTCGCGATGATCACCGCGACGAATGACAGCGCGCCGACCAGCCACATCAGCGTGCGCTGGCGCATCGCTCAGCCCTGGACCAGGGTCAGGCTCGCGTTGACGCGGCCGGGCGCATCGGTTTTCTCGAGGGTCGCCGCCTGCACCGCGAGTCCGTATTCGCGCTCGATGCGCAGCAGCCACGTCAGCAGCTGGTCGAAGGCGGCACCCTCGAGGCGCACGCGCACGCCCGAGATGCCGCTCGGCTCCGCGCCGTGCAGGTTCGCGCCGAGCCCGGCCTCGCGCGTCGTGCGGTCGACGACCGTCACCAGCGACTGCCCGCCGGCCTGCGGCACGGGCGCCGCGCGCAGCTCCGGCAGCACGCTCCTGATGAAGGCGACGTCGCCGCGCTTGGTCGCGACGCGCTGCTCGGCGCGGCCGAGTGCGGCGTGCGCCTGCAGGAGGCCGCCGACCACGATCAGCACGGCGCCGGCGATGGCGCCGGTGCGCACGACGAGCTGCTCGCGCGGCACCAGCGACTGGTACCAGCTCGTCAGCCGGGCGCTGGCGGAGTCGCTGGCCATCAGCCGGGACCCTTGAGCTGCAGGCGTCCCTGGTAGCGCGCATCGTGCTGCGTCGCACCGAGGAGCTGGGCGGTGTAGCCGCGCGCGCGTGCGCTCTGCTGCATGCGGTCGAGCGCGCCGACGTCGGGGGCATCGACCGTGAGGTCGGTCGTGCCCTGGTGGAAGTTGAGCGAGTCGATGCGCGTGCCGGGCGCGGCGGTGGTCGCGGCGGCGAGCACCCCGAGCGTGCCGAGCAGGCCCTCGCTGACGGCGGAGCGCGTCTTGCGCAGGCGGCTCTCGACCGCGGCGCGCGGGCTCGGCAGGCGCGACGGATCGCGTGCATTCGGCAGCGCCTCGCTGAGCGCGGCCCTGAGCTCGAGGTCCACCTTGACCTCGTCACGGTGCACGCGCCAGTACTCGAGCGACAGGGTGGCGAAGTGCAGCACGAGGAAGGCGCCGAACAGGGACGCCGCGAGCCGCCAGCGCGGCCACTCGGCGGCGAAGCCCTGGCGTTGCGCGAACTCTCCCTGCAAGAGGTCGAGCTCGGGCGCGCGCGCCGCGCTCGCGGCGAACAGCCCGAGCGCGCCGTCGGCGAGCAGCTGCACGTGCAGGCCCTCGAGGCTGGCGCGCAGCGGCTCGAAGGCACCGCGCTGCGCTTCCCAGTCGGCGGCGGTCGCGTACACGACGAGATGGGTGGTGGCGAGCGCGACGTCGGGCGCGAGGCCCGCGATGGCGAGCGCGACGTCGATGGGCTCGGCGTCGAGCACGAGCGGCAGCGCGAGCGGCCGGCGCACCAGGAGGCGCCTGCCGTCGATCGCGAGCACGACCTGCGAGGGGTTCTGCGGCAGCGCGAGCGAGTCCGGGTAGAGCGCGGCCGGCGTGATGCCGGCGGCGGCGAGCGTTGCGAGCCAGCCGGCGAGCTGCGCGCGCCCGAGCACCGCGACCGGCGCACGCTGCCCGGCCGCCGGCCGGCCGACCGCGAAGTGCAGCGTATCGACGTCGGCCGCCAGCTGCTCCTCGAGGGCGAACGGCGCGAGCCGCGCGAGGCGTGCGGCACCGCGGCCGGGGAGCTCGGGTGCGGCGAGCGAGACGTCCTCGCCCGGCACGAGCACCACGACCCGCCGCCCGGCGACCGCGGCGGCGGCCGCGGCGAGCGTGCCGCGGCCGGGCGGGTCGGTGCGCGCGCCGCTCGCGTCGACGCCTACCCACTCCGCTTCGTCGGCGGTCACCCCTGGCAGCGGATAGCGCAGGACGAAGGCTTCGGGCATGGGTCACTCGGTGCCGAGAGTGCGCAGGATCACGCGGGAATAGCCGCTCGGGTTGCGCTGCAGCAGACTGTACAGGGTGAGTTGCGTAGTGCCAATACTGACCACGATCGTGGCGCGGAACCAGCTGGTGGTCTCGGCGAGCCCGTTGACGATGAGCTGGCGTTCCGGGGCACTTTCGACGAGCGGCGCGAGCGCGGCCTCGACGTCGTTGCGCAGCGGGAAGCAGCCCTTCTGGCGGTTCGCGGCCAGCGACTTCGCGTCCATGCCGAAGGCGACGAGGCCCGGGGCGAGCGAGTCGAGCACGACGCCGGAGGCGGTGCAGACGTTGAGCGGCGTGCCGAGCGGCAGCGCCGCGACGTAGGGCTTGAGCTTCTGGTAACGCTCGATGCCGAAGCCCGGCAGCGCGAGCAGCTCGCTGCTCGTCGTCATCAGGTGGTTCGAGGTCCACGACGGCGGATTCTGGCTGAGGTAGACGCTGTCCTCGGCACCGTCGACGCCGTCGGGCACGTTGTCGGGGTCGATCCAGTCGAGCACCATCGACGCCCACTTGGGCTCGATCTCGAGCGCGGTCAGGAGGCGCTGGAACTGCGCGAAGGCGATCGGGTTCTTGCTGCCGTCGGCATTGACGAGGCTGTTCAGGTTGAAGCGCCCCTGCATGTCCTCGAGCGGCGGACCGGCGACGGTGCCGCCGTCGATCGGGATCGGCGGCAGCGGCGTCGCCCACGCCTGGTCGAGCGACGCGCGCTGGTTCTGCGCCGGCGAATCGCGCAGCACCTCCATCGCCCAGTCCTCGGCGCCGAGCGCGACCTCGAAGGCCTGCTCCTGCGCGAGCAGCGTCGCGCCGCGCCGCTGGTTGAGCGCTCCCTGCGAGCCGATGCGGGTCGCGAGGATCGTCGCCAGGGCCACGACCACGAGCGCGAGGATGAGGGCAATGCCGCGGCTGCGCTTCATCCCGGGATCTCGATCAGGCGCACGATCTTGCCCATGTCCTTGAGCTCGATGGTCACCTCGGCGGCGAGCGGCCGCGTGCTGAGCGGCAGCGCATTGGTGGTGGCGGCGTTCGCGGTCAGCGGCGGCCACTGCGTCTGCCACTGGCGCGACGGGTCGAGGTAGCGGATCGAGACGGCGACCACGTCCTTCAGGAGCTCGCGGCGCACCGGCTGGTCGCCGGCGGTCGCGTCGAGCACCGTGTAGTAGCGACGGACCAGCGTGCCGTTCTCGAGCGAGTAGGTGACGCGCTGCAGCGTGCTGCGCTCGAGGCCGGCGGCATTCGGCCAGCCGCCGCGCGTCATGCTGACGACGTCGGTGCTGCGGCCGTCGGCATAGAGCGCCGGCACGAAGGTCGTGCCGAGCACGTCGCGCACCGGACGCGGCTCGAGTTCGGCGAAGTCCGTGACGAGCGCGTGCACCGCGAGCTCGAGGCCGCGGATGCGGTCGAAGGACGCGGCCGTGCCGTCGCGCGCATGGCGCACGTAGCTCAGCGTCTCGTAGCAGAACGCCGACAGCACCGCGAGCAGGAACACCGAGACCAGCACCTCGATCAGCGTGAAGCCGCGGCTGCCGCGCAGGCTCATTGCGGCGACCCGTCGGACGGCTGGTCCGGCCCGGTGGCTGCGGGCGGCGGCGTGGCCGTGGGCGATTGCAGCGAGCTCGGTACGGTGGTGGTCGCGCCGGGCACGATCGCGCCGCTCCCGGGCGCGCCGCTCGGCGCCTGGGCGGTGCCGGCGTAGTCCCAGTTGATGGTGCTCTGCACCCCGGCCACCTGGGTGCGGCCGACGAAGCCGGTGACCGTGGCGATCGGCTGGTCGGCGGGGTCGGTGTCGTGGCGGACGGCGATGTCGATGCGCCGGATGCCGGGTACCTCGGTCTGCGTCACGGTCTGCAGCCACTTCCACTTGCCGCCCGCGAAGTCGACGTCGCCGTCGGTCTTGTCGACCGACGGCAGGTTGCCGGCGAGCCGCAGCGTCGTGATGCGATTGAGGGCGATCCAGCTGGCGAAGGTCTTGTCGTGCAGGTAGGCGGCGTTGCGCGCCGCGTTGGTCACGACGCCGAGCACGGCGGCGAGCCCGATCGCCGCGATCGCGAGCGCGACCAGCACCTCGATCAGCGTGAAGCCGCGCTCGCGCCTCATGGCGGGGGCGTGCCGGTGGCGGTGGCGGGGGCGACGGCATCGGGCGCCTGCTTGCCCGCGCGGATGACGATGAGCGTGCCGTCGGGCTGGCCGTCGACCTGCCAGACGGTCTCGAGACCCTCGCGCTTCAGCGTCAGGTGATAGGGCGAGGCATCGCCGCTCGCGAACAGCATCACCTGCGGCACGACCGGCGCGTCGCTCGTGCCGGTGCTGCTCGGCGCCTGCGGCACGATCCGGCCCTCCATCGACAGCTCGCCACTGACGCCGCTCGGCAGCTCGTGCAGGCTGTAGAGCGGGTCGTCATCGGGCGGGTTCCAGACCTGCGCCAGCTCGTCGTGCACCAGCACCTGGTAGCCGCCGGCGCCGAACCACACGCCGTAGTCGCGGCCCTCGAGCTGCGCCTGCTCGCTCGCGGCGGCGACGACGTCGGTGTAGTGATCACCCTCGGCGTCGAGCCCGCTGTCGGCGCCGAGCACGCCGATCGACAGCACCGCGATCGTCGTCAGCACCGCGATGATGACCAGCACGACCAGGATCTCGATCAGCGTGAAGCCGCGGCGCCTCATCCGACCCGTCACGCCCGGCATGGAACGCACGCCGCCGCGTTCCCGGCTACTGCGGGCGCGTCATCTCGCGCGAATAGATGTCCGCGTCGAGGCCGCTGCCGCCCGGCTGGCCGTCGGCGCCGAGCGTGTAGAGATCGTACGGGGCGCCGTTGGTGCCGGGCGTGACGTAGACGTAGTCGTGTCCCCACGGGTCCTTCACCAGCTGCTTGACGTAGCCGTCCGCGCGCCAGTTGGTGAGGTTCGGGTCGTTCGGCTTCTGCACGAGCGCCTGCAGGCCTTCCTCGCCGGTCGGGTACTTGAAGTTGTCCATCTTGTACATGTCGAGCGCGCTCTCGTAGAGCCGCAGGTCGTTCTTCGCCTTCGTCACCCGTGCCTCGTCGATCCGGCTCAGGATCTGCGGCGCGACCAGGGTGCCGAGGATCGCGAGGATCACCACCACGACCATGATCTCGATGAGCGTGAAGCCACGCGCGTGCGGCAGCAGCGGGCGGGGTCGTGAGGTGGCTGGCATGGGCTAGACTCCGGGGGCACGGACAACGCCGGATGATAACAGACGGGGTGTTGCAGCTTTGATGCGGGCCCTGGCCACGAAGTTCCGCAACGAGTGGCGCGGCCGCGGCTTTTTGCTGGCGGCAAGCGTGCTCTGCGTCACGCAATGGCTGGTGCCGGACGCACCCGCCCGGCTGCGCTACGAGCGGGGCCTCGTGGCCGCCGGCGAGTGGTGGCGGCTCGCGAGCTGCCACCTCGTGCACTACGACGCCCAGCACCTCGCCATGAACGTCGCGGCGCTCGCGCTCCTGTGGGCGCTGTTCGTCACGGACCTGCGGGCGCGCGACTGGGCGCTCGTCGTGCTCGCGGCGGCACTTGCGATCGACGCCGGGCTCTACTTCCGCGAGCGCGAGGTGACCTGGTACCTCGGCCTGTCGGGCGTCTTGCACGGCGTGTGGGCCGCGGGCGGGCTCGCGGCGCTCAGGCGCTCGCGCCTCGAGGGCCTCGCGACGCTCGCGCTCCTCGCGGCGAAGCTGCTCGCGGAGCTGCGCTTCGGCGCGCTCTCGAGCGGCCTCGGCGCGGGCCTGCCAGTGCTCACGGCGGCGCACCGCTACGGCGCCCTCGGCGGCGGCCTCGCCGCACTCGCCCTCGGGCGCGCGCGGCGGCCGCTATAATCGCCCCTTTTGCGAGGAGCGCCGATGTCGCTGGCCGTCGTTTTCCCGGGGCAGGGTTCGCAATCCGTCGGCATGCTCGCCGCGCTCGCCGCCGCCGAACCCGGCGTGCGCGCGACCTTCGAGTCCGCCTCGCGGATCCTAGGCTACGACCTCTGGCAGCTGTGCCAGGAGGGGCCGGCCGAGCTCCTCAACACGACCGAGCGCACGCAGCCGGCGATGCTCGCGGCCGGGGTCGCGGTGTTCCGGGCGTACGAGGCCCGCGGCGGCGCGCGCCCGGCGGTGCTCGCCGGCCACTCGCTCGGGGAGTTCACCGCGCTCGTCTGCGGCGGCGCGCTCGCCTTCGAGGACGCGGTCGCGCTCGTCCAGTTCCGCGGCCGCGTGATGCAGGAGGCGATGCCGGCCGGGGCGGGCGCGATGGCGGCGATCCTCGGCCTCGACGACGCGCTCGTCGAGGCCGCCTGCGCCGAGGCGGCGGCGGGCGAGGTGGTGGAGGCCGTCAACTACAACTCGCCCGGGCAGATCGTGATCGCCGGCCAGAGCGAGGCCGTCAACCGCGCGATGGAGGCCTGCAGGGCGCGCGGCGCGAAGCGCGCGCTGCTCCTGCCGGTGAGCGTCCCGGCACACAGCTCGCTGCTCCGAGGCGCCGGCCAGCGCCTCGCGGAGCGCCTCGCGACGGTCGAGCTCCGCGCGCCCGCGATCCCGGTCTACGCGATCGGGCTCGCGCGCCACGACTCGCCCGCGGCGATCCGCATGAACCTCGTGCGCCAGCTGTCGGCGCCGGTGCGCTGGAGCGACACGATCACCGACATCGTCAGCCACGGCGCGCGCCGCATCCTCGAGTGCGGGCCGGGCAAGGTGCTGACGGCGCTCAACCGCCGCATCGAGCGCAACAAGGACATCGCGATGCTCGCGGTCGAGGACCCGGACAGCCTCGCCGCCGCACTCGCCTGAGGAGACCCGCATGACCGAAGCCCCCGCAAACCCCTTCCGCGTCGACGGCCAGGTGGCGCTCGTGACCGGTGCCTCGCGCGGCATTGGCCGCGGCATCCTCGAGACGCTCGCTGCGGCCGGCGCCACCGTCGTCGGCACCGCGACCACCGCCGCGGGTGCCGCCGACATCGGCCGCGCGCTCGCCGCGGCCGGCCACCCGGGCCGCGGCCTCGTGCTCGACGTCGCCTCCGGCGCGAGCGTCGACGCCGCGCTCGCCGACATCGAGGCGCGCGAGGGCCCGGTCGGCATCCTCGTCAACAACGCCGGCATCACGCGCGACGGGCTGATGCTCAGGATGAAGGCGGAGGACTGGGACCAGGTGCTGTCGACGAACCTGTCGAGCGTCTACCGGCTGTCGAAGGGCGTGCTGCGCGGCATGATGAAGGCGCGCACCGGCCGCATCATCAGCATCGCCTCGGTGGTCGGGCTCACCGGCAACCCGGGCCAGGCGAACTACGCCGCGGCCAAGGCCGGCATCATCGGCTTCACGAAGTCGCTGGCGCGGGAGATTGCCTCGCGCAACATCACCTGCAACGTCGTGGCGCCGGGCTTCATCGACACCGACATGACGCGCGCGCTCAGCGACGAGCAGCGCGGCCAGCTCGCCGGGCAGATTCCGCTCGGCCGGCTCGGGACGCCGGCCGATATTGCCCACGCCGTGCTCTATCTCGCCGGGCCCGCCGGGGCCTATGTGACGGGTGAAACCCTGTCCGTAAACGGCGGTATGTACATGCCCTGAGGCCGCCACTTTACTAAGTGGTTGATAAGGTTGGTGAACAGGTCGATGGCGAGGGGCCGAGGATTACCCTAAAATGCGGCGTCCGCGCGACAGGTGGGGGGAGGGTCCTTTGGCCTGCCATCGCGGATGCGTACGCCGTAGCGTCACAGAGGATTAACAAACGATGAGCAGCGTGGAAGAACGGGTCAAGAAGATCGTCGCCGAGCAGTTGGGAGTGAAGGAGGAGGAGGTCACCAGTGACGCCTCGTTCGTCGACGACCTCGGGGCCGACTCGCTCGACACCGTCGAGCTCGTGATGGCGCTCGAAGAAGAATTCGAGACCGAGATTCCGGACGAGGACGCAGAGAAGATCACGACCGTCCAGCAGGCTATCGACTACATCAACGAGCACCAGGCCAAGGCCTGATGCCCGCCGGCGTGGACCCGGCACTGGTGCCGGGTTCGCGTGTCTGATCCGCCGGTGCGTACCGGTTACCGTTCCATCGATCGAGTGCGGAGGCGCATTGACCAAGCGTCGTGTCGTAGTCACGGGCCTCGGGATCGTGTCGCCCGTCGGCAGCCAGGTGGCGGAAGCCTGGGATAACGTCGTCAACGGCCGCAGTTTCATCGGGCCGATCACGCGTTTCGACGTCAGCGCCTATCCGACCCGCTTCGCGGGCGACGTGCGTGGTTTCAGCGTCGAGGACTATCTGCCGCCCAAGGAAGCGCGGCGCATGGACCCGTTCGTGCAGTACGGCTTCGCCGCCGCGACCCAGGCGCTCAAGGACTCGGGGCTCCTCGTCACCGAGGCGAACGCGCCGCGGATCGGCGTCGCGATGGGCGCCGGCATCGGCGGCCTAGAGACCATCCAGATCAACCACGAGAAGCTGCTCGAGGCGAAGGGACCGCGCAAGGTGTCGCCGTTCTTCGTGCCGGCCAGCATCATCAACATGATTTCCGGGCACGTGTCGATCGAGTACGGCCTCAAGGGCCCGAACCTCGCGCTCGTGACCGCCTGCACCACCTCGACCCACAGCATCGGCATCGCCGCGCGCACCATCCAGTACGGTGATGCCGACGCGATGATCGCGGGCGGCGCCGAGATGGCGCTCAACCCGCTCGGCATCGCGGGCTTCTGCCAGGCGAAGGCGCTCTCGGAGCGCAACGACGACCCGACCCGCGCGAGCCGTCCCTGGGACCGTGACCGCGACGGCTTCGTGATGGCGGACGGCGCGGGCGCGCTGATGCTCGAGGAGTACGAGCACGCCCGGGCGCGCGGCGCGACCATCTACGCCGAGTTCGTCGGCCTCGGCATGAGCGGCGATGCCTACCACATCACGGCGCCACCCGAAGACGGGGCGGGCGCGCGGCTCGCGATGGTGAACGCGCTGCGCGACGCGGCCGTCGCGCCGGACGCGCTCGACTACGTGAATGCGCACGCCACCTCGACGCCGCTCGGCGACCGGGCCGAGACGGTGGCGATGAAGGGCGCGCTCGGCGCGGCGGCGGCGACGGTGGCGGTGAGTTCGACGAAGTCGGTCACCGGACACCTGCTGGGGGCGGCCGGCGCGGTGGAGGCGATCTTCACGGTGCTCGCGATCCGCGACCAGGTGGCACCGCCGACGATCAACCTCGACAACCCCGATCCCGCCTGCGACCTCGACTACGTGCCGAACACGGCGCGGCGCATGAAGATCGAGGTGGCGCTGTCGAACTCCTTCGGTTTCGGCGGCACGAACGGCAGCCTGGTGTTCCGCCGTCTGCGCTGATGGCGCCCGGGTGGACGCTGAACGCGCCGCCGGCACCATCCGCAGCCGCTGCCTCGGCCGCACGCGGCCCGATTTCCTCGGCGCGCACGCGGCCGATCCGCGCCGCTATCCGTTCCTGCTCGAGAGCGCGAGCCAGGGCTGGCCGGGCGCCCGCTACGACCTGCTGTTCGTCGCGAGCGGCGCGCAGCTGCTGCTCGGCGCCGATGGCACCCTGAGCGGCGAGACGCACGGCGCGCAGGGGTTCCTGCAGGGCCTCGACCGCTGGTTCGCCGCGCTCGCCGAACCGCCGGGCGCCGGGCCGCTGCCCTTCGGCGGTGGCTGGTTCCTGTACCTGTCCTACGAGCTCGCGCGCGAGGTCGAGCCGCGGCTCCAGCTGCCAGCGGGGCAGGGGCTGATCGCCGGGGCCTTCCGCACGCCTGCGGCCGCGATCTACGACCACGCGCGCGGCGAGACCTGGCTCGTCGGCGAGGCGGGCACCGAGCCGCTGCTCGCCGGGCTCGAGGCGCTCCTCGCGACGCTGCCCGAAGCCGGGCCGCCGCCGGCGGCCGGCGCCGTCGCGATCACCGAGGACGAGCCGCAGCGCTACCTCGACGCCGTCGGCCGCGCGCTCGAGTACATCGCGGCCGGCGACATCTACCAGGCAAACCTCGCCCGCGCCTGGCGAGCGCGCCTGCCGGCCGGACTCACCGCGCCCGAGCTCTACGCGCGCCTCAGGCGTTCGAACCCGGGGCCGTTCGCCGGGCTCGCGGCGCTGCCCGGCATGACGGTGCTGTCGACCTCACCCGAGCGGCTCGTCAGCGCACGGGCCGGCGTCGTCGAGACCCGGCCGATCGCCGGCACCCGGCCGCGGCGCGGCGACGACGCCGCCGTGATGCGCGAGCTCAAGGCCAACGCCAAGGAACAGGCCGAGCACGTCATGCTGGTCGATCTCGAACGCAACGACCTCGGCCGGATCTCGACCGCGGGCAGCGTCGTGGTCGACGAGTTCATGAGCATCGAGAGCTACGCGCACGTGCACCACATCGTGTCGAACGTGCGTGGCCGGCTGCGGCCGGGCACCGCGCCCGGCGCCATCGTGCGCGCGCTCTTCCCGGGCGGCACGATCACCGGCTGCCCGAAGGTGCGCTGCATGGAGATCATCGCCGAGCTCGAGGGCGTCGCGCGCGGCGCCTACACGGGCTCCTTCGGCTACCTCGGCCGCGACGGCAGCCTCGACCTCAACATCCTGATCCGCACCGCGACCGTGCGCGACGCCGCCACCGGCCGGGAGCTCGAGCTGCGCGCCGGCGCCGGGATCGTCGCCGACTCGGATCCCGCCCACGAGCTCGAGGAGACGCGCGCCAAGGCGCGCGGACTCCTGCGCGCGCTCGGCGCGGAGGCACGCTGATGCTGTGGGTGGACGGCGCGCGCGTGGCCGACGCCGGCGCACCGGATCGCGGGCTCGAGTTCGGCGACGGGCTGTTCGAGACGATCGCGGTGGTCGCCGGCCGGGCGCGCCTGGTCGAGCGCCACCTCGGGCGCCTCGCTTCGGGCGCGGCGCGGCTCGCGCTCGGGCTGCCGGAGCGCGGGCTGCTCCGCGCCGAGCTCGCCGCGGCGGCGGAGTGCCAGGCGAGCGGGCTCCTCAAGCTGATCGTGACCCGCGGCAGCGGCGGCGGCGGCTACGCATCGCCAGCCGGGCCGGCGCGCCGCCTGCTGTACGCGGCGCCGCCACGCGAACGCCCGGCGAGCCACGCCGCCGAGGGAATCACGGTGCGGCTGTGCGAGACGCGCCTCGCCGAGCAGCCGCTCCTCGCCGGCCTCAAGCACCTGAACCGGCTCGAGCAGGTGCTCGCGCGGGCCGAGTGGCAGGACCCCGCGATCGCCGAAGGCCTGATGCTCGACATGCACGGCCGGCTCGTCTGCGGCACGATGAGCAACCTGTTCGTCGTCCTCAAGGGAGAACTCGTGACGCCGAGCCTGAGTCGCGCCGGGGTCGCCGGCGTCATGCGCGCCGCGCTCATGGACGCCTTCGCCGCCGCCGGCACGGGCGTCATCGAGCGCGACCTCGGCCCGGATGAACTCGCGGCGGCGAGCGAGGTGTTCGTGAGCAACGCCCTCATCGGCGCCTGGCCGGTGCGCCGGCTGGCCGAGCTTACGTGGCCGGCCGGCCCCTGGGCGCGTCGCGCCCAGGCCTTCGTCGCGGAGTGGTGAGCGTGCGCCGGCTCGTGGGCGGCGTCGTGCTCGCGCTCGTGCTGGTCGCGCTCGTGGCCGCGGGCGCGTACGTCGCCGCCGAGCAGTGGTACCGGCGGCCGATCGCCGCGCTCACGGCCGCGCGCGTGATCGAGGTGCCGCCGCGCGCCTCGCTCGGCGCGATCGCGACCCTGCTCGCGGCGCAGGGTCTCATCGAGTATCCGCGCCTGTGGGCGCTGATCGCGCGCCGCGACGGCAAGGCGACCCGCATCCGTGCCGGCGAATACGAGGTCGTGCCCGGCACCTCGCCGGCGGGACTCCTCGACCTCGTGATCTCGGGCCGCGTGCTGCTGCACCCCGTCACGCTGGTCGAGGGCTGGACCTGCGCCGCGGCGCTCGCCGCGATCCAGGCGAACCCGGTGATCCGGCGCACGCTCGGCCCGGTGCCGGACGCCGCGCTCATGAGCGAGCTCGGCTCGCCGGGCGTCGCCTGCGAGGGTGAACTCGCGCCCGACACCTACCTCATGCCGCGCGGCGCGACCGACCTCGAGGTGCTGAAGCTCGCGCACGCGCGGCTCAAGGACCGGCTCGCGACGGCCTGGCTGAAGCGCCGCGCGGACCTGCCGCTCGCGACGCCCTACGATGCGCTGATCCTCGCCTCGATCATCGAGAAGGAGACCGGCACTCCCGAGGAACGACCGCGCATCGCGGCGGTGTTCATGAACCGCCTGCGCCGCGGCATGCGACTGCAGACCGACCCGACCGTGATCTATGGCATGGGCAGCGCCTACCAGGGGACCATCCGGCGCCGCGACCTGACGACCGACACGCCGTACAATACCTACACGCGCGACGGGCTGCCGCCGACGCCGATCGCGCTGCCGAGCGCGGCGGCCATCGAGGCAGCGGTGCAGCCCGCGGACAGTGACGAGCTGTATTTCGTCGCCACGGGGCGCGGCGACGGCCGGCACGAGTTCTCGCGCACGCTCGATGAGCACAACGCCGCGGTCGCGCGCTACCTCGCGCGGCTGCGCAATCCGGGGTCCTGAGGACAGTACGCATGATCGCCCGCGGCCGCTTCATCACCTTCGAGGGCATCGAGGGCGTCGGCAAGTCGACGCAGCTGTCCGCGCTCGCGACGCAGCTCGCCGGCAGCGGCCGCGAGGTGGTCGTGACCCGCGAGCCGGGCGGCACGCCGCTCGCCGAGCGCATCCGCGCGCTCGTGCTCGGCGAGGCCGGCGAGCCGGTGCCGGCGGCTGCGGAACTGCTCCTCATGTTCGCCGCGCGCGCGGTGCATACCGAGAACCTGGTGCGCCCGGCGCTCGCGCGCGGGGCCTGGGTGCTGTGCGACCGCTATACCGACGCGACCTACGCCTACCAGGGCGCCGGGCGCGGCGTCGCCGACACCGAGATCACGGCGCTCGCGGCGATCGCGCAGCGCGGCCTCGCGCCCGACCTGACGCTGCTGCTCGAGGCGCCGGTCGGCGTCGCGCTCGAGCGCGCCCGACGGCGCAATCAGGGCACCGACCGCATCGAGGCGGAGACGGAGGCGTTCTTCGAGCGCGCGCAGGCCGGCTACCGGCGGCGCGCGGCGCTCGAGCCGCAGCGGATCCGGACGATCGATGCGACGCAGAGCGTCGCCGAGGTCACGGCCGCGATCTGGAGCGCGGTCGAGTCGCTCGGCAGGCGCGCCGCATGAGCGGGACCGCGATGCCGGGCCACGTGCTCGCGGCCGGCGCACCGTGGCTCGCCGACGCGCGCCAGAAGGTCGCGGCGGCGCTCGCCGCGGGACGCCTGCCGCACGCGCTGCTGCTGCACGGCCGGCCGGGCGTCGGCAAGGCGGCGCTCGCCGAGTACATCGCGCGCCTCGTGCTCTGCGACCAGCCGACGGACGTGCCGTGCGGCAGCTGCCAGTCGTGCCTGCTGCTCGACGCCGGCAACCACCCGGACCTCCGGCACGTGGGCCTCGTCGACGAGAAGAAGCAGATCGCGGTCGACGACGTGCGCGCGCTGATCGGCGAGCTCGCGCTCAAGAGCTACCGCGGCGGCCGCAAGGTCGCGATCATCGACCCGGCCGACGCGCTCAACACAAACGGCGCCAACGCGCTCCTGAAGACGCTCGAGGAGCCGGGTGGCGGAGCGCTCCTCATCCTCACGGTCGCACGGCCGGACCGGCTGCCGGCGACGATCGCGAGCCGCTGCCAGCGGCTCGCGATCCTGCCGCCGCCGCAGTCGGCGGCGCTCGAGTGGCTCGCGCGCTTCGACCCGACCGTGGAGTGGCGGGGACTCCTCGCGCTCGCGGCGGGTGCGCCGGTCGCCGCGCTCGCCCTTGCCGGCAGGGACGCGCTCGCGCTCGAGGCGGAGATGGCGGACGTTCCGGCGCTGCTCGCCCGGCCCGACACCGACCTCGTCGGCCTCGGCGAGCGGCTGAACCAGCGTCTGCCGGCCGAACGGCTGCGCTGGATCGAGAACTGGGTCACTGATCGGATCCGCCGCGGGCTCGGCGCTGGCGCTCAAGGTCACAGTCTGCCGAATTCGGGCTTGCCTTCCGCGGCCCGAACACGACATATTCAGGCACTGTATGCCATCCTCGATGAACTACGATCGGCGCAGGCTGCCTTGCGCGGCCCGGCGAATGCCGCACTCCTCTGGGAGCGGGTGCTCGGCCTCATCGCGCGCGAGCTCAATGCCGTGCGGCTCGCGCGGCCGCGCTGAGGCGCGGGGGTACTGATGCGGCCGGTATCGAACAAGCCGGGCCTGCTGACGCTCACCATCAAGGACAAGAGCGCCCTCTACCTCGCCTACATGCCGTTCGTGAAGAACGGCGGGCTCTTCATCCCGACCAACAGCAACTACCGCCTCGGCGACGAGGTGTTCATGCTGCTGAACCTGATGGGCGAGGAAGAAAAGCTGCCGGTCGCCGGCCGCGTGATCTGGGTGACGCCGAAGGGCGTCGCCGGACGCAGGGTCGCCGGCATCGGGGTCCAGTTCTCGGACCAGGACCGCGGCAACACGCAGAAGAAGATCGAGAACTACCTCGCGGGTGCGCTTGGCGGCGACAAGCCGACCCACACGATGTGAGCGGCGCGGCCCGAGTCGCGGCGTCCCGGCCCGACAGCGCGCGCTCAAGACCCACCGCTCCTCGCCGGATCGCCCGGCAATCCGGCGGCAGCGCCTGACCGGACCCGGCTGCAGCCGACGCGCGACTCAGCGGGAGTTGTCGCCCGACAGGATGCTGCTCAGCAGGCCGCCGACGATCGCGCCGCCGACCGCTGCCACGAGCTGCCCCTCGAGCCCGCCGGCGTCATCGCCGCCGCCGTCCGAGTCGTCCTCCTGTTCGATGCGCGACACCACCCAGTCGAACTTGCCGCTGGTGACGGCCGCCTTGCAGTAGCGGCACTCGCCGATCTGCGTGAGTGCGAGCGGTGCGCCGCAGCGCGGGCACTGGTTCTCGAGGGTGCCCGGCTTGCCCGAGGTCGTGGTGCCGACCGAGCGCTGGAACGTCCACTCTTCGACGAACGGGCGCACCGTGCGGTCGCCGAACACCACCCGGCCATCCTTGTCGACCTCGTAGTCGGCGCTCGCGGCACTGATGCGCACGGTGAGGTCGTCAAAGACGCGGCCGTGCACGACCCGCAGCGGCGTGACGGCGTTCACCGTGAGGTGTTCCATCACGTTGCGGCGGCCCTCGGCGGCGAGCGTCTCGAGCTGCGCGCTCCACGCGAAGTAGGCGCCCGGGCTCAGGAAGGCACGCCCGGCGTCGAGCTGCTGGCGGCACCAGGCGTCCTCGAGCGTCATGAACGCCGTCCTGACGCGCGCGAAAAAGGCAGTTGCGTCGAAGGCCGGATCCGCCGCGCGCAGGCTCGCGATGCCCTCGGCGGCGGTCGCACTGCTGAGCGCGAACTGCGACTCGCTGCTGTAGCCGACGAACGGTGCCGGCTCGACGGCCGAGACGACCCAGTCGACGCTGCCGTTGGTGACGCTCGCGCGACAGTGCGTGCAGGTGCCGTCGAGCGCGAGCCGCAGCTCCGCGCCGCACGCCGGGCACAGCGCCGCCGTGACGCCGCCGGCGGCGGGCGTGCGCGCCGACGCGGCCCGCGAGAACGTCCAGCACTCGCCGTGGCGGTGATCCGCGCCTTCGTCCTGCACGACGTGGTTGGCATCGTCGATGGTCTTGGCGCGATAGACGAGATCGAAATGCACGCGCAGCGTCTGCCGCTCGGCATCCGCGGTCGCCGCGGTGAGGTGCACGGCGCGCACGTTCAGGCTCTCGAGCAGTTCGTGGCGGTGCTGGCTCTGCATCTGCTGCAGGCTCTGCGACAGCTGCGCGAACAGCGGGTCGGCGAGATAGGGCCGGACGGCGGCCGCGTCGGTGCGCTGCATGCCGCGCTTGACGAGGAAGAACGCCATCTCGGCGCGCTGCATGAAGGATTCCAGCTCGAAGCCAGGATCGAGCTTCCGGATCGCCTCGACCGCCGCCGGCAGCCCCGGCCGGTCGCCGGCCGGCCGGGCGCCGGGCGCGGCCGCGAGCTGCCCGCCGACCGCGGCGCCGATCACGGCACCGAGCACGTCGCCCGCGCCGGAGCCGCCCGCGGCACCGTCGCCGCCGCCGCGCCTCATCCGGCGGTAGACGAAGTGGATCACGAGCACGAGGACGATCAGGAAGAGGATGCCGCCGAGCGAGCCGCCGCCACCGCCCGATCCCGACACGTGGCTGCCGGAGATGGAGGGCGCCGAGCCGCCGGCCGCGTGGCTGCCGCCGCCGGCGCGGCCGAACGCGGCGTCCGCCACCGCGAGCAGCGCCACGGACCCGAGCCCGCGAAGGGCGTTGCGCATCGCGGTCAAGCGAGGGCGGCGCCGCAGCTTCCGCAGAACTTCGCGTTCGGCGCAGCCGCCGCTCCGCACTGCGTACAGTGCGCCGCCTTCGGTGGCGCGAGGCCCGTGCCGCAGCTCGAGCAGAACTTGGCGCCCGCGGCATTCGGCGCGTGGCAGCTCGCGCAGATCACGGCGGCCGCGGCCGCGGCCGCGGCGCCTGCGGCCGCCGCGCCGGCCGGCGGCGGGGCGGCGCCGATGCCGGCGACCATGCCGCCGAGTCCCATGCCGACGCCGAGCGCCGCGCTGCCACCGCTGTTGCCCGCGGCCGCTCCTTCGCCGATGCCCTTGAGTGCGGCACCCACGCCATATTCGCGGAAACCGCCGGCGAGACGCGTATAGGCGGTGTCCTTGCGCAGTCCCTTCAGCGTCTGCTCGTCTTCCGGATTGAGGCTGATCGTCACGTTGCCGAGGCGCGTGATGTTGATGCCGTACGGCGCGAGCGGCGCCTGCACGTCGCTGAGGAGCGAGGTCTCGATCTCGCCGGTCCGTGCCGCGAGCCCGAGCACGGGCCACTTCTCGGCGGTGAGCTTGCGGACGACGCCGGTGCGCAGTGCCTTCAGGATCTGCTCGCGGGCCCAGTCCGTGATCAGGTCGTTGGTGCCCTGGCGCGTGCCGACGAGCTTGAGGATGAGCGCCGACGGATCGCTGATCGTGAGCGCGTACTCGCCGAACACGCGCAGTCCGACCGCCAGCCCCGTCTCCGGATCCTCGATGTTGTCGATCGGTCCGCCGAACGGCAGGCTGACGAATTCCCGGGTGCCGACGAAGTAGAGCTCGCAGCGGTACAGGTTGCCGCCGCTCGCGAAGTCGACGATGTCACCGAGGAACGGGAGCAGCGCGCCGTCGAGCGTCGAGCGGCCCTGCGGCAGCGTCCCGGCCACCTTGCCTTCCTTGACGAAGATCGCCGTCTCGTCGGGCTGCACCGTGACCTGGGTCAGCCTGCGGATCGTCTGGTCGGGCCACTTGAAGAGGATGTCGTCCTTGGCCTCGTCCGGTCGCGCGATGAACTGGCGATTGAGGTCGCCCGGCTTGCTGAATAGGCTCACGACACTTCCTCCCTGGAGTCCCGCCGGCCGCTAGCCTAGCAGGGCAGTCCGTTCAAACCTATAGAGCGTGCGCTGCGCGCCGGGGGGCGGCCCCGCGGCCGGCGTGCACGGCCGGTGCCGCACTGCCCGTCGCCCTTGAGCGGACGCTCGACGCCCCGGCCATGCCGGTGCATCCTTGCGGGCAACGGGCACGCCCGCGAAGCGCTGCAGGGGAGGGTTCATGCGCCAGCTCACGTCGACCATGCTCGTGCTGCTCGCGACCGGCATTGCCGGCTGCGGCGATCATTCCGAGTCGATCAGCCTCGCGCGCGGCTCGCTCAGCGTCAGCAGCGCCGAGGTCCGGATCGCCTCGAGCGCGGGGCCCGACGCGCACCTGACGAGTGACGGGCGGCTGCTGATCGGCGCAGACGACGTCGCCCTCGATGCGGCGGCCCGCACCGCCGCGCTCGCCTATTTCGGGGCGGCGCAGGCGATCACCGGCCACGCGCTCGAGACCGGCAAGGCCGGGGCCGAGGTCGGGGTGGCCGCGGCCAAGGAGGCGCTGAATGGCATCGCGAACGGCGACACCTCGCACATCGGCGAGCACGTCGAGGCGAAGGCGGCCGACGTGGCCCGGGCGGCGCTCAAGATATGCGCCGACATCGACGCGCTGCGGACGGCGCAGGACGCGCTCGCCGCGGACGTCGCGCGCTTCCGGCCGTACGCGGTCGCCTCGGTCGGCGACGTCAGCGACTGTCGCAAGGATCTCGCGCCGCACTAGCGGCCGCCGAGGTCAGCCGCCGCGGCTGACCTCGGCGGCGGCCAGCCCGCCGCGCAGCACCATGGCGTCAAAGCCGCGCTCGTTCAGGATGAAGGCACCGGCCGAGCTGCGCCGGCCGGTGTCGCAGACGACGATGTACTGCGTCTTCTGATCGAGCTGCTTCAGCTTGAGGCGCAGGAAGTAGAGCGGCACGTTGATGGCGCCCGGCAGGTGCCAGGTGTCGAACTCCGACGGCAGGCGCACGTCGAGCCACTTCGCACCGCTGCCCTCGACGAGGCCGGTCGCGTCCTCGAAGCTGACCCAGTGCAGCATCGGCTCGTTGAGCAGGGTATTGAAGTCCTGCTTGTTGAGCCGCATCAGCGAGCCCTCGGTCAGCATCGTGACCGTGGCGTTGCGCTTCGACTCGGAGATCAGGGCCTCCTCGCCGAAGGTGTCGCCCGGCCCGAGTTCGGCGAGCTTGATGCCCTCGCGGTTGAGCGGCGTCTCGCGCGTCACGGCGCAGCGGCCGTTCGTGATCGCGTAGAAGAAGTCGCCTTCGTCGCCCTGCTTGATCACCACCTCGCCGGCGCGATAGGTCACGCGCTGCATGCGCATGAAGATCGCCTGCAGGTTCGACGGCGGCACGCGATGGAAGGCCTTGGTCTGCAGCAGCGTCGTCATCCAGTCGTCGCCGGTGATGGGCGAGTCGGCGTTGAGCTCGTTGACCTCGTAGGTCCCGGTCTGGTCCCAGGTGAGCAGCACGTCGAGGAAGTCGCTCTCGACGACCAGGTACTCGACGTCGCTCGCCGCGCGCGCGGTGAAGCGGCGGGGCTGGCTCGGCGCGATGGGATTCCTGGCCTCGAGGGTGCCGGAGCGGAGCACGGCGACCGTCGACTCGCCGGAGCGGAGTTCGACCTCGCCGCGGACCAGGTAGAAGGTGCGCTTGTCGTTGTCACCCTGCCGGAACAGGGTCCGGCCCGCGGACAGCTCCTTGAGCACGGTCTTGCGCGCCAGGGCCGCGAGGTTTTCCTTCTTGAGGCCGTCGAGCGGACTGAAGTTCCGCAAAAGGCCTGGATCTAGTTCTTCGTTCTCCATGAAGGCCCGTGGCGGTTACCCAATGTTGGATGGTAGCACGCGGCCGCCGGCCGCCGGCTGGCGCTGCGTAGGGGTGGCCAGTCAGCCCCCCAGGCTGCGCCAGCCCGCATCCGGCCGGAAGCGCGGCCCGTGCTTCGCCGCGAGTTCCTCGAGCCGTGCGACGACCGCGGCAATGCCGCGCGTCCGGGCGTAGAACAGCGGGCCGCCGCGGAACGGCGCGAAGCCGGTACCGAAGATCGCCCCGGCATCGAGCAGGTCCTCGTCCGCGATCACCCCGGCGCGCAGGCAGGCGACCGCCTCGTTGACCATCGGCAGGATCAGCCGGTCGGCGAGGTCGGGCGGCACGGGACCGGCCGCCGGCGGCTTGACCGGCTTGCCGTCGGTCCACGTGTAGAAGCCCTCGCCGCTCTTGCGGCCGAGCTTCTTGGCGGCGAGCAGCGGCGCGAGTATCTCGGGCCGCGGCGTTCCGAATGCTGCCGAGAGCACCTCGCCGACGTGGTAGGCGACGTCGAGGCCAACGGTGTCCGCGAGCTCGATCGGGCCCTGCGGCATGCCGAAGTCGAGCGCGGCCTGGTCGATGAGCCGGTAACCGACACCTTCCTGGGCGACGATCATCGCCTCGGTCAGGTACGGGAACAGGATCCGGTTCACGACGAATCCCGGGGCACTGCCGCAGGGCAGCGGCAGCTTGTCGAGGCGGCGGGCGAAGGCGAGCGCGGTCTTCACCGCGGCGGGGTCCGTGTCCTTGCCGTGGATCACCTCGACGAGCGGCATGCGCGCGACGGGGTTGAAGAAATGGAGACCGACCAGCCGCGCCGGGTTCGCGAGCTTCGCGGCGAGTTCCTCGAGCACGAGGCTCGAGGTGTTGGTGGCGAGCACGGCGCCTGGCTTGAGGCGCGGCTCGAGCGTCGCGTAGAGCGCCTGCTTCGCCGCCGGATCCTCGAAGATCGCCTCGATCGCGACATCCGCGTCGGCGACGCCGCTGCCGTCGACGTCGGCCCGCAGTCGCGCGGTCGTGGCGGCTGCTTCCTCGGGGGACTTGGCGCGCTTCTCGAACGCGGCCCGCGCGCGCCTGAGCGCCGGTTCGATGATCTCCGCCGAGCGGTCCTGCAGCGTCACCTCGAGGCCGCGCTGCGCGCACCAGGCGGCGATGTCGCCACCCATGACACCGGCCCCGACGACGTGCACGCGGCGCGCGGGCGTCGCCTCCTTGCCGCCGAGGCCCTTGAGCCGGTCCTGCAGGAAGAAGACGCGCACGAGGCTGCGCGAGGCGCCCGTGCAGAAGAGTTCGCCCACCGAGCGTGCCTCGGCCTCGTAGGCGGCGGCGCCGCGGGCACCGAAGCGAGCCCAGAGCGCGATGATCGCGTACGGCGCCGGGTAGTGGTCGGGCCGCGCGCGCCTGGCGACGGCGCTGCGCATGGCGCTCGCGACGAAGGGCCGCGCCGGCGCGAGCGCGAGCAGTCGGTCGATGAACGCCGGGCGGTGCAGCGGCGGGGCATCGGTCGCGAGCCGTGCGGCGGCCGCCTTGAGCTCGGCGAGCGGCGCGAGCCGGTCGACGAGCCCGACGCTGAGCGCCTGGGCGGCACGCAGCGGCCGTCCCGTCAGCATGAGGTCGAGCCCGGCGCGCACGCCGACGAGCGCCGGGCCGCGCACGGTGCCGCCGAAGCCGGGGTGGATGCCGAGCTGCACCTCGGGGAAGCCGAGGCTCACCCTGGGGTCGTCGGCGGCAATCCGGTAGCGGCAGGCGAGCGCGAGCTCGAGGCCGCCGCCGAGCGCGAAACCGTGGATCGCGGCCACGGTCGGGCAGGGGAGCGCGGCGAGACGGTCGATGACCTGCTGGCCGGCGCGGATCAGCGCGTAGCCCTGCTCCGGCGTCGCGATGCCCTTGAACTCGGAGATGTCGGCACCGGCGATGAAGCCGTTGCTCTTCGCCGAATAGACGACGACCGCACGCGGCGCGGCGCGCTCGATCTCGGCGAGGCGCGCATCGAGCGCCTCGAGCACCGCCCGCGACAGGCTGTTGGTCGAGGCCCCCTGCCGGTCGGCGCACAGCCAGCCGATGCCGTCGGCGTCCAGCGACCAGCCCCAGTGCCCCGTCTCCGTGCTCGTCGCCATCGCATGACTCCTGTGTCAGGCCACCGCCGTCGTCGGCCGCCCGCGAACCTCGAAGTCGCACACGAGCGGCAGGTGGTCCGAGAAGCGCACCGCCGGCACGTGAAAGCCCGTGACCTCGATGCCCTGAGTGTAAAGGATGAAGTCGAGCTCGCGGCGCGGGTTGTGGCTCGGGTAGGAGGGCTGGCCGGAGGTGTTCGCGCTCTTCAAGCCCGACGCCTGCATGAAGAGGTAGATCTCGTGGTCGCCCCAGAAGGTATTGAAGTCGCCCGCGACCAGTACCGGCTTGGTCGAGGCGACGACGAGGTCGTGGAGCGTGCGCAGCTGCGCCTGGCGGTGGCGGTACTTGAGCGACAGGTGCACGAGGAACACCACGGCGTTCTCGAGCTCGAGCTCGATGATGAGGCGCTTGATGCCGGTGTCGAAGTAGTGGAAGCGCTCGCCGTGCACGCGCGGCGCGGCGAGGAAGGCATTGCCCTGCTTGCGCACGATGGGCACCAGCGCGTTCAGCGACTCGACGCCGTACTTGCACTCGTAGATCGAGTAGTGGCCGAGCTGGTTGCCGATGAACTCCGCCTGATTCAGCATGCCGGTGCGAATCGAGCCGGTGTCGACCTCGACCAGGCCGACGATGTCCGGGTCCTCCGACTTGATGAAACCCGTAATCTGCTCGAGCACCTGGCGGTTGCTGCGCAGGTAGCCGGCGCCGGGCAGGGGCAGGTGGAACGCGGGGCCGGTGCCGGTCGCGTAGCGGATGTTGTAAAGGAGCAGTCGCATCGTGTCCGTGACGCGGCCCGGGTGTGCGCGCGTGGTGGCCGGATTCTAACGTGTCCGCCCGCGGACCGTGCGCTAAACTCCGCCCGAACGGAGGCACGCACCATGGTGTCGAAACAGGATCCAGTCCGGGTATTCGTCGGTCACGTCTGGGATGCCGACGACGACTATCTGCGGGTCTTCGAGTTTCTCGAGGGCGCGCGCAACTTCTACTACGCCAACTCGAGCGTGCCCGACGCGCGGCCGTCGGGCGGCAAGGAAGCGGAGCGCGAGGAGATCCGGCGCCAGATCGCTCCGGCCGAGGTCGTGATCCTGCTCGCCTCGCATCACCGGCGCGCCGCGGAACTGGTCGAGTTTCAGGCGAACTTCGCGAAGGCCGCCGACAAGCCGATCGTGCTGCTGACGAGCTTCGGCTCGACGAGTTCGGTGCCGAAGTCGCTGCTCGCGCTCGCCGACGAGAGCATCGACTGGGACGAGCGGGCGCTGATCGACGCGCTCAAGCGGCAGGCGCGCCACGAAGAGACGACGCGCTGGGACACGATCGAGTTCAAGCTCGACTGAGGCCGGTCAGGCCTCGGCGGCGTAGAGCAGATTGCCGCTGTGGCGCGCTTCGCCGCGCTCGCGAAAGGCCGTGACGGAGCTCGGTTCCGGCGCCCGCGCCACCGCCGGCAGCGCGCGACTCGCCGCCGCTGCGCCGAAGAGGTCGACGATCTGCGCCGCATAGCGGTCCGCGTCCTCCGCCGACATCTTGCGCACCGTCGCCTGGACCGATGATTCGCCCGGCAGCGGTCGTACCGATTCGAGGCTCTGCAGGATCGTTGCCAGTTGCTCCTGCAACGACAGGGGCAACTCCGAGGCGTCGATATGTTTCAAATGTTTCGAGAATGCAAGCGTAAGCCGCTGTTTTATTGAGGTGCTCTTGGCCAGCTCAAGAGTGGCCGCGTGCAGCTTGCCGCATGCGCTCATGTTGTATAAACCCCGTCGGACACGCGCGGCGCAAGGCCAGATAACTGAGCTTACGCGTGGAACTTAAAGTGGACTCTTAACTCCTCGCCCGGCATTTTTCGGCGGCCGGACAGGGATGTAGAGCGACTATAGTCGGGCTTCGTGAAAATGCAACGGGTTTTATCCCGATTTCAACAGAATTGGCTTGACACGGTTTTTCCAGTTGAAATCTCAGGTGCAGATTCTACTAATGTCGCCAAGTGTTTGAATTGTATCGATCCTAGAAATTACGTTAAGTCGGCCCTGACGCGCTCACTGCGTGCA
>Ga0181519_10001003_pt1 | contig 24849 bp, 19 predicted proteins | sample PEATcosm2014_Bin_26_FD_121102 | JGI IMG/M metagenome (GOLD analysis project Ga0181519, IMG submission 121102) | Peatland microbial communities from MTU Mesocosm Facility, Houghton, MI, USA - PEATcosm2014_Bin02_10_metaG | ecosystem: Environmental > Terrestrial > Soil > Wetlands > Peat | place...
ACGCGCCGGACCGTCGACCGCGTGGTCAAGGAGGCGATCCAGGCCGAGGCCGGCGATCAGAGCGAGCGCAATCATCTGCTGGGTCAGCTCAAGGTCCGCCTCGACCAGAACGATATCTACTGGGATCTGGCGTCGAAGCCGGCCGAGATCCTGATCGCCCGGTTGTTCCGCGATCTCGGCCTCGATCCCAATTGGGATCGCTGGCAAGGCGAGGCGTGGCTGAACGGCGACGATTACAAGGTGGCGAACGAAACGCCGCCGCCGGGTTGCCCGATCTGCGGCCGGGCGCCGCCGCCGGTCCCGGCGGCCCAATCAGACCGGCCCGGCCCGGAAATCCAGGGCACCGCGACCGGCAGCGACCCGCCCTGACCGTCGCGGGGGTTGCCGCGCGTGCGGCCGGTTCCGTTGCCGGATCGAAGTGCTTCCTCGTCGCACACGGCCGCGATGCCGCGCAGTCGGAGCGCCGCGCCTTCGTCCGCGCTCCCGATAGGGTGGAGCGGCGAAACACAGGCGTCCGGCCATACCGAGACTCTCCGGTCGCTGAGATCCGTCCGATCGAGCCGGCGGCGGAACCTCCGGTTTTGGCCGCGCCGCCGGGGCGCGGACCGGCCGAAACCCGCCCCACCCGAGACGCTGCTCCGGTTGTCCGACGCTTGACAAAGCGCCGGCCCCGATGTGCTCTACGCTGCTTTCCGCCGGGCGTGCTTGCGTGCGCCGGCGGCACGTCCCCAATAGAAGGCCCCACGCGATGCATCCCTACCGGACCCATACCTGCGGCGCCTTGCGGCTCGGCGATGCCGGCAAGACCGTGCGCTTGAGCGGCTGGGTGCATCGCAAGCGCGACCACGGCCAGCTGATGTTCGTCGATCTGCGCGACCATTACGGCGTCACGCAATGCGTGCTCGATAGCGCCGGCGCCGTCTTCAAGGTCGCCGAGGGGCTGAAGCTCGAAAGCGTGGTCACGGTCACCGGCACCGTCGTTGCGCGCTCGGCCGAAACCGTGAATGCCGGGCTCGCGACCGGCGCGATCGAACTGCAGGCGGCGGAGCTGACGCTCCAGACCGAGGCCGAGCCGCTGCCGTTCCCGGTCAATTCCGATGCCGACTACCCCGAAGAGATGCGGCTGAAATACCGCTTCCTCGATCTGCGCCGCGAGGCGATGCACCGCAATATCGTGCTGCGCAGCAAGGTCATCGCCTCGATCCGCCGGCGCATGATCGACCAGGGTTTCACCGAATTCCAGACGCCGATCCTGACCTCGAGTTCGCCCGAGGGTGCTCGCGATTTCCTGGTGCCGAGCCGGCTGCATCCGGGCGAATTCTATGCGCTGCCGCAGGCGCCGCAGCAATTCAAGCAGTTGCTGATGGTCGCGGGCTTCGACCGGTATTTCCAGATCGCGCCGTGCTTCCGCGACGAAGACGCGCGCGCCGACCGCGCGCCCGGCGAGTTCTATCAGCTCGATTTCGAGATGAGCTACGTCACCCAGGAAGACGTCTTCGCCACGATCGGCCCGGTGCTGCACGGCATTTTCGAGGAATTCGCCGACGGCCGCACGGTGACGCCGGTGCCGTTCCCGCGCATTCCTTACGACGAGGCGCTGCTGAAATACGGCTCCGACAAGCCGGATCTGCGCAACCCGCTGGTCATCGTCGATGCCGCCTCGGTCTTCGCCGGGTCGGATTTCGCGGTCTTCGCCAAAGCGCTGGAAAAGGGCCAGGTGGTGCGCGCGATCCGGGCGCCGGGTGCGGCATCGCGGCCGCGCAGCTTCTTCGACAAGCTCAACGACTGGGCGACGGAGCAGGGCGCGAAGGGCCTCGGCTATGTCAGCTTCGCCGACGGCCAGGCCAAGGGACCGATCGCCAAATTCCTCGACGAGGCGCGGCTCGCCGGCTTGCGCGCCTTGGCGGCGGCGGAGGAGGGCGATGCCGTGTTCTTCGTGTCCGACGCCAGGGGCCCGGCGACCAAGCTCGCCGGCGCTCTGCGCATGAAGCTCGGCCAGGATCTGGGCCTCTGCGAGACCGGCATCTTCAAATTCTGCTGGATCGTCGATTTCCCGATGTATGAATTCAACGAAGACACCGGCCAGATCGAATTCAGCCACAACCCGTTCTCGATGCCGCAAGGCGGGCTCGAAGCGCTGGAGACGCAGGACCCGCTGACCATCAAGGCGTACCAATACGATATCGTGTGCAACGGCGTCGAGCTCAGCTCCGGCGCCATCCGCAACCATCGCCCGGACATCATGTACAAGGCCTTCGCCATCGCCGGCTATCCGGCCCAGGAGGTCGAGAACCGCTTCGGCGGCATGCTCAACGCGTTCAAATACGGCGCCCCGCCGCATGGCGGCTCGGCGCCGGGCATCGACCGCATCGTCATGCTGCTGGCCGACACGCCGAACATCCGCGAGGTCATCGCCTTTCCGCTCAATCAGCAGGCGCAGGATCTGCTGATGCAGGCGCCGGCGCCGGTGCCGCCGGCCCGGCTGAAGGAACTGCACATCGATCTGCGCCTGCCGCCGGCGCGGGCGCCCAAGCCGGCGTGACGCCGACGCAATTGTGAGGAGACCCGCGACCCTTCGCGCGGGTGCGGCAGCGCGTCCATCTGTTGCGCGCCGCCGCGGCTTGTGGGAGCGTTGTCGGATGGCTCCTGGAGTGGAAAACGGTACATGAGACTTAAGCATGCGGCTCTGGCGGCGGCGCTCGCCGTCGCGGTGATCGGCGAGGCTCGGGCGGTCGAGGTCATGCCGCACAAGGCGCTCTACGACATGACCCTGCTGAGCGCCAAGCCGTCGAGCGGCGTGGTCGGCGCGACCGGCACCTTGGCCTATCAATGGGGCGAGTCCTGCGACGGCTGGACGATCGAGCAGCGCTACAAGCTCGACATGCAATACGAAGACGATCCGGCGCAGGAAATCGGTTCGGCCTTCGTCACCTGGGAAAGCAAGGACGGGCTGAAATACCGTTTCAACGAGCGCAAGACGCGGAACGGCCAGGTCGAGGAAGAAATCCGCGGCGATGCGATGCTGAACGCCAAGGACCATTCGGGCAGCGCCAATTTCACCCGGCCGAAGGAGCAGAGCTTCGATCTGCCGAGCGGCAGCCTGTTCCCGACCGCGCATACGCTGACCCTGCTGCGCAAGGGCGAGACCGGTGAGGATTTCATGTCGGCGCCGGTGTTCGACGGCTCCGAATTCGACGGCGCGGTGCTGATCAGCGCCGTCATCGGGCCGAAGGCGGCAACCGGCGGTGTCGCGGCCGACATCACCTCGCCGCTGCTGAAGCGCCCATCCTGGAAGATCCGCATGGCGTTCTTCCCGGAATCGAGCACGGAAGAGCGTCCGGATTACGAGCTGTCGATGCGCATGCTGGACAGCGGCATTTCGAGCGAGATGACGATCGACTACGGCGACTATGTCGTGCGCGCCAAGCTCAAGGAATTGCAGCCACTGCCGAAGCCGGCCTGTTAGCGCTTCAGCCGTACCGGATTGCCGCTTCCAGCGTCAATCCCAGGCCGACCGAGCCGAATTTGTCGCCGTCGACGGGCCGGGCGTGCGGCAGCCGCGCCAGGATCGCGCGGCGGACATTGGGCAGCAGGGTCGAGCCGCCGGTCAGGAAGACCGCATCGATCGCGGCTTCCGGCAGGCCGGCATCGCCGAGGCACCGGTCGATCATGGCGCCGATGCCGGCGGCCAGGGCCGCCGTCGCCGCTTCGAACCGACGGCGCGGCAGGGTCGCGGTCAGGCCGGCTTCGATCCAGTCGAGCGGCGCCCTGACGGCCGTGCTGTCGCTGAGCTTGATCTTGGCGCGCTCCACGGTCATCGCCAGGCGATGGCCCAACTGGTGCTCGACCACCGTGATCAGCCGGCCGATCAATTCGGGCCGCGCCGATTCGCGCCGGACTTGCGCCAGCTCCTGGCGGATCTGCGGCGTGTAGAGAAAGTTGATCTTGGCCCAGGTCGAGAGATCGGTGAAATAGAAATTGGGGGCGAGCAACCCCGGCCGCAGCATCGGCGATTGGTATCCCAGGAGCGGCATCAGCGCGGCCAGCGACAGCAGCCGGTCGAAATCCGTGCCGCCGATCCGGATACCGTCATTCGCAAGGATGTCTGTCATCCGGTCCGGCCGGCCGCGCCGATCCGGCCCGAGCCGGACGATCGAGAAATCCGACGTGCCGCCGCCGATATCGGCGATCAGCGCGATCTGTTCGCGATCGACCTGTCGTTCATAGTCGAGCGCCGCGGCGATCGGCTCGTATTGGAAGGAGACGTCGTGAAACCCGGCCGCCCGCGCAATGGCTTCGAGCGCCGCCTCGGCGCGCCGGTCGGCCGCCTCGTCGCCATCGACGAAATGGACAGGCCTGCCATGCACGACGGCGTCGAGCGCGTGCCCCAGCCTCGTCTCGGCGCGCAGCTTGATGCCGCCGACGAGGCGGGCCAGCACCTCGCGAAAGCCGATGCGGCTGCGGTCGAGCAGCGTGTCCTGGTCGATGAGATCGGTACCCAGCACGGATTTCAGCGAGCGCATGAAGCGGCCGTCGTCGCCGCGGACATAGGCCGCGATCGCCGCCCGGCCGATCAGCGGCGCCGCCGTCCGGAAGTCGAAAAAGATCGCCGACGGCAAGGTCGTCGAGTCCCCCTCGAGCGCCACCAGCGCCGCGCCGTCGCCGCCGGCTGCACCCAAGGTCGAGTTGGACGTGCCGAAATCGAGGCCGCAATAGGTCATGACCGAATTCCGTTCGCGCCGAAAAAGGCGCGTTCATAGCTCGATTGCCGCTGGTGCGAAAGGCCCGAATCAGCCGCAGCATAGGTTGGGGCTGCGATAAGATTAACGCATTGGTAGTGCCGTGTGCTTACGAATTGTTAAGCCTACTCCCCTAACCCTGATAGCGGCAGGCATGGGCTGTGCTGGCCGGCGCTGCGTTGCGGCGGCCGCTTCGTTCGCCGGGTCCCGGCCGGGCAGGGGAGCGCTGGGTTCACAGCAAGGAATTGCCGATGAGTAAAACGATATTGATCGTCGAGGACAACGACTTGAACATGAAGTTGTTCCACGATCTGTTGGAAGCGCACGGCTATAACACGCTGCAGACCAAGGACGGCATCGAGGCGCTCAAACTGGCGCGGCAGCATCGGCCGGATCTGATTCTGATGGACATACAACTGCCTGAGATTTCCGGACTTGAAGTGACCAAATGGATCAAGGAAGACGATGAGCTGAAATCCATCCCGATCATCGCCGTCACTGCCTTCGCCATGAAAGGCGATGAAGAGAAAATGCGGGAAGGTGGCTGCGAAGCCTATCTGGCGAAGCCGATCTCGGTAGCTTACTTCATAAAGACGCTGAAGCACTTCTTGAATTAGCGAGAGTTTGATGTCTGCCCGAGTGCTCGTTGTCGATGACATCGACGTCAATGTCCGATTGCTCGAGGCCAAGCTGCTCAGCGAGTATTATGAGGTTCTATCGGCGTCGAGCGGCCCGCTGGCGTTGGAGATCGCCGCGCGCGATTCGCCGGACATCGTGCTCCTTGACGTGATGATGCCCGGCATGGACGGGCTGGAAGTGTGCCGGCGGCTCAAATCGGATCCGGCCACGCGCTATATCCCCGTGGTCATGGTCACGGCCTTGAGCGACGTCTCTGACCGCTTGCGCGGTCTCGAAGTCGGGGCGGACGATTTTCTGACCAAGCCGGTCAATGACCTGGCGTTGTTTGCGCGGGTGCGGTCGCTGATCCGGCTGAAGCGAACGCTCGACGAGTGGCTGCTGCGCGAGGAGATCAACGGCAAGTTGGCGGCCTTGCCCGGCGACGCCGTCGCGGCCGAACTCGACCGGCTCGAGCCGGGCCGCGTACTGATCCTGGAAGACAACAATCTTGCGGCGACCAAGCTGGCGCAGGTGCTGCAGCCGCTGGCGAGTGAACTCGCTGTCGTCAAGACCAATGCCGAGGCCCATGCGCAGATCCTGCGCAGCCCCTACGACCTCGTCGTAATCAGCATGGCGCTCGAGCATGACGATCCGTTGCGCCTCGTGTCGCAGCTGCGGGCGCATGAACAGACCAGGCAACTCCCCGTGCTGCTGATCCTCGATGAAGGCGATTATCCACGCCTGGCCAAAGGCTTGGATCTCGGCGCCAATGATTACATCATCCGGCCGGTCGACCGCAACGAGCTGGTCGCCCGCGCCCGCATCCAGATCAAGCGGAAGCGGCTGCAAGACCAGTTGCTCGACAATTACAAGCGCGGCCTGACCCTGGCGCTTACGGACGGGCTGACCGGACTCTACAACCGCCGCTATCTGACGGCCCATCTCGATACGCTGTTCGGCCGCGGTGGCACGGCGGTCAAGGATGTCGCGCTGCTGATGTTCGACATCGATCGGTTCAAGCTGGTCAACGATACCTACGGCCACGCCGTGGGTGACGAGGTGCTGATCGAAGTTGCGAAGCGGGCGCTCTCGAATGTCCGGGGTTTCGATTTGGTCGCGCGCTATGGCGGCGAGGAATTCCTGGTCGTCATGCCGGAAAGCACGCTGGCGTCGGCCGCCATTGTCGCCGAACGGCTGCGCTTGGCGATCGGCGACCTGCCGATCGAAGTCTCGGCCGCTCCGGGGGCGCTGTCGGTCACGATTTCGATCGGGGTTGCCGTCACGGGCGGCGAAACCATGCCGCCGGCGCAGCTGCTGAAGAACGCCGATGACGCGCTCTACGCTGCGAAACACGCGGGCCGCAACCGGGTGATGCTCTGGGACGGCACCGGTCCCCGCGCCCATGTCGCCGAGGATGCCGCCGTGTAGTACGCCCGGTCTCTGCCGCGGCGGCAGCGACTACTTGATTTTGGCTTCCTTGAACGGCACGTGCTTGCGCACACGCGGATCGTATTTCTTCAACTCCATTTTTTCGGTCTTGGCACGCGGGTTCTTCTTGGTGACATAGAAGTACCCGGTGTCAGCGGTACTGACGAGCTTGATGAGAACGGTTGCAGACTTGGCCATGACCCATTTCCAGCCGGAGAGGCGACGAGCCCGGCAAACTAGCGGGATCTCCCGCACTGTCAAGCGCTGGTTGCCCGAATCCCGCTATTGCAGGGCGGAGTGCAGCGCATGGCCGGTCGGGTCGTGCGCGACCAGGGCGCCGGGCAGGGTGAGCGCCTGGGCATAGAGCGCCGGATTCTGCAGCAGGCGCTTGGCTACCTTGAGATCCAGCGTATTGTCATGCGTGCTGGCCGGGCAGGATCTGCGGAGCTCCTGCCACTCCGCCTCGTCGAGGCTGGCGCGCGGGCGGGTGCCGATGCCGGGCGATGGGTGCAGCCCATGCTCGATGATGCGGCTGACGCGCGCCTGCATATCCTCGCCGCCGGCGGTATCGGCAGGCCCGGTCTTGGCCGCCGGCGGTTCGCTGGTGCAGAAGGCGGGCACGACGCCGTGGCCGTGCAGGATTGTGCCCGACGGGGTGTGGAGCCGCGCCCAGGTCAGCGAGAGCTCGCCGGTATTCTGCAAGGTCACCACCATCTGGACCGTGCCCTTGCCGTAGGAGGAGGAGCCGACGATGACGCCGCGGCCGTCATCCTGGAGCGCCGACGCGACGATTTCCGACGAAGAGGCCGAGCCGCCATCGACCAGCACGACCAGCGGCAGGCCGCGCGCGTGGTCGTAGCCGCTGGCCTCGAAATTCTGTGCCGAGGTCGGGTGCCGGCCGGTGGTCGAGGCGACTTCGCCATGGCCGAGAAACAAGCCTGCGACATCGACCGCCTGATCGAGCAACCCGCCTGGATTACCGCGCAAATCGAGCACCACACCGGTCAGCTTGTCGCCCATTTCATCGCGCGCCCGCATCAGCAACTGGCCCAGCGATGGCGCGGTGTCGGCATTGAAGCTCGCGATATGGAAGATCGCCGTGCTCTCATCATGCTGGGCCGTTACTGAGACCGGCACGATGAGCTTGCGCGTCAGGCCGACATTGAACACCCGGTCGCTGCGCTGCGGCCGGCGCAAGGTGAGGCCGACGCGGCTGCCCTCGCGGCCGCGGAGCGCCGTGACGATTCTCGCCTGGTCGAGCCCGGCGGTCGGAAAGCCGTCGACCGCAATCAACTGGTCGCCGACATGGATTCCGGACCGCGCCGACGGACCGCCCGGCAGGACCTCGGCGACGCTCGGTTCCGTGGTGTTGAAGTCGAGCCTGATGCCGATATCGCCGACGCCGTCGCGCGCAGCCTTCTGGCCGCGCGCCGCCGCGGCGCCGGCATAGCGGGTAAAGCGGTCGAGTTTCGCGGTGATGCCGTCGAAAGCGCGCTGATAGAGCAACTCGTCGTCCGCGGCCGGATCGCGCGCGTGGATGGCGGCGATCGCCGTCGAAGTCAGTATGGCCCAGCCATCGGCGTCGTCGGCGTCGGGCAGGGCGTAGCGGCCGATCTCCCGGCCGCGATCGATCAGCCGTACGGTTCGATCGTCATGCTCGACGGTGACCGTGCCGTCGGCGCCTTCAATGCCGTCGATCCCGGCCACCGCCACGGCCTCGACCGTGACCGGATCGAGGTAGTAGTCGCGGATTTCGCGATAAGCATCGCTGAAGAACGCGCCGGCCGGATCAAGGGCAAAGCGCGCGGCATGGTCGGACCGATCAGCGGTCGACGCACAGGCGGCGATCAAAAACAGCACCAGCGCGACCGGAGCGATCCTTCGCACCCGTCCGCCCGCTCCGTCCCTCCGGCTTCGCGCCTCGCCATACCGGCAAGGTTGACTCATCCTTGCTCCCTCTTGCCGCTGCTCCTCCCGCGTCGGGCGCCAGCCTGCACGCGCCGGACGCGGAATTCAAGGGAGGGATGGCGAGGCAGTTTTCGGGCGGCTGTCTTGCCGCGGGGCAACCCGCGCGACGGCGGCCGGACCTCAGCGCCGGCCCTGCCGCCTCGGCGCGGCGCGGCGGATGAACGCACCGGTCCGGCTGCGCACCGCCTCGCCGCCGCCTTCGATCAACTGGAACAGCAGACCGCCGCCGACCGGATCCGCTTCGGCCAACCGCACCCCGACCCGGTCGCCGAGCGTGAACACGCGGCGACTGCGTTCGCCGATCAGCGCATGGCCTTCCGCATCATGATGATAGTAATCCGCCGGCAGCGTGCTGATCGGCACCAGCCCGTCGGCGCCGGTGTCATCGAGGGTCACGAACAGGCCGAACCGGGTGACCCCGTTGATCCGTCCCGAGAACACGGCGCCGACATGTGCGGCCATGAACGCGGTCGTGTAGCGGTCGACCGCGTTCCGCTCGGCCAGCGCCGCGCGGCGCTCGGTGCGCGAGATATGGGCGCCGAGTTCGGCGAAGGAATCGGGATCGACCGGCCCGAGCCCGCCTTCGCCGAAATTGAGCCCGGACACCAGCGCCCGATGCACCAGCAGGTCGGCATAGCGCCGGATCGGCGAGGTGAAATGCGCATAGCGCCGCAGCGCCAGTCCGAAATGGCCGAGATTCTCCGGCGCATAGACCGCCTGCGCCTGGGCGCGCAGCACCAGCTCGCTGATCAGCGGCGATTCCGGCCGCTCCGCGGCGGCGGCCAGGATCGCGCCGAAATGCTGCGGCCTTACCACCTGGCCCTTGGTCAGCTTCAGACCGGGAATGCCGAGGCCTTCGAGGAAATCCTGCAGATTGGCGAGCTTCGCCGGGTCGGGCGCATCATGCACCCGATACATGCACGGGCGCTTCACCCGTTCGAGCGTCTCAGCGGCGGCGACATTGGCGGCGATCATGAATTCCTCGATCAGCCGATGGCTGTCGAGGCGCTGGCGCGTCTCGATGCGGGCCACCGTGCCGTCCGCTCCGAGCACGACCCGGCGTTCGGGCAGGTCGAGCTCCAAGGTGCCGCGCGCGCGCCGCGCCCGGTCCAGCGCCCGATAGGCGCCGTAGAGCGGCGCCAGGATCGTGTCACGGAGCGCCCCCGGCGGGCCGTCCATGGCTGCCTGGACCTCCTCATAGGTGAGGCGCGCGGCCGACCGCATCAGGCCGCGCACGGTCTCATGCCGCGTGATCTCACCGTCGGCATCGAGCCGCAGATGGATCGCCAGGCAGGCCCGCTCGACCCCGGGCTTGAGCGAACAGAGTTCGTTGGACAGCGCCTCGGGCAGCATCGGCACGACGCGGTCGGGGAAATAGACCGAATTGCCGCGCTCCTCGGCCGCCCGGTCGAGTGCCGAGCCGGGCCGGACATACCAGCTCACATCGGCGATCGCGACCAGGACGTGCCAGCCCTCGCCATCGGGTTCGGCCCAGACCGCATCGTCGAAGTCGCGGGCGTCGGCGCCGTCGATCGTGATCAGCGGAATGCCGCGCAGATCGGTCCGGGTGCCGAGCGCGACCGGCCGGGCGGCCGCCGCTTCGGCCAGCGCCTCGGCCGAGAATTCGACCGGGATGCCGTTCGCGTGGATCGCCACCAGGCTGATCGAGCGGGGATCGTCGATCCGGCCGAGCCGTTCGACGATCTGGACATGCGGCAGGCCCAGTCGCGGCATCGGCAAGGCCACCGCGAGGACCAATTCACCGTCCTGGGCCTTCATCGCTTCGGTCGCGCGCACGCGGTAGGTCGTCTTGTGCCGGCGGTCGGTCGGCGTGACCGTGCCGCCGCCATCCTGATGGGCGGCAAAGACGCCGAGCACGCGCTCGCCCCGGTCGGTCAGGCGGCGGATCAGCGCCGCGGCGTAAGACCCGTCGCTTTGGCGGCGGAGCCGGACGACCGCGCGCTCGCCGACGCCCAACTCCGCAGCACCGCGGCCGCCGGCGAAGCTTATGCGCGGATTGTCGGTCGCAGGCTCGGCGCCGAGCAGCCGGCACAGCGCCTCGCCCTCGGTGTCGAGCGCAAAGAGCTCGACGACGGCGATCTCCGGCAGCGAAGCGGCGGCGGCGAAGCGGCGGCCCCGTCGGCGCTCGATTGCCGGTGGCGCGCCGGCGCCGATCTCGTCAGTGAATCCCGCGCAACCGGTCGGGTTCCGACCGGTTGCGTCCGCGAAGTCGCTCTTGTCTGGCGCGTCCGCGAAGTCGCTCTTGTCTGGCGCGTCCGCGAAGTTACTCATGTTCGGCGCGTCCGCGAAGTCGCTTTTGTCTGGCGCGTCCGCGCCGCTTCGCTCGATATCCTTCAGCAAGCCCTTCAGGGCCACCCGGTCGGCCGGGCGGATCTTGAACGCCTTGGCGATTTCGCGCTTGCCGACCGGCCCGGGGCTGGCGGCGATGAAGGCGATGATCTCCTGCCGGCTCGGCAAGCCGTTCGGGCGAGGCCTTGGCCTGGGCGCTTTCGTCACGAGTCCCGGGCGCGCCGCGCACCGCCGGACGCGGCCTTCTTGGCCGGCGCCTCGGCGCTGTCCGTCTCGGCCTTCTTGCGCGGAGCGGCCGCCTTGGCCGGCGTTTTCCGCGCAGCCGGCGCCGCGGCCTCGGCCGGCGCTTCGGCGGGCGCCGCAGTCTTCCTCCGCGAGGCCGGCTTGGCCTCGGCCGGAGCTTCGGCGGGCGTTGCTGCCTTCTTGCGTGACGGCGCCTTCTTGACGGCGTCGGTACCGGCCGCCGCGGCGGCTGCGCGTTGGCGTGCGGGCGCCTTCTTCTCCGCCGAAGCCGGTGCGGCTTTGCGCGGCGGCGCCTTGCCCCGCGCCGGCTTGCCCTTGGCGCGCTGCGCGTCGAGCAGCTTCACCGCCGTGTCGAGGGTCACGTCTTCCGGGGGCAGGTCGCGCGGCAGGGTGGCGTTGACGCCGCCATGGCTGACATAGGGGCCGTAGCGGCCCTTGTAGAGTTCGATCGGCGCCGCATCCGCCGGGTGCGGACCGACCGTCCGCAATGCGACCGCGCCGCTGCGCCCCTGCTTTGCCGGCTCGGCCAGCAGGCTGACCGCGCGATTGATGCCGATGGTCAAGACATCGTCATCGGCGGCCAGCGATTTATAGATCTTGCCGTGCTTCAGGTAGGGGCCGAACCGGCCGATGCCGGCGGTGATCTCGTCGCCGCTCTCCGGATGTACGCCGACCCGGCGCGGCAGGGACAGCAAGCCCAGCGCCTGTTCGAGGCCGAGATCGAGCGGCTTCAACCCTTTCGGCAGCGAAACCCGCTTCGGCTTCTCGCCGTCCTTGGCCTCGCCCAGTTGGATATAGGGGCCGTAGGGGCCGATGCGCACCGTCACCGGCGCTTCCGTCGCCGGATCGGTGCCGAGCAGGCGCGGTCCATTCTCGGGTGGGGCCGAACCGTCTTCAGGCGAGCCCGGTTCGATCTTGAGGGGACGGGTGAAACGGCATTCCGGGTAATTCGCACAGCCGATGAAGGCGCCGCGCTTGCCGAGCCGCAAACCCAGTCGCCCAAGCTTGCAGGTCGGGCAGAGCCGCGGGTCGTGCCCACCATCGCCCACCGGGAAGAAATGCGGACCCAGGGCCTCGTCGAGCGCGGTCAGTACCTGGGTGATCGTCAGATCCTTGGTGCCGCCGATCGCCAGGTTGAACTCGGACCAGAAATTCCGCAGCACTTCCTTCCAGTCGGCCCGCCCGTCGGAGATCGCGTCGAGCAGGTTTTCCAGATCGGCGGTGAAGGAATATTCGACATAGCGCTCGAAGAAGCGCTGCAGGAAGGCCGTCACCAGGCGGCCGCGATCCTCCGGCTGGAACCGCTTCTTTTCGAGCGTCACATAATCGCGATCGAGCAGCACCTGGATGATCGATGCATAAGTCGACGGCCGGCCGATGCCGAGCTCTTCCAGGCGCTTGACCAGGCTGGCTTCGGTGTAGCGCGGCGGCGGCTCGGTGAAATGCTGCTCAGGGCGGACGTCCAGCCGGTCGAGCGCATCCTGCGCCTTCAGCGCCGGCAGGCGGCGATTCTCCTCGTCCTCTTCGTCGTCCCGGCCTTCCTGATAGAGTTTGAGGAAACCGTCGAAGCGGATGACCGAGCCGGTGGCGCGGAAGGCGGCACGGCCGGCCACGCCGTTGATGTCGACCGCCACCTGGTCGAGCAGCGCCGATTCCATCTGGCAGGCGAGCGTGCGCTTCCAGATCAGCTCGTAGAGCCGGAGCTGGTCGGTATCGAGGAAATGCGCGACGTCGCTCGGCCGGCGGAAGGCGTCGGTCGGGCGGATCGCCTCATGCGCCTCCTGGGCGTTCTTGGCGACCGTCTTGTAGACGCGCGGCTGCGCCGGGCGATAGTTCGGGCCGTAGTCGCGCTCGATCAGCGCCCGCGTCGCTGTCACGGCTTCCGCCGAGAGCGAGACGCCGTCGGTACGCATATAAGTAATGAGGCCGACCGTCTCGCCCCCGAGATTGATGCCTTCATAGAGCCGCTGGGCCAGCTGCATGGTGCGCGACGTGCCGAAGCCCAGCTTGCGCGATGCTTCCTGCTGCAAGGTCGAGGTCGTGAACGGCGGCGGCGGATTGCGCTTTACCTGGCGGTTCTCGACCCGGTAGACGAAATAGCCGGGTTCAGCCTCGACCGCGGCGACCGCGCGCTTCGCCGCCGCCTCGTCGGGCAGGTCGAAGCGCTCGAGCTTCTTGCCGTCGAGATGGGTCAGCCGGGCGCTGAAGGTCGCGCGTTCGGCCGTGGCGAAGGTGCTTTCGACACTCCAATATTCGCGCGCCCGGAACGCCTCGATCTCGGCCTCGCGCTCGCAGATCAGGCGCAGCGCGACCGATTGGACGCGGCCGGCCGAGCGGCTGCCCGGCAGTTTGCGCCAGAGCACCGGCGAGAGCGTGAACCCGACCAGATAATCCAGCGCGCGCCGCGCCATATAGGCGTCGACCAGCTCGTCGTTCAGGTCGCGCGCATGTTTGAAGGCGTCGAGCACCGCGGCCTTGGTGACTTCGTTGAACACGACTCGGCGCACCGGGATGTCCTTCAGCGCCCGGCGCTGCTTCAGGACCTCGCGGACATGCCAGGAAATCGCCTCGCCTTCGCGATCCGGGTCGGTCGCCAGATAGAGCGTCGTCGCGCCTTTCAGCGCCTGGACGATATCTTTCAGCCGCTTTTCCGAGCGATCGTCGACTTCCCAATCCATCGCAAAGTCGTCGTCGGGACGAACCGACCCATCCTTCGCCGGCAGATCGCGGACATGCCCATAGCTGGCCAGGACCGTGTAGTCGGGTCCGAGATATTTGTTGATAGTCTTCGCCTTGGCCGGCGACTCCACGACGACGACATTCATGAGCCCGGCGCCAACCCTTCTCCACGGGACCCGAAACGGGCCGGTGATTCGGCAATACCACGTGATTTCGGCCGCGGCGATCGGCTCGACTTCACGTATGGCGTTCGATGTTGCCCGATGACTCTCTCCAAAGCAGATCGCCGCCACGACTGAGGGCGACAAATGGCATCGGCGAACCGGTTCGTCAACGGTTACCGCGATTGGTCCGAGTTTCCGCGGTCCGGTTGCCGGTCCCAAAAACGACATTGACCCCGCTTCCGCCGACGCCCTATACGCGGTGCCATGGTTGAAGCCCCCGTCGGGCCACGCCCGTCCGGCGGCCCCCGTCGGCGATCGCTGACGGACGGGAGAAGCGTTTGCTTTCACGGGGATCGCCGCCCAGATCGGTGACCGTGAGGTCCGGCCAGCGGCAGCGGGCACATGCCGTGCCTGGCAACGATGGATTGTCTGAACGACCGGTGCAATCCAGGCGCATCGGCCCAACACCGTAATTTCGTGGCACATATTCGTGATAGGGGGCGGATCGTGAGGCACTTTGTTCGGCGCGGCGCGGCGGTGACGGCCATTGTCTGGATGTTCGGCCCGATCGCGGCCCCCGGCCAGACCATCGTCACGCTCGGCAGCGGGTTCAATCAGCCCGGCGGCATCGCGCTGGACGCCGGTGGCAATGTCTATGTCGCCGATTCGGGCAACAACGCCGTGAAGCAGATCCTCAAGGCCGGAGGGTTCACGACGATCAATACGCTCGGGACGACGCTGGCCACGCCGAACGGCGTCGCCATCGACGGGCAGGGCAATCTCTTCGTGGCGGATCAGCAGAACAACGCGATCAAGGAATATCTGGCCGCCGGCGGTTACACGACGGAGCACACGCTGGCCGTCGGCTTCAACGGACCCGGCGGATTGGCGCTCGACGCCAGCGGCAATCTTTTCGTTGCCGATACCGGTAACAATGCGGTGAAGGAGCTTTTGGCATCCAGCGGCTACGCCACCGTGAAGACGATCGGCAGCGGCTTCAAGGGGCCGAATGACGTTGCGGTCGATGCCGCCGGCGATGTCTTCGTCGCCGACACGCAGAACGGCGCGGTCAAGAAGATCCTGGCGGCCGGCGGCTTCGCCACCGTCACGACGCTCGGCGCGACCTTTTCCCGACCCGCCGGGGTCGCCTTCGACAGTGCCGGGAACTTGTTCGTAACCGATCCGGGCGCCCAGCCGCCGGCCGTCCAGGAATTGACCGCCGCCAGCGGCCTCACCGCCGTCAGCACGCTCGGCGGCAATGTCGGTCAGCCCGTCGGCATCGGCGTCGACGGCAAGGGCAACGTGTTCGTCGCGAATGAATTCGGTCTCGGCGTGGTCGAAATCCTGGCGGCCGGCGGCTATACGACGGCCATGCCGGTCGGCGGCATCCTCGAAGGCCCATCGTCCCTGGCACTCGACTCTGCGGGCGATGTCTTCGTCACTACCGGCTTCGACAGTTCGGTCCGCGAGATCACGCAGGCAAGCGGCTACACGACGACGCTCCAGATCCTCGGCGGTTTCAGCAATCCGTTCGGCATTGCGGTCGATCACAGCGGCAACGTCTTCATCGGCGACAATAATGATTCGTCGGTCAAGGAGATCCCGGCGTCCAATGGCTTCCACAGTGTCCTGACGATCGGCGGCGGCAACAATGTCGACGGCGTCGCCGTCGATGCCGGGGGCAATGTCTTCGTCGCCGATCAGTTCGACGGCGCCATCGAAGAGATCACGGCGGCGAATAATTTCCAGACCGACAAGGCGATCAACAGCAGTTACCGCCAACCTTCCGGCGTCGCCGTCGACGCCAGTGAGAACGTCTTCGTCGCGGATTTCATTGCCAATTCCGTTTCGATGTTGTCGGCCGCCAGCAATTATGCGACCAAGACACCGATCGGCAGCGGCTTCAATTCGCCGTTCGGCGTGGCGCTCGACGGGTCCGGCAATCTCTTCGTGGCCGATTCGGCCAATGGCGAAGTGAAGGAGTTCCTGGCCGCGAGCGGTTACACGACATCGACGATCATCGGCAACGGCTTCAATTTCCCGATGGCCGTCGCGGTCGATGCCGCGGGCGACGTGTTCGTCGCCGATAGCGACAACAACGCGATCAAGGAAGTCTTGGCGGGCACGCAAGCCGTCGTCGCTTCCGTGCTGCCGGGAGCGCGATCGGTCGAACTCGGCAAGCCGGCGACCGTTTTCGCGACCATGATCAATGCCGGCGCAAGCGCGCTCGACAATTGCCAGGTCGTGCTGCCGGCAAGCGCTCCGGCCGGACTGACCCTCAGCTATCAGACCACGAATCCGGCGACGAACGCGCTGACCGGCAAGCCGAACACGCCGGTGAATTTGTCCGGAAACAACGGCATCCAGACGTTCCTCCTGTCGTTCGAGGGTACGGTCGGCATGCCCTTCGCGGTGACCGGGCTGCCGCTCGACTTCACCTGCGGCACCGGCGCGATCGCGAATGTCGCTGCGATCGTCCCTGGAGTCGACACGATCGACTTGACGATGGCCTCCGGGCCGGTTGCCGATGTGATCGCGCTCGCGGCGACGCCCAGCAACAACGGCATCGTGCAGGTGCCCGCCGGCGGCGCCGGTGCCTTCGCCGTCGCCAGCTTCAATGTCGGCGCGACCGCGGCGATCACCGTTTCGGCCGATACCGGTGCGGCCACCCTGCCGCTCGTGGCCACGCTCTGCCAGACCGATCCGGCCAGCGGGCAATGCCTCGCCGCGCCGGCGCCGAGCGTCACCTTGAACTATGCCGGCGGCGCGGCCCCGACCTTCTCCGTGTTCCTGCAATCGAGCGGGGCGATCGCCTTGGCGCCGGCCTCGTCGCGCGTGTTCGTGCGCTTCAAGGATGCGAGCGGCGGCCTGCACGGCTCGACCAGCGTCGCGGTCGAGACGGAATAGCCTATCTGAGCGAGATCCGGCCGCCCGGATGGCGGTCGATCCGCCCGACCAGTTCCAGCTCGACGACGATCGTCGCCAGGATCGCCGGACCGACCGCGCAGAGGCGCCGCAACTCGTCGAGGCTGACGGCGGTCGGCCCGAGCGCCGCCAGCACCCGGCGGCGCGCATCCTCGAGTTCGCTCTCGCTCGGCTCCGGTGCTGCGCCCGGTCCGAAGCGGCGGCGATCTTCCGCCATTCCCGCCGGCTTCAGCGGGCCCAACGCGCCGATGATGTCGTCGACGGTCTCGACCAGGGTGGCGCCGTGCCGGATCAGATCATTGGTTCCGCGGCAGCGCGGGTCGAGCGGCGAGCCGGGGACGGCGAAGACGTCGCGGCCTTGCTCGGCGGCGAAGCGCGCGGTGATCAGCGAGCCGGATTTGAGCGCGGCCTCGACCACGACGACGCCTTGCGACAGACCGGAAATCAGCCGGTTGCGCCGCGGGAAATGGCGCGCTTGCGGCACCGTGCCGACCGGCAGTTCGGCGACCACCGTGCCGCGCGTCGCTATCTCGTCGTAGAGGCCGCGATTTTCTTCCGGATAGACGATATCGACGCCGCCGGCCACGACGGCGATCGTGCCCGAATCGAGCGCCCCGCCATGCGCCGCCGCATCGATGCCGCGCGCCAGGCCGGAGGTGACGACGAAGCCGTTCCGACCGAGATCCCAGGCCAGTTCGCGCGCGAAACGCTGGCCGGCGGCCGAGGCGTTGCGCGCGCCGACCATCGCGATCGCACGGCGCGCCAGGAGCTCCGGCCGGCCGAGGATCGTGATCAGCGGCGGCGCGTCTTCAAGGGCGGCGAGCAGCGGCGGATAGTCCGGCTCGCCCCAGGCCACGAGCCGGGCGCCGCAGCGCGCGACGGCAGCCATCTCGCGCTCCGCCTCGGCGCGCGGCCGGACTTTGAAGCCGGCGCGGCCGCCCTTCTGCGCGAGGTCGGGTAGTGCCGCCAGCGCCGCGGCGGCTGAGCCGAAGCGCTGCAGCAGGGCGTAGAAACTGACCGGCCCGACATTTTCGGTACGGATCAGCCGCAGCCAGTCGAGCCGCTCCTGCGGGTTGAGAATCGTCGAAAGCGCCATGGCGGGACCATGCCCGCGCGCCGCGTCTGCCGTCAATGCAGGGCTATTGCGGCGGCGCCAGATCGGCCAGCGGGATATAGGCCGCCGCGCCGTCGGCCGTGGCGACCCAGGCCCAGGCGCCGTCGGCGGATCTGGCCACGACGTTGACCTCAGTCCCGGCGGCGACCGGATAGGCTTTCGGCGCGCGCAGATCCGGGGCGAGATAGACCGCGGTCGGCCGCACGACCCCGAGTACCTCATGCGTCGCCGCGAATTCGGTGATCGGCGGCAAATCGAGTACCGGGCCGTCATCGGCGGCGGCGGGCGGCGGTGTGGCCGGCGGTTTGGGCGCGGCTGCGACCGGGCGCTCGGCGGCGCTCGGCGCCGGCAGAGGCGCAGGCGATGCCGGCGCGGCCGAAATCGGCGGCGGGGCGGCGGTTCGGCCGGGCGGGGCTTCGCCGGCGGCCGGAATCGCCGTTGTCTCGACATAGGCCAGGCGCTTGTCCGGCAATTCGATCTGGTACCAGTAATTGCCTTCCGTGATGCCGACGACACGGACGATCGTACCTTCCGGCAGCCGGCCGATCGTCGGCGCGGCGATCGATGGCGCCGCCAGGGCTTCGCTCGCACGACCGAGCGGATAGTCGCGGCCGATCAGCGTGACCAGCTTCGTCGAGGCTGCGAAGGTCGGGTCCGGCGGCGGCTGCGGGTCGTCGGACGCATTCTGCGCGGCCGCCATGGGGGCGCACGCCAGCATGACGAGCAGGCCGGCCGCGCGCACCAGACAGAGCGGCGGCGGTCTCATCGGCGGCGGCTCAATGCGCTGTAATCGCAACCCATTCCGTATCGCATGTCGTCAAGGTCGGATAGAATCCGGCCGGGTTGCCGCAATGATACGCGACATGCGGCAGAGGCGGAAGCGGGGCTGCGGCCGGAAGCGCCTCTTCCGGCGGGATTTCGTCATAGATCAGCGGCGCCACGGTCGTCGGGTACGGGAAAACCGGCGCCGCATAGGGATACCAGACCCCGCCGACCTCGTAGTACCAGCCGAGCCGGCCGTCATAGACATCGTGGTGCCAGTGGCCGCTGCGCCACTCGGCCCATTCCGGCTCGTGGAAATGCCGGACGTCGGCGACATGAAAATCATGTTCGTGCAGGTGCTGGATGGCGCGTTCGCGCTCGGCATTGCGCACATGTTCATCGAATCGCGCATGCGCGCGCGCCGGATCGTCGCGCGCCAGTTCGCGCGGCCGGAACGCGGCCTCATGCGAGGGTGGAGCGTGCCCGGCCGCCTGCGGTGCGTGCGCCGCGCTGGCTAGCTTGGCGGCGGCGGTCACCGGCGGTTTCGCCGCAATCTTGTCGTCCTCGGTCGTCGGCGCGGCGCACGCACCGCCAGCCAGCGCCAAGGCGCAACCGGCGAAGAACAGGATGGCGATCGGTCGGTTCATGGCCGGCGCTCTGCTTTCCCCGCTGCCGCTCAGTTTCGCTTCAGATCGTCGAGCAGCGCGGGCGTTGCAGCTCCGTCCCGCGGCAGCCCGCGCAGCTTCTCGTAGTCCAGGATCGCGCCGCGCGTGCGAGGCCCGAAAAACCCGTCCGCCTTGCCGCTCAGCAAGCCCAGCCGGATCAACTCGGCCTGAACATGGGCGACCAGCGGCTCGAAATGCGGGCCGGCCGGCGCCGGCGGTGGCGGCGCTGGCGGCGGGGGCGGCGGGGGCGGCGTCACGCCCTCGACGATATTGCCCCGCGCATCCATGCAATGCCCGTAGGCGTCGTCGAATTGCTTCTGCAGCACTTCCCTGGCCGAGCCCGAGTTGGTCGCCCGCGAAACCGGAACCTGCTGCCGCGCAAGCGCGGTGCATTCGCTCTCGTCCTGCATGAAGGCCGAGACGGATTTGCTCGGCGGTGCCGTCACTTGCACCGTCGGCGTCAGAGGCCGCATCGCGCACCCGCTCAGCAAGAGCGCTCCGATGATTCCGGCGCTTGCCGTGCTCAGCTTTTTCACGGACTTCCCCCGCTCAAATTCGACAGGTTTGGCCGCCGATCCCATGGTCGATCGCCGCTCGACGGCGCCCGGCGCAGGGCCGGCCAAATGCTAAGCGCTGCGGCGGAGATTGATCGTGCTTTCCTTACCGGCGCGTAAACGGGCGATATTCTCATGGTGGCGGAGGAAGACGAGGACGGCGAGGAAAAGGCCCAGCGCCGCCCGCTCTGTGTCGTAAAGGAGCCAGGCGGTGACCGGGCTGGTGCCGATCGCTACCAGTGCTGCGAGCGAGGAATAGCGGCTCGCGACCGCGACCAGCAGCCAGACCAGGCAGGCGCCGAGCCCGGTATAAGGCGCCAGCGCCAGCAAGACGCCCAGACTCGTCGCGACGCCCTTGCCGCCCTTGAAATGCAGCCAGACCGGAAAAAGATGGCCGAGGACGCAGCAACCCGCCGCGGCGACGGCGGCGTCGATGCCGTAAAGCCGATCGGCGACCAGCACCGCGACGGCTCCCTTGCCGCCATCCAGCACGAGCGTGGCGGCGGCCAGGCCGCGGCGCCCGGTGCGTAGCACGTTGGTGGCGCCGATATTGCCCGAGCCGATCTTGCGCAGATCGCCCGCGCCGAAGAGTCGCGTCAGGATCAGGCCGAACGGGATCGAGCCCAGGAAATAGGCCAGCACCGCCGAGAGGACCAGTGTCGGTATCGAATCAGTCATCATCTCAAGCGGGAAGCGGATAGGCCATGCGGCCGGCGACAAAGCTGCGCAGGACCTTGCCTTGCACCGGATGGCCGTCGAAGCCGGTATTGCGCGCCTTGGATTTGAAGGCCTTGGCGTCGATGCGCCAGGGCAGGTCGAGATCGAACAGCACCAGATCGGCCGGCGCGCCCAAAGCCAGGCGGCCGACCGGCAGGCGCAGAATATCGGCCGGACCCTGCGTCAGCTTGCGCAGCACCTTGAGCAACGGCAGCCCGGCATTGTGGTAGAGGCTCAAGCTCAAGGGCAGCAGGGTCTCCAGCCCGACCATGCCGCAGGATGCGGCGGCATAGGGCAGGCGCTTGGTGTCCGGATCCTGCGGGCGGTGATCGGAGGCGATAGCGTCGATCGTGCCGTCGCGCAGGCCTTCGACCACGGCCAGCCGGTCGGTCTCGCTGCGCAACGGCGGCGACAGCTTGGCGAAGGTGCGGTATTCGCCGATCGCGGTTTCGTTCAGCACGAAATAGGGCGGGGCAGTGTCGCAGGTCACCGGTAGCCCGCGCTTCTTGGCGCGGCGTACCGCGTCGATGGCGGCGGCGGTCGAGAGATGGGCGGCGTGGTACCGGCCACCGGTAATCTCGACCAAGCTGAGATCCCGCTCCAGCATGATCAACTCCGCGGCCGGCGGCATGCCGGGCAAACCCAGCCGAGTCGCGATTTCGCCTTCGGTCGCGACGGCACCTTCGGCCAGGCGCGGCTCCTCCGGGTGCTGCACGATCAGCAGGTCGAAGGTGCGCGCATAGCTCAGCGCGCGGCGCATGATCTGCGCATCGGCAATCGCGCGGGCGCCGTCGGTCAGTCCCAGCGCCCCGGCCGCCGCCATCAGCCCCATTTCGGTCAGCTCGGTGCCGCGCAAGCCCTTGGTCGCGGCGGCGAAGGCGTAGATGTTGACCAGCCCGACCTTGGCCGCACGGCGGGTGATGAATTCGACCAATGCCACGTCGTCAATGACGGGTTCCGTATCGGGCAATCCGACCAGCGAGGTGATGCCGCCGGCGGCGGCGGCGCGGCTCGAAATCGCCAGGCTCTCGACATGTTCGTGGCCCGGCTCGCGCAAGGCCACGCGCATGTCGACCAGTCCGGGCGCCAGGCAATGGCCGTCGCAATCGATGACCACGGCGCCTTCCGGCGTCGCCGGAGCGGCGTCCGCGCCCAGCGCCGCGATTCGGCCGCCGATCGCCAGCAGATCGCCCGCCGCGTCCAGGCCGGTCCACGGGTCGAGCAGACGGGCATTCTTCAGGAGGGTGGCCTTGACGCCGGATTGGGGCATCAGAATTCGTTCCGTCCTTTTGGTCGGGTGAGCAGCAGATCGAGGCAGGCCATGCGGATCGCGACCCCCATCTCGACCTGCTCGCGGATCAGGCTGCGGTCGATGTCGTCGGCCATGGCGCTGTCGATCTCGACGCCGCGGTTGATCGGCCCCGGATGCATGATCAGCGCATCGGGCTTGGCCACTGCCATCTTGTCCGCATCCAGGCCGTAAAAGTGAAAATATTCACGGGTCGATGCCAGGAAATTGCTGTTCATGCGCTCGGCTTGCAGCCGCAGCATCATCACGATGTCGGCATCGGCGAGGCCGCGCCGCATGTCGTGGAAGACTTCGACACCCAGGCGTTCGATTCCGGCCGGCAGCAGGGTGCGCGGCGCCACGACCCGGACATGCGCACCCATGATGTTGAGCAGCGCGATATTCGAGCGGGCGACCCGGCTGTGCAGAATGTCGCCGCAGATGGCGACGACGAGGCCGGCGAGGCCGCCCTTGCGTCGCCGGATCGTCAGCGCGTCGAGCAGCGCCTGGGTCGGGTGCTCATGCGTGCCGTCGCCGCCATTGATCACGGCGCAATTGACCGCCTGGGCGAGGAGATGCACGGCGCCGCTGTCGGGATGCCGCACGACCAGCGCGTCGAGATGCATGGCGTTGAGCGTCGTTGCCGTATCGAGCAGGGTCTCGCCCTTCTTGACCGAGGTGCCGTCGGCGGACATGTTGATCACGTCGGCGCCGAGCCGCTTGCCGGCCAACTCGAAGCTGGTTCGCGTGCGCGTCGAATTCTCGAAAAACAGATTGACGATGGTGCGGCCGCGGAGTGCGTCGCGCTTCTTGTCGTCGCGACGATTCTGTTCGACAAAGGTCTCCGCAAGGTCGAGCATCTGCAGGATGTCGTCCGCGGCAAGCCCGTCGATGCCGAGCAGGTGGCGGTGCGGATAGGGCCGGGCCGGAAAGCTGTTCATGGCGGCATTGCTATAGGCCGGCCGCCGGATCGAAACAAGCGCCTGACGCGGCATTCGGCAGTGCGGGCGGAGGGCTTGTGCGTCTTTGGCGAGCCAGAGGCCGGGGCGTTCGCGCGCAGCTCGGAAAGTTACAATCTGGATGGTGTGTACACTTGCGGCGATCAGCTCTCTACGGTAGAAACGACATCGCGTAGCAGCCTCGAGAAACCGGCGGCGGACGACCGCTGCGTAAGCCCCGCCCGGCCTCTTCTCGCCGCATGTGAAACCGGTAAGTAAACCTGCGCCGTAAGTCAACCAAGGAGTGGCACGATGGGCCTGTACATGTACTATCCCGGTCTCAAGGGCGATGCGACCGAAACGGGTTACAAGGATTGGATCACGCTGCAATCCGTCCATTTCGGCACCAGCCGCAGCGTGGCGTCCAGCGTTGGCTCGACCGCCAGCCGCGAAGCCAGCGTACCGAACATCAGCGCAATCACGGTTACGAAGAATCTCGACGCGTCGAGCGCCGGGCTGTTCCGCGCTTCGGTCACCTTGAGCAAGGGGGTATCCGTCCAGATCGCCTTCACCAAGACCGGATCGAACGGTGAAGCCTATCTGAAGTATCAGCTCGATGACTGCCTGATTGCCGGCTACAACATCTCGACATCGGGCGACCGCCCGGTCGAGAACATCACGATCAGCTCCGCCAAGTTCCAGATGACCGTTACGGCGACCGATTCGTCGAACAATCCGCTGGCACCGATGACCACCGGCTACGACATGGCGCAGAACACGCCGGTCTGATCCGCCGCTTCCGGGCGACGCAGGCGCCGCGATCCTCGCTCAGGTGATGAGATTGATCGCTGTCTGCGTCGTCCGATCGGCGACACGCAAGACGGCCACATTGGCCTGGTAGGAGCTGCTCGCCTGCGAGAAGTCGAGCGCTTGAGTCGCCAGATCGACGAAAGACGAGCCGGTATTGCTCAAATTGGCGGTCACGCCTCCGCCGGGCGCTGCCGAATCCGTCGCTTGCAGGGCATTGAAGACTTGTCCCGCAGCGGAACTCGGCTGCGTACCGCCGAGCGGCGGCGCCACATTGCTCGAACCCACCGCGCTGGCTTGAATCGGCGTACCGTCGGTCGCATTGGCGATATTGTCGGCCGCCGCGTAGAGCTGGGTCTGCGCCGCGAGCACGCCGCTCAGCGCGATGGTGGTGGGGTCTCCGACCGAAGCGACCATGGCTTTAAGCCTGTGATGGAAATGTACTCTGTTATGTTGTGCCGTGCGGCGGGCGGGTCAAGCGCCGAATTCTCGGGATTTTATGGAATCGAGTATAGTGCGACCGCCGAGGATGGCAGCTTCATCCGACAACGAGCCGCGCCCTATCCGATCAAATTGAGCCCCTTCTGCAAAATATTGCTGGCGATCGAGAGCCAAATCACACTCGATGCGGCGACAATAAACCAATAGAAACTCAACAATCTTGCCGGTATGGGTTCGTCGCGGAAAAACAATATCCTAGCGATAAGGAAATGCGTGGAAATGATGGGGAAGAAAACGGCGGCGTTTAGCGGTACTCCGATGCCAACGGCAACGATATAAAGTACCGATCGTGTGAGCGAATTAGCTCACCATACATCGGTTTCCCATGAAGCCGGCTTGACGAGCTGAATCTGTGTGTGATTCAAGGATTCCGCGTTTTTTCGGACGTGGGGTCGAGCAGTGGCGACGGCAAGCGGGATCACGGTTTGG
>Ga0181519_10001006_pt1 | contig 24778 bp, 11 predicted proteins | sample PEATcosm2014_Bin_26_FD_121102 | JGI IMG/M metagenome (GOLD analysis project Ga0181519, IMG submission 121102) | Peatland microbial communities from MTU Mesocosm Facility, Houghton, MI, USA - PEATcosm2014_Bin02_10_metaG | ecosystem: Environmental > Terrestrial > Soil > Wetlands > Peat | place...
CAGAGAAACGCACGCCGTAATGCGACTCGATGCGCGGGATCCAGGTCTCCTCGAGGATGCGCAAAGACTCCGCATCGGAGAACTCGACCACCGGAATCTGCCGGATGCGACGTATGAACTTCGAATTGTCCTTGAAGGCGAGGCTGAACTTGTCGGCGCTGCAGGCGCCCACGACGCTGACATCCTGCGTGTCGCTGTCGATGTAGGCGCTCAACGCCTCGGCCTGATCGCCGTCGAGAGTGTCGAAATCGTCGATGAACACGACGATGCGGATCTTCTCCTTTTTCTCAATCGCCAGCACCGCGTCTAAGAACCGCTCGACCCCCTGCTTGCGCCCAGAGGGCTTGTTGGCGCCGGCGAGCGCCATCAGCCGGCTCGGCGTGATCGCCACCCAGTGCGCGCGCTCCAGAATTCGCCGGTAGGGCTTCGACTGCGGATAGTCCCCCGCGACGGTCCGCTGCGCCGCCCGGCGCGCAATCGCCGACTTCGAACCGGGGGGAGCAATCAGCACCGGCGCCTTGCCCTTGATGCGCACCAGCGTATCGAGAATCTCATCCGCCTCGCGATCGCGGCCGACAATCGGCGTCGACCGGCTCCTCTCCAAAGCCGTGCGCTCGTCGTCGGACATGTAGGCGCTGACAACGGCGGCGAAGACTTGCGCCGGCGTCTCGCCGGAACCGCCGTAGCGCGCCAGCATGCCCCTGAGCGTCGGCTCCGGCTCAACGACCTTGAGCCGCGGCTTTTGCTCCAGTCCAAGAAACGCCAGCGATGCCGCGAACGGTCGGTCCGGGCCGGACCCTGGCGGAGAAATCTTCTGTTTCATATGCGCTCACTGTTGATAGACTATGTACTCGGCAGTCTGCACGCCGCCGCGCGCATCGCAATAGACGCCGTCGGGATTGCGCGATTGCGGAAACTTGATCGGCCGGCTGTCGACCGCGCCCATCTCATCCGAAAGCCGGCGAAGAATCTCGCTGTGGTTGGCGTGCATCAAAGGCTGTAGCGGGTGCGGTTGCGCGTATTCGCGCTCGGCAAGCAAGGCGGGATGCAGCAGCAACCGTTTGCGCGCGCGCCCGAGCCTGACGATCTGGCGCAGATGCGCGAAGCCCAGGCTCACGGTCTCGATCGTCTTGAGCCGGTCGCCCTCCGGCAGCGTGAAGCGGAAGACGAGTTGGTCGCCGTCGAATGCGGTGTCGGCCGCGCGCCCGCCGACAAAAGCGTTCAGCACCGCCTTGTAGTCGCGCACGCTGGCGAAATGGCTCTGCTTCAACTGCCAGCTCACCAGCGCCTGTATGTTGGCGTCCACCAGATAGGCGGGCAACACGTTGATCCGGCTGCCGCTTTGATAGTTGAGGCAGGAGCCGGTGTTGACGACGTCGCCGATGGTCAGCATCAGTCGCGGCGAACAATCGAACGCCGTGACGACGATGCCCTTCGAGATCGTCTCACCGTCCAACAGATCCCTTGGAATTTCCCGTTCGATGGTGCGCAGGTCGGCAAGCACGGCCTGGCAGGCGCTGCGCTCGATATCGTGGGCGAAGCCGATGCGCACGAGCGCGCGCATCAGGCGCGCCGCGTTGCGCTGCTCGAATCCGCCAAGCATCGCGTCGTTGAGTTGCGCCGCAATATCCATCAGACACGCGCGGGCGCAGGCGGGAATGCTTTCGCGCGGCGCGTGGGCCGCAAGCGTCCGCTCGGCGACGACGGCGGGATCGGCCTTGATCTCTTCGCCCGCGAGTTCGGAAATCTCGGCGCGCAGCTCCGGCGTGAGAGGCGCCGGCTCCGGCGGCGCGCCTGCATAAAGCCGCTTCAGATCGGCGTCGAGCCCGCGCGTCAGTTGTTCGAGCCGGGCTTGATTGTCCGGGCGCGCGCCGCCGCCGATGCGCACCAGCGCGCGCGCCGCTCGCCAGGCGGCGCGCTGCGCGTGGGAGAGAAAAGACAACTGGCGCTGGGCGCCGGCGTCATCGAACTTGAAGGTCATGAAATTGCGTTGCGCCGCCGCCTTCGCGGCGTGCAGCACGAGTTGAGCCGCCGCCGTGCTCGGGCCGCCGCGTCGCGCAGGGTCGCTCAAGCGGGCGAGCAGGGTGACGACGGGCTCCGCGTCGCGCCAGTCGCGCGACAAGGCGTCCAGATCCTGGCTGTCAAGCCGCAGCGTCGCGCCTTGCGCGTCGAGCAGAGCGTTGATGCGGCTTACGGCGCGCGAGCGCAAGCGCCGCCGCGCGGCGTCGATCTGTTCCGGCGGCAACCGATCGGTTTCGAATTCGAGCAGGAAGAACTTGTCGAACAGCCTGCGCTGCGCGTTCCTACCGATCGGCCGGCCGCCTCTTCGCGCAGCCATCATCGCAAGTTCAAGACTGAAGGCGTTGCGAAGCTCGTAGAGATAACCGTCAAGACCCTCGGGGCTCGCGCGCTCGTCGCCGCGAAACGCGATCGAGCGCAACAGATTGACGCTGTGCCGGTTCCTGAAGTGCGACAGCGCCGCAAGCAACCGGCGGCCGGTCTCGCTCTGCAGGACGTCGCGCATGACCGCCGCCGGAGTCTCGAATGCGGCGGCGACCAGTTCGACGACATCGCCATTCGGCTCCGGCGTCCGCCCCAGCATATATTCGTTGACGAGCGTGATATAGGTGTCGCGATCGCTGGTGAAGCTCTCCACGCTCTCCAGCACTTGCGGCGGCAGTATCTGCGGAAAGCGGCCTGCGAAATCCTTCAGTATCTTTTTCGAGCTGCGCGCGCCGTTCTCCAGATTGTGCTCAGACAGCGAGCGAACGCCATAGTGTTTGTAAAGATGCAACACGCCGTCGGCGCCGAAGCGCCTTGTCATCATGCGGATCGTGACCGCGCGGCCAAGATAGTCTTCCGCCTTGACGGCGCCGAGCGTGTTGCGCACGAGGCGGGTCCAGAACTCAACCGTCACCATGGCGGCCAGGCGCGGCAGCGTCAGGCTGATGTCGAACCAGCGACAGGCCGGCAGTCCCGCACGCTGTATCATCTGCGCCAGAAGCGTGATTCCGTTGCGCTTGGCGATGATCAGCTGGCCGGGCATCTGCAGCCGCGCGACGCGAGCCGTTTCCTCCGGGGTGAGCGAGAGTCGGAAGGTCTTGGCGGGAGCGGCGAAGGGCGAAAGCCGGCGCTGGAAATTGACGGCCATGTAGCGCCAGAAGAAGACGCGCTTGCGGTCCTCGGGCCAGGCGCTGATGATGTGCAATGGCGGCACATGCGCCGGCGTCGGCCGCGTGCGCAGCAACAGGAAAGCCAGCGCGGAGATTCCCTCCGGCGTGCGCAAGCCAAGATCCTCCGCCGCCGCGGCGATTGACGCGGGCTCGGGCGCCCTGGCGAGGAGCGACAGTTCGTAAAGTCGCACGCGCTGGCGCTCATCGCCCGTCAGAACCGTGATGGGGAGCGGACGCCCCGCTGCGAGATCGCAGGCGTGACGCACCAGCAGGCGCTCGTTGGGGCGGCACCGCTCGATCAGCGCACGAGCGCGGGCGCTATCGACGAAATAGGCCGAGAGCAGCGCCGGCTCGCGGCGGATGAAGCGATGCAGCAACGCGAAGTCGGGAGCCAGAGCGGCGATCCGTTCGGCGACGTCCGACCAGCCCTCCGGTTCGTCCGTCGATCTCCTGCCGATCGCGAGCGCGATCAGCCTCGACGTCGTCGCGCGGTCGCGGTCGTCCCGCGGTTCGGTCTTGGCGCCAACTCGATCGGAGCCGTTGATCAGCATGGGGCTCACTACTCCAATTGGCCCGCGAGCGTGGACCCGGGCCTCGGCGACGAACGGGATTAGGGCGGCGCAAACATGGTGAATTCCGTTACCCCAAACCGCGCCCCCGAAAGTTTGTTCCAAGTTCAATTGCTTCACAACGGTCGTTTTCGCGCCGCAGATTGCGCAAAGCGGAGGCAATGCGCATCCGCGTCAACTTGGATTTGCGTCAAGTATTTGGACGTCGGTAAGAACGTGACGTCGGGTTGGCGTTCGCGCCGGGCTGCTGTTTCCGATCCTCATTTCGTCGCATCGGCGAGAAAGCGCTGCACCGGAGCCAGCGAGCCGGCGGGGTCTTCCTCGAACGGCACATGGCCGAGGTTGGGCAAGCGCACCAGATTTGCTTGCGGCAAGCTGCGCAAGTAGCCGGGCGCGTCGCCGATCGGAATCACGCCGTCCTTCTCGCCCCAAAGCAACAGCGTCGGGGCCTTGATAAGCGCGAGCATCGGAGCCGGATTGCGCTGAATTGTCTGACCCATGCGCATGACGATGGCCCGCCTGACTCCGGGCGCGAGCAGAAGGTCGCGGTAGCGCGTGAGCGTCGCTTCGCTGAGCGCGTCCAGGTGCGCGTAGGCGGCGGAGAGGGCCGCCTTGATGAGGCTGCGCGGCGGCGCGATATATTGCAGCGCCCACATGACGCCGGGCGTCTCGGGCTTTTGGTCGTAGGAAATCCCCGCACTGGCGAAGCCGTCCGGAGAAACGAGCACAAGGCGGTTGACGCGTTCGGAATGCGCCGCGGCGAACTTCCAACCAATTCGTCCGCCCATCGAGTTGCCGATCAGGCTCGCGCGCTTGACGCCTAACCGGTCCATCAGATCTGACAGGATCTTCATTTCGCGCGCGTCGCTGTAGTCGTCAGTGGGATCGGCTCCCGTCAGACCGAAGCCCGGCAGGTCGAAACGGATGACGCGGAAGCGCGCCGACAGCGCCCGCGCCCATGGCTCCCAAGTGTCGAGACTGGCGCAGAAACCGTGCAACATGATTACCGCCGGCGCGTCGCGCGGTCCGGTATCGCGCATCCGAAGGCGCACGCCGTCGACCGTCAGATATTGCCCCGGATAGGTCGCCTCGAGTTCCGCTCGCGGCGTGTCAGGGGCGTAAAGCAACAGAGACACGGCAAGAGAAGCTACGGCGATTGGTCCGGCAATCCACGATAGAATCATCGGCATCGGGTTGGCGCCGCGTCGCCGAGAGACGATATGGAAACATTGATTGACATAAGACCTCCGACCCGACGCCGCTTGTCAACTCGCAGCGACATCGGACCGCTGACATCCTTTGTCAGAGACGGTCTTCGCTCAAACAAACGTGAGCGATTATGTGTGCGATTTGTCGGCAATGAGACGCTGCAGCTACCAAGAGTGCCTTCTCAACTCCGGGCCTGATCGCTTGTTCCAAACACAGATCAGTGATTCTCACGCGCTCGCATTTCTATCAAAGGATAGCCTGTTCCGGGCGACCGACCTGCAACGGCGCAAACCCATCAGTCAGCGAAGACCGCGCTGACTGACGATCTTGCGAGCCGGCCTGAGGCGGGAATGTCGCGCTTGTTCAGGGTCGGCCGGGCGTCGAATCGAAGAGGCGTTCGGCGCAGGTCGTCATCTCTTGCGCGAGGCCGCGACAGCAGGGCGGGAGCCGCGTGGAAATCCTGCAAAGAAGGCGGCTGCCGTCTGGCGTCGCCGGCCGCCGGACCCAACGTGGGGCCGCATAGGGTATGAGCGCCCGGCCGTCTCAGCCCAGCGCGACGGGCTACGATTGCAGCAGCCGCGCGATCTCATCGACAAGTTCGGCGCCGGTGATTGGCTTGCTCAGCAGCCGCACCGAGCGGTCGGAAACGTCCCTGATCGCCAGCGCGGCCGCGTCGCCGATATAACCGGTGAGCAGAATCGCGGGCAGGCCCGGCTGCCGATTCTGCGCGGCGCGAATCAACGAAAGGCCGTCAAGACCCGGCATCGACAGGTCGGTGACGAGCAGGTCGAACGACGCCGTCTCCATCGCCGCGAGCGCCAGGCGCGCGCCCGGAGCGTCTTCGACTTCGAAGCCGGCGTCCTCCAGTTCGTCGCGCAAAACCTCGCGCACCGCGTCCTCGTCGTCGACCAGCAAAATGCGTTTGGCGCTCGCCGACTCCGCGGCGGTTGGGCGATCTGCGAACCGCGCCTGTTCGCCGACGGGGAGCCAGAGCGTGACGGTCGTGCCGCGTCCGACGACACTGTCGATGTCGAGCGCGCCGCCGGACTGTTGCGCGAAGCCGCGCGCCATCGGCAAGCCGAGCCCGGTGCCCTTGCCGACGCCCTTGGTGGTGAAGAACGGCTCCAGCGCACGGTTGAGCGTGGCCGCGTCCATCCCGACGCCGGTGTCGGCGACGGCGATGCGCACATATCGGCCGGACCGCAGCCCGATGTCGTCGCGCCCGATGGCCAAGTCGTCGCGCGCCGCGGTCAAAACAATGGCGCCGTTGTCGTCGATCGCGTCGCGCGCATTGTTGGCGAGATTGAGCAGCGCCGTCTCCAGTTGGCCCTTGTCCGCCAGGATCTTCGGCAGGTCCTTCGGCGCCCGCACCTGCAGCGCGATGCGCGGCCCCAGCGTATGAACCAGCACCTCGCGCAGTTCTTGCAGCACCGGGACGACATCGAGCGCCACCGCTTTCAGGTCGCTGCGCCGCGCCAGCGAAAGCAGGCGATTGGTGATCGAGGCGGCGCGTGAGGCCGTCTGCGCCATCATTTCCGCGTAGCGGCGCACTCTGTCGGGATCTGCGGCGTTGCGCGCGATCAGCGCGGCGGCGCCGGTGACCGCCTGCGCGATGTTGTTGAAGTCGTGCGCGACCCCTCCGGCGAGCTGGCCGAGCGCGCTGAGCTTCTCGGCCTGGGCGAGGCTCGCATAGGCCGCCTCGCGGGCGCCGATGGCCTCGCGGACGCGCTCCTCGAGCGTCGCGTTGAGCCGTTTCAGTTCGGCTTCCGCCTCGCGGCGCTCCGTGACGTCGATATTGACGCCGACCATCCACTCGACCTCGCCGGCGGCGTTGCGGCGCACGGTCGAACTCATCTGGATGTGGCGCAGCTCGCCGTCGCTGGCGCGCCGGATGCGAAACTCGCGCGAGTTCACGCCGCCGCCGCTGATATAGGCTTGAATCGCCCGTTCAAGCTCGGGCAGATCCTCTTGCAACACCGCCGCGCGCCAGATCTCGTAATCGATGCGTCCGCCCTCGGTCGGCGCCAGCCCGTAGAGGCGGAACATGACCGCGTCCCAGACCGCGTCGCCTTTGAGTATGTTCCACTCCCATACGCCGAACTCAGCCGCCGCCGCCGCCAGCTCGATGCGCTGCCGGCTGGCGCGCAAAGCCTCCTCGGCGCGCCGCTGTTCGGTGACGTCAATGTTGGTTCCAATCACCCACCCGGTCCGCCCCTCGGCGTTGAACCGCTGCGTCTCGACCGCCTGGATCACGCGGACCTCGCCGTTGTCGCGACGCCGGATGCGGAACTCGCGGCGGTTGACCCCGCCCTCGCCCGCATGGCGACGCAGCTGCCTTTCCTGCTCCTCCATTTCTTCAGGCAGCAACGCGTCGCGCCAGGTTTCGTAGGGCGCGACGCCGTCGGCGGTCGGCGGGATGCCGTAGATGCGGAACATCTGCGCGTCCCACACCAGGAAATTCTTCTCCAAGTTCCATTCCCACACGCCGATGCCGGCGGTTTCCGTCGCGAGCTGAACGCGCTGCTGGGTCCGGCGCAGCGAAGTCTCATTCGCCTTCTGCGCCGTCACGTCGGTGGCGGCGCAGATCACCCCGACAATCTCATTCTGCGCGTTGCGGCGCGGCTCCACGCAGAGATCGTAGGTTTCGACGGTTCCGCCCGGCGCCGCGGCCGCAATCTCCGCCCGCGCCGGCTCTCCCGTCGCGATCGCCCGCCGCTTCAGCGCCTCCAGCGCCGGGACGACTGCCGGGTCCATGAGATCGGCGTCGGTGCGCCCGATCACCTCGTCGGCGCGATAGCCGAGCTTGGGGTTGTAAACCCATGTGTAACGCAGGTCGAGATCCTGCTCGAACACCACGATCGGCGAATCGCCGAGCGCGACCCGGAAACGTTCCAGGCTTTGCCTCAACGATTGCTCGGCGCGCCGCTCCTCGTCGATGTCGCGCACGACGCAGATCGCGCCGGTAACGGCGCCGGCGTCGTCGCGCAGCGGCTTGGCGGCGATATGCGTCCAGATGGCGGGCCCCTCGCGCGTCAGATAGAGCGCATCGAGTTCGGCGGACTCTTCCCCGCGCAACGCGCGGGCGACCGCGTATTCGGACTTCGCGAGCGGGGCCCCTTGCGCGTCGCAAACGATCCAGCGATTGCCGGGCTCGCGGCTCGGCGCCCAGTCGCCAATGAACCGGTCCATCGGCGCGTTCTTCAACAACGCCTTGCCCTGCGCGTCGAACACGGCGATGGCGACCGGCATTTGCGCGAAGGCGGCCGACAGCAGCCTGCGGCTCTCGCGCAAGTCCGCCTCGGCCTGCTTCAGCGCGGTGATGTCGGTGCGGATCGAGACATATTGTCTCGGCCGTCCCGCCTCGTCGAGCAACGGCGCGATCGTAGTGTCGACCCAATAGAGCGAGCCGTCCTTGGCGCGGTTGCACAACTCGCCGCGCCACACCTCGCCGCTGGCGATGGTTCGCCACAGCTCGCGGAAGAACTCGCGCGAATGGCGCCCGGAGTTCACCAGCCGATGCGTCCGCCCGATCAGCTCCTCGCGTGCGTATTGCGAAATGGCGGTGAACTTGTCGTTGACGTAGGTGATCGTTCCCGCGCGATCGGTCACGGCGACGATCGCATGCTCGTCGAGCGCGGCGGTCAGATCCTTGACGTCGCGCATCGCCGCGCGCGACGCCGCCTCCGCTTCCTTCTGTGCGGTGATGTCGTCGATGGCGACGAGGATGCCGCCGATGGCGCCGTTCGCATCGCGCCAGGGGCCCGCCTCCCACTTGTGACAGCGCCGCCCCAACCGCGGCAGGTCGAAGAAATCGCCGTCCGAACGTTCGACCGCGCCGGCCAGGCAGCGCCGATGGACCGCCTTGAACGAATCCGGCACGGTCGGGTCGGCCTCGTAATGATTGCGTCCCGTCGGCGTCGCCGAGTGACCGCCGAACGCGTTCCACTTCTGGCTTGCCGCCAGATAGTTCATGTCGCAATCGAACATCGCCAGGGCGGCCGGGGCCTGTTCGATGAACTGGCGCAGCCGCTCTTCGCTGCCGCGCAGATCGGCCTCGGTCTGTTTGCGGGCGGTGACGTCTTCGGTGACGATGATGAGGCCGCCGATTTCGCCCTCGTCGTCGCGCCAGGGCGTGGCCTCCCAGCGCACCCATTGCGTCGAGCCGTCGGCGCGCTCGAATCTCTCGCCGTCGCTCTTCTCGGCGGCGCCCGCAAGGCAGCGGCGGTGCACGGCTTTCCAGCTCTCGGGAAGCTCTGGAAACACGTCGTAATGAGAGCGGCCTTCGAGCGCGTCGGCGAGCCCGTAATCGCGCCGCCAGCGCGCGCTGGCGGCAAGATAGATCATGTCGCGGTCGAACACGGCGAGGGCGGCGGGCGCGTGCTCGACGAATGCGCGCCAGGACGCGCTTGCCTGCGCCGTACGCTTGGCCGCGCCGGAGGCGGGTTGCGGCTCCTGCTCTGCGGGGCCAAGCGGCGGAAGCCCGTCGTCGCGCACGTAAGTCAATCTGCTGACGACTGATGCTGCTTTGCAGCAGAATAGTCTAAAGCCGGCTTTCGCCGAATTTCGCGCACAGGCGTGATCCTGTCTCGATCAGTACAACGGCGGCCGCCGAAGCCGCCTAGAATAACAAAATCGCGAGCCAATTTCACGCCGATGTTACCGATTGCGGCAAATTGTCGCATCGTTCCGACAAACTTACATAACGATAATGCTCGCGTACTACTGACGGTTTTTGACGCGAGTTTTTGGAAGAGTCGCCGGCGATGAGCAGCATCTTCGACCTCCCCGAGCGGGTGCAGCGCCTGCGTCAGATGTTCTCCTATTTCAAGAATGCAGCGTTGTTGACCGGCGCCGAGGTTCGTGACGCGGTTCAGGCGAACGCGGGCGACAAAGCCCTCGAAGAATGGGCGAGCCTGCTCTCCGACATTCGCGACTGCTTCTCCGCCGCCCAGGCGCTGACCGACGGCGAGCCGGCGACGCCATCGCCGGGCCCGCCGCAGTTGAGCGAAAAGACGCGCAAAGCGCTGGTCCAACCTTCGCCGCCGGCGACCCTGCACTGAAGCGGCAGGTCCTACCGACGCAACCGCTTGGCCTTAAGCCTCCTTGATGCGGAACCACGCGACATAGAGCGCCGGCAGGAACAACAGCGTCAGCACGGTTCCCACAACGATGCCGCCCATCATCGCATAGGCCATCGGGCCCCAGAAGATCTCGCGCGAGATCGGGATCAGCGCCAGCGTCGCCGCGGCGGCGGTGAGCAGGATCGGGCGCATGCGATGTTCGGTCGCCTCGATCACGGCGTCCCACGGCTTACGGCCCTCCTGCAAGAGATCCTCGATCTGGATGATCAGGATCACCGAATTGCGGATCAGAATGCCGATCAGCGCGAGAACGCCGAGAATGGCGACGAAGCCGAGCGGCGCATGCGCGGGAACCAGCGCCGCAACGACGCCGATCAACGCCAGCGGCGCCACCGCAAACACCAGGAACAGCCGCTGGAAACTCTGCAACTGGATCATCAGGATCGTCGCCATTATGAACAGCATCAGCGGCGCGACGGCGGCGATCGGCCCCTGCGATTTCGCGCTTTCCTCGACCGCGCCGCCGGTGGCGATGGAATAGCCCGTCGGCAGCGCCGCGCGTAAAGCCTCCATGCCCGGCTTCAGCTCCGAGACGACGGTCGCCGCCTGCACCGGGCCGCGCACCGCCGCCTGAACCGTGACGGTCGGCAGGCGCGAGCGGCGCCAGATCTTCGGTTGCTCCAGCGCATAGCCGAACTTCGCCACCGCTGCGAGCGGCACCGACTGTCCGCCGGCGCCGGAGAGTTGCAGGCTGCGCAGCGTCGCGATCGAGCCGCGCTCCGCGCCCTCGGCGCGCGCCACGACGTTGACCAGATAGATGTCGTCCCTGATCTGCGTCACCGTCGCGCCGGTGACGACATTGTTGAGCGAATTGGCGATGTCCTGGCTCGACACGCCGAGCTGGCGCGCCTTGTCCTGCAGCACTTCCACCCGCAGAGCGCGCGCCGGCTCCATCCAATCGTAGACGGGCTGGGCGAGATTGTCGCTCTTGGCCATCGTCGCCGCGACCTTCTGCGCGAGACCGCGCACCTCCTGAAGGTCCGGCCCGCTGACGCGATAGGCGACGGGGCGCCCAACCGGCGGGCCGATGTCGAGCAGCTTTACGTAACCGTCCGTGCTGGGAAACGTCTTGGTCAGATAGCCCTGCAGCTTGACGCGTAAGCTATCGCGCACCGCCAGGCCCTTGGTGAGGACGACGATCTGCCCGTAGCTGGGATAGGCGAGCTGCACGTCGAACGGAAGCACGAAGCGCGGCGCACCCGTGCCGACATAGGTCGACCAGTGCTCGACGTCGGCATTGCCGTCGAGCATCTCCTTCTCGAAGCGCGCCATCTCGGCGTCGGTCTCGTGAATCGAGGCGTTCTGCGGCAGGCTCCAGTCGACGATCAGCTCCGGTCGGTCGGAGTTGGGGAAGAACTGCTGCTCGACGAATTTCATGCCGTAGATCGCACCGCCGAAAGCGATCAGCGTCAGCGCGATGGTCGTCCATCGCCAGCGCGTCGCGGCGAGCAACATGCGCGAGAAGACGCGCGCGAACAGGCTCTTGTGGCCCGCGTGGGTCTTCATCGAGGCGGGCAGGATGGTGACGCCGAGCAGCGGCGTGAACAGCACCGCGACCACCCACGATGTCGTCAGCGACACTGCGATGACGACAAACAGCGTGAAGGTGAACTCGCCCGCCGAACTGCTGTTGAGGCCGATCGGGATGAAGCCGGCCACCGTCACCAGCGTGCCGGTCAGCATCGGAAAGGCGGTCGAGACATAGACATGCGTCGCCGCCTGCCTCAGATCGTCGCCGATTTCCAGCCGCGCCACCATCATCTCGACCGCGATCATCGCGTCGTCAACCAATAGCCCGAGCGCGATGATGAGCGCGCCGAGCGAGACGCGCTGCAGCGAGATGCCAGTGAGCTGCATGACCAGGAAGGTGATCGCCAGCACCAACGGGATCGCAATCGCCACCACCAGCCCGGCGCGCAGGCCCAGGCTGATGAAGCTGATCGCCAGCACGATGGCGATGGCCTCGAACAGACTCTCGGTAAAATTGCCGACCGCCTTCTCCACCACCTTCGGTTGATCGGACACGCGCTCGACGCTCACGCCGATGGGCAGGTCGGCGATGATCTCCTGCATCTTCTTTTCCAGCGCGGCGCCGAACTCCAGCAGGTTCGAGCCCGCCTTCATGCCGATGGCGAGCCCAATCGCCGGCTTGCCGTTGAAGCGGAACAGGTTGTCGGGGGGATCGACGAGGCCGCGCCTGACGGTCGCGACATCGGTCAGCGGAAAGAAGCGGTCGTTGACGCGCAGGTTGATCGCGCGCAGGCTCGCCTCGGAGGTGAACTGTCCGTCGACGCGGACCGAAATGCGCTCCGGCCCGGCCTCGACCGTGCCTGAAGGCGTGATCGCGTTCTGCGCCCTGAGCGAGGCGGCGATGGCCTGATAATCGAGCCCGAGCGCCGCCGTCTTGCGGGTGGAGAAGTCGAGATAGATCACCTCGTCGCGCGCGCCAAGGATCTGCACCTGCCCGATGTTGGGCACTGTCAGCGCCTTCGAGCGCGCGAACTCCACTTCATCGCGCAACTGCCGGTCGGTCAGCCCGTCGCCGGTGAAGGCGTAGATGTTGCCGTAGACGTCGCCGAAGCGGTCGTTGAAGAACGGACCCTGGACGCCGGAGGGAAAGGTTTGCTGGATGTCGCCGATCATGTTGCGCACGCGCAGCCATTGATAGGGGACGTCTTTCGCCTTGGTGGTCGGCAGCAGATTGACGAAGACGCTGGTCTTGCCCGCCGTGGTGACGCTCTTGGTGTAGTCGAGCGCCTCCAGCTCCTCGAGCTTCTTCTCGATCCGGTCGGTGACCTGCTTGGCGACTTCCGAGGCGCTCGCGCCCGGCCAGTTCGCCTGGATGACCATGGTCTTGATCGTGAAGTTCGGGTCCTCCTCGCGGCCGAGGCCGAGATAGGAGAACACGCCCGCAACCGCGAACACGATCATGAAATACCAGACGAGCGAGCGATGCTCGAGCGCCCAGTCGGAGAGATTGAACGATTTCAATTCTGCGCCCGCTGTTCGAGCCGGACCTTCTGGCCCTCGACGAGACTGTGCGCGCCGGCGGTGACGACCCGCATCGCCGGCTCCAGCCCCGAGGTCACCTCGACCGGATCGGCCTTGGCGTCGGCGAGCGCGACCGCGCGCGCGGCGACTTGGCTTGACGTGGGATCGACGATCCAGACGAACGGCTTGCCATCGCGCATCAGGATCGCCGAGGCCGGCAACCGCACCGCCTTGCGCGCGCTGTCGAGCGGCGAGGCGGTGATGGTCGAGCCGAGCCGGAACGCGTCGGGCGGATCGTCGAGGGCGACCCGGATGCGCCGGGTGCGGGTCGCCGCATCGGCCTGCGGCGCGATCTCGCGCACCTTGCCGGCCACGCGCGTTTCCGGGTCGAGTTGGGCTGCGACCTCGAACGCGGTTCCGACGGCCAGCGTCGCCGCCGCCGCGTCGGGCGCGTCGATGACGGCGTCGCGTTCTTTAGGGTCGGCGACGTCGACCACCATCTGGCCGGGCGAGACGGTCTGCCCGACCTCTGCGCCGGTGTTGACGACAACGCCTGAAAAATCAGACTTGAGCACGGCGTAACCCTGCTCCTCCTTCGCTTTGGCGAGCGCGGCGCGGGCGCGGTTCTCGCCGGCGAGCGCGGAGGCGCGGGCCTGCTCGGCCGCGTCGACCTGCGCCTGCGTGGTCGCGTCGGACTTCAACAGCGTCCCCTGCCGCTCGGCGATCCCGAGCGCATTGGCGAGCTGCGCCTCAGTGCTGGCGAGATCGGCCTGCGCCGAGCGCACGGCGAGCTGCAGCGCGAGCGGGTCGATGGCCGCCAGCGTCTGGCCCTTCTCGACGAGATCGCCGATCTGCGCCGGCCGCGCGACCAGCCGTCCGAGCACGCGGAAGGCGAACGGCGTCTCCACCCGCGCCGCGACGACGCCGGCGAGCGCGAGCGGATCGACCGTAGTCTCCGCGACCAGCGCCGACATCACCGGGCGCACGGGCGCTGCCGCCGGCTGCGACTTGTCGCAGCCCAACAGCAAGAGCGCGGCGAGCAGGGCGAGGCGCTTCACGGATTTGCCTCCTGCGGCGCGACGACCTCGCCGGGAAAGAGGAACTTGGCCCCCGCCGTGATCACCCGCTCGCCGCCATTGAGCCCCTCGGCGACGACGAGCCGCTCGTTGTCGAACGCCTCGGCGACGACCGGTTTCAGCGCGACCGCCCCGGTTGCGGGATCGTAAATCCACACCGCGAGCTGGCCGGCGTCGGAGGCGGCGGCGGTCCACGGCAACTCCACAACCTTGCGCGCCGCAAAGGCCGCCTGTCCGATCACCGGCGCGCCGAGCGGCATCCGGTTGCGCGGATCGTCGACGGCGACCTTCACCGTCACCGTTCCCGCCCGCGTGTTCACCGTCGGCGAAATCTCGCGCACGTGGCCGATCGCCTGAACGCTGGGATCGGCGACCAGCGACAGCCGCACCCCGACCCTCGCGGGATGGGCGAAGAACACCGACTCGAACACATTGAACACCGCATCGCGCGGCCCGTCCTCGGCGACGGCGTAGGCGGTCTGGGCGACCTGAGCGATCTGTCCGACCTCGATTCCGCGCGCGGTGACGACGCCCGCCTTGTCCGCCTTCAGCACGCTGTAGGTCAGCGCGTCCGCCGCCGTCGCCGCCTGCGCCTTGGCGGAGTCGAGCGCGTTCTCGGCGGTGCGCAGGTTCTGCTGCGCGGCGTCGAAGCCGGAACGGGTCGTGAAGCCGGAATCGAACAGCTGCTTCTGCCGGGCGAACGAGGCCGTGTTCTGTTTCAGCACCGCCTCGGCCGAGGCCACCGCCGCATTGGCGGCGTCGAGATCGGCCTCAGCCTCCGCGGGATCAAGCCGCGCCAGCACGTCGCCGAGCGCGACATGCTGGCCGACCTCGGCCTTGCGCTCGACGACCCGGCCTGAAATGCGAAACGACAGGTTGGAGCTGACGCGCGCGGCGATCTCGCCGGTCAGCGATAGCGTCGGCGCGTAATCGGTGACTTCCGCCGTCGTGACCTGGACCGGAAGCGGCGGCCGTTTGGAGACGCTCGGCGCGTTGCAGCCGGCCACAACCGCCGCTGCCGCGCAGGTCAGGATCCACCGCACCGTCCGCATCGCGCCCCCGAATCTCCGTCTTGCAACTGGAGGTAGAGGGAGCGGCGCGCCGTCGTCAAGCCGGCCGTGGGCGTGCCGCAGCGACCGCCGAGATTATCGCGCGCGCCCGCGCGCCAGCAAACAGCTTCACCGCATCCACGCGGGCGCGATGGCGCCAGTTCGGCCGCTCCCGATCGGTGCCGGGCAGGTTGGTCGCGACCGTCTCGCCGGCGAGATCGTCGACCTGCACGCTCGCCAGCGCCGAGCCCGAGCGCGCGATCCAGGCGTGGACAGCCGCCGCCAGCGCGTCGCTCATCGGCGCGTCGAGCACTGGCCGCGCGTCGATGAGAAGACCCGCCGTCGCCAGCGCCTCGACCAGCGCCTGCTTCTCGGCCAGCCGCTCGGCCAGCGCATGGGCGGCTTGGTCCGGGCCGACGAGCCCCAGCTCCAGGCGCTCGGCGATGTCGGCGGCCTGCCACCAGCCCGCGAGCGTCGGCAAGTCGTGCGTCGTCACGCAGGCGACACTGTGGACGGGATAATCGTGCGGGTTGAGGAAGCCGACGCCGCTGCGCTCGAAATAGAGCACGCGCATGCCGGAGATGTCGGCTTTCGTCAGCTTGTCGCGGAAGCCGTCGGGCACCGTGCCAAGATCCTCGCCGACCACCATGCAGCGGCAGCGCTGGCTCTCCAGCGCGATCTGGCCGATGAGATCGTCGACGGGATAGCTGACATAGGCGCCCTCGGCAGGGCGGGCGCCCTCGGGGATCACGAACAGCCGCGTCAGCCCCATCGCGTGATCGATCCGCAGCATGCCGGCGTGGCGCATGTTGGCGGCGAGCAGCTCGCGAAAACCTTTCCAACCGTTAAGCGCGCCGGCGACCGGATCGGGCGGCGGCAGGTTCCAGTTCTGACCCGTAGCCGAGAACGGATCGGGCGGCGCCCCGACGGTGGCGCCAATGCCAAGCTCGCCCGCCCGCGACCAGCTTTCCGCCCCATCTGGCGCCGGGCCGACGGCGAGATCGCGATAGAGACCGATCTCCAGCCCCGCGTCGCGCGCGCGGATCGCAGCGGCCGCGAGTTGGCGGTCGGCGACCCACTGGCAGAACATCGCGAAGCGCACGTCGTAATTGCGCTCGGCGGCCTTGGCGGCGAGCGCCAGCCCGTCGGCGTCGCGCAGCTCGGCCGGCCATTGCCGCCAGTTTTCGCCGCTGCGCTCGCGGCTGATCGCCTCGAAGGCGGCGAAGCGGGCGAGATTGTCGCCGCCCGCCGCCACAAACGCGTCGAACTCGGCGAACAGCGGGTCGTCCGAGCGGCCGGCGCGGGCGCGCAGGAAGGCGGCGAAACGGTATTGCAGTGCGATGCGCTTGACGCTCCACATCGCCTCGTAATCGACCGACGCCAGCCTTGCGACGCCGCTCAAGCGTTCGCCCAGCGTCGCGGCGGCGGCGCTCCATTCGTCGTCGACCGGCAGCCCGTCGGGACTCAGCGCGTCGATCAGCATCGGATCGAGGAAGCGCCGGTCCGACGGCCAATAGGGGCTGGCGCGGCTGCGGTCGCCGGGAAACAGCATGTGCATCGGGCTGACGCCGAAATAGGCCGCGCCGGCGCGCGCGGAGGCTTGCGCCGCCTCGCCGAGCGCGGTGAAATCGCCAACGCCCTGGTCGCCCTCGGCGCGCCGCAGCGCATAGAGTTGCGCCGCGACGCCGAAGCGCTGTCTCCACAACGCCTTGGGCCGGAACGCCTCGGGCGGCGCGATGCTGAGCGCGCAGGAAACGCCGCCGACCTCGAGCACATGCCGCCCGACCGGCAACGCCGGCAGGTTGAAATACCGCTCGTCGATCATGCGGCCGTTTGGCAACGCGAAGCGGCGGGCGTCGTCGCCGGGCGTCGCGCCGGAGAGGGTCGAGCCGTCCTCCAGCGTCAGGTGAAACTCGATCCGCCCCGGCGGTCTCGACGGATCGGCGCGCAGCGGCGCGCGCGGCGGAGCGTCGAGCGACAGCGTCACCGAGGGGGGCAAGGCGCGGGCGCTCGTCGCCTGCATCAGCCGGTCGAGCGACTCCCGCGCCAGCGCCTGCGTGCGCGCCGGCAGGTTGAAGCAGTCGAGCAGCGCCAGCTTGGTCGTCGTCGAGACCAGCGTATGCCGGCCCGACACCTCCCACCATTCCGGCGAGATCCCCGCCGCGGCGGCGAGCGCGTCGACATCGTGCTGGTCGGGCGGCCGCGCCGCTTTCGACGAGACCGGCGTCTCGGCGACGATGAGAACGGCGCGTTCCGGCAGCGGGGTGCGGTCCGCGAGTTCGGCCGGCGCGTCGCGCCTGTTGTCGTCGGCGGTGTCGAGCTGGATGCGCCAGACGAAGCCGGGCCGCGCCTCGGGCAGCCGCAGCGAGGTCGCCGCGCCGCGATTGAGGGCGACCAACACGCGGTCGAAGACTTCGACCGCGCGGTCGAAACCTTCGACCGCGCGGTCGAAGCCGTCGAGCCCGCCCTGCGCCTTCGCCGTCAGCACGGCGACGAGCACGTCGCCCGAGGGCGATTCCCAATGCGCGCCGTCATGCAGCGGCTGTTCCGCATCGCGCCATTCGACGTCGGGCGGCGCGCCTGCGCCGGTCAGCCACGCCACGGCCTTCAACGCGGGATGCGCGGCGCGCAGTTCGGCGAGCCGGCCGACGAAGGCCGACAGGGCGGCGTCGGCGCGCGACCAGTCGAGCCAGGAGATGGCGTTGTCCTGGGCGTAGGCGTTGTTGTTTCCGTTCTGGCTGTGGCCAAGCTCGGCGCCTGCCGGCAGCATCGGCACGCCGCGCGCGACGAACAGCGTCGCCAGCAGGTTACGCTGATCGCGGGCGCGCAGAGCGAGGATGGCGGGATCGTCGGTCGGACCCTCGACGCCGCGATTCCAGGAATAGTTCTCGTTGGTCCCGTCGCGATTGTCTTCGCCGTTGGCCTCGTTGTGCTTGTGCGCGTAGGAGACGACGTCGGCGAGGGTGAAGCCGTCGTGGCAGACGATGAAGTTGACGCTCTTGGTCGAGCCTGGGGCGGCGCCGAAAATATCGTGCGAGCCCGCCAGCCGCGTCGCCAGTTCGCCGCGAAAGCTCGCGTCGCCGCGCCAGAAGCGGCGCGCGCTGTCGCGGAAATGGTCGTTCCACTCGCCCCAGCTTTCGGGGAAGGCGCCGAGCCGGTAGCCGCCGGGGCCGATGTCCCAGGGCTCGGCGATCATCTTCGCCTGCGAAAGCACCGGGTCTCGCGCGAACGCCGCGAACATCGGCGCATGGGCGTCGAAGCCGGTGGCGCGGCGGCCGAGCGCGGGCGCGAGGTCGAATCGGAAGCCGTCGATACCGCCCCACTCCATCCAGCGGCGCAAGGCGGCGACGGCGAGCCCGACCACATGCGGCCGGTCGAGCGCAACGCAATTGCCGGTGCCCATATCGTTGACGTAGCGCGAGGGATCGTCGGGCAGGAGGCGGAAATAGGCGGAATTGTCGAGCCCGCGGAACGAGAGCGTCGGCCCGTGCTCGTCGCTCTCGCCGTTGTGGTTGAGCACGACGTCGAGCACGACCTCGAGCCCGGACGCATGCAGCGCGTCGGTCGCGCGCCGCACCTCGCGCCAGCCGCCGGGGGCGAGGCGGGGGTCGGGCGCGCCCCAGAACACGGGATTGTAGCCCCAGGCGTTGGAGAGGCCGAGCGGCGGAAGGTGGCGCTCGTCGATGAAGGCGTCGGCCGGCATGATCTCGACCGTCGTCACCCCGAGCGACTTGATGTGCTTGAGCAGCGGCGCCTCGGCGAGCGCCGCGAAGCGCGCGCGCGAGCTTTCCGGGATGTCGGCGCGCAGCCGCGAAAAGCCGCGCAGGTTCACCTCGTAGACCACCGTATCCACCCAGGCGACGCGGGCGCGTCCTACCTCGCCGCCGGGGCTCGAACGCACCACGCATTTCGGCATCGCGGCGGCGGTGTCGGCGCCGCGCTCGAACATCGAGGGGTGTAGCGTGAACGGGCGGTCGAGCTCGGCCGCCAGCGGGTCGACCAGCAGCTTGGCGGCGTCGAACCGATGCCCTTGCGCCGGGTCGAACGGCCCTTCGACGCGCAGCCCGTAGCGCGCGCCTTCGACCAGGCCCGGCGCGAAGCCGCGATGATAGCCGTCGCCGGCCGCTGTCAGGTTGAAGCGCAGCGTCTCGCGCTCGCCGTGCTCGTCGAACAGGCAGACATGGACGGCGGACGCATGCGGAGCGTAGACGGCGACCTCGCCGCCCTCCAGCCGGATCACATGGCTGGGGTCGGCGGCGGGGTCGGTCATCACGTGTCCTTGAGCTTGGCGTAGAGCGCGGCGTAGCGGTGCGCGGGCGTGCGCCAGGAGACGTCGGCGCGCATACCGTTGAGCCGCAGCCGCCGCATTACCACGGGATCGCGGTGCAGGTCGAACGCGCGCGAGATCGCGTAATCGAGCGCGCCGATGTCGGGCGGAAAGAACTGCACGCCGGTCGCGACGCCGGCCGCCAGCGCCGCCTCGTTGGCGTCGATCACGGTGTCGGCGAGGCCGCCGACGCGCGCCACCAGCGGCGCGGCGCCATAGCGCAGGGCGCAAAGCTGGGTCAGGCCGCAGGGCTCGAAGCGCGACGGCACGACGAGGAAATCGACGCCCGCCTGGATCAGATGCGCCATCGTCTCGTCGTAGCCGATGACGCAGCCGACGGCCGCGGGATAGGCCGCCGCCATCTCGCGGAACCCCTGCTCCAGACGCGGCTCGCCGGTCCCGAGCAGCGCAAGCTGGCCGCCGCGCTCGACCAGGCCCGGCAGACAGGCGAGCAGCAGGTCGAGCCCCTTCTGCCCCGTCAGCCGCGACACGACGCCGAACAGCGGCCCCTGCTCCTGCGCTGCGAGGCTGAACCTTGCGAGCAGCGCGGTCTTGTTGGCGGCGCGGTCCTCGAGCTTCAGCGCGCTGAAGGCCTGCGGCAGGGTCGCGTCGGTCTCCGGGTTCCAGATCTCGTCGTCGATGCCGTTGGCGATGCCGGAGACGTCGGCCGCGCGGGTGCGCAGCAGTCCATCGAGCGCCATGCCGAACTCCGGCGTCAGGATCTCGCGCGCGTAGGTCGGCGACACCGTGGTGATCTTGTCGGCGAACAGGATGCCGCTCTTGAGGAACCCGACGCCGCCGAAATATTCGACGCCGTTGACGTTCATGCTATCGGCGGGAAGACCGAGCGCAGCGAGCGACAAGCCGTAGAAATGGCCCTGGAAGGCCATGTTGTGGATGGTCAGCACCGTTCCGGGCCGGGCGCCGCCGTCATAATGCAGATAGACCGGCGCGAGCGCCGCCTGCCAGTCGTGCGCGTGGACCACATCGGCCACGTAGGAGGCAACCTCGCCCGCGGCGAGATCGGCCCCGGCGCGGGCGAGGGCTGCGAAGCGCAACGCATTGTCCGGCCAGTCGCGCCCGTCCGGGCCGAGATAGATGCTCCCCGGCCGGTCGTAGAGATGCGGCGCGTCGAGCACGAACAGGTCGAGCCCGGCGGCCCGCGCGGCGAGCACCCGCGCCGGCCCGCCCATCAGCGCCGGATAGGCGTGGACCGGCTCGGCGGCGCCGAGCTTGGCCATCACCGCCGGGTAGCCCGGCAGCAGCGTCCGCATCTCGACGCCTTCGCGCGGCAGGCTCAGCGGCAGCGCGCCCGCGACGTCGGCGAGCCCGCCGGTCTTGATGAGCGGGAACGCCTCCGACGCGATCGAGAGGACGCGCAGCATCAAAGTTCGAGCTTGTCGATCATCGGCTGGGTGATCAGCGTGACGCCTCCCTCCGAGCGGCGGAAGCGGCGCGCGTCGACCTCCGGCGCCTCGCCGACCACCAACCCGTCGGGGATGGTCACCTCGGCGTCGATGACGACCTTGTTGAGCCGGCAGCCGCGTCCAATCCGCACATAAGGCATGATCACCGCCTCATGGATGTAGGAATAGGAGTGGATGCGGCAGCCGGTGAACATCAGCGAGCGCGAAATCGACGCGCCGGAGACGATGCAGCCGCCCGAGATCAGCGACGACACCGCCGTGCCGCGGCGGCCATCGATGTCGTGCACGAACTTGCCGGGCGGGGTGATCTCGCCATAGGTCCAGATCGGCCATTCGCGATCGTAGAGATCGAGGTCGGGCACGATGTCGTTGAGGTCGATGTTGGCCTGCCAATAGGCGTCGACCGTCCCGACGTCGCGCCAGTAGGTGCTCGATTCCTCGCGCGAGCGCACGCAGGAGCGGGTGAAATGATGCGCCACCGCCTTGCCGTTGGTGACGAGATAGGGGATCAGATCCTTGCCGAAATCGTGGCTGGAATTGGGGTCGGCGGCGTCGCGGTGCAGTTCCTCGATCAGGAACTTTGTGTCGAACACATAGATGCCCATGCTGCACAGCGCGACGTCGGTGCGGCCCGGCATCGCCGGCGGGTCCTTCGGCTTCTCCAGGAATTCGATGATTCGGTCGTGCTCGTCGACATGCATGACGCCGAAGCCCTTGGCCTCCTCCAGCGAAGCCTCCAGGCAACCCACCGTCACGTCGGCGCCGGACTCGACGTGCTGTTGCAGCATCTTCTCGTAGTCCATCTTATAGACATGGTCGCCGGCGAGGATGACCATGTACTGCGGCGCGTAGCTCTCGATAATGTCGATGTTCTGATAGACGGCGTCGGCGGTGCCGAGATACCACATGGTCTCGGAGACGCGCTGCGAGGCCGGCAGGACGTCGAAACTCTCGTTCCGCTCGGGCCGGAAGAAGTTCCAACCGCGCTGCAGGTGGCGGATCAGGCTGTGCGCCTTGTACTGGGTCGCCACCGCGATGCGGCGTATGCCGGAATTGAGCGCGTTCGACAACGCGAAGTCGATGATGCGCGACTTGCCGCCGAAATACACGGCCGGCTTGGCGCGCCGGTCGGTCAGTTCCATCAGCCGGCTCCCGCGGCCGCCCGCCAGCACATAGGCCATGGCGTGGCGCGAAAATGGGGCCGCCGGCGCTGCATCCTTCACTGCCATACTTCTTCACTCCTCCCAAACGGCCCAGAGTCGATCTTGCGCCGACTCAGGCGCGAAATGAAGCCGGTTTTCGCGCTGCGCCCTCATGCCGCGTCCCCCCGCCACTCCAGGTAAAGCGTTCCCAGCGGCGGCAAGGTCAGCGACGCCGAAGCCGGCAGCCCGTGCAACGAGTGCCGGTCGGCCCGGACGCCGCCGAGATTGCCGACGCCCGAGCCCCAATAATCCTGCGCGTCGGTGTTGATCGCCTCGGCCCAGAATCCGATCGCCGGCAGGCCGATGCGATAGTCGCGCCGGATCACCGGCGTGAAATTGCACACCACCGCGATCGGCGGATCGCCCTCGGCGCCGAAGCGCAGGAAGGCGACGACCGACTGGTCCTCGTCGTTGACGACGATCCAGCGGAAGCCCTCCGGCTCGCAGTCGCGCACATAGAAGGCGGGACGCGAGCGGTAGAACGCGTTGAGGTCGCGAACCAGCTTTTGCAGGCCCTGGTGCGGGGCGTGTTGCAGCAGCCACCACGGCAGGTCCGAGTTGACGTCCCATTCCGAGGTTTGGCCAAACTCCTGGCCCATGAACAACAGCTTCTTTCCCGGATGCGCCCACATGAAGCCGTAGTAGGCGCGGGTAGTCGCGAATCGCTGCCATTCGTCGCCGGGCATCTTCGAGACGACGGAGCGCTTGCCGTAGACAACCTCGTCGTGGCTGATCGGCAGGATGAAGTTCTCGCTGTAGGCGTAATGCATGCTGAAGGTGAGCTGATTGTGCGCCCAGCGCCGGTACACCGGGTCTTTGGTCATGTATTCGAGCGTGTCGTGCATCCAGCCCATGTTCCACTTGAAGCCGAAGCCGAGCCCGCCGGTATTCGTCGGCTTGCTGACGCCGGGGAACGCAGTCGATTCCTCCGCGGCCATGAACGCGCCGGGGAACTGGCCGTAGACCGCCTCGTTGGTGCGCTGAAGAAACCTGATGGCGTCGTAATTCTCGTTGCCGCCCTGTTCGTTGGGCACCCATTCGCCGGGCTTGCGCGAATAATCGAGGTAGAGCATCGAGGCCACGGCGTCGACGCGCAGCGCGTCGATGTGGTAGCGGTCGACCCAGTACAGCGCGCTGGCGAGCAGGAAATTGGCGACCTCGCGGCGGCCGAAGTCGTAGACCGCCGTATTCCAGTCGGGATGGAAGCCTTTGCGCGGGTCGGCGTGCTCGTACAGCGCGGAGCCGTCGAACCAGGCGAGCCCATGCGCGTCGATCGGGAAATGCGCCGGCACCCAGTCGAGAATCACGCCGATCCCCGCCTCATGCGCCTTGTCGACGAAATGCGCGAACGCCTCCGGCGAGCCGAACCGCTTGGTCGGCGCGAACAGCCCGATCGGCTGGTAGCCCCAGGAGATGTCGAGCGGATGCTCGGTGACCGGCAACAGCTCGATATGGGTGTAGCCGAGGTCGCGGACATAGGGGATTAGCGCGTCGGCGAGTTCCTCGTAGGTGAGCCAGCGGCCGTTCTCGCCATGCCGCCACGAGCCGAGATGGCATTCGTAGATCGACATCGGCTTGCGCCGCCATTCGCCTTCGGCGCGCGTCTTCATGTAGGCGTCGTCGCTCCAGGCGTAGTCGTTGGTGTAGGCGACGATGGAGGCGGTCGAGGGCCGCAATTCCGCCTCGAAGCCGAACGGGTCGGCCTTCAGCGGCTGCAACTCGCCGGCCGCCGAGACGACCTCGTATTTGTAGACTGTTCCCGCGCCGATATGGGGAATGAAGATCTCCCACAGCCCCGAGTCGTAGCGCTTGCGCATCTGGCAGCGCCGGCCGTCCCACTGGTTGAAATCGCCGACGACGGAGACGCGGCTGGCGTTCGGCGCCCACAGCGCAAACAGGACGCCGCCCGCGCCCTCGTGCGTCGTCACCTGCGCGCCGAGCCGCTTGTACAGCTCGCGATGCGTGCCCTCCTGCATCAGATGGTCGTCCATCTGTCCCAGCGCCGGCCCGAAGGAATAGGCGTCCTCGTAAGAAGAGACGCCGCTGGTGCGCTCGACCTCGAGCCGGTAGTATGGCCGGTCCGTCCCCTTCGGGCACAGCCCCTCGAAGAAGTCGTCCTTGCGCCGTTCGAGCTGGGCCAGCGGCTTTCCCTCGCGAGTGACCGCCCGGACCGAGACCGCGTCGGGCGCGAAGGCGCGAATCGCCCAGCCCTGCGGCGTCAGATGCGGCCCCATGAACGAGAACGGATCGCGGTGGCGCGCCGCCGCCAGGGCGTCAATGTCGGCTTCGTCCGCGCGCCAGGATTCGCTCACATTCCCCTCCTACTCAGACGAAGCGCGTGTAAGGCGCTTTCCAGATGTCGTCGGCGTATTCCGCTATCGTGCGATCCGACGAGAACCACCCGGTGTTGGCCGTATTGATGATGGAGGATCGCAGCCAGGCCTTGCGGTTGCGCCAGGCGGCGTCGATCTTCTGCTGCGTCGTCCAATAGGCGTCGAAGTCGGCGCAGACCATGAAATAATCGTGGTGGCGCAGCGTCTCGACCAGCCCGTGGTAGCGGCCGCGGTCATCCGCCGAGAACACGCCCGAGCCGACCATGTCGAGCACGTCGCGC
>Ga0181519_10001010_pt1 | contig 24755 bp, 19 predicted proteins | sample PEATcosm2014_Bin_26_FD_121102 | JGI IMG/M metagenome (GOLD analysis project Ga0181519, IMG submission 121102) | Peatland microbial communities from MTU Mesocosm Facility, Houghton, MI, USA - PEATcosm2014_Bin02_10_metaG | ecosystem: Environmental > Terrestrial > Soil > Wetlands > Peat | place...
GCCGCGCCATGCAGCACCCGCCCCCATGAGCATCGGTGACAAGATCAGCGCCCTCAAGGTGCCGCTGCTCGGCACGCGCCGCGATCCCGACGAGCAGGAGCGCCTGCTCAAGCTCTACTGGAACCGCGCCGAGCTCAAGAAGGAGCTCGGCAGCCTCGACGACCAGCTCTACCAGCTGCGCGACCGCCTGAAGCAGCAGGAGGCCGCGACCGACCGGGTGCGCGAGGAGAAGGAATCGCTCGAGGTGCTGCTCGGCAATCCCGAGCTCGGCTACGGCGCGCTGGTGCACTTCCAGCTGCGCGCCCTGTGGAAGGCCTGTGGCGTGCAGCTCGAGCAGTTCGGCTCCGAGCTCAAGCGCCAGCAGGAGGACAAGGAGCGCAAGCGCCAGCTGGTCGAGTTCCACCAGGACCGCCAGGCGCGCGTCAAGCTCGCCGAGGAACGGCTGCGCGAGGCGACCGCGGCGCTCGAGACCGCCGACGCCGAGCACGCCGCGCTCACCGCCGAGCTCGGCGGCCTCAAGGGCTTCTGGCACTACTTCAGGCGCCGCCGGCTGACCGAGCGGCTCGCCGGCGCCGGCCAGCGCCGCGACGAGGCGCGCCGCTACCTGACCGACATGCAGGACGCCAAGCGCACGATCGAGAAGGAGCCGTGGCCGGAGTTCGGCGGGCTCGCCATCGAGGGCCGGCGCGCGATCAACGTCGCCGTGCTCGCCTACGCGCAGCTCCTCTACGCGCGGCTTGCCGAGAGCGGGCTCGCGCAGCAGGCGCGGCTCGCACGCCAGAAGGACGTGCAGGAATCGAACTACGGCTCGCAGGCCGACTGCGTGGCGCGCATGGCCGAGATCGCAGCGGCGCTCGCCACGGTGCGCGCGCAGAAGGACCTGGCGCAGGAGATCCGCACGCGCAGCGAGTCGATCAAGGCGGCGATCAGTTACGAGCACGCGCAGGACGCGCTGCCTGAGCCTGCCTCGCTCCCCTCGGCGTTCGCCGGCCGTGGCGGGGTGCCGGTCCGCGAGCCGAACGTCCTCGCCGACGACTACTGGGACGTCGGCACGGTGCTCCTGTCCTGAGCCGCGGGCGGCCCCGGAAGTCCGCGCGGGGCTTTCGAGGATTACCGCGTAACTATCTGATATATAGTGCTTTCTAGCGCCCGCCGCGGGCCTCGGAGAGCTGCGTCGGATTCGGCCGCCCGGCGAGCCGCAGGTCGACGACGATCTCGGCCGACTCGGCGAGGTCGGCGTCCGGCTCGTCGGCCGGCTTGAAGGCCTCGAGCGAGCCGAGCGGCGGCTCGCCATGGGCGGCGCGGCGCGTGTTGATGCGCGCGAGGCGCTCGGCGTCGAGGCGCTCGCGCTCGGCCTTGCGCGTCGCGAGGTTGAGCGAGGTGGTCTTCTCGGCGCGCAGCTGGTCGAAGGCCGCCATCTCGCCCTCGAGCGCGCGCAGGTCGGGATCCGACTTCATGCGCGCGTCGTGGCTCTTCAGGATCGAGGCCAGGTCGCCGCCAATCGCGCGCTCGCGCTCGAAGTCGGCCGCGCCGATCCGGTCCCAGGGCAGCGCGCTGTCGCGGGTGCTCTCGCCGACCTCGGTCGTGCTGATGAGCGAGGGCAGCGACACCTCGGGCAGCACGCCCCGGTTCTGCACGCTGTCGCCCGTCACGCGGTAGTACTTGCCGATGGTCACGGCGAGCTCGCCGAAGCCGGCGTTCGGGCCGAGCGCCATGCGGTCGAGCGGGTACAGGTTCTGCACCGTGCCCTTGCCGTAGGTCTGCTGGCCGACGATCAGCCCGCGGCCGTAGTCCTGCAGCGCCGCCGAGAAGATTTCCGAGGCCGAGGCGCTCGAGCGGTCGACCAGCACCACGAGCGGGCCGTCCCAGATCGAGTCCTGCTCCGGATCCGGGTACACCTCGATGTGGCCGCTCGCCTCGCGCAGCTGCACCACGGGACCCTTGTGGATGAAGAGCCCGACGAGCCCGGTCGCCTCCTGCAGCAGGCCGCCGCCGTTGCCGCGCAGGTCCATGACGATGCCGTCGACCTTCTGCTTCTTGAGCTCGCCGATGAGGCGCGCGACGTCGCGCGTGGTCGAGCGGTAGTCGCGGTTGCCGGAGACCCGCGCGTCGATGTCCTGATAGAAGCTCGGCACGTCGATGACGCCGACCTTGAGCTCCTGGTCGCCGCGCTTGACGGTGCGCAGCTTGCTCTGCGCGGCCTGCGAGTCGAGGTTCACCTTGCTGCGCACGATCTCGAGCACCGACTCCTTCGAGCCCGGCGTCGCGCCCGCCGGCAGCACCGACAGCCGCACCGTCGAGGCGGTCGGACCGCGGATCAGCTGCACCACGTCGTCGAGACGCCAGCCGACCACGTCGACGAGCTCGCCGGTCTTGCCCTGGCCGACGGCCGTGATGCGGTCATTGACCTTGAGCAGGCCGCCGCGCGCCGCGGCGCCGCCGTCGATCAGGTTCATCACGGTGACCTGGTCGTCGATGATCTGCAGGCTCGCGCCGATGCCGTCGTAGGACAGCTTCATCGCGATGCTGTACTCCTCGCTCGCCCGCGGCGAGAGGTAGTTCGAGTGCGGGTCGCAGACGTGCGCGTACGCGTTCATGAAGTTCTCGAACACGTCGTCGGCGCTCACCTGGTCGACGCGCTTCAGGACGCGCTCGTAGCGCTTCCTGAGGACGTCGCGCGCCTCCGGCCAGGTCTTGTTGGCGAGCAGCAGCGACAGCGCGTCGTTCTTGACCCGCTTGCGCCACAGCTCGTCGGACTCGGCCTGGTCCTTGAGCCACGGCGACTTGCTGCGGTCGAACTGGAAGCTCTCCTCGAGCGTGAAGTCGGGCTCGTGGTCGAGGTCGGCGAGCGCGGTGCGCACCGCGGCGCGGTTGCGCTCCTGGAAGCGCGTGAAGATCAGGAAGGCGGGCTCGACGTTGCCGCTGTGGATCGCCTCGTCGAGCTTCAGCCGGTACTTCTCGAGCTCGGCGACGTCGCTCGCGAAGAAGTAGCTGTGGGAGCTGTCGAGCGACTCGAGGTAGCGGTCGAAGATCTCGGCCGACATCTTCTGGTCGAGCACCGGCTGGCTGTAGTGCCAGCGCTCCATGTACTCGCCGACGATGCGCGCGACCTTGCGCTGGCGCTCGCTCGGCTGGAGCACGGGGCTCGCGCCGGCGGCGCTGAGGCGCGTGTCGGGCAGGGCGACCGGGTGGTTCGGGGCGGAGCCGGTGAATAGCACGCCGACCAGCGCGAGCGCGGGCAGGGCGATGGCGAGCCGGCGGCCGATGGCGCCGAGCGGGCGGGTGCGCCGGTTGTGGATGGGGTCTCGCATGAAGCGGTTAGACTACCGGCCGGGCAGCCGGTGCCCGCGCGGCCTGGGTCGCGTTTTCGTCAGTTTTCATGGATTTGAGCCTAGTGACAGGGTGGGCCGGGATCAAGTCGCCCGGTTGCCCCGGGGGTCGGATGTCGCCACTTGCAGTGCTGACCGGGATCATAATGGGGTCTGCGGTCACGATCACCATCGGCCTCGCCATGGTCATCGTGGTATTTCTGTCGCTCGGCGGCGAAGAACCCGGCCTGACGCGGGAATACGGCCGCCTGCTCATCAGTTTTGGCCTCTTTTTCGCCCTGGCGCTCGTGTCGGGCTATGCCTTCATCGGCACCCTCAGGGAGCGGCCCTGGCTCTGGCGGCTGCAGGCGGCCACCTGGGCCGGGGTGGCGGCCATCGGCTGGTACTACTGGCCGAAGTAGGGGGAGGCGGGCGCCCGCCGGCCGGCCGGTGCCGGCTGCGGCCGGTCAGTGCGGGCCGAACCCCATGGCGGCGAGGGTTGGCGTATTCAGGTCGTCGCGGGGATCCTGCTGCGCGACGTGCAGGCCCGCAAACCCGCGCCGGTCGACGCCGAAGTACACCGTGACCTTGCGGGTGTCCCACAGCCTCAGGATCCTGAGGCGTGGCGAGGTGCGCATGCGGTCGATGAGGCTCGCGCGGTCGGCGAGCGCGGTGAAGCGCCCGCCGAGCAGGCTGGCGCCGGGGTCGGCGGCTGGCGTCGCCGCGCTCGCGGTGGCGTAGGCCGGCAGGATGCGCCGCGCCTCGGCCGCAATCGCCGCCGTGCCGCTGCGGTCGGCATTGCGGGCGTCCTCGCGCGTGCAGCCGGACGCGCCGGCGCCCGGGTGGGCGCTCGCGCTCAGGCTTGCGAACGCGAGCGCCGTCAGTGCGCCAGCCCGCAGTCGGTGGGTGAACTCTCCTCTCACTGGAGCGCTCCCGGGGGCAACAGCTGCCCAGCCCTAGGGTGCGGTTCCGGCTGCGGGGAAACCGTGCGTGTGCGCACACTTGGCGGGCGATCCCCGCTTATGTCACGGACGGGGCTCCGGCCGGGCCCCCGGACGGGCGCGCGGCGCGCCTAGAGGAACTGCACCACCGGCGAGCGCTCGGTCGCCTCGTAGCGCACCGTGCGGTTGCGGCCCTGCAGCTTCGCCGTGTAGAGCGCCTGGTCCGCGGCCTTGACCAGCGCCTCGGCGTTCGGGAAGCGCTCGCGGCCGCCGTGCGTCGCGTAACCGATCGACACCGTCACCGCGACCGGATGCTGGCCGATCTCGTGGCGGGTGGTCTGGAAGGCGGTGACGATGCGCTCGCACACCGCACGCGCAATGTCGCGGTCGGTTGCCGGCAGCACCAGCACGAACTCCTCGCCGCCGTAGCGCGCGACCACGTCGACGCGGCGCACGTTGTTCTTCAGGATCGCGGCCGTCGCCTTCAGCACCTTGTCGCCGGCCTGGTGGCCGAAGCTGTCATTGACGCGCTTGAAGCCGTCGAGGTCGCAGAAGGCGATCGACAGCGGCCAGTCGTTGCGCTCGGCCTGCTCGAATTCCTGCCGCAGGTAGTGCTCGAGGTAGCTGCGGTTGTAGACGCCCGTCAGCGGGTCGCGCCGTGCCTCCTCCTCGAGTTCGCGCGCGCGCTCGGTGAGCGTGTCGGCGGTGTCGCGCAGCTGGCTCATCTCCTGCATCGCGTGCAGGCTGCGGATCATGAGCACCTCGCGCGCCTGCTCGACGATCGACTCCGGGTCGCCGAGGAGGTCCGTCTCGTAGATCGCCTCGGTCTCGGGGACGAGCGAGCTGACGCGCTGGATGATGCGGCCGAACTCCTCCTTGTCGAGGCCGAAGACGCGCTCGAGCTGCTGGGCAACCTCCTGGAAGGGCTTCTTGTCGGCCTCGAGCAGGAAGATGTCGACGATGCCGCCCGACAGCGTCACGCAGCGGTTGAAGCCGTCGGCCGGGTCGACCACGCGGCGGTTGTCGAGCCGGTGCGAGGCGCCGATCGCGGCCGACAGCCGCTCCGGCAGGTTCCACTGCTTCATCAGCCACACGCCGACGTCGGCATGGTCGACGCCGATGCGCTTTCTCTCGTGGGCGGCGAGCTCGCGGTGCGACTTCTGCAGCTCGGCGGTGTCGCGATAGAGGTCGGGGATGGCCTTGTCGAGTGCCAGCATCCCGATGTCCTGCAGCAGCCCGGCGAGGAACAGCTCCTCGAGCAGCGTCTGGCCGGTGGCCTCGCCGAGCGCGCGCGCGGCGGAGGCGCCGAGCAGTGCGCGGCGCCAGTAGAGCGGGTGGTTGACGCCGTTCGGCTTCGCGCCGCGCAGCGACTTGACGAGCGAGAAGCTGAGCGCGAGCGTCAGCGTCGCGTTGAGGCCGAGCACGATCAGCGACTGGCGCAGGTTCTCGCTGCGGCGACGCTGCGCGTAGAGCGGCGAGTTCGCGATCCTGAGCACCTTGGCCGCGAGCGCGGGGTCCATGCCGATCGCGCGCGCGACCTTGCCCATCTCGATGTTCGGGTCCTGGGCAAGCTCGATGATGTGCGTCGCGACGCCGGGCGGCGACGGGAAGTTCACGAGCGATCGCAGTTGGGCGTCGAGTTCCGGCGTCATGCCGCGGCTCCGTCGGGCGGATGGATTGGACAGCCGGCGGCGTCACGCCGGTTCAAGACGTTTAGCGTCCTGCCGGCCGGAATCTTTAGGGGGAAGCCCTAGATTGGGGGAATCACCGGCGTCGCCCGTGCCGGAAGGGCCGGGTCAGGAGGCGCAGCACCTGGAAGAGCAGGTACGGACCGAAGAGCAGCGCGAGGGCAGCGGGCGAAAGAGTGACGAAATCCCGGTACAGGGTCGCGAGGAAGCTGCCGAGCCCGCCGTCGTAGGGCCCGAGCGTGGCCTTGCCCGCGAGATAGGTCAGGAACGGCAGGATCACGACGCCGAAGCCGCCGACGATCAGGAAGTAGCGCAGTTCGCGCCGCAGTCCCGGGTGCTTCACGGGGCCGGGGCTCGGGTCGGGCGGGTCGGCTGACATGGCTCTCGCTGGCGGGCGGCGCGCGGCCGGGGCCTGCCTATAATGGCGGGGGTGCGACGCCGCCACAACCGGGCGGCCACCCGGGAGCCCGCGCACCGCAGGGCTCACAGCGCGAGCGGGAAGGATCCATGGGCGAGGGCGAGATCCGGGCGGCAGTCATCGGTGCCGGCTACCTCGGGCGCTTCCACGCCCAGAAATGGGCGACCCTGCCCGGCTGCCGCCTGGTGGCGGTGGCCGACCCCGCGGCGGCGGCGCGCGAGAAGGTGGGCGCGGAGCTCGGCGTCGAGGCGCTCGCCGACTGGCGCGCGCTCATCGGGCACGTCGAGGCGGTGTCGATCGCGACGCCAACGCCCCTCCACCACGAGATCGCGCGCGCCTGCCTCGACGCCGGCATCCACGTGCTGGTGGAAAAGCCCATCACGACCACGGTCGAGGAGGCGCGCGACCTGATCGCGGCCGCGGCGCGTGGCGCGCGGGTGCTGCAGGTCGGGCACCTCGAGCGCTTCAATGCCGCGGTGCAGGCGATCGAGGGCATCGTGACGCGGCCGCGCTTCCTCGAGTCGCACCGCCTCGCGCCCTTCCGCCAGCGCGGCACCGACGTGAGCGTGGTGCTCGACCTCATGATCCACGACATCGACCTGATCCAGAGCATCGTGCGCTCGCCGCTCGTCACGATCGATGCGATCGGCTCGCGCGTCTTCTCGGACGACCTCGACATCGCCAATGCCCGCCTGCGGTTCGCCTCCGGCTGCGTCGCGAACGTGACCGCGAGCCGCGTGAGCCTCAAGACCGAGCGCAAGCTGCGGCTCTTCCAGGACGATCTCTACCTGTCGCTCGACCTGCAGCAGAAGATCGTCACCGTGATCCGCAAGGGCCCGGCCGGGGTCGATGCCAACGGCCTGCCGCAGGTCGCGATCGACGAGAAGACCTACGAGCAGGGCGACGCGCTGCGTTCCCAGATCGAGGCCTTCGCGGACTCGATCCGCAGCGGCCGGGCGCCGCTCGTCGATGGCGCCGCGGGACTCGAGGCGCTCGAGACGGCGACCCGCATCGCGGCGCTCGTCAGCGCCACCGGCGGCGGTGCGCCGCGCTAGGACGGTGGCGCGAGCCGCGCCGCGAGCAGCTCCATCATGCGTGCCTCCTCCGGGGCCCGCGGCAGGTAGGCGCTGGCCGCGGCGCGCGCCGCGGCGAGGTCGCCGTCCGCGAGCGCGAGGTGCGCACGGCACAGGAGGTCGAGGTGCACGCCCGGCGTCATGCGCCGTCCGAGCGCGGTGCAGGCCGCGCGCGCCCGCGGCGCATCGCCCGCGGCGAGGAGCGCGACGCTCTCGAGGTTCATGAGCTCGGCCTCGCGCGCCGAGAGCGTGCCGTGGAAGTTCGGGTCCGTCGCCCGGAGGTAGGCGGGGACGCGCGTGATGGCGAGCGCGTACGCCGCCGCCGCCTCGGCCGGCCGGCCGCTCGCGTACAGCGCGGCGCCGAGGTCGTAGCTGGCCGCGAGCGAGTCGGGCTCGCGCGCCAGCGTCGCGCGCGCGTAGGCCTCGAGCGCGGCGTAGCGCCCCGACTCGAACAGCAGGTCGCGGTACTCGCGCCGGCCGAGGCCGGGCTCCTGCGCCATGGCGCGGCTGAACGCATCGAGTGCCGGGTCGACCTCGCCCAGCTCGGCCTCGACGCGGCCGAGCGAGAACCAGGCGCTCGCCGCGCTTGGAAAGCCGCGCACCAGCACGACCGGCGTCGTGACCTCGGCGTAGCCCGCGAGGAAGCGGCGGTAGTCGCGCGCGGCAGCGCCGCGGTCGCCGGCGCGCCACTCGTCGCGCGCCTCGAGGTACAGCTGGCGGTGGTCCTGCTGCCGCGTCAGCAGCACGTAGCCGAGGAAGGTGCCGAGGTGCGCGACGATGAGGAACGCGAGCACCCAGTGCGCGATGCGCCGGCGGCCGGCCTTGTCGGTCACGGCCGCGGCCTCACGCGTGGCCGGAGGCGAGCGCCGCGACGAAGTGGCGGCGGCAGAGCGCGACGTAGCGCTCGTTGCCGCCGATCTCGACCTGCGCGCCGTGCTGCTCGACGCGGCCATCCGCGCCGATGCGCACCACCATCGTCGCCTGCCGCCCGCAGTGGCACACCGTGCGCAGCTCGATCAGCGCGTCCGCCCAGCCGAGGAGTGCGGCGCTGCCGGGGAAGAGCTCGCCGCGAAAGTCGGTCCTGAGGCCGTAGCACAGTACCGGCACCTCGAGCTCGTCGGCGACGCGCGCGAGCGCCGCGACCTGGCGCCGTTCGAGAAACTGCGCCTCGTCGACGAGCACGCAGCCGAGCGGCAGCGCGGCCAGGGCCTCGGCATGGAAGTCCGTGCCCGCGCCGTAGCGCCGCGCCGCGCCGCTGAGGCCGATGCGCGAGTGCACGCGCCCCTGGCCGCGGTCGTCGGCCGCGGCGCCATAGACGAGCGTCGCCATGCCGCGCTCGCGGTAGTTGTGGCTCGCCTGCAGGAGCGCGGTCGACTTGCCGGCGTTCATGGTCGAGTAGTAGAAGGTCAGCGTCGCCATGGTCGCGGGCCTCCGACGTGACCGGCCGGCGTCGGGCAGGCGCTCACGGCCGGCCCACCAGCAGGTAGACCGACACGAAGCCGCCGTCGGCGACGCCAAGCCCGAGGTAGAGCGGCCCGAGCGCCGAGGCCGCCGACAGGAACACCGAGCCCGCGTACACCTGGCCCGCGGGCACGCCCGCGGGCCGCGGCCCCAGGTCCGCGGCCTCGAGCGAGACGCCGGCGTAGACGCCGGGCAGGAGCCGCGAGAACGCGCCGATCTCGTGGCGGTAGACGAGGCGCGCGAGCGTGGCGCGGGTCGCGACGATCTGGTCCGGCAGGAGTCCCGACAGGTTCTGGAAGCCGCCCAGCGAGAACTGTTCGTAGTAGGGCAGCGTGCTGCCAAGCGCGCTGTCGAAGCGCAGCGACATGAGGAGGCTCGAGTGCTCGGTGCCGTAGGCCTTCTCGCCCTCGACCGTGAGGCGGTTGTAGCTGTCGTCGCTGCCGAGCACGTGGCGTGCGAGCTCGGCCTCGCCGCTCACGAGGAAGCCCTGGCGCGGGAAGTCGAGGTCGTCGAGCCCGTCCAGCACCCAGCGCGCGTGGAAGTCGCTGATCTTGTGGTGCACGTCGGGGACCACCTGCGCGCCGACCGTGCGCGCCGCGCCCGTCGGGCCCGACTCGAAGCCGGCGGTGAACTCGCCGAGGTTGCCGAAGCGCACCCCGAGGTCGAGCCCGCCGCGGAACGAGCGCAGCCGGTAGGTCTCGAGCTGGTTGTCGCCGACGTAGATCTCGCGGAGCGTGTCGGTCGCGGCCACGTACGGCGAGACGAACACGAGCCGGGCCGCGTCGAGCGGCAGGCGCAGCGCGCTCGTCAGCGCGTCCACCTGCCCGAGGCTCGCGCGGTTGCGCCATTCGAGGCCGTCGCCGGCGAGCCAGGTGTGGCGCTCGTCGACGATGAGGGTGAATGCGGACAGGCCATCGGCGCTGGCGCTCAGGCGTGCGCCGGCGCGCAGGTAGTCGGGTCCCCACGGCTTCTCGATCGGCCGCAGCACGAGGGTGGTGCCGTCCGGTCCCGGCTGCACCTCGCCCTCGACGCGCTCGAAGTCGTCGGTGCCGAGCAGCGTGTTGATCGTGGTGTCCGGGTTGGCGGCGTCGGTGGCGCCACCGAGCAGCCGCTCGATCGAGGCCGGCGGCACGAGCCTGAGGCGCGAGGTATCGACGCGCACGTGGTCGTAGTGCGGCGCGACGCGCGCGCGACGCTGCGTCTTCAGCCACGCCGCGTACGCGGCCGGCTCGAGCGCGAGCGGCGCGAGCGCGGCGGCGGCCGCGCGCGTCGCGCGCTCGCCGGCCGGGATCAGGGTGACGCCGTGCGCGAAGTCGCCGGAGTAGAAATCGCCGAGCGCGGGCGTGATCAGGACGTCGCCGGGCCGCAGGCTCGCGATCGACTCGGTGACGTTCTGCTCGACCAGGATGTTGAGCGTCTGCTCGGCGGCCGACAGCAGCGAGCCGAGCTCGGCGCGCTTCCTGAGCGGCGTGCCGACGTTCACCGCGATCACGACGTCGGCGCCGAGCGAGCGCGCGACGTCGACCCCGAGGTTGCGGACGAGGCCCCCGTCGACGAGGAGCGTGCCGCCGTAGTCGACCGGCGCGAAGGCGCCCGGGATCGACATGCTGGCGCGGATCGCGGCCGCGAGGTCGCCATGGTCGAGCACGACCAGGTGGCCGTTCTCGAAGTCGGTGGCGAGCGCGCGGTACTGGACCGGCAGCGCGTCGAAGGCGCCATCGGTCGCCGGCGACACGAGCGACTGCAGGTAGAACTGCAGCTGCTGGCCGATCAGCACGCCGCGTGGCAGCGAGATCGAGCCGTCGCGCAGCCCGACCTCGGTGCCACCGATGCCGGTGCGCTCGATCTCCTTGGTGTACACGGAGCGGTTGATGCGCGCCGGCTGGTCGGTGAGCAGGTGATCCCAGTCGGCGCCACCGATCATGCGCTCGATCTCGGCGGGCGAGGCGCCCGAGGCATAGGCGCCGCCGATGATCGCGCCCGCGCTCGTGCCGACGATGCAGTCGACCGGAATCCTGAGTTCCTCGAGCACGCGCAGCACGCCGATGTGGGCGATGCCGCGTGCGCCGCCACCCGAGAGCACGAGGCACACCTTCGGCCGCGCGGCGGGTGCGCCCGCCGCCGGCAGGCCGGCGAGGGCGGCCAGTGCGACGAGGAGGAGGCGCTCGCGAAGCCCGCTCATCGCACCTCGTCCCCGCTCGCGTGGAACCGGTGCAGCAGGCGGTGGATCACGGGCGCGAACAGCACGCCCGCCGCGATCAGGGCGATGAAGCCGCTGTAGAGCGCGTAGGCGGAGGCGAACAGCTTGCCCGTGGCCGTGTGCAGCGTATCCACCGGCCCCATCCCGCCGAGGATCATCGAGGCGTTGAGGAGCGAGTCGATGAACGGCAGCCCCTCGAGCGCGTGGTAGCCGACGACGCCGACCGCGAGCGAGCCGCCGATCAGCGCGGCGGCGGCGGCGGCGTGGCGGACGAGCCGGCGGCGGAATACGGCCGGGGACGCGAGGGGGTGGTGGCGGGTCTCGAACATGGGGCTCGGCTCCGGCGGCTCGGTGCGCATCGGGATCTTACGGGACGACGACCTCGATCTGCTCTGCCAGCAGCTCGACCTCGAGCGGCGCGAGGCCGAGCAGCTGGCCATCGGCCTCGACCGGCGTGTCGCGGTCGGCGGCGACCCGGATGCGGGCGGCGCGCGCCGTGACGGCGGCCGCGTCCCCGGCGAGCGTGCCGAGGTAGAGCTTCGGGAGCTTGACGAGCGCGGTGACCCACGGCAGCGCGCGGATCGCGACCAGCTCGAGGAGGCGATCGTCCGCGACCGCCCCGGGCGCGAGCCTGAGGCCCCCGCCGCCGAAGCGGCCGATCGCGGCGAAGACCACGAGGAACTCCGCCTCCAGCCGGAGCGCGTCCGCCTCGAGGCACATGCGCCGCGCCCGGTAGCCGGGAAGGCCGGCGAGCGCGGTCCACAGGTACTTGAGTTCGCGCGGCCCGCGCGCCGGCAGGCGCGCGATCACGTCGGCGTCGTAGCCGGCGCCGGCGACGTTGAGGAAGAGGCGCGCGTCGCGGCCGCCGCCCGCGCGGCTGTAGTGCGCGCGGCCGACGTCGTGGCGCGCGGTGCGCGCGGCGAGGAGCATGCGCGCGAGCGCGGCCGGGCGTGCCGGCACGCCATTGCCGCGCGCCCAGTCGTTGCCGCTGCCGAGCGGCGCGACCGCGAGCGTCGCGGCATGGCCGTCGGGCGGCAACCCGTTCACCACCTCGTTCAGCGTGCCATCGCCGCCGACGGCCAGGAAGCGGCGCCGGCCACGCCGGTGGGCGAGCGCGACGAGCTCGCTCGCGTGGCCGGGCGCGCGCGTGAGGATGGGCTCGAGCGGGACGCCGCCAGCCGCGCAGGCGCGTTCGAGCGCGGGCCAGGCGCGCGCGCCGCGGCCCGCGCCCGCGGCGGGGTTGACGATCGCAAGCCACGGCTCGGCCCGCACCTCAGGGCTCCACGCGGCCCGCGGCCGCGACCAGCGCCGCCGGCCAGCCGAGCGCGAGCGCGACGCGCGCGAAGTCGGCAGCGGGCGGCGCGTGGATCGCGAGCGGCACGCCGGTGACCGGGTGCTCGAGCGCGAGCGAGACCGCGGCGAGCATGAGGCGCGCCGTGAGGAAGCGTTCGCGGAACAGGCGGTTGTGGCGCCCCTGGCCGTAGGTCGTGTCGCCGATGATCGGGTGGTTGGCGTGCTTCAGGTGCCGGCGCAGCTGGTGGCGGCGACCGGAGAGCGGCTCGAGCGCGACGAGCGCGTAGCGGCTGGTCGGGTAGCGGTCGACCGAGACCGGAAGCTCCGCGGTCGCGATGCGGGCGAGGCGGGTGCGCGCCGCCTGTGGCTCCGCGCTTGCGGAGCGCTCCTCGTAGGCATCCGCGAGGCGCGCGAGCGGGTGCTCGATGAGGAGCTCCGCCGGCGGCCAGCCGCGCACGATGGCGAGGTAGCGCTTCCTCACCATGCCCGCCTCGAAGGCGGCGGCGAGGCGCGCGGCGACCGCCGGCGAGCGCGCGAAGAGGAGCACCCCGGAGGTCGCCTTGTCGAGGCGGTGCACGGGATAGACCGGAGCACCGAGCAGGTCGCGCACGCGCTGCAGCGCGAAGTCGGTCTCCCAGCGATCGAGCCGCGTGCGGTGCACGAGCAGGCCCGCGGGCTTCGCGTACGCGCACAGCGCGTCGTCGCGGTAGAGGATTTCCGGGGAAGGTTCACGGCATACTGGCGGGACCAGTTCGGACCCGACGGAGGCATCGGCATGGCAGGAAAGGCGCGCGGCGGGACTCAGGGCGGGGGCAGGGGCGGGTTCACGCGCGTGCGGCGCGTCCCCGAGCTCGCCCAGTACGACCGGAAGGTGATCCATGAGGTCCTCGACGCCGCGACTCACTGCCACATTGCCCATCTGATCGGTCGCCGGCCAGTGGCTACGCCGACGCTCCACTGGCGCATCGGGGAGCGAGTGTACTGGCACGGCAGCGTCGCGAGCCGGATGCTGAAGGCGAGTGCGGCCCGCGAGGTGTGCCTGACCGCGACCCTGATCGACGGCTGGGTGCTGGCGCGCTCGGCATTCAACCACAGCGCCAACTACCGTTCGGTGATGTGCTTCGGCAGGCCGCTCGCCGTGACCGACGCCGCCGAGAAGACGCGCCTCCTCGAGGTATTCACCGAGCGGCTGTTTCCGGGCCGCTGGGGGCTGCTGCGTCCCATGACGCGCAAGGAGCTCGGCGCGACGGTCGTCCTGTCGCTGCCGCTCGATGAGACCTCGGCCAAGGTGCGTACGGGCCCGCCCGATGACCCCGCGCGCGACCGCGAGTGGCCGGTGTGGGCGGGCGTCATCCCGCTCAACGTGCGGGAGGGCCGGCCGGTCGCGGACGCCGGCATCGGCGCGGCGCTGCCGCCGCCCGGCCGCCCGCGCCGTGCGAGGGCCGGCAGGTGAGCGCGGAACTCTGCTACCTGTCGGCGCGCGAGGCGCGCGACCGCTTCGCCGCCGGGACGCTGAGCCCGAGCGAGCTCCTCGAGGCGCTCCTCGAGCGCGCGGCGCGCTTGCACGGCGGGCGCATCAATGCGACGACTGCGCTCCACGCCGACGAGGCGCGCCGCCGGGCGCGCGAGTCGGAGCGGCGCCTGCGGGCGGGCGAGGCGCGCGCGCTCGAGGGCGTGCCGGTCGCGATCAAGGAGGAAACGTCGGTCGCCGGCTGGCCGCGTACCATCGGCTCGTGGCTGCACGACGAGGTCCCGGCGCGCCACCACCCGATCGTCGACAAGCTGGTCGCGGCCGGGGCGAACCCGCACCTGCAGACGACCGTGCCCGAGTTCTGCGTCATCGGCCAGACGATGAGCGACCGCTACGGCGTGACGCGCAACCCCTGGAACAGCGAGTACACCTGTGGCGGCTCGAGCGGCGGCTCGGGCGCCGCGCTCGCCGCCGGGCTCGCGCCGCTCGCGACCGGGAGCGACATGGGCGGCTCGATCCGGATTCCCGCGGCGCTCGCCGGCGTCTACGGCTACAAGCCGCCCTTCGGCCGGCTCGCGCCGACGCCGGGCGAGGAACTCTTCTCGTTCGCCGTCGAAGGACCGATGGCGCGCACCCTCGATGACCTCGTCATGATGCAGAACGTGATCGCGGGTCCGCACCCGTCGAGCTACGTCGGCATGCCCTCGACGCCGCTGCCGTTCGTGCACGCCTCGATCGCGGGAAGCCGCCTCGCGCTCGCCTTCGGCACCGGCAGCCGCGGCCTGTGTCCCGCGATCCGCGCGAACCTGAATGCCGCAGCCGACGCGCTCCGCAGCCGCGGCGCGATCGTCGAGGAGGTCGATCTCGACTGGGACAGCGGTGAGCTCGGCGCGGTACTCATCGAGGGCATCTTCGGCATCTTCTTCGCCGAATACCTGGCCGACATCGACCCCGCGCGCCTGCCGCGTGCGACCAGCTACCTCCGCTGGCTGATGGCACGCCACGCGGGCCGCAACTCGGTGCTGAAGGCCGCCGCACTCGCGACGCGCCTGCACGAGGAACTCGAGGCCAAGCTGTGGGGCCGCGGCTACCGGGCGCTCCTCTGTCCGACGGTGTTCACGACCGCGGTCCCGGCGGATCTCGACCTGACGCAGGTCCGGGAGCTCTCGATCGAGGGCGTCCGGGTCGACAGCTATCTCGGCTGGGTCGGTACCCCGCCCTTCAATCTCCTCAGCCGCTACCCGGCGCTCGCCGTGCCGACGGGCCTCGCGCCGACCGGAGTTCCGACCAGCATGCAGATCGTCGCACCGTCCTATCAGGACGAGGTCGTGTTCCAGGTCGCCTTCCACCATGCGGTCGCCGCGCGCCTCGAGCTCTACCAGAGCGTGTTCCCGGCCATCGACCCGGCCGCCGTCGCGGCACGCGCATGACGGCGGCCGCGGCGCCCGCGCCGGCCCTGCGTCGCACGCTCGGCTACTGGGACCTCATCGTCTACGGCCTCGCCTACATCGCGCCGATCGCGCCGCTGTCGACGCTCGGCTTCGTCTGGCAGGCGTCGAACGGGCTCATCGTGCTCGCCTACGTCCTCGGCTCGATCTGCATGTACTTCACGGCCAAGAGCTACGCCGTGATGACCGAGTCGATCCCGTCGGCCGGTTCCGTGTACGGCTTCGCGCGCCACTCGCTCGGCCGCTTCCCCGGCTTCGTCGCCGGCTGGATGATCCTGCTCGACTACCTCCTGATCCCGGCGTTCGTGTACGTGCTGATCGCGGTCGCGGCGGAGGAACTGCTGCCGGGCGTCGGGCGTGCGACCTGGATCGTGCTCCTCAGCGCCTTCACGCTCGCCGTCAACTGGTTCGGCGTCACGGTCACGACCCGCGCGAACTTCATCGCGGTCGGCATCCAGGTGGCCGTGCTGCTCGGCTTCCTCGTGCTCTGCCTGGTCGCGCTCGGCCACGGCTTCGGCAACGGTGCGCTGACCCTGCAGCCCGTCTACACGGCGAGCGCGTTCTCGGCCGCGAGCATCTTCAGCGCGACCTCGATCTGCATCATGTCGTTCCTCGGCTTCGACGCGATCTCGACGCTGAGCGAGGAGGTGGCGGGCAACGACCGGCAGCTGGTCGGCCGCGCCATCATCGCGGTGCTGGTGATCTCGGCGGCGTTCTTCATCGTGGTCACCTTCATCCTCGGCAACCTCCTGCCCGGCATCGCGATCAAGGATCCGGCGGCGGCCGTCTACGAACTCGCGCGCGCCGCGATCGGCGGCTGGGCGGCGATCGCGCTCGCCTGGGCCTACACGCTCGTGATCGGGCTCTCGAACGCGCTCCCCATGCAGGTCGGGGTGGCGCGGGTCCTCTACGCGATGGGGCGCGACCGGCAGCTGCCGCACGCGCTCGCCCGCGTGCACCCGAGGTACAACACGCCCTGGGTCGGCATGCTCGCGACCGCGGTCATCTCGACCGGCGTCGCGCTCGTGATGCGCGACCTGCTCGATGAGCTCGCCAACGTCGTCAACTTCGGCGCGCTCTGCGGCTTCCTCCTGCTGCACGTGTCGGTGGTGGTCGAGTTCGGCATCAGGCGCCGCTCGCGGCAGTGGCTGGTGCACTGGCTGGTGCCGGTGCTCGGCACGCTGGTCGTGCTCTGCGTCCTGAAGGGCATGAGCCGCGTCGCGCTCATCGTCGGGATCTCGTGGCTCGTCGCCGGCATCCTCTGGGGGCTCGTGCTGCACCACAAGCGCCGCGACGAGCTCCACGCGCCGCTCTGACGGCGCGACCGGCCTAGCGGCGGGCGGGTGTGCGGGCCGCGAGTTCCGCGGCCGCGTCGATCACGGCCGCCTGGTGCGGCAGCAGCTCGTGGCCGGCCATCGACATGAGTTCCTCGAGGTACGGATCGCTCGCGAGCGTGCGGATGCCGGCGAACTCCTCGATGACGGCGAGCCCGCAGAACGGCACGTAGGCGTTCGAATAGCCGCCCTCGTGGGTTGCGACCACGCGTCCGCCGCAGAGTGCGTCGGCGGCCCAGAGCACGCGCCGCGCGAGCTCCCGGTAGGTGTCGCTGGTCGCGAGCATGCGGCCGATCGGGTCGAGGGCATTGGCATCGAGCCCGGACGCGACGACGATGAGCTCCGGCCGGAAGCGCTCGAGCGCCGGCAGCACGGCACGGTCGAACGCGGCGAGGTACGCGCCGTGGCCGCTGCCCGCCGGCAGCGGCACGTTCAGGTTCGTATGGGCCGCGGCGCCACGTCCGGTGACCGCGAGCTGACCCGAGTCGACCGGGTAGTTGCGGTCCTGGTGCACCGAGACGGTGAGCACCGACGGGTCCTCGAGGAAGGCGCTCTCGGTGCCGTTGCCGTGGTGCACGTCCCAGTCGACGACCGCGACCCGCTCGAGACGGTGCTGGCGCCGCGCATGGTGCACGGCGAGCACGGCATTGCCGAACACGCAGTAGCCGCGGCCGCGGTCGGCCTCGGCGTGGTGCCCGGGCGGGCGGACGAGGGCGTAGGCATTCTGGACCCGCCCTTCGAGGACCGCGTCCACGGCCTCGAGGCAGCCGCCGGCGGCGAGCAGCGCGATCTCGAAGCTGCCGTGGCCGATCGTCGCGCTGTCGCCGATGGTGCCGCCGCTCCCGGCCGAGAGGCGCCGCACCTCGTCGATGTAGCGCGCGGTGTGGAAGTAGCCGAGTTCCTCGAGCGTTGCGGGCCGCGGCCGGATCGGCGTCAGCTGGTCCCTGAGGCCGCTGACGTCGAGCAGCGACAGGAGCCGGCGCTTCGTCGACGGGCTTTCCGGGTGCTCGTCCGGCTCGACGTACTCGCTCGCGCCGCTGAAGCCCGCGCCGCTCCCCGGGTCGTGCCAGAAATACCGTTCGTGCGCGACGAGACCGGTCGGTGTTGTCATAGCGAAATCCCGACCGTCCCCGGGCGACGCGGGCGGACGCTCATGGCGTTCGAGACGGCAGGTGGGCGGCGCGCGCCGCCCACCTGCTGATGGCTCAGAACTTGTAGGTCCCCGTGACGCCAATCGTCCGCGGCGCAAACCCGCGGCCGAAGTAGTTGGTGTCGTAGTTGGCGCCCCAGCCGTTGTTCGGAATCGCGACCGAACCGCCGGACGTCGGCACGTCGCGCGAGACGAACTGCGGGCTGTGGTAGTCGAGCGCGTTCGAGACGAACAGCGACAGGTCGAAGCCGTCGAACCTGAGGCCGGCCCGGAGGTTCAGCACGCGGATCGTCGGCAGGCCCGGCTGGGTCGTGTCCGAGTTCGGCGCATTCGCTGCGTCCTGGTAGGGCACCAGGCTGTTCTGCGGCGTCGCGTACTGGTAGTCGGCCCGGACGTAGGGCTTGCGGGAGACCGCCTGCCACACGTACTCGCCGCTGAAGTCGAGGTTCCAGGGCGATGACGGCAGGTGGTCGCCCGCGGCCACCAGCTGGTCGGTCGGGCCGAGCGCGACTGGGCCGTTGAAGTAGGTGCTCGTGTAGGCGGCCGTCATGCCGAGCGTCAGGTCCTCGCTCGCCTTCCAGTTGACCTCGACGTCGCCGCCGCGGCCCGTGGCCTCGCCGAGGTTGTAGTCGAAGCCGAGTCCGCAGGCCAGGTAGACGAACTGCTGGATGTTCTTCCAGGTCAGGTAGTAGATCGAGCCCGAGACGGTCAGCCGGTGGTCGAGCGCCGTCATCTTCGAGCCGATCTCGTACTGCCACAGCGAGTCCGGGCTGAACGGCTGCGCCGCCGTTGCCGGATTCACGTTGGTGCCGCCGAAGCAGTTGGAGGGCAGCTGCGTGTTGATGCCGCCCGGGCGGAAGCCCTTCGAGGCGCTCGCGTAGTAGAGCGTGTCCGAGTCGGGCTGGTAGTTGAGCACAACGCGCGGCGTCACCGGCCGGCTCTCGCCCGAGCTCGGCGTGTTGACGTTGAGCGAGCCGAAGTAGCCCTGTTCGATCTCCTGCACGACGCCGTCGAACTTGAGGTCGGAGTAGCGCGCGCCGAGCGTCAGCTTCAGGGTATCCGTGAACTTCCAGTTGATCTCACCGAACACCGCGACCTGCTTGTCGAGCATGCTGAAGCGGGGCTGCAGGTAGACGAGGTTGTCGGCGAATCCGGCGCCGCCGAACGGGCTCTCGACGTACTCGGTCGAGTCCTCGTAGGTGTGCGTGTAGAAGAGGCCCGCCGACCACTGCAGCTTGGACTGCGCATCCGTCGAGGTCAGCCGGAACTCCTGGTTGAAGTTGTTCTGGTGGTCGGTGAAGAACGCGCTCGTGACGTCATTCGACGGATACTGGTTATACAGGAACGCGCTGTTGAACCACTGCGTGTAGTCGGACGTCGAGTGCTGCGCGCGCGAGAAGTACGAGGTGTTCGAGGTCAGGTCGGCCCACGGCTGCGACCACTTGACCTTGAGGGCTGCGAGCCAGAACGGGTCGGTGCTCGGGTCGCGCTGCGCGTTGCCGTTGTTGTAGCTGTCGCTCGACGGGTTCGAGATGTTGAGCCAGTAGTAGGCGGTGTCGTTGATGTGCAGCGTCTGCGCATAGAAGGAGGGGTCGACCGAGAGGTTGTCCGTCGGCTGCCACTTGAGGGCGACGCGGAAGGTCTGCGTGTCCTTCCAGTTGGCATTCTTTTCAGTCGTGCCCGTGACCGTCGGCGCCCCCGAGTAAAGAGCGACCTGTCCCGGGCCGTAGGGCGTCCCTACGGTCGGGGTCGTCGACGGCGGTGCCGTGTAGTTGACGCGGTTCACCCAGCCACCGTCCTCGCGGAACGACGCCGAGATCCGGAAGCCGAGCACGCCGTCGATGATCGGGCCACCGACCGCGGCGCCGGCCTCGTAGTTGCTGCCGCCGCCGTCGATCGAGCCGTACTCGGCGCGCGCGTAGCCGGAGAAGGTGTTGAGGCTGGCCTCGGGCGTGATGAAGCGGATCGTGCCACCCTCGGAACCGGCGCCGAAGAGCGTACCCTGCGGACCCTTCAACACCTCGACGCGGTCGAGGTCAAAGAGGGCCGGGTAGGCGGTCACGGTGCCGAAGTTGAGGTGGCGGGTCTGGATCGGCGTGTCGTCGATGTAGATGCCGGTGGTGGCGGCGCCCGCGGCCGAGTCGATGCCACGCACCGAGATGTCCGAGCCCTCGTCGTTGTAGTTGCCGCTGCTGCCGGCGCCGTTCCTGAGGAAGGTGACGCCGGGCGCGACGCGCGTCAGGTCGTCGACGCTGCGCAGGCCCTCCTGGTCGAGCTTCTCCTGGCCGAAGGCCTCGATGCTCATCGGGACGTCCATCAGCTTTTCACTGCGGCGCTCGGCAGTTACGACGATCTCCTCGAGGGTGTTCGAGGAGGGGGCCTGAGCGGGCGGTGCGGTCTGGGCGACGGCGGCGCCTGCGGCGAGCGCGCTCGCGATGGCGAAGGCAAGCTGATTCGTCCGACGATGAGCCGATGGCATAGTGCGATCCCCTTACGACTGAACTGGCATGTGCTGGTGCCGTACGGCACCTATTTCCCCGTCCGGCACGCGCGCGATCGCGACGTGATGCCGGCGAGCAACAACCGCGTGCGAACCTGGGTAGCGCCGCGGCGACCGTTGCGATCACAGACTAGCGCAGAAAGCGGCGTGCATAAAGATGCGATTGACCTGAATTTTGTGCCGCCGGCGTGTTGCGCGCGCGCCGCAGAGGCGACCGTCGGTATTGCGGCTGGCCACCGCCGCACCCTTGGTGCGATCATTTGTGGTTTCTACGCTGCGGACCGCACGCCTCGTGCGGGTCCGGGCGCACCGGGGGATGCATGCCGAGCGTGATCAGGGGACGACGGGTGGCCGCGGTGCTCGCGGCACTGGGGATGGGCCTCGCTGCGAACGCCGTTCAGGCGGCGCCTGACCCCGCCGACCTCGTCCTCACCGATGCGCGCATCTATACGGCCGCCGGCGGGCGCATGGCCGAGGCGCTTGCGGTGAGAAAGGGTGTCCTCGTGTACGTCGGCGATGCGGCCGGGGTGCAGCCGTTCATCGGCCGCGGTACGACCGTCACCCGGGGAGGCGGGCGCCTCGTCGTCCCGGGGCTCGTCGACGCCCACGTGCACGCGCTCGACATCGTCGACCTCGATGTCTGCGATCTCGCGAGCCAGGCGAAGACGCTCCGGCAGCTGTCCGGATTCGTGGCGGCGTGCCTGCAGCACTACCGGCCGGCACCCGGCAAGTGGCTCAAGGTGCACCAGTGGAACCCGAGCGCCGGCAACCAGCCGGATGCCGACTACCCGACGCTCCGGGTGGCGCTCGACAAGGCGGCACCGAGGAACCCGGTCGAGATCTTCGGCAACGATGGCCACAAGGCCGCCTTCAACAGCCTCGCGCTCGCGACCGCGAAGAACGCCGCCGGCAAGACCGTCGGGCTCAGCAAGGCGACGCTCGCGAGCGACTTCGCCGAGTACCGCAAGCTCATCGGCACCGACGAACGCGGCGAACCGGATGGCGGCGTCAACGAGGACGCGCGCTACTCGATCGACGTGCACGCGATGCTCTACAACGAGCTCGAGAAGGTCGCGAAGGTGCCGGAGAAGGTCCCGGAGCGCCTGAACAGCGTCGGCATCACGGCGTTCATGGACGCGATGGCGTCGCCCGACGGTCTGCCGGTCTACGAGCGGCTGCTGCACAGCGGCCACATGACGGTGCGCGGCACGCTCGCGCAGTTCTACGATCCCTCCCGCACGCGCACGGCGGACGGGCGGGTGGACTACGACGGCATGGTGGCAAAGGCCAAGGCGGTCCGCGAGAAGTACGCCAAGAACCCCTACCTGCACGCCGACTTCATCAAGCTGTTCGCGGACGGCGTCATGGAGGCGAATCCCTTCGCCACGCCGCCGACGCTCGGCAACGCGGCGATGCTCGAGCCCTACCTGCAGCCGATCTTCGCCACCGACGCCGCGGGCCACGCGACGGTCACCGGCTACGTCGACACGGGCTCGCCCGCCTGCGTCGATGCGCGCGCCCATGCCGAACGCTACCAGTCGACCGCCGAGACGGCCGCGTTCATGAAGGCGAACGGCTTCCACCCGGGGCAGTGCCAGATCTCGAGCGGCCAGCTGCAGCACGAGCGCGACATCGAGCTCGAGTACGTGAAGCGCATGCACCTCGCGGGCTTCAACCTCCACATCCACGTGATCGGCGACCGCGCCCTCCGGACCGCGCTCGATGCCATCGAGGCGGCGCGCGCCGCCGACGGGGTCAGCAGCACCCACGACAGCCTCGCGCACGTGCAGCTCGCCCACCCGGCGGACGTGGTGCGCATCGGCCGCGATCACCTGTACGTCGCCTTCACCTATTCCTGGGCGAACGTCGACCTCGACTACGACATGACCGTGATCCCGTTCCTGCAGAAGATGACCGGCAACGGCCTCGTGGCCCGGCACGTGCCGGGCAGCTACTACGAGGAGAACACCTATCCGTTCCGCGGCGTGCGCGACGCGGGCGGGATCCTGGTGGCGGGCTCCGACGCGCCGGTCAACACGCGCGACCCGCAGCCCTACGTCAACATGGCGACCGCAGTCACGCGCCGCATCCCGGGCGAGGCGGTGCTCGGCCCGAAGCAGGTGATCACGATCCGCGACGTGCTCGATGCCTACACGATCAACGGCGCGCGCATGCTCGGCCGCGACAAGGAGATCGGCTCGCTCGAGGTCGGCAAGTCGGCCGACTTCGTCGTGCTCGACCGCGACATCCTCGCGCTCGCCGATGGCGGCAAGGCCGACGACGTCAACGGCACCAAGGTGCTCGAGACCTGGTTCCAGGGGCGGCGCGTCTACCTCGCCCGCCACTGACGGTGCGGCGCGCCGGGCCCCGCCCTGATGGCGGGGCCGGACGCTGCATGGGACACTCGCGACCGGTCCTACGCGGGAGATCCTCATGCGCTACCGGCTGCTCGGCCGCACCGGCCTCTACGTCTCCGAGATCTGCCTCGGCACGATGACCTTCGGCGGCAAGGGCTTCTGGCAGCAGATCGGCGCGCTGCCGCAGGCGGCGGTCACCGAGCAGGTGAAGCTCGCGGTCGAGGCCGGCGTCAACTTCATCGACACCGCGAACGTCTACTCGCTCGGCGAGTCCGAGCGCCTGCTCGGACAGGCGCTCAAGGACCTCGCCCTGCCGCGCGACTCGCTCGTCATCGCGACCAAGGCGTACGGCGTCATGGACGAGTCGCCGAACGGGCGCGGCCAGTCGCGCTATCACCTGTTCAACTCGGTCGACGCGAGCCTCGGGCGCCTCAAGCTCGAGCACATCGACCTCTTCCAGCTGCACGGCTTCGATCCGGTGACGCCCCTCGAGGAGGTGCTCGGGGCCCTCGATGACCTCGTGCGCTCGGGCAAGGTGCGCTACGTCGGGCTCTGCAACATGGCGGCCTGGCAGGTCATGAAGGCGCTCGGAATCTCGGCGCAGGAGCGGCTGGCACGATTCCAGAGCGTGCAGGCCTACTACACGATTGCGAGCCGCGACCTCGAGCGCGAGCTCGTGCCGCTGATCGAGGACCAGAAGCTCGGCCTCATGGTCTGGAGTCCGCTCGCGGGCGGCCTCCTCACCGGCAAGTACCGCCCCGACGAGAAGGGCCCGGACGGCGCGCGGCGCACGACCTTCGACTTTCCCGTCGTCGACAAGCCGCGCGCCTTCCGCTGCGTCGAGGCGATGCGGCCGGTGGCGGAGCGCCTCGGTGTCTCGATCGCGCAGGTCGCGCTCGCCTGGCTGCTCGCGCGGCCCTTCGTCAGCAGCGTCATCATCGGCGCGAAGAGCCTCGCGCAGCTCACCGACAACCTCGCGGCCACCAAGCTCACGCTCGGCGCCGACGACCTCAGGGCGCTCGACGAGGTGAGCGCGCTGCCGCCCGAGTACCCGGGCTGGATGCTCGCCTTCCAGGGCCAGTACCGCGCCAAGCCCCCCGTCAGGGAATAGCCGGCCGCGGGCTCAGAAGCGCGCGCTCAGCGAGACGAGCAGCGTGCGCCGCGGGTCGTAGGCGGCCTGGAAGATCCCGATGCCCTCCATCGAGCGGATCTCGTTCACCCGGTCGAGCAGGTTGAGGACCGTCAGTCGCGCGACCAGCGGCACCCGGCCGAGGCTCCAGCTCCGCTCGGCGTTGACGTTGAACTCCACCACGTGCGGCAGCGTGCCCGTGTCGGCGAAGCCGGTCGCGAGCCCGCTCGAGTAAAGACCGTCGATGCCGACAGCGCAGGCGCCACGCCGGTAGCTGAGGCCGGCCGAGGCGCCGAGCACCGGCTGGTGGTCGAGCAGGATCTCGTGGCTGCCGATGTAGGCGAGCTCGTCCGCCGGGAAATTGAACTGGCCGGTCGCGACGCCCTGCTGCCAGTTCTTGCCGGTGGTCACGTTGAGGTAGGCGGCGAGGCCGTTCGCCTCGTAGCGCGTCGCGAACTCGGTGCCCCAGACGTGGCCGCGGTCGTAGTTGAAGGGCGCGAAGATCGGCACGACGCCGAACTGGCCGGTGTCGAGGTAGTGGTCGGTGCGCTCGTAGTAGGAGTCGAGCGACACGGTGAGCGACGGCAGCGGGTGGAGGACGATCCCGGCATCGTAGAGCGTGTCGTTCTCGGCGAGCGGCAGCGGCTCGCCCGGCGGACCCGCGGCGGTCGTGCCCGCGAAGGACGCCTGGGTCGAGGGCGAGATGCCGAGGAGGCTCGGCACCTGCAGGAAGTGCGCGGCGCCCGCGTGGATCGCGGCCTCGGGCGAGATGCGGAACAGCAGGTTGAGCCGCGGGCTCAGGTGCGAGGTGCTGGTGTAGCCGCTGAGTTCGTCCGCGCGCAGCCCGCCGCTCGCGCTCAGGCGCTCGGTGACCTGCCAGGTGTCGTCGAGATAGAGGCTCCGCAGTTGGTTGACGGCGCTCGTCGCCGTCACGACGTGCACCGGCACGAGGCTCGTCTGGCTGCCGTCCGCCGCCGCCGGGAA
>Ga0181519_10001011_pt1 | contig 24726 bp, 18 predicted proteins | sample PEATcosm2014_Bin_26_FD_121102 | JGI IMG/M metagenome (GOLD analysis project Ga0181519, IMG submission 121102) | Peatland microbial communities from MTU Mesocosm Facility, Houghton, MI, USA - PEATcosm2014_Bin02_10_metaG | ecosystem: Environmental > Terrestrial > Soil > Wetlands > Peat | place...
GGCAGTTACGCTGAGCGGGGGCAATGCCACCGTCAACATTCCTGCGGGCTCGCTTGCGGTCGGCGTTGACTCGTTGACGGCAAGCTACACGCCGGACGCTTCCAGTTCCTCAATCTACAACACAGCCACCGGATCGAATTCAGTTACGGTGACAACTGTAACAGCGTCAAGCTTTGCTCTCACCACCTCGTCGGTCTCTGTCGCACCCGGCGCAACTACCGGAAATACGTCCACCATCACCGTGACCCCCGCCGGCGGTTTTACCGGCAGCGTCGCCCTCACCGCATCTCTTTCGTCCAGCCCGGCAGGCGCGCAATACTCCCCGACTTTGAGCTTCGGTTCAACCAGTCCGGTGGGGATTGCTGGCGTCAGCCCAGGGACTGCGACTCTCACCATTTCCACCACTGCGGCTACGAGCGCCAGCTTGACTCATCCGCCGCACCGCGGAGTTACCTGGCGGTCGACAAGTAGTGTTGCTCTGGCATGCATCTTGCTCTTCGGCATTCCGTTTCAGCGCCGCCGCTGGCGGACGTCGCTCGGAATGCTGACGCTTCTCATCGCGCTAACTGGCGGCGTCCTTGGATGCGGCGGTGGTGGAGGAAGCTCCCCTGCGCCCACTCCAACTCCAGCGTCGAATCCGGGCACTACGGCTGGTACGTACACTGTGACCATCACGGGAACATCGGGCACAATTGTCGAGACAGCCGAGGTGACAGTCACTGTGCAATAGCGCCGGTCCGCAGAGGCCAGCGTTTTGAGCACTCGAACGGACCGGAATTGAGAGTTGTGCCTTTGCTGTTCAATGCCTACAGGCCTTAGCGGCTAACTCAACATTTCAAGGCCAACTAAATGCTGTGCGAGCGGTTTCACAATTCGCCTTCCCTTTGTGGTTCTTCGCAAGTTGGCTTTTTCTCAAGGAAAAAGCCACTTTGGATCGGTGGTTCCGGCGTACAGCAATCGTGAAATCGCCGCAAAAGGCCGGTCTCCAGCGGACTCGCCTTTGTACAGCCGCTGATTGAGCTAATCGCATCGCAGCGCCACCATGGGGTCCACGCGCATCGCTCGCCGGGAAGGCAGCCACGTGGCAATCAGCGCGATGCCCAGAAACAACAGCGAGATTCCGGCAAACGAAACGCTATCGACTCTGCTCAACCCGTAGAGTGCCCCGCGCAGCAAGTACGAGGCTCCCACGGCGAGAACCATTCCAACCGTCAGCCCTGCCAGCACGGGCCGTGCAACCTCTCGCATGATGAGAGTAAGCACAGCGCGCCTCGTGGAGCCGAGCGCCATTCGAATACCGACTTCGTGTGTGCGCAGCACGACGATATAGCTTACCGTTCCATAGATCCCCATCGAAGCCAGGAATAGCCCAATGAGCCCCACCGGGATCGTAATTGCCGCTGCAAAACTGGGAAGGATGAAAGCAACCGACTGGTGCAGCAAATCTTCAAGTGTAGACGAAGAGGCGATCAGCCCCGGATCGATGGATTCGACCACCAGATCGATTGCGGCGAAAAGTTGTTTTGGATCGGCCTGAGTGCGAATCAGAATGGGATAGTCCTGGATCCGGTCTTTCGGCATAGGCACATAAACCATTTCAGCGTCGCTGCCGTCCAGCGAAGCGCCGTGTGTGTCGCGGGCCACGCCGATCACCTGATAAACAGGCCCGTCCGGAGGAAGATCGCGGTTGTTCTGCACCTGCTCGCCGGTGCCTAATCGCAAGTTGCGACCGATAGGATTCTGCCCCGGCCAAAGCCGCTGAGCCGCAGAGTCGCTGAGGATAACCGTGGCTCCAGACTTGTCGGATTGCGATTGAAAGTTGAGTCCAGACAGAATCGGAATGCCAAGCGTATCGAAGTAGTTTGGCTGAACGTAGGTATAACTCAATGTCGCCCGCGTATTCTGTGTCGAGGGTAACTCACCATTCAGCGACACCGCAGCTCTTCTACCTGGTATGACGGGAGAGGAGGCGCTGGTGATCGCGGCCACTCCGGGCAAGGCAGCCAGCCGAGCGAGCAGTTCCTGGACGAGAAGGTTTCTGCGCTCAGGTGTAGATTGAGTTCCTTCCGGAAATTTCAGATTGAGATTGACGACGTTTTTGACCTCGTAGCCGGGGTCTGCCTTGAGTGCACGAATCGAGCTGCGAATCAGCATGCTCCCGGCAATCATCAACGCCAGTGCAACGGCGACCTGGGCAGCCACGAAGAGATCGCGGACACGGCGGCTGCGCCCCGAGCGCGTTCCTTGATTGCCCTTGAGTGCCGAGGCCAGCGCGGAACGCGCGCTTTCCAGCGCCGATGCGAGTCCGAAGAGCAGGCTGGCAATCATCGAAAGCACAAAAACGTAGACAAAGGTCCCCAAATCGGGAGTAACGCGAAAGATCACCGTGCCATACTCGGCAGGAAATGCCTTCGCGGCCATGATGGCCGCGCCCTTTGTCAGCAACAAACTGGACACGAGCCCGACCGTGCCGGCCAACACACCGAGCACGGCGCTCTCCGTCAGCAGTTGCCGAATGATGCGCAGTCTGCTGGCGCCCAACGAGAGCCGCATGGCCAGTTCACTCTGGCGTGCGGCGGCCCGCGCCAGTTGCAAGCTGGCGACATTGGCGCAAGCAATCACCAGCACCATTTCAACCGCGAGCATGATCAGAAGCACGGCGTAACGGGTGCCACTGAATTGACCTCCATCGAGAGGCCAGGGAAACGGAGATCCCAACCAAACCAGCGCGGTTGCAGGTTTGCCCCAATCCGTGTGCGGATCGTGAAGATTACGGATGCGGTTAGCCAGCAGAGTCACCTCCGCCTGCGCCTGGTCGATTCGGACGCCCGGAGCAAGACGGCCGAACACCCGGCAAGTTGGAGTTTCGCGATCGCGCAGAGAGTGATCGTCAGCATGGAGCAGCGGCTCAAGACTGAGTGGCACCCAGAAATCGGGCACCAGAACAGTTGTGCCGGTAAAGTCCCGCGGTGTAATTCCAGCGATCGTGAAGGCCATTCCGTTCAGGCGAATGGTCTTTCCCAGCAACCCCGGGTCGCCGCCAAACCGCCGCTGCCAATAGTTCTCGCTGATCAGAATCGAAGGTGTCGCAGCCAGCTCCGCTGAACTCATCGCATCGAAGCTGTGCCCGCGGATAGGAGCCACTCCCAGAACCGAAAAATAATTCTCCGAGACAAGAATGGTCTGCGCAAACTCCTTGTTACTGGCGCCGACGGGAAGCAGTCCCAGCTTGGCCGCCATCGAGCCAGCCGTGGCGTCGCGCTGGCTGACGGTCTCGCCGACGCCGGAAATGGTCAGGAGTTCAATATTTGTCGCATGGGCAATGACGCCGCTGAAGGAATGAAGCTGATCGCGATAAGCCTCATAATCCGGATAGCTGAAAAACGCCTCAATAGCGCCCGAACGGGGCATCAGCGCGATGTTGACCATCCGCTTGGGATCGCGAGCATCGAGAGTTCGATTGAAGAACGCCTTGTAAGCAGTGAACGCGGCCGTGTTCACTCCAATTCCCAGTGCCAGCGCCAGCACGGCCACAATGGTGAACCCGATATTGCGGCGCAACAATCGTGCTCCGTAGCGCAGATCCTGCCACACCGTCTGGGGAAAAATCATCAGGTCGATCTCGTTCATCTGCTCTCGCCACACACTCGGATTGCCAAAGCGCAATCGCGCATCGCGTCGGGCTTCCGCCTGCGGTGTTCCCTGGTCGACATTCCATTGCTCGCGCATCGAAAGATGAAATTCGAGTTCTTCTTCCACTTCTCTTGCGAGCTTTTCCCTGCTGAACAGCGCCCGGATTCGCGAAGGCCATGCCATGGGTTGCCTCCTGGCCTATGCTTGTTCGAATTGCAGCACCAGGGCGACCGCGCCGGTGATCTTCAACCAGTGTTCCCGCTCAGCACTCAATTGGTTCCGGCCCGGAACAGTGAGCCGATAGAAGCGGGCGCGGCGGTTGTTTTCGCTGACACCCCATTCGGAGGCAATCCATCCCTCTTGCTCCATGCGGTGCAGCGCAGGGTAAAGAGAGCCCTCTTCAACCCGCAGAACTTCGTTTGAAATTTGCTGTATATGCAGGGTGATGCCCCAGCCATGCATAGGTCCTTGATCGAGACTTTTCAGCACGAGAAGAGCCAAAGCTCCTTGCAGGTTGTCGCTCTTGGCTTTTGCCATAAAACCTCTCCTGTAGACATCTATGGAAGATTTCCACTTCCAAGTCTCCATGTCAAGCTGGGCCGAGTTCCAGGCTGCATGAGCTGGGTTGCAACTCGAAGATTGAAGGGAGCATCCTCGCCGTTCCCGTAGATTCACCTGCGCAGTCGCCAAGCGGCTAATCCATAGAGCGGACTCGGTTTTCCGAGCGATTCTCGCGATTTCTTGGCTTTGGTTGTTTCAATGGCGATTCGTCGCCGACCGGTTCTGGAGGTTGGAGATGGATAGACCTTCCCTGAACTCGCCCCCATCCATCCGCTCAAATCCATAGGCCGAGGAGTTTCGCCAATAAGCGGCCAGCTCGAAATATTACCCGGATAAAATTGACAATAAGTTTTTATCCGGGTAATATTACTTATATGGAACAGGAGCAGACATATTCCGCATTTGTGGGCGAGGAGCTTGTCTCTTCCGGCGCCTTCGACAAGATGATCACGGTGGTCAAGGCCGTGTTCGAACAGGATCCGGGCATACTCTTTCTGATCTTCGAGGACCAGACGGGCCGCCAGGTCGACTTCGATCTGCGTGGAACTCTGGAGCAGGTGAAAGCACGCGCTTTCCCCGCCACGCCGAAGGCGGGGCCAGGGCGGCCGAAGTTGGGCGTTACTTCGCGCGAAGTCTCGCTGCTTCCCCGCCATTGGGAGTGGCTGGAACAGCAGCCGAATGGCGCTTCGGCCGCGCTGCGGCGGCTGATTGACGATGCGCGCAGAGAGGGCCCTGACGAACAGAAGGGGCAGCAGACGCGCGAAGCGCTGGTGCGCATCATGTCGGCAATGGCAGGGAACCAGCCCGGCTACGAGTCCGCCTGCCGTGCTCTCTACGCGAGTGACCGGCCAGAATTTGAAGAGCTGATCCGGAACTGGCCCGGAGACATTCGTCAGTATCTGCTGGGCCGTGCGAATGAGGCATTTGCCGTCGAAGTCTGAGCACAACTTGCAGCACACTACCCCCGCCTCCCGTTCGACCCGCAGAGCAGCGCATCCTGTGCCCTGCAGCCTGCCCTGCGCGTAGCAGTCCCTCCATTCGGCACGGATTCGAAATGTGTCCCGCAACAAGGGAACTCCGGCGCCAATTCGCTGCTAGAATCCGCATAGAGCCGACAACATGAGCGTTAAAGCCCTCTTTCCCGGTACTTTCGACCCGCCAACCAACGGCCACGTGGATTTGATCAACCGTGGTTCGAAGTTGTTTGGGCATCTTACAGTAGCGGTGCTGAACAATCCCGGCAAGGATCCGCTGTTCACGGTGGCGGAACGGGTGGAAATGCTGCGGGAAGTTGTGCGCGGGCTGGAGAACGTGTCGGTAGCCACTTTTGACGGGCTGATGGTGGAGTTTGCCCGCCAGCAGGGCGCTTCGGCGGTGCTACGCGGCATCCGGGCCATCTCCGATTACGAGTACGAGTTTCAGATGGCCCTGATGAACCGGCGTCTGGCTCCGGAGATCGAGACGGTCTTCTTGCAGCCGGCCGGGCGTTATTCGTTTATCAGTTCTCGCATGCTGAAGGAGGTCTTCACCTTTGGAGGGGACGTGGCCGGGCTGGTGCCGCCGGTTGTTCTGAAGCGGTTGCGGGACCGGATCAACAACGCATAAGAGCAGTTTGCGCAGGCCGCGACAGGCTCGGAATCCGTTTCCTCAGCGAACGGCTCCCTGCCGTGCCGCGCGCGGAAAGATTGTGTTTCGCGAGGATGCCTGAATCTGTAAATATAGACGTGCTATGACCTCCTTAACCTCCTCCAAAGTCTTTGCCGATCGGATTGGCCGGATTGAAGTGTCCGCAACCATGGCTGTGGCTGCTGAAGCCGCCAAACTGCGCGCCCAGGGCGCAAACCTTGTGGACTTCGGCGCCGGAGAGCCCCACTTTTCGACTCCCCGCCACATCAAGGACGCTGCAATTGCGGCTATCGACGCCAATTTCACGCGTTACACAGTGGTCCCCGGCATTCCCGATGTGCGCAAGGCGATCGTGGACCGGCACGCCACGGACTTCGGTTCCGACTACGGGTTGGACGAGGCGATCTTCACCACCGGCGGCAAACTGGCGCTCTTCAATACCCTGCAGATTCTGGTAGACCACGGCGATGAGGTGATTCTGCCTGTTCCCTACTGGGTCAGCTTCAAAGACATCATTCAGTACGCCGGCGGCAAGGTTGTTTACCTGCAGACCAGCGAGGCCGAGAGCTTCCGCATTACCGCCGACGCCATCGAGAAGGCCATCACGCCGAAGACGAAGGCAATCATCCTGAATTCGCCGTCGAATCCGGCCGGTTCGGTGGTCTCGGCCGAGGATCTGGAACGGATTGTCCACCTGGCGCACGACCGTGGGATCTATCTGCTGCTGGATGAGTGCTATGTCTATCTGAACTACGCCGGCAAGCCGGTTTCGGGCGGATCGTTCACCTGGGCGAAGGAGCACATCGTAGTGCTCGGCTCGCTCTCCAAGACCTATGCCATGACCGGATGGCGCGCCGGGTTTGCGCTGGCATCTAAGCAGGTGGTGGCCAACCTGAGCAAGCTGCAGTCGCAGTCCACCTCCAACGCAACGAGTTTCGTCCAGAAGGCGGCTATCGCCGCATTGGCCGGCTCGCAGGAGTGCGTCGCCGAGTTCCGCGCGGAGTTCATTGACTTGCGCGACTATATGCTTGCGAAGCTGGCGGAGATCCCCGGCGTGACGTGCACCAAGCCGGAGGGCGCCTTCTATGTGTATCCAAACATGTCGGCTTTCATCGGTAAAGGCGGAATCAAGTCGGCCACTGAACTTGCAACGCGTTTGCTCCATGAGGCGCACGTGGTCACTGTTCCAGGGGAAGCATTTGGAACCGCCGAGCACATTCGCATCTCTTACCCGGTAACGAAACAGACGATTGACGAGGGCACGCGGCGCATCAAGGAATTTGTGGGCAAACTGGCCTAAGCATTTTTTTGCGATAGCAAGGCCTGGCTGATCTTCCGGTTGCTTGCACTCAAGTACTTAATCCAAAGCGGCTCCGCCTGTGCGGAGCCGCTTTTGGCAAAAAGTGATCTCGGCACCTGTGCAAACGTATCGCTGGTCGGGTAGGATGTGTTTTCAATGTCGAACGCAATCGATTTTCGTCCTGTAATTCTTGCCGGGGGAAGCGGCACCCGCTTCTGGCCCCGTTCTCGCCGCGCCCATGCCAAGCAGGTTCTTGCTCTGGATGGCGAGCGCTCCATGATTCAGCAGACCGTCGAGCGGCTCAAATCGCTGGCTGGTCTGGACCAGGCCTGGGTCATCACCAATGAATACCTGGCCCACGAGATCGCCGATCAGCTTCGCGGAGTTCCCGGTTCACAGATCATTGAAGAGCCAGTGGCGCGCAACACTGCTCCGGCTTGCGGCTTGGCTGCGTTTCTGATTGAACGCCAGAATCCGGATGCGATTCTTGGAATCTTCCCCTCCGACCACGTGATTGCCGACGAACCGCGCTTTCTCAAGGCGCTTCAGAAAGGCATTGCGCTGGCCACTTCGGGAGCGAACATGGTTGTGCTGGGCATTGAGCCCACCCGCGCCGAAACCGGTTACGGCTATATCGAGACCGGCGACCTCACCAAAGACGGTTCCGCGCTCCATGTGCGCCGCTTTACCGAGAAGCCCAACCAGAATCGCGCCGAAGAGTTTGTTGCCGCTGGCAACTACTATTGGAATTCCGGCATGTTCCTGTGGTCTGCCCGCACGCTGGCAAACGCCGTGCGCGAGCATCTGCCCGAGACCGCTCCGCTGCTTGAAACCATCGCCGCAGCCTATGGGACTCCCCAATTCAGCGAAGTCTTCCAGGCCGTCTACCCCAAGTGCGAGAACATCTCTGTCGATTACGCGGTCCTGGAGCCTCGTTCGGCCAAGGGCGAGCACCTTTCTCACCTGTACTGCCTGCCGGCGGAGTTCAGCTGGAACGACCTCGGCTCGTGGGCGTCGCTCTACGAATACCAGCTGGAATCCCGTCTGCGCGGCGACAGCGAAGGGAATGTGGCCGACTCGGAAGGTCATCTTGCCACGGACGCCTCCAACAACTATGTCTATAGTCCCAGAAAATTCGTGGCCCTCGTCGGCGTGAAGGATCTGATCGTTGTGGATACCGACGATGCCTTGCTGATCGCGCATCGGGATCGTTCCCAGGATGTAGGCAAGATCGTCAAGGAACTGGCCATGACTGGCCGCGAAGAACTGGTGTAAAGACGCGGGCGGCCGGATTCTCCAATTCCGGCCGTTGTTCCATCCTGCGGGATCGTGCTCCGTAGCTGCCTGTGGGCGCCCTGCCCATTATTTACACTCATTCCCAGGGGAACCCACAGACCAATGACCCATCCCGAAATCAAGTTTGGAACCGATGGCTGGCGCGCCATCATTGCCGACGACTTTACTTTTGCCAACGTGCGCACCGCCGCTGCGGCCATTGCCGCCTATGTACACGCCAAGGAGGACCCGGCAAAGGGAATCTGCATTGGCTATGACACGCGATTTGGGTCCCGAGCGTTTGCCCAGACTTGCGCCGAAGTCGTGGCGGCGACTGGAATTCCGGTGCTGCTGGCCGACGCAATCACGCCGACTCCCGCGCTCAGCTATGGCGTTCGTCAGCTCGCCTGCGCCGGCGGCATCATGATCACCTCGTCGCACAACCCGGCGCAGTGGAACGGCGTGAAGTACAAGGGCTGGTACGGCGGCTCCGGCAAGCCGTCGATGATCGCCGCGATCGAGTCGTATCTCGACAAGCCCGCGCCTCTGGCCGCCGAGCCGGCCTCGATTCGCGCGTACGACTTTCTGCCCGACTACTTGCAGGCGATCGAGAGCTTTGCAGACCTCGACCTGATTGCCAAATCCGGGATGAAGTTCGCCATCGACTCGATGTATGGAGCAGGCGGGACGATCATCTCGCAGATCTTCACGCGCATCGGCGTGGATCACGTTCAGATTCGCGGCAATCCCGATCCGCTCTTCCCGGGGATCAACCCGGAGCCGATCGAGCCCCACATTCGCGCGCTGGGTGAAGCGGCGGTGGCGAACGGCTGCCAGGCGGGCCTCTGTACGGACGGCGACGCGGATCGCATTGGCGCAACGGACGAGCACGGGAACTTCGTCGATCCGCACAAGATCTACAGCGTCCTGTTGAGTTGGGTGTTGAAGCGCCACAACGACTGGCCAGGCGCTGTGACCCGCGCCTTCAACACCACAAAGATGCTGGACCGCATCTGCGCCAAACACGGTCGTGAGCTGATCGAGCATGGCATCGGCTTCAAGTTTGTGTGCGACTACATGCTGGAGCGCGAGATCCTGATGGGCGGCGAGGAATCGGGCGGCATCGGCTTCCAGCGCCACCTGCCGGAGCGCGACGGACTGCTGAACGCTCTGCTGCTGGCCAATGTGATGGCCGCGGAAGGCAAGACACTGGGCCAACTGGTTGCCGATCTGCAGGCCGAGTACGGCGAACATCAATATGGGCGCATCGATCTGCACATCTCGGACGAGATCAAGAACGGGGCGATTGCGCGCGCCAAGGCGCTTCAGCCCGGCGATCCGGTGCTGGCGGGGATGCGGGTTCTGCGCACCGAGACCATGGACGGTGTGAAGTTCTACCTGGACAATCCGGAGGCGGCGAGCAAACCGAATGCGGCGGAGACATGGATTCTGTTCCGCGCCAGCGGCACCGAGCCGTTGATGCGCATTTACACCGAATCCTGTTCGAAAGAAGCGGTGGCAAAGCTGCTGGAGGCCGGCCGGAGCTTCGCGCTCGGCGGGTGAAAGGATCGGAAGCCATGCGTCCCAGGCTCGGTGCAGGTCTGCTGCCGCCAACCCGGGACGAATCTCCAGACCCTATACCGTGCTCATGTCCTGCCCCTTGGCGTCTCGCCCCAGGAGCGCCAGCGCCGCAAGCAGCAACGATACAGCAACTACGGTAATGGCTAGCACCGCGGGATAGTTGCCCCATCGTTCGGCTGCCAGTGCCTGCCCCTTTCCGTTCCACGAAGTGACCAGGCCGCCCAACTGATAGGCGAGACCGGGTGCCGTGGCGCGCACCGGGGCCGGCGTCAATTCGGTCAAATAGGCGGGGACCACTCCCCACGCGCCCTGCACCATAAATTGCATCAGCACTGCGCCTATCCCCAAGGTCAGGGCCGAGTGCCCGTATGCGTAGAGCGGGATCACGGGAATGGCCAGCAGCGCCGCGGCGGCAATGGCGCGCTTGCGCCCCCACTTTTCTGACAGCATGCCGAAGACAACGCCTCCGGCGATGGAGCCGATGCCGTAAAGCACTCCGATCACGCCCACCACTTCGGGCGACAGCTTGGCCCAAACCGTCAGGAAGGTCGGATACACGTCCTGCGTGCCATGGCTGAAGCTCATGAAGGCCGTCATCAACAGCACCAGAAAGAGGAAGGTTGGCAGGAAGCGAAGCACCTCGCGCCAGGCTGCAAGCCGGGCTGCCGGCTCGCGGCTCTTCTCCGCCCTTGCCAGCCACACCGGCGACTCCCCAACCAGCGAGCGTACGTAGAGCACCAGAAACGCGGGGACCGCGCCAAGGATAAACAGCCCGCGCCAGCCGATCCAGTGAAAGAACAGTGCGAAGGCCGCCGAAGCCAGAATCGAGCCGGCCGCATAGCCCTCCTGCAAAATGCCGCTGAAAGTGCCGCGCCCCTCGGCGGGCAGGGTCTCGAAGGCCAGCGCTGCGCCCACTCCCCATTCGCCGCCCATGGCGATCCCGAAAAGCGCGCGCAGGCAGAGCAGCACAGCCAGCGAAGGCGCAAAGGCGCATGCCAACTCGATCACCGAGAAGCTCAGGATGTTCACCATCAGCACGGGACGGCGGCCATAACGATCCGCCAACGTGCCGAAGATCAGTGCGCCGACCGGCCGGAAGGCCTGAGTGAGAAACACCGCGCCCAGCACCGCCGACGGCTTGGTGTGGAAGTCCACCGAGATTGCCTTGACGCAGAAGATAAGCAGAAAGAAGTCGAGGCTATCCAGCGTCCAGCCGAGAAAACAGGCAATGAAGGTCAAGCGCTGCGGGCGAGTGAGAGAGCCGAAGTCACGGGCGAGCGACATTCCGGGAGCATAGCAGAAGGCAGGGAGGCCAATCAGCAGAAATCTCTGCCGCCTCGCAATTGCTCTTTACCGCAAGAAAATCAGCGCCGCGCTGGCTGCCGGAATCCGCAGGCGCGCCACGCCGCCTCGCACTGGCACCTGCTCCGAGTTCCTCGGGCTCCAATCCCCGCTGGAGGTAACTTCCGCCCCCGCAAGAGTCACGCCTTGGGTCGCATCCAACGCCGGGGCCTGCAACCGCCATGCCGTTGCCTTGTGCGTTTTTCTCGGCAAGCGAACATCCAGGTCAAGGGGATTCTCCCCATCCTTGTTGAAGACCGCCACCTTGAATACCTCCTTGCCTCTTGCCGCGTAGGCAGTGGCATTCACGCCGGTCAGGTGCAGGCTCGCGTCCAGCAGGGTGTCGCCCGCCAACTGATTCGCCAGCAACATTCCGTAGAAAACCGGCATGGCCCGCACTCCGCTGCCCGGCTCGGCAGAGATCGGCGTGTAGTATCCGCTCTTCAACCGTTGCGGCTTTTTGGCCACGTCCAGCCCCGGCGTGTGGTCACCCAATCCGGCGGTCAGGTAAGCGCTGCCTCCGCCGTGCAGATTGACCCCGGCGCAGCCCAGGCTGGCCAGTTGCAGCAAGTAGTCCCCGGCCCAAAGAGCGGCCGCAAACGCATCGCTCATCCCCGGCTTGCCGCCTCGGTAGCAACTATTGCCCTCGGTCATGCGATAGATCCGTCCATGCGCCCGGGCAACGGTCTCGATCCGGGCCATCTCCGCGGCGATTCTCGGATTGCCGGCCAGCAGGCGCTCGGTGGTCACACGCGGGTCGTTGGGCGGGCCTTCGGCGTAGTAGTGGCCGGTCAAGGCCACCAGGCGATCACTCACGCTGGCCGGAACCTGCTCGCCAAACCGCGTCACCCAGTCTGAGGAAGCGCCCACATCCGGGCCACCGAAGCGCGCCGTGGGAACCCGCGACGCAATGGCATGGGCGAAACCGGACCACTCCTGCAAGTAGTCGTCGAAGCTCCAGTTGGGAGGCCGTGTACCGTTATTGGCGTCATGGTAGAAATCCGGCTCGTTGCCGATCTGGAAGAACGCAAGGCGGTCGCCGACCCTGGCGGCGACGTAGGCGGCTTCTTCGGCGGCGCGCTCGGGAGTGCTGTTGCCGAAGTTGAGGCCGTAGATGAGCCGCCAGCCGGTGGCGGCGAGAAATCCGGCGAGGGCGTCGATGGCGTCGGGTTTGATTTCGAAGAGCCGATGCGGCATCCAGTTGGCTTCGAGGCTGCCAGTGGGGACGCGCAGGGTCGGAGGCTGCGTGGCCGCATTGGCCCGGAACCAGCAGAACTCGCTGGTATTGCCGCCGATGCGCAGTACGCCATTCGGACTCAGCAGCCGAAAGTGAGCCACCAAATCGCGGTTCGATGCGGAGAAGAAATGCGGATCGGTCAGTTGCGCCAGCTCATAGCTCAGGCCCATGTAGTCGAGCGGCATGACCTGGGCCTGCGGCCGCTCAGAAAGTGTCAGCTCAGCTGTAACGCCGGGTTTGCCCTGCGCCTTGCTGAATGGGAAGCAGGTGCAGGCGGTGGCCGCGGCGCTGGCCTGAATCAGAAACGAACGACGATCCATACGGAAAACTCCTCCGCCTGATCTTAATGGCTGGCTGTGGACAGGGACGGCAGTCGCAGGACGGCTGCCTGCGCGAGCCGAGCCGGATATGGGGAGCGGGGGCTGAAAATAGTCCGCGGCAAGGAGAAAAGGCCAGAGCTGACGGCTCCGGCCTTATCTCTTGTTTGCCGATTTGCGTTAACTGATCAGAACCACTTTGGCTCTTTTGCCGAGGCGGACGACGATTCGCGCAGGGAGGTCGAAGAGCGTCAATACGGTCCCCACTGCCGTCTCTCCGTCGATCTTGACCGCCTTTTCTGCGATTTTGCGGCTGGCGTCCGCCCCAGAACCTGCCAGGCCCATCCTAACCAGAAGCTTGGGCAATCGAATTTGCTTAGATTCGGCTCCTCCAATTTCGACCCAAGGGACTTCGGCCCATGAGAGGAGAATCTCTTCCAGATCCTCGCTGACGGCCTTCTGCTGGAACATCCTGGCCCAGTTCTCGCCGGCGGCTTCGGCCGCATCCGCGCCGTGGAAGTCGGCGACGATGCTCCGCGCGAGCCGCTTCTTCAGGTCCATGGGATGCACCGAGCCGGCCGCGGCCGAAGCACGCAGCTCATCCACTTCCGACTGCTTGAGGTCGGTCAAATAGACGAAGTACTTCCACATCAGCTCGTCGCTGATGCTCATCAGTTTCCCGTACATCTCGGCGGGCGGCTCGTTGATGCCGATGGCGTTGCCGAGCGACTTCGACATCTTCTGCACGCCGTCCAAACCCTCAAGAATCGGCGTCATCAGGATGATTTGTGGCTTCTGCCCGTACTGGCGCTGCAACTCGCGTCCGCAGCCCAGATTGAAGCGCTGGTCGGTGCCGCCCAGCTCGACGTCGCACTCCAGGCAGACCGAGTCATACCCCTGCATCACGGGGTAGAGGAACTCGTGCAGGCTGATCGGCTGCTCGGCCTGGAAGCGCTTGTGGAATTCGTCGCGCTCCAGCATCTGGCTGACGGTGAACTTCGCTGTCAGGCGAATCGTCTCCTCGTAGCCAAGCTTGCCCAGCCACTCGCTGTTGTAGCGGACCTCGGTGACCTTTTCGTCGAGGATCTTGAAGACCTGCGCCTTGTAAGTTTCGGCGTTGGCGTCGATCTGCTCACGGGTCAGCGGTTTGCGGGTGACGTTGCGGCCGGTGGGATCGCCGATCAAAGAGGTGAAGTCGCCCACAAGGAAGATGACCGTGTGGCCCAGTTGCTGAAAATGGCGCAGCTTGCGCATCAGCACGGTGTGGCCCAGGTGCAGGTCGGGGGCGGTGGGGTCGAAGCCGGCTTTGACGCGCAAGGGGCGTCCGGTTTTGCGGCTCTCTTCCAGGCGCTCGCGAAGTTCGCTGACGCGGATAATCTCCGCCGCGCCCTTCTGGAGCAGGTCCATCTGTTCGTCTACGGGTAGAAAGGTGGTCATCTCGTCTCCAAGTATAAAGGGGGCCTCCGCGGCCGGCGGGCGTTCAACCGGCTCATCTTCCATTGCGAGGTTGCGCTTCGCCGGTGAATGTGGAATGGTTGATTGGGCCCAGCCCATTCGCTTCGGATTGCGATTCCCATGACAATATCCGCACTCATCATTGACGACGAACAACTGGCCCGCGAAGAGCTCATGTATCTGCTCGACTCGGTGGGGGGAGTCGAAGTTGTTGCGCAAGGCTCGAACGGCATCGAGGCCGTGGAGCTGATCGACGAATTCCATCCCGATCTGGTGTTTCTGGACGTGCAGATGCCGGGACTCGACGGCTTTGCCGCCATCGAGCGGTTGATGGAGCGCAACCAGTTGAGGGCCGCTGCGAACGGCGAGGCGGAACCGCTGCCGCAAATCGTCTTTGCCACCGCCTACGACCAGTACGCGGTACGCGCATTCGATGTAAACGCGGTCGATTACCTGCTGAAGCCCTTCGACCGCACGCGTGTGGAACAGGCAGTTGAGCGAGTGCGGGGGCGGATGGCAGGCGGAGCTGGCGCGGGCGCAAGCATCTCTCCTCCCATCGGATCGCAACTGGAGACCTTGTTAAAGCTGCTCAACCGGCCCCAGGGAGTTTCACGCTCGCCGCAGCCGGCCAAGCTGATTGTGCAGGCCCAGAACCGACTCCTTCTGGTTGACCAGGCGGAGATCTGTTACGCGGCTATCGATGAAGGCGTGATCACGGTGGCGATGCAGAACTTCGAGGGCCAATCCAAGTGCCGTACGCTCGAGGAACTGCTCGAGCTGCTCGATCCGGCCGTCTTCTGGCGCGCGCATCGCGGGTTCGTGGTGAACATCAACCACATCCGCGAAGTCGTTCCGTGGTTCAAGTCCAGCTACCAACTGCGCATGGACGACAAGAAGCAGGCCGAAATTCCCGTCAGCCGCACCCAAACCAGGCGGTTGCGCGAGTTGTTCAACCTGTAGATCCCGTACCCTTTGTGAGCCTGATCAGGGCCAGAAGCACGAATCCTCCCATCACAAAGACGGAGACCAGCGCGGAAGCCGTGGTGATTGTTGCAACGCGCCAAAGCCGTCCAGCAGGGTCCTGAACGATCGCAGGGGTGGCCGCAGGAAGCATTTGCAGCAGGTTGCATGCGGCGCACATCGCGTAGAAGACCAGCGCCCGCCATGGCGGCCGGCTGGCCCCGGGGATCTGAGGAGGGATTGGATCTCGGCGCAAATAGAGCGCGAAAAGCAGGTAGATCACGAACAGCGTGCCGAGCCAACCCAGGTAGTTTGAGACAGGCACGCCAAACCACGCTCCGCCGTCACGCCACGTCCAGCCATGCAGCACAGTAGACCAGACCGGGTCTTGAGCCAAATCCCAGGCCGTCATTACCATTGCCGCCAGCAACGGCAATGCCACGAGACGGCTGCGCAGGAGAGCAGGTTCGCTGGTGCCCAAAATGGCTCGGGCAACACACCAGGAAACGTAGGACATGCCGATATAGGCCATCCCCAGCAAAACAGGCACCTCGATGAGCTTTGGGCCCATCAACTCCAAGAACCTGTAATGGCCGAAGGGGAAGCCGGTGGCCATGCTCAGCTCTTCAGCCAGACTGCCCACTACGAGACAGATGCCAGCAAACGCCAGGATTCTGCGCAGGCCGCAGCGCCGCGCCCCATCGAACAATGCAAAAGACATTGCAGCGAGCACGTCCAGCGCCACGACGGCGGTTCTGGGAACCGGGTTATGAACGACCTCAAGAATCCGCGCGCTGGCGTAGACGGCCAGGAGCACGCCCGGCAGAGCCAACTGCCTGGCGTGAGTGGGCCAGGCAACTGGCCTGCGCGTTGAAGCTTCAAGTGCGGAGGATGACATCGAGAGTCGCTCCTGTGACGGCCATTTCGTCAGTCGTAACGCTCAAAAACGATCTGCCTGCGGTGCCACCCAAATCCGGTCAACCGCTCGCGCACGCCTGCAACCATCTCATTCAAGCCGCAAATGTAAGCGTGGATGTCAAAGCGCAACTCTGCAGGGGAAGCAGCTGGATCGACGGGCGCAAGCGGCAACGGCTGGCCCAGTCGCGCGGCCCGCTCCTCGACGATGCGCGCCAAATGATCCTGGACGTAGCCGCGCAGCCCTGTCCAGCCTTCCGCCGCCCTGCTCAACGTGGGCAGGTAATGGAAGTTGGGCGCGCGCTTTGCCAGCGCCTCAAACTCTTCGCGGTAATAGATGTCCGTCTCGTGGCGTGTTCCATACACCAGCCAGATTTGTTTGCCCTGACTGCGGTCCCCTCCGGTATCCCCCTCCGGAAACAGATACTGCAGGAAGCTCCGCATGGGGGCTACGCCCGTGCCCGTTGCCACCAGAATGGAATCGGTGAGGGGTTCGCGCAGGGTGAAATACCCGTGCGGGCCGTGGATGCGAATGACGCCCCCCACGGGGAGTAGCTCGTCCTCATCGTCGGGCAGGTCGGCCAAGTGGTTGGAGAAGAACCCAGCTTCGACGCGATTGACGCAAAGCGCAATCCGATTTGCTACCGGCGCCGAAGCCAGCGAGTAAGCCCGTGTCTGCTGTTTGCCGTTCGCGTCCACAGCCACCGCCGACACAAACTGACCCGGAACGAAAGAAAAGCATTCCAGTTCATCGAGGACAAAGTCAAAGTGAAAACACTGCGCGGATTCGGAGATGCACTCTTTTTTCTCCAACCGTGCGGTGAGAAGTTCGTGAGCCAAAGCAACCTCCATGAGGAAAGGATGATGGGCAACTGCTCGCCGTTTCAGTATCTGCGCCGCTGGATGCAAGCATCAAGATCTTTGCCCGACGCCTCGGGCGGATTTTGCTCCTGCCGCTTCCATCCGAATGCAGAACGCCTGCCCTTCGGTGGAGATCCCCGGATGGTCGAAGTTGGGCGCGCTGCAAACGCCTTGCACAAATCCAAATCTGTCCATCTTTGCGCGGGCCGCCGCGCGCATCCTGTTGGCGTGGGCCAGGTAGCCGGTCGGCAGCCAACCTTGCGCGACTCCCTCATAACTGGCATAGGCCAGCATCTGGGCCAAATTGGTTTCGACAAAGCTCGACGGCCGGTCCACCACGTCATGAAAGAGGCCATCGCTCCGCTGATGCGCCAGGCAACCGTCGATGATTGCGCGGGCAAACACCGCCAGGCGCTCGCGGTCTTTCGCGCGATCAGCCGGCAGGCAGCGGATCACGCGCGCCAACCCGGCCGCCGCCCAGCCATTGCCTCCGCCCCAGAAATTGCCGTCCGCGAAGCTATGCTTTCCTTCATCCCAGATATGCGCCAGCAGCTTTCGCTCGGGGCTCCAAAGCCGCTGCCAATAACCATCGACTTGCGCCAGAGCTTCATCGTAGAAGCCCATCGCAGCAAGGAAGGGTGGCGCTCCACTGAATCCGTCCGACCACATCTGCGGCGCGTCCAGCACGTGATAAAGAACGCCGTCAGCGCTGCGTGGGGCCTTGTGCCGTATCCACTCCAGCAACCCATCCACGCACCGGCGAAGCTGGGCGTCCGCAGTCCATTCGGCAGCCTTTGCATATGCCTCGCCGCCCATTGCAGGATCGGTAGCTCCGCCGGAAACAACCACGCCCATGCGGCCATCGGGTGTACTCTGCGCGGCGGCAGCCTTGCTCAAAAGAATTACCCGTTCGCGGTCGCCGGCTTCCAGCAGCGCCTGGGCCAGGATCCCCTGCTCCCAGTCGCGCCTCTGCATGGCCATGGCCGCGCTGAGGGCTTTCTGAATGCGCTGTGCGCTTTCGCCGCCCGGGGCAAGCACTTCCGCCGGGCTGTTGGATACGGTCCCTGGCAGCGCCTTACCCATGGCGCGGGGAAGTGCAACGATAGGCGCACTGAACATTGCCGCCCTGGATAAGAACAAACGCCGATTCATGGTCCCTCCTCAGAGAAGTCGGATCATAGTTGATCCGCCGCACCGCAGTCACTCGGGCCTGCCCGCTATTCCTTTTCTCCGACAGGTTTTGGGGAGTTTTTCACTCTTTCCAGAGGGATCATTTCCAGCAGCTTTCGGATGGGCATATACTGACCCTCTCAACATCCGATTTCGTGACCGGACTTATGACCCGGCCATCGGAAGTGGGCGAACCGGGCAAGGCGTATCCGGGTCCTGAAGGCTGTAAAACGTAGCGGAGATCGAATCCGTAGTTCCCGCGGTCACAAGCCGTGAGAACGAGGAGCGGAGGCTGACCATGGAAGTGGAGTTCACCGCCAGACAAGTGAAGGTTCCCAAGGCGCTGCGTACGCGGGCCGAAGAGGGATTGCAACGCATCGCCCAGATCATGGGCAAAACTGCTCACGCCAGCATCATCTTTGCTGAGCAAAGGCATCTTCAGATTGTTGAGTTGACCGTCATAGCACGCTCGCAAAAGATTGTCGCCGCAGGCAAAGCAGCTACCCAGACAATGGCGCTCAAAGAGGCCATTGAGCACGCTGAGAATCAGGCTGTCCGCTTCCGGGATCGCCAGCTGGCGCGCAAGCGTCTGCCGATCGAAGAGAAGATTGCCGACGTACCTCCGGTGTCGCGGACCAAGGCCCGCGCCAGTCAGCCAAGAGAGGTCTTAACGGAACCCAAGCCTGCTCGTGCCAAGACTCGGAACGCGATCGCCGTGCAGTCGAAATCGGCGCGCGCAACAGTTGTTGAGCCCCATGTCATCAAAAGCGAAGAGGCCATTGCCAACAAGCCGATGACCATCGAGGAGGCCGTCAAGGACGCCGAGTCTCGCGATCGCGAATTGCTGGTCTTCCGCGATCCCGCGGGCGATCTCTACCTGCTCCATCGCCGTCGCGACGGAGAAATGGAGCTCCTGGAGCTGCCTTGAAGCCGATGTGCGAATGCGGTTGCGGCATCGCCTCGGATTCAATCCGGGGCGATGTTGTCTATGTCCGGCGCTTCCTGGCTATATCTGCTGTTGGTGAGAGAATCCGCGCTGTGGGTGGAAGCTCTCTCCGATAAAGCCATGGGCGCAAAACAGGGCTTGAATTCCGGCAGCCGCGTGGCCCTCGCAGGCAGGCCGTTAACTCTTGAACGAGACCCTTAAGCTAACCAAATTACCGCTGTTCCTTTTTGATGCACCTCCCCTTTTAGGAATTCGTGTTTACGCTGCATAACCGGGTTACCCTGTTAGGGGGATAGCATTTGCCTGGCACTCCGCATACGATTGCGGAAAGGTCAGTTACGGCATTAATTGGGGTCTGCGACTGAGGTTCTCGGGCCCCCGGCGCGGACTTCTGGTATTCAACCCTGGAGCGCCAGGCTGTTTCACTTCGGATTTCAGCAAATGGCTGAGCTAGAACGGGACCTTTGGGGGTCACTGCACTTTCCTGGAGAATGGACGACTTGAACCTTCCGGAAAACTCGGAATCCGCAGAGCAAAGGGCCATTCTGGACGGCTTGCCTCTTCTGGTCTTCCTGGAGAGGGAGGGCAAGCTGGTCTACGCCAATGCAGAGGCGCGCCGCACGCTCGGCGATCCGGGCGACGCCTGGGCTCCGCGTCCCGTCGAAGATGTCCTTTGGGGATTGCTCCCCGGCATGGCCAATCCGCAGACCCAGATCGTCGGGAGCATTGAGAGTCGATCGTTTCACGCAACTGTGCCCGCCCGGGGCGGCCGGCTGGTGGGTGTGGAAGGTACCTACAGCCGGCTGACGCCGGAGTCGCAGGATGCGGTGATCGTGGCGCTACCGAGTGACCGCGAACAGGCGCCCAGGACGCGCCTCATGGAAGATGTGCTCGGCTGCATTCCGGAAGCGGTTGCGATCGTCCACGAGAACCACATCATCTTCACCAATCCCTCTTTTACACGGATATTCGGATTCAGCTCTGAAGAGGCTTGTGGAGCCGATCCGCGCAGATTCATGGTGCCGGAAACCCGCCTGCACGAGATCGCGATGATCGAAAAGTCGATCGAGCTGGGTGGGAACGCTGCCATTGAAACCGTGCGAATCAACAAAGCGGGCGAGATGGTGGATGTGTCTCTGGTGGCAGCGCCGCTGGTGGTAAATTCGGCGGTTATCGGCCTCGTCATTACTTACCGGGACATTGGCGAACGCAAGCAGGTGGAAGCCAAGCTTCAGCATGACGCCATGCACGATCTGCTGACCGGTCTGCCCAATCGTGCTCTCTTCCTCGATCGCCTGACACAGGCGTTCTCGCGCCGGGCGCGCCGGGCCGATCAAAGTTGTGGCGTTCTGTTCGTGGATCTTGATCGCTTCAAGGAGATTAACGATACGCTGGGCCACGCCGCGGGCGATGTTCTGCTGGTGATGGTAGCCGAGCGGCTCAGCTCCGCCATCCGGCCACAGGACACGGCAGCGCGTCTGGGTGGAGACGAATTTGCCATCCTGGTCGAGAACATCTCGTCGATCAATGACCTCGAGGTTGTCGCCAACCGCGCGCTGGCCGAGATGGCGCGCCCATTCGATGTATTCGGGCATGCGATTATCGCTGGCGCAAGCATCGGCGCAGCCATGGCTGGTTCCGATCATTTGGCGCCCGAGTCACTTATTCGCGATGCCGACTTTGCCATGTACAGCGCCAAGCAGGGGGGCGGCGCCCAGGTTGAAGTTTTCGACAAAAATCTGAGAATCCAGGTCACCAATCAGCAGGAGCGCGAGCGCGAACTGAGGCAAGCGCTCGACAAGCGCGAGTATGAGGTCTGGTACCAGCCAATCTATCGCCTGAAGACCGGGAAGCTGGAGGGATTTGAGTCCCAGATTCTGTGGCGGAGGCCGAGCGGCGAGATGGAAAGCTTCCGCGACATGCTGCTGGTGGCCGAAGAAACGGGCCTCTCCATCAGCATCGGCAGAGAGACGGTGGAAACCGCCTGCAGACAGATGCGGAACTGGACGGTGATGTTGCCCCAGTCGGATGTGACCCTGACTGTGGATCTGACCCAGAAGCAGTTCTTCCATCCGGACATGATTGCGCAGCTCAAGCGGATTCTGGCCGTCACCGGCGCCGAGCCTTCTCGAATGATGTTTGAAATATCTGAAACCACCCTCAGTGAGAATCCTGACGCCGCGGCGGCCATTCTAAACCGCATGGTGGATTGCAATGTCCGCGTGGCCATCGACAACTTCGGGTCCGTGATGGCGCCGCTCAACCACCTTGTGCGTCTTCCCATCGACGTGGTAAAGCTGGACTCCTCGCTCACCGCAGCAGCCACCGCCAAGGGCCGCAAATTCGCTGTGCTCGATTCGATTATCCAGATTGGCCGTAACCTCGGAGTGCAGGTCGTGGCGCAGGGTATCGAGTCGCCCGAACAACTGGAAGTCCTGTGTCGTCTCGGATGCGAGCTGGGCCAGGGCCAGCTGCTTTCAGGCCCGCTGGATCACGCTCGCGCCCAGGAGCTTGTCGGCCGCGGCTTTCGGGCCCTCACCACGCAGACATAGCGCGCTTGGATCGCGCCGCGGGGGCAATCCCCGCCGGAGGAAGCCTTCCGCACTGAGCGGCCAAGCCTATCTTGGTGTAGCATGAGCGCATGACGCCTCCAGAATCGGCGCCCAAATCGAGATCAACGCGAGTGGCAGCGCCCACCGGCAAGCCCGCCAAGGAACTGGTCATCGTAACGGGGATCTCCGGCAGCGGCAAAGCGTCCGCGCTCAAGGCCTTTGAGGATCTTGGCTTTCATGCGGTCGACAACCTTCCTCTCGAATTGTTGTTGAGCTACGCCGGCATCGTGGTCAAGTCGGACGAAATCGAGCACGCTGTGATCGTGGTGGACGTCCGTGAAGGACAGACGCTCGACCAGCTTCCCGAGGTCTTGAAGAGCGTCAAGGAAATGCTGCCAACTCAGGTTCTCTTCCTGGACTGCCAGGACGCGGTGCTGGTGCGGCGCTACTCCGAGACGCGGCGGCCGCATCCCGTCCGGCAGACCGAAACGGTTTGGCGATCCATCGTCGAAGAGCGCCAATTGCTCGATTCGATTCGCAACGTGGCGGACACGCTCCTCGACACCTCCAACTTCAACGTCCATGAATTGCGGGCCCACATCTTGTCGCGCTTCGGCCACGGCGACCACATTAAGCGGCTGCTAGTCTCGTGCCTCAGCTTCGGCTTCAAGAATGGGGTGCCGCTCGATGCAGACATGGTCTTTGACGTCCGCTTCCTGCCCAATCCCCATTTCGTCCCCGAGTTTCGCAAGCACACTGGGTTGGAAGCTCCCGTCGCGGACTATGTGCGAGGCTTCCCGCAGACCATCGAGTTTCTCGATCGGGTCACGGAACTGATGCTGTATCTGCTTCCTCATTACGTGGAGGAAGGCAAAAGCTATCTTACCGTTGCTTTCGGCTGCACCGGTGGCCAGCATCGCAGCGTGATGATGGCCGAGGATGTGAGCAAGAGGCTGCAAGAGGCTGGCTATCAGGTCAAAGCTCTGCACCGCGACATTCCCAGATAACTCCTGTGCGGAAACCTGCCGCGCTGGGCAGCCTGGGCCGCACACGCCCGTGTACGCGGGCAGCAATATCCCAGTGCTGGCGGGATCGGAATGCTGCCACCCAGCACGGTCAGCCCCTCCGGCTTCAAGTCTGTTTGCCACTGAATAACTGAGGGTTTGGCGTCGTCCTCTCGAAACTTCATCCATGTGCGCCTGTCTCGCAGTCCACCAAGTCGACGTTTCCCATCCTCTTCCAAAAAGGCCTGCGCTGCCGTTAAAGGTGCGTTGACAGAACTTGGATATAATTCCGGCGATTACGAAAGGTCATCGCAATGAAGCGCCACCAAATACGGAAGATGTGGACCGGGATTCTACCTGGAATTACGTCCTTGGTTCTATCCCTCATTGCAGGGTGCGGGGGTGGTAGCTCTCCGACCAGCAGCACACCCCCGCCTGTCACAGCAGCGGTAACGCCGACCGTTACGGTTTCGGCTTCGCCTTCTGGAAGCGTCAGCACCGCGCAGGCTCTGAGTGTCACTGTTGGCGTAAGCTCCGGCTCAGGCACAGCGCCGTCGGGGTCTGTGGTGGTAAGCAGCGGAAACTATGCGACGTTTCCGGCCAGTCTCAGCGCCGGTCAGGCGGTTGTCAGCGTGCCTGCGGCGCTGCTCGCGATGGGGTCGGATACCTTGACGGCGAACTTCACACCCGCGAATCCATCGTCCTTTAACAGCGCGTCGGGCACCGCGAACGTGACGGTGGTGGCTTCAGGCGCGGCTGAGCCAGTGGTGACGGCCTCCAGCGTTACATACTCGACAGGCGGCTACGGTAGCCCGTTTCGGGCGAAGCCGCTGGCGTCCGGCAATGTGCTGGTCTCGGTTTCGGCTGCGACCTCCGGCATGCTGGTCTTCGCCCCGGCAGCGGGCGGCGGACTACAGCTTTCCTGCTTCAACCCTTTGCGTCCCGCGTTTGTGCAGGATGGAGCAGCGGACTTCGGAATGAATCTAACTCCGAACGGGCTTGGAGTAGCGGCCACACTGGGGGATGACGGGGCAATCTTCTACGACCTGAGTACGCTGCAAACGTGCACCTCGACAGGACTGCAAGTGAGCCAGGGCTCGGTCGCTTCGGATCAGGGAAGCTTTGACGTGGTGGTGTCTCCCGATGGGAAGTATGCGTTTGTCGCCAATGAATACGGCGTTGCGAGCGGGGCGACCGCGGAGGGGAACATCGGGGTGGTGGCGCTACAATATGACGCGAATGGAATTGTGACCACCGGCACGACGCTGGTGGGACAAATCTCGACAGGCGGCCAGACGATTGCCGGGGTGACGATCTCGCCCGACGGCAACCGGCTGTATGCGACCAGCGAAGTTGAGGGAACACTGACGACGGCGGCGGGCGGGAGCAACCCCATCCTGACCCGCACCGGCTGCTACCAGCAGGCAGGCGGAGGCACCCAGGCGAACGGCCTTCTCAGCGTGATTGACGTTGCGAAGGCCGAGGTGAATCCAAGCTCGGCAGCCATCCTAGCGACCGTGAATGCGGGATGCTCGCCAGTGCGCGCGGCCGAGTCTGCCGACGGATCGACCTTGTGGGTGTCGGCGCGAGGGGATAACCGGGTGCTTGCGTTCAGTACGGGGATGCTCGAATTCAATCCAGGGGATGCATTGCTCGGTTATGCGGACACGGGCGGGACAGCACCGGTTGGACTGCGTCTGTTCGATAGCGGGAAGCTCCTGGCGGTGGCCAACTCGAACCGATTCCTGACCGGTACGGCGAACGCGACTGTCCTTTCGATTGCGGTTCCGGCCGCGGCCAATGTCGTGCAGACGATTCCGACAGGCTTGTTCCCGCGCGAGATTACGGTCGGCAGCGATGACCGAACACCACTAGTGTCCGGTTAGATGTCGAATAGATTCAGCTGGTTAGCGAAGGGCGATTGGTCGGTTATGTGTAGACTTGGCTGAAGGGCGCATGAAATCTCGGTTTTCTCGAAGATCGATACCGACA
>Ga0181519_10001013_pt1 | contig 24686 bp, 24 predicted proteins | sample PEATcosm2014_Bin_26_FD_121102 | JGI IMG/M metagenome (GOLD analysis project Ga0181519, IMG submission 121102) | Peatland microbial communities from MTU Mesocosm Facility, Houghton, MI, USA - PEATcosm2014_Bin02_10_metaG | ecosystem: Environmental > Terrestrial > Soil > Wetlands > Peat | place...
ACGCGGGAGAGTAGGTCGCCGCCAGGCCTTCCAAAGCCTCAATAATCGCGGGGTGGAGCAGCCCGGTAGCTCGTCAGGCTCATAACCTGAAGGCCGCAGGTTCAAATCCTGCCCCCGCAACCAGCTTTCTGAAATTAGATCAATGACTTAGCCCCGCAGCGCGGGGCTTTTTCATTTTGTCCGGCTCGTTACTGGCTGTTCCGCCAAAAATCTTTCGATTCCAAACAGTTACGGAATTTCCGGGACTCGTTTTCAAGCCGCGCCAAAAATTCCACAGCACATGAACAGCAAACGTTTCCTATGAGCTGGCGACCGACGTCCATGGCTCGAAGCGCATATCCGGCCAGCGTACAGGTGAACTCCGACGTCAAGGCGGAATGTCTCCTCGACCCGTCGAGATTTCCCTTCCATCTCGTTGATTGGACGATTTCGCAACCACCGTCTCGAGCGCCTGAAAGGCTGAGCGGGATCAAGCCAAATCCTTCGCGTCGTGTCCGCCGGCTCCGCGCCGGTCGGCAAAGCCCTTGGCTCTCAAGGTTTCAAAAAGCCGCCGCGAGACGGCCCTGAAGCGCGCCGGTGGATATTTGAGCTCGCTCGTATAGAATTGGGCGAGCGAAGTTACACCGTGCGCCTCGAACAGCCGCGCCATTTCCGGGCCCGCAGAGTTGTACCTCGCCCAACCTCTCACCTCGCGCTCAGCATAGAGGTCGAGCAGTTCGGCATCGTCGAGATGCCGATATGTCTCGCGATGCAGATAACTCGCCAGCGGCAGCCGGTCGCGCTTCGCCGGCGCCTCGTCCGGCCACCGAATCGCAAGCGTCGTCACGGGTATGCAGGTCTCGGGCAGCTGCAGGAAATCGGCTATCTCGGCACAAGCGTTGAGCGTCGTGCCGAGATAGCAGATGCCGAGACCGCGCGACTCGAAGCCGAGTGCGACGCTCTGCGCCAAGATCATCGCGTCGAAAGCGGCGACCACGAAACCCAGAAAATTGCCGAAATTGTCGCGCGCCTGCCGCAACCGCAGCCAGCGCCGGGTCCGAAACGTGTCGGCGCAGAAAGAAATCACCAGCGGCGCCTGGCGGATCATGTCCTGTCGGAAATGCAATTCGTAAAGCCGTTCCCGGCGCGCCCGATCCTCGGTCAGGACGAGGGAGTAGCTATTGAGGTTTCCCGATGACGAGGTCCCGGCAATCGCCTCCGCGCAGACTGCTTCGACCACCGCCGGGTCGATCGGATCCGGCTTGAACCGCCTGATTGAGCGATGGCTGCGCAACAGCGACGACAGGGATTCGGCCGTATCCATGGAAATGCTCCCGTCGCGTTCAAGGACGCGAGCCCGGCCGCCTGCGACGCTTACGCCCTCGGTGTATTCGCCTGCAGGAACGGCAGCACCGCCTGATTGAAGTCGCGCGGCATGACATAGGTGAAGCAATGACCGCCTGTGCCGAACATCTTGAGCTCGGCATTAGGAATGGCCCGGGCCAGGGCTTCGCTGTAATAGGCCGGGGCAACATTGTCGTCAGCGGCCGCCACGACCAGAGTCGGGACCTTGATCCGGTCAAGCTCTTCCGAACGGTCAAAGGCGAGGATCGCTTCGATCCGGCTCACCATGATCTCGGTTGGCGGAAAATTCGCGACCAGCTGCGCCTCGAAGCCGCGCAGCTTTTCATTATTCGCGGCAATCCAGGCATGCGGATAGAGCATCAAACTGGCGTGCTGAACATAGGCCGTCGGGCCCAACCCTTCCAGGATTTCGCGCCGCATCGTAAATTCCCGGCGGAAATAGGCGTCGGGCTTAGGCCAGCCGGCAGCCAGCACGATGGCGCCGACCCGGCGCGAATGGTCGAGCGCCAGCACTTGCGCGATCGCCGCCCCACTCGCGTGGCCGACAATATGCGCCTTGTCGATCGACAAGGCGTCCATCAGGGCAATGACGTCCTCCGCCATCTTTTCGACCGTGTACTTCATAAGCACATGGTCGCTTTGCCCGACGCCCCGGTGATCGAACGCCACGACCGCGAAGTCGCGAGAAAACACCGCTTTTTGGTCGTGCCAATAAGCCGCAAGCCCGCCCAGCCCGGAAACCAGGATCACCGGAAAGCCGTCGCCCTGGCGTTCGACATAGAGGCTGCAATCGCCTACGGACATACGCGGCATCGGGCTACTCGCCTCGCTCATTGATGCTTTGGCAGGTATCACCCGGCCCCGAACCTGTCAAACCATCGCGCACCGAACCCGCGGACTCCGACTGCAACGCCGCCATGCGCGCAGCTCTGCTCTGACGAAAGACGTGCGCTTTCAGGTTTAAGGACGGAACCGAACCCAAGCTCTCTGCGTTTGCTCGGACAAACATCACTCGCGCGGCACTGGTGCCGCGCGGCGGCAACGAAACTCTCGGACCATAAAACCGTCGACCGTCGTTTCCCAAGGCAGATGAGCAGGCGAATCATGAAGAGAAGCACCCACCGTACCCAGGATATCGATCGCCATGTCGGCGCGCGCATCCGTGAACGCCGGATCATGCTCGGCCTGACCCAGCAGCAGATCGCCGACCTGATCGGCGTCACCTACCAGCAGGCGCATAAATACGAGCGCGGTATCAACCGCATCTCGGCCGGGCGGCTCTACGAGATCGCGCGGGTCCTGAGCGTGCCGGTGGCCTATCTGTTCGAAGGCGTCGACGCCGTCGAAGAAGAGGCAACGAACGCGCCGCGCGAACGCATGTGCCTGGAACTGGCGCGGAATTTCAGTCAGATCTCAAATGAGCGGCATCAGGAAGCACTGAGCCAACTCGCCCGTGTGCTGGCGACGCAGCACTGAGCACAGGATCAAGATGATTTCGGGTGCTAACGCCGGACATCTGACTCTTGAAATATATCAATGGCGGGGAGCGCGATCCAGGCATCGCTCCGACGCCATCGCGCCCTAGGACCGGAAATCCGCCCGACGCCGCCTGTCCGGGCGGTGTCGGCGTTCGGGTGCTAAACTCGCGCTGACGGCCTCGTGCGCGGCCTCGGCGGCTTCTGCTGAACGCCGCCTTGCCGAGCTTGAACGCGATCGGCCTTTGCGAAGCCGCGTCATGATTTTACGTTTTCAGCCGCCGCGGTTGGCTGGGATCGCGCTCAAACTGGCGACGGCTTCATCGCGTGCCGACCCATGTCCGGATAATCGCAGTCGCGCCGCCGAAGCCATTGGCCGGTCGCGCCGCGGCCGCGTCTTCGCCACGCTCTCTCGCCAATCGCCTGCTGAAAGGCGCCGGTATGCGCTGGCGCTGCTAACCTGTCGTTGGGGCTGGCGTCGTTTCTCGTCTATAAGGAAGGCTGCATCACGCCGACTCTGCCGCGCTTGTGAGATGTCGAATGCCCACCCTGCCTTCCGATCCCTGTCTCGACGAAGTCCGACGGCTCAACTGGACACTGTCCGCGATAACCAACGTCCACCGAGCCCTGGTGCGCGCCAAGACCGAGCAGGAGTTATTCGCGGCAATTTGCGACGCTCTGACCAGTGAAGACGGGTTTCCGCTCGCCTGGATCGGCGTGCCGGTGCAGGGCGAGGCGCATTCCTTCGCGATTCGAGCGCGTGCTGGCGCGGCGCAGGCCTATCTCGACGGGTTCGAGACCTCTTCGAGCGCGGGGCCGCTCGACGACGATCCAACCAGCCGGGCGATCCGCAGCGGCAGGATCGAATTCGACAACGACCTGCTCTCGAGCGTCCAGTTCCGGTCCTGCCGCGAGAGAGCGAAGTCATTCGATTTCCGGTCCTGCTTCAGCATGCCGATCAGCCTCCCAAACGGTGCCCCGTGTTGCGTGCTGACGGTGTATTCCGAACGGCCCGCCGCCTTCGGGGCATACGAGCTCGGACTGTTCACCCGCCTCGAGGCCGATATCGGCTTCGGAGTCGACGCTTTGCGCACCAAAGTCGCCTACCAGCACACGCTGCATTTGACCGAGGAGCAAGAGCATCGGCTGAGAGTCATGGCGAATGTTTTCGAAAACAGTGCGGAATGCGTATTGATTACCGACGCCGATAATCGGATCGTCAAGGTCAATGCGGCGTTCTTGCGGTCTTTCGGATATGCGTGGAGCGAGCTCGTCGGCAAGAACCCGTCACTGATTTCCTCCGGCCGGCACGACCGCGTGTTCTTTGAAAAAATGTGGAAAAGTATCGTCGACACCGGTCAATGGCAGGGCGATATCTACAATTATGATCGAGATGGCAAAGAAATTCTGTGTCGAACGAATATCATCTCCGTGAGAGATGAGTCGGGTCGAGTATTGAACTATGTCGGGAGCATGCTGGACATTACGGAGCGCCGGCGGGCGCAGGACGAGGCCCGCCGGGAATATGAGTTCTCCAGCGCCATGATGGAAAGTATGCCCGGAATCGTGTATTTTTACGATCAGATGGGAAAATTTCGCCGGTGGAATCGCAATTTCATGAAAATCTCGGAGTATGGGGCCGATGAGGTATCGGCCATGCACCCGACCGATTTTTTCCCGCCGGAAGAGAAAGACTTGCTTCAGCAGCGCATCGACGAGGTCTTCGAGAAAGGCGTCTCAGATGTCGAGGCGTCGTTTCTAACCAAATCCGGCCAGAAGATCCCGTACCTCTTCACCGGCCAGCGCCTTGAATTCGACGGGGCGGCCTATCTGATCGGAGTGGGCATCGACATCAGCGCGCGCCGGGCGGCGGAGAACGAGCTGGCGAGCTATGCGCGCCGCTTGCAGGCGGTGTCGCGCCAGTTGCTCGAAGTCCAGGAAAGCGAGCGCCGGGCGCTGGGCCGCGAGCTGCACGATTCAGTCGCTCAGGAACTGGCGGCAGTGGCGCTCAACCTCACGATCCTGCGCGGGATCCTGCCGGCTGAGAGCGTAGCGGCGATCGCCGACCGCCTGGACGATTCGCAGGCGCTGCTCGATCAGGCGTCGCGCCATCTACGCGATGTCATGGTCGAATTGCGACCGCCGGGTCTGGATGAATTCGGCGTTCTTGCTGCCTTGCGCGAACACGCCGAACGGGTGGCGCGTCGCACCGGGCTGCGGATCTGGGTGTCCGGCGTGGAGCCGGCGCCCCGGCTGGCGCCAATGACCGCCATCGCCTTGTTCCGCATTGCACAGGAAGCGTTGAGCAACGTTGCGAAACACGCGCGCGCGCGCCATGTCACTCTTGAGCTCAGGGAACTCGCAGGCGAAATCCGGCTCGACGTCGCGGATGACGGCGAAGGCTTCGATGCGGACCGGCCGCAATTCGAAGCCGTTGGGGGAATGGGCATGACGACGATGGCCGAGCGTGCCGAGGCCGTGGGCGCGACCTTCACCGTTCACTCGGAACGCGGGAAGGGGACGCGAATCACCGTCGTGCTGCCACGTACCGCCGCAATGGCGGCACGGCGCGCACCGGCGGAGCACTGATGCCGCCCGCCCCGATCACCGTCTTCGTCGCCGACGACCACGCCATCGTGCGCGAAGGCCTGGTGACGATTCTCGGATCCGCCTCGGATATCGAGGTCGTCGGCACTGCCGCGGACGGCCGCGATGCGGTCAAGCAGGTGCTCAATCTGGCACCCCGGGTCGTGATCCTCGACATTTCCATGCCGGAGCTCGATGGCGTCGAGGCGACAAGGCAGATCCTGGCGAAACTGCCGAAAACCGGGATTGTCGTGCTGTCGATGCATTCCAATGCCCAGCACATCTTTCAGGCGCTCGAGGCTGGCGCGCGCGGCTATCTTCTGAAGGAATCGGCCGGCAAGGAGATCGCGGATGCCGTTCGCACGGTCCAACTCGGGCGGCGTTACCTCAGCGCCCGGGTGGCCGAGATCGTCGCCGAGGGGTTGAGCAATCGAAGCGCCGCCAGCCCGATCGACAGCCTGAGCAAGCGCGAACGGGAAATCCTGAAGTTGGTCGCCGATGGGGCTTCCAGCGCCGCGATCGCCGAGAAGCTCTTCCTGTCGCCCAAGACGATCGACAGCTACCGCAGTCGCCTGATGCAGAAGCTGCACGTCACCGATTTGGCCGGCCTGATTAAATTTGCCATCCTCCATGGCCTCACGCCGCTGGAGTGAGCGAGAAATCCAGAACTCCCTACAGACAGAACCGTCATTTGGCATTTGAATGCGCCGGCGATGAACCATCCAAGGCCGTTCCGATGCCCGCTCTCCTTGAAGCCTCGTCGGCGGCGTCGGCGCAGGGGCATTTCAGCATCCTTATCGTCGAGGATCATGACGCGACGCGCAAAGCCTTGATGCTGCTGCTCGACGGCGCCTTCGGCCGCGACGACGTTCGGCTCCGGTCGGCGCAGGATGCGGAAATCGCCCTGATGCTCGTGGAAGCGGAGGCACCGGATATCGTCGTCATGGATATTTCGCTGCCCGGCATGAACGGGATCGAGGCGACGCGCCGCATACGCGAGATTGCCCCCGCCGCGCGCATCGTCATGCACTCGAACAGCGACATGGAGATCTATCGGACGATGTCCGCTTCCGTCGGGGCCAGCGCCTTCGTCAGCAAGCAATCCGGCGCGAATGAGCTGATCGCCGCGATCTCGCGGCTGCGCGATCGGGCGGACGGCGCCAATGCCATCCATCCCTGAGGCGGCTTCGTTCCGCTGATCTCTGCTACCGAGCGGCGATCGCCGGGCATCCACGAACCTCGTGCCGGGCGGTGCGCTCGCCTACGCGCATGATCCCTGGCGTCGGTACAGCGCAGCCGTCGAGATCCGGTCGGCGATTGCAAGGTTTCCCTACGCGAAGTTACTGATCCTCCCCGCATTCAGCGTCTCGCTGCCCCGCTATTCTCCCGATCATCGACGGGTCGTTCCAGGATCGGCTCGGCCATGCGGCATGGCCGAGCCGAGACCGGCTATGCCCTTTGGGCGCCAGTGCTCGGCGCCAGTGCCGCCTCTATCGATCGAGCGGGAGTGATTGCATGAGTCCGACAATTCTGGTCATCGACGACGAGGCCGTCGTCCGCCTCATGCTGCAGCGTCTTCTCAAGGCGGAGCACCTCAACGTCATTGTCGCGGCGGATGGGCGCGAGGGCTTCGACCTGTTTCGGACCTGCGCGCCGGATCTCGTCATCACCGATATACTGATGCCCGGCCAGGAAGGAATCGAAACGATCCGTCGAATGCGCCATGAACGTCCGGACGCCAAGATCATCGCGATGTCGGGCGGCGGCCGGATCAAGGCCCAGGATCTCCTCCTCATCGCCCAGCGCATGGGGGCGGATGGTGCGCTGGCGAAACCCTTTGGACGCGAGGAATTGCTGGCCGCGATACGATCCGTCCTCGCCGTTTCGAACGACGACGCCCCGCCGGCCTATGATGAGGGCATTGCCTGTTGACGCGTGGCGCGAGTCCGTCAGCGTGTCGGAACCGGCTTCTCCCCGCGATAGTCGTAGAATCCGCGCTGCGTCTTCTTGCCGAGCCAGCCGGCCTCGACATATTTCACCAGGAGCGGGCAGGGCCGGTATTTCGAATCGGCCAAGCCTTCATAGAGCACCTGCATAATCGCCAGGCAGGTGTCCAGACCGATGAAATCGGCCAGCTCAAGCGGCCCCATCGGGTGGTTGGCGCCGAGCTTCATCGCCGTGTCGATCGCGTCGACCGAGCCGACGCCTTCATAGAGCGTGTAGACCGCCTCGTTGATCATCGGCAGCAGGATGCGGTTGACCATGAAGGCCGGGAAATCCTCAGACGCGACCGGCGTCTTGCCGAGCTTGACGGCGAGTTCGCGGATCGCCTGGAAGGTCGTCTCTTCGGTGGCGATGCCGCGGATCAGCTCGACCAGCGCCATCACCGGGACCGGATTCATGAAATGCATGCCGATGAACCGGCCGGGCCGGTCGGTCACCGCGGCGAGCCGGGTCACGGAAATCGACGAGGTGTTGGTGGCGATGATGGCGTCCGGCTTGAGGTGCGGCACCAGCAGCTTGAAGATCTCGCGCTTGATCGCTTCCTTTTCGGTCGCGGCCTCGATCACCACGTCGCAATCGCCGAACAGCGTGTATTCCGTGCCGGTCCCGATCACGGCCAGCGCCGCCGCACGGTCGGCCTCGGTGATCCGGCCGCGGCTGACCTGGCGGCTGAGATTCACCGAAATGTTTTCTATTCCCCGCGCCAGCGCCTCTGCGCTGATGTCGCTGAGCGCCACGCTGTAACCGGCCCGCGCGCAGATCTGCGCGATGCCGCTCCCCATCTGGCCGGCGCCGATAACGCCGATGCGCGAGATCATGACCGGCTCATCCTCATCCCAAAATCAGCAGGCCGGGTGCCGCACCCGGCCCGGCCTCAGCTCTTGACCTTGTCGAGCTCGGCGGCCAGCTCCGGCACGAGCTTGAACAGATCGCCGACCACGCCGTAATCGGCGATTTGGAAGATCGGCGCCTCTTCGTCCTTGTTGATCGCGACGATGACCTTGCTGTCCTTCATCCCGGCGAGATGCTGGATCGCACCGGAAATGCCGACGGCGATATAGAGTTCCGGCGCCACGATCTTGCCGGTCTGGCCGACCTGGTAGTCATTGGGCACGAAGCCGGCATCGACCGCGGCGCGGCTGGCGCCGACCGCAGCGCCCAGCTTGTCTGCGACAGTATCGAGCAGATGGAAATTGTCGCCCGATTGCATGCCGCGACCGCCGGAAATGACGACCCGCGCCGCGGTCAGCTCCGGCCGCTCCGATTTCGACAGTTCCGCGCCGACGAAGCTGGACAGATCGCTGGACGGGCCGGGCGAGACGCTCTCGATCGGGGCATTGCCGCCCGCCGCCTCGGCCGCGGCGAAGCCGGTGCCGCGCACGGTGATGATCTTGACCCTGTCCTTGGACTGCACCGTCGCCAGCGCGTTGCCGGCATAGATCGGCCGCACGAAAGTGTCGGGCGAGACGACCGCCTGGATCTCGGAGATCTGCGCGACATCGAGTACGGCGGCCACGCGCGGCATGAAATTCTTGCCGAAGGTCGTCGCCGGAGCCAGCACGTGGCTGTACTTGGCCGCGAGGCCCACGACCAGGGGAGCGATCGATTCGGCCAGCTTGTGTTCGTACTCCGGCGCGTCGACCAGCAGCACCTTCGTGACGCCCTTCACCTTGGCCGCGGCCTCGGCCGCCGGCCGGGCATTGTGGCCGGCGACGAGAACATGCACGTCGCCATCGATTGCGGCAGCCGCGGTCACGGCGTTGAGGGTCGCCGATTTGAGTTCCGAGTTCGTGTGCTCGGCAAAGACCAGGACAGCCATCAGATCACCCTCGCCTCGTTCTTCAGCTTGTCGACCAGCTCGGCGATCGAGCCGACCTTCTTGCCGCCCTGCCGCTTCGGCGGCTCCTCGACCTTGAGCGTCACCAGCCGCGGCGCGACATCGACGCCGAGCGCGGCGGGCGAGGTGGCCTCGATCGGCTTCTTCTTCGCCTTCATGATGTTGGGCAGCGACGCGTAGCGCGGCTCATTGAGGCGCAGATCCGTCGTCACCACCGCCGGCAGCTTGAGCGACACCGTCTCGAGCCCGCCATCGACTTCGCGGGTCACGGTCGCGGTGCCGCCGTCGATCTTGACCTTGGAGGCGAAAGTGCCCTGCGACCAGCCCAAGAGCGCCGCCAGCATCTGGCCGGTCTGGCTGCTGTCATCGTCGATCGCCTGCTTGCCGGCGATGACGAGCGACGGCTGTTCCTTGTCGCACAAGGCTTTCAGCAGCTTCGCAACGGCCAGCGGTTCGAGCTCGACATCGGTGACGACATGGATGCCGCGGTCCGCGCCCATGGCCAGCGCCGTGCGTATCGTTTCCTGGCACTGCTGGACGCCCAGGGACACGGCGACGATCTCGGTCGCCACCCCGGCTTCCTTGAGGCGCACCGCCTCCTCGACCGCAATCTCGTCGAACGGGTTCATCGACATCTTGATATTGGCGGTCTCGACCCCGGTCCGATCCGCCTTGACGCGAACCTTGACGTTGTAGTCGATCACCCTTTTTACCGCGACGAGTATTTTCATCAGCGATCTCCGGTCCCTCTCTGGCGGCCTTGAGCCCGGCCGGTCGCCCGCCGGCCGAGCCGCGGACGATATGGAGGTCGCTACCGCCTGTCAACCGCGTGTCAAGTCGGTTCTATTGCGTATGTTGCAATGCACAAATTCAGCGATTGGCGCCCGGGACCCACAGCACGTCGCCGGCCCCGCGGTCATTCACGTGACGGCTGAGGACGAAGAGGTGATCGGACAATCGATTCAAGTATTTGACCGCTTCGGGATTGACCGGTTCGGCGGACGCCAGCGCGGTCGTCAGCCGTTCCGCCCGGCGCGTCACGGTACGCGCCAGATGCAGATGCGCGGCGAGAGCGGAGCCGCCGGGCAGCACGAAGGAATTGAGCGGCGCCAAATCCGCGTTGAGCGCGTCGATCTCCTGTTCGAGGCGCAGGATCTGCGCCGGCAAGATCCGCAAGGCGCCTTTCCGGGCCGCCCGCTCGGCATCTTCGGGTGTGCAGAGATCGGCGCCGAGGTCGAACAGATCGTTCTGGATCCGCGCCAGCATGGCATCGGTTTCCGGCAAATTGCCGCTGTGCAGCCGGCACAATCCTACCGCCGCATTGGCCTCGTCGACCGTGCCATAGGCCTCGACCCGCAAGGCGTGCTTGGCGACTCTGGTGCCGTCGCCGAGCGAGGTCTCGCCCGCATCGCCGCCGCGCGTATAGATCCGGGTGAGCTGGACCATGGTTCCTACCGATGGAAGACGAGCATGGCCAGGCCCATCAGGACGACCACGCCGAATTGCAGCATGATACGATACTGCATCAGCCTATTGGACCGCCGCGGATCGCTGCCCCGGAACAAGCCGACGACGCCGGTGGCAAGCACGCCCAGGAGCGCCAGCAACAGGCCGATGACGATGATCAGAACCGCGCTCATCCGCGGTACTATAGGCTCTTGTCGTCCAGCCGCCAGCATCCTGCTGCGTTTTGCCGCCGTGGCGCCGCCTCACGACCCCAGTCCGAACACCTTCTCGAACCACAGCGTCTCGGCGGCGCGCTGGGCGTCGCGGTTGGGCTTCTTGCGGAAGCCATGGCCTTCGTCATTGGCCAGCATGTACCAGACATCGCCGCCCTGCGCCCGGATCTTGGCGATGAGTTGCTCGCCCTCGGTATAGGGCACGCGCGGATCGTTCTTGCCGGCGACGACGAAGAGCGGCTTGGTCATCTTGGCCGTGTTGTTGAGCGGCGCCGTGTCTTCCATGTATTTGCGCATCGCCGGGTCGCGCTCGTCGCCATATTCGACGCGGCGCAGATCGCGCCGGTATTCCTCGGTATGTTCGAGGAAAGTCACGAGGTTGGACATGCCGACCACGTCATAGGCGCCGGCCAGCCGGTCGCCATAGGTGGCGAAGACCGAGAGCGTCATGAAGCCGCCATAGGAGCCGCCGCTGACCACGACGCGATTGGCGTCGAGATCCGGCTGCTTGCCGATCCAGTCGAGCAAGGCGCCGATATCCTTGACTGCATCCTGCCGCTTCATGCCGTTGTCGAGCGCCAGATAGGCCTTGCCGTAGCCTTCGGAGCCGCGGACATTGGGTGCGATCACGGCAGCGCCCAGCTGCTTCACCCAGAATTGATAGGTCGGGTTGAAGCCCGGGCGCTCTTGTCCTTCCGGTCCGCCATGGATCGAGATGATGACCGGCGCCTTGCCCTTCGCGGGTTTGGGCCGGTAGACGAAAGCCGGGATCTCGCGCCCGTCGAAGCTCGGGAAATGCGCCAGGCTCGGCTCGACCAGCGCCGCCGGGTCGAGCCCGCCGCTTTCGCTTCGGGTCCAGCGGTCGAGCTTCCCGGTGGCCGGCTCGAAGCTCCAGATATCGGCCGGCGAGGTCGCCGGATTGAGGCCGATCGCCAGGCGCTTCGAATCGGGCGAGAAGCGCAGCGCGGTGACGATGCCGGTCGGCAGGCCGGGCACCGGCTTCGCCGCACCGCCGTCGAGCGGCCGCAGATAGATTTTCGAGATGCCGTCCTCGTTCACCGCATAGGCCAGGCTCTTGCCGTCCGGGCTGAGCTCGGTGTCCTCGACGTCCCAATGCGGCGCCTCGCCGAGCGCCGTCAGCTTGCCGCTCGCGATGTCGTAGCGCACCAGATGCTTGAATTCGGACCCCTCGTCCGAACTCAGTACCAGCGCCTTGCCGTCTTCCGTGAACTGGACGCGGCCATAGGCGACCTCGGCCGCGCCCGGGTTGATTTCACTGGCCTTGCCCGAGGCGAGGTCGAGCAAAAACAGCTTCTGCGATGCGGCCGAGATGGGGTGGCTGAAGACCAGCGATTTGCCGTCGGGCGAGAAGGCTTCGGGATCGATCTCGCCCTCGCCGTGATAAGCGCTGTGCCGGCTACCCTTGTCGTCCGTCCGCATCACCCAGATATCGTAATCCGCCTTGCCTTTGGGCACCGAGGACCATGCGACCTGCGTACCGTCGTGCGAGAAGACCGGCGCCTGGTTGCGCGTATCGGGCTCGGTCACGGCGCGCGGCTCGCCGGTGAGGCTCGCCAGATAGATCTGGAAATACTCGGCGCCGCCGACATCGCGCCGGAACAGGAAGGCGTCGGCGGAACCAGGCCGCGCCAGCGCATTGGCGATTGGCTCGTCATAGAAGGTGATCTGCTCGCGCGCCCCGCCCGGCACGGCGACGTGATGGAGCTGCGCCGTCTGGCCGAACCGCGTGCTGATCAGCATGGAGCCGTCGGCCAGCCAATCCTCGAAAAACGCCGAGCGCGCATTCTCATAGCTGCGCAGCTGATCAGCGAGGGCGGGCGGTGTCGGCGGAATGTTTTCGAGGATGAGCGGTCCGGCCTCGCGCCGCTCGACCGGCGCATCGGCGAAGGCGAAGCCGGCAGCGAACAATCCTGCTACGGCAATGACGGATACCAGTCGGCGGGTCATGGGCCTCTCCTGCTCCGATCGATCGTGAATGCGCCGAGCGGCGAGCGGCCCGGATCGAGACGAGCATGACGCAGCTTTGCGCGGCTTGGAAGGTGTTGCCGACAATCAGATCGCGCGACTGTCATAGGCCCAGTGCAGCAGGGCCTGACGCTGCCGCGGCCGGCACGACAAGTCGCCGCACCGGCAATTGCGCTCGACCTGCCGGACATGCCGGCGCATGGCTTTCCAGCGCGCGATCTGACGGTGATCTTCCTGGTCCATCCGACGGCCCATGTAATAGCGGCAATACCATTGGAACCAGCCGCGCGGGTCGTCGGGGTGGAGCCAGCCATTGGCGCGCCAGACGGCGAGCGGCTGGCTGGCGTCGACGCCGAAGTAATTGAGCGAGCAGTCGCGCCGCGCCGGCGCCAGCCGGGCGCCGGCGAACCAGTCCGCCGGGAACTCGTCCCGCGTGTCGGTCATGTATTTGCCGCAGAACACGCCGAGCCGAAGCAACTCGGGCGGGGTCAGATCCGGCGTGAAGGCCGGATCGAACTCCCGGCCGACCGGCGCCGTGCGCAGATAGCGATAGCCGGTCTGCATTCTGTCGTTGACGATGACGAGCACGGCATCGCTCATCGGTTCGGACCTCTCGCTGTCGCGGTGCGAAGGGTACCGCAGCCGAGGCGCTGACGAATACCGAAAAGATAGGGGTGGCGTTTGCGGCGCAGGTCAGCGCCAGCGACGCCGAAGGCCGCGCCAGGCAGGCGCCGGAGGCGGGAACGGTCGGGCACAGAGTGACCGTGATCGGCAGGGTGCCTCACCGGTGTCGGTGCCGGCGGCGCAGGCATTGAAGGCGGACGGTGCCTAAGCAGGCTTTCCCTAGCCTGCTTACATATCAAGAGTCTTAGCAGCTTGAATTTGCTCGTTTACGAGCAAATTCAACGTGGCTTTAGCCACGCAAGGCTGCTTAGCGACTCTGCCGCCCTGCACCCCTGCCCGAACAGGCGTTGCGTCCGCCGCTCGGCCGAACGAGGATGGCGCCACCATGATCAGCGTCTTCGATTTGTTCAAGATCGGCATCGGCCCGTCCTCCTCGCACACGGTCGGACCGATGAAGGCGGCTTCGGCATTCATCGCCGGAGTCGACACCGCGCGCGTTGCGCGCATCCGGGTCGAGCTTCTGGGCTCGCTCGCCTGGACCGGCAAGGGCCATGACACCGACAAGGCGGTGCTGCTCGGCCTCTCCGGCGAAGCGCCGGATACGGTCGATCCGGACCGGGCCCGGCAGATCGTCGCGGAGATGCGCGACCATCGCCGTCTCACCCTGCCGGGCGGCCGCAGCATTCGCTTCGACCCGGCCGACATCAGCTTCGACACGGTGTCGCCGACGCCGCAGCACCCGAACACGCTGGATTTTACCGCTTTCGACGATGCCGGCGCGGTGATGCTGGGCGAGCGCTGGTGCTCGGTCGGCGGCGGCTTCGTCACCCGCGTCGGCGAAGCCCTGTCGACGGCGCCGTCCGCGGTGCCGTTCCCCTATCGCAGCGCCGAAGAACTTCTGGCGCTCGGCCGCAGCACCCGACTGAGCATTGCCGATCTGACCTTGGCCAATGAGCGCGCGCTCCGTCCGGCCGAAGAGATCGATCGCTATCTCGCGCGCATCGAGGCGACGATGCATGGCTGCATCGACCGCGGCCTTGCGGCCGAGGGCGAATTGCCGGGCGGGCTCAAGGTCCGGCGCCGGGCGCGGGCGCTGCTCGCCCGGCTGCAGACGGCGGAGCGCGACAATGTCCGGCATGCCCATGAGATCATGGACCGGATCAGCATGTTCGCGATCGCAGTGAATGAGGAGAACGCCGCCGGCGGCCGGGTCGTCACCGCGCCGACCAACGGCGCCGCCGGCGTCGTGCCTGCCGTGCTCCGCTATTACCGCGATTTTTGCGCCGGCGCCGACGCGGCCGGGACCCGGGCGTTCCTGCTGACCGCAACGGCGATCGGCGCGTTATGCAAGCTGAACGCGTCGATTTCCGGCGCCGAAGTCGGCTGCCAGGGCGAGGTCGGCGTCGCCTGCGCGATGGCGGCGGGCGGACTCGCCGCCGCGTTGGGCGGCAGCAACGAGCAGATCGAGAATGCCGCCGAAATCGGCATGGAACACCATCTCGGCATGACCTGCGATCCGGTCGCCGGGCTGGTGCAGATCCCCTGCATCGAACGCAACGCCTTCGGCGCGGTCAAGGCGATCAATGCGGCGTCGCTGGCGCTGCACGGCGACGGCACGCACCGCGTCTCCTTTGATCAGGTGATCGCGACCATGTATCAGACCGGCGCCGATATGCACGCCAAGTACAAGGAGACCTCGCTGGGCGGCCTCGCGGTCAATTTCACCGAATGCTGAAGGGGGCGGCCGGTCCGGCCGCCCCGATCCGTCATGGCGACAGCGGGTAGACCTGAACGCTGTTCGCCACGTCGTCGACCGCGACCAGGCTGAAGAAGCCGGCCGGAGTCGGTCCCATGGCCAGGCCGAAGGCGCCGCCCTGGCCGGCATCGACATTGAATTGCGTGACGAATTCGCCGTTTTCACCGAATTCGACGATTTCGCTGGGCTGCGTCGGATCGGCGTTGACGGCGTCGCCATTCGCCGCCAGCAGATGGCCGTTCGGGGCGAAGCCCAGGGCGAGTGGGCCGCGCAGATGCGGATCGTTCGTCACCAGCGTGCCGGTGCCCGACGCGCTGCCGCGGCTCGCGGCGTCCAGGATGGCGAAGATCGCATTGTCGCCGGTCGACGCGACGAACAAGGTGTTCGTGAACGGGTTGAACGCAAGGCCGGTCGGGCCGAGATAGAGCGCCGCCGGGTTCGGCGTATGGGTGTAACCGGAGGCAATCTCGACGGCGCTGGTGACCGTGACATTGCTCGTCCCGACCGCGAGGGTGAGGCGGGAGACGGTGCCGGCGAGAACGTTCGAGACGAACAGGATCGCCTCATCGCCCTCATCGAAAATCGTCAGGTCCCAAGGCCCATCCAGGGTATTCGCCGCAGAGGCCGCGATGGTCTGGACGAGATTGCCGTTGCGGTCGAGAACGAGCAGCGAGCCCGGCTCGATCGTGGCGCTCGTACCGTCGGTCGTGGGCACATTGCCGACGATGACGAAGCCATGGCGCAGCACGCCCAGTGCGGTGGTTAGTCCGAGGCCGGCGCCGCCCTGGAAGAACACCGTCGCCGAGCCGTTCGGCTGAATGACGCCGTCGGCGGTCAGCTTGACGATGGTCGAACCGGTGCCCTGCAGGTTGTTGCTGTTGTTGAAGTTCGATACGAGGATGTCGCCGAAGCCGATGGCCGCACCGTTCGGAAAGCCGAACGGGACGACGGCGACGCCATACGGGTTGAGGTCGCCATTCGCCGGCACGGTGGAGGAAATCACCACTTGCGGCAGGAACGGGGAGGCCCCCGCCTTGTACAAGGGCAGCAGGGCGAGCAGGCCGGCGAGGGCGGCGGCGGCAGTCTGGCGAAGGCGTGGCGAGGACGCCGGACAGGATCCAAGGCAAGGGGCTTCAGGGTCAGCGCGGTCGGGAATCGTGCGAGACATGGTCCACCTGCTTCATGGTTAACAAACGAACAATTCTCAGACTCAGTTTAGAATGGTTGTATTTCCCTTGGTGCCGAGGCTGCGGTCACATGTCACAGGGGTGGTAAATTATTGCGCGGTAACTCGGTAATGTTGCAATTGCCGCAGGCGGTGGCGGGTATTCCGCCGCGGGCCGTCATTTGCTAGAAGGCAGCGAAGCGGCGCGCGCGAGCGCTGGACGACCGGGCACGGCTGGAGAACGATCGATACAATGCCGTCGCTGATCCCCGTCGTGCTGTGCGCCGCACTCGCCGTTTCCTTCTGGACCGTGATCGGCTTCGCGCTCGCCAGCCGCCTCGTCCCGCAGCGCCATCTGGCGCTCGCCATCGCCCCTGCCTTCGGTTGGGCTGCCTTCAACGCCGCGGCGCTGCCGATCCTCCTCTGGGTAGGCTATGGCGCGGCGACCGTCGGCGGTCTCGGTGCGCTCGCGCTGGTCGCGGCGCTTGGCTCGAGCGCGCGCGCGCTTCGGTCTCGTCCCGGTCCCGATCGCGCATCCGGGGTGCCCTGGTGGGCCTATGCGGCGGCGGCGCTGCTGGCGCTGGCCTGTGCGTTAGCCATCGTCCCGAAATTCGCCGATGGCGGCGTGCTGCTGGCCGAACCGATGTATGATCACTCGAAGGCGGCGATGATCGACGACATCGCGCGCTTCGGCGTGCCGGCCGGCAACCCGTTCTTCGCCGAGGGCGACGGACCGTCGCATCTGGCCTATTACTACCTCTGGCATTTCGGTGCCGCCCTGTGGTCGACCGTGCTCGGTATCAGCGCCTGGGAAGCCGACATCGCGCTCACCGGCGTCACTGCCTTCGCCTCGTTGAGTCTGATGATGGGGCTCGCTGTATGGTTCAGTGGGCGTCGCGCGGCGGCCGGTCTGGTCGTCCTGCTCAGCGCCGCCGCATCGCTGCGCCCGGTGCTTGATTTCGCACTCGGCCACGCGACGCTCGGCGCGCTGCTCATCGGCAGCGATGGGCTGGAGGCCTGGCTGATACAGGCGACCTGGGTGCCGCAACATCTGGCCGCGGCCAATTCCGTGGTCCTCGCGGCGATCCTGATGGCGCGCCTTGACCGGCTGCCTGCCGTGCTGGCCGTGCCGGTCCTGGCGCTCGCCGTGGCGGCCGGCTTCGAAAGTTCGGCTTGGATCGGCGGCGTCGTCTTCGCGGCGGCCGCGGTGCCGATCGGCCTGGCGCTGTTGGTCCGGACGGCGCCGGAACGCCGGCTCGGTTTCCTGTTGAAGGCGGCCGGCGCCGCCGTGCTGGCCGCCCTGCTCGCGGTCCCCTTCCTGCGCGACGAAGCCGCCGCGACGGCGGCCCGCCAGATCGGCCTGCCGATCGCTTTCCACCCCTACGACATCGTCGGGCCGATCCTGCCGGCGGCGCTCGGCCGCGTGCTCGACGTGCCGGGTTTCTGGCTGATCCTGCTGCTGGTGCAGTTGCCGGCGATCTACCCGGCCGGGACGATTGCCGGGCTGCGCCTCCTATCGGCGCCGTCGCCGACTCGGCGGGTCGCCGCGGCGCTGGCCCTGCTGGCCGGTGCCGGGCTGGGCATTGCCTGGCTGTTCATGAGCACGATCGCCAACAACGATCTCGGCTGGCGCGCCGTGCTGCCGGGCATCCTGGTGCTGACCGCCTTCGCCGCGGCCGGACTCGAAGCCTGGCTGCGCCGCCGCGCCTGGCCGGCGGCGATCGCGGTCGGGTTGCTGCTGCTGGGATTGCCCGACGGCATCCGTTTCGTGTCGTGGAATATCGAAGGCTACCATGCCGACGCCGCGGTCGGGCTGGCCGCGTCGCCGGCGCTCTGGGACGCGGTGCGCCGCTACACGCCGCCGGACGAGCGGGTGGCCGACAACCCGCTCTATCTGCGTGATGCGGTGATCTGGCCGGTGAATATCTCCTGGGCGCTGTTCGCCCGGCGCCGGTCATGCTTCGCCGGCTGGGATCTCGCGCGCGCCTATGTCGCTCTGCCGGTGGAGCGGCTCAAGCGCCTCGACGACCAGTTCCAGCGGGTCTTCGCCGGCACCGGATCGCCGGAGGATCTCGCGGCGCTGGTCCGCGACTATGGCTGCCGGACGATGGTCGTGACGCCGCACGACGGCGCCTGGATGCGCGACGGCTTCGCCGAGAGCCCGTACTATCGAAAGGTCGAGGACGAACCGGGCAAGTGGCGGATCTACCGTGCGGTCTTGCCCTAGGGCATTCAGCCCCGTGCCGCCGCGGCGACGCGCAGGAAGGTCGTGATGATGCGGTAGCCGGCGCGGATCGAGCCTTTGAGCGAGCCCGCGACCTTCGAGGTGCCCCCGCTGCGGCAGCGATAGGGCATCGGCACTTCGAGAATGCGCAAGCCCGCGCGCGCCGCCTTCATCTGCATCTCGATGTTCCAGCCATAGGTCATTTCGCGCATGTCCAGGCGCTCGAGGCAGTCGCGCCGGATCGCGCGATAGGCACACATATCGCTGTAGCGCGTGCCGTAGAGCAGGTACATGCCGAGCCCGGCCATGCGGCCGGAGAGGAGCTGGTGCCAGCTCATCGAGCCGCTCTCACGCACGCCGCGGGTGCGGGACGCGATGACGAAATCCTGTCGGCCGTCCTGAACCGGGCCGACCAGAGCCAGGATCAGATCGCCGCGATCGGCGCCGTCGCCGTCCATGAACACGATGATGCCGCATTCGGGCGCGGCGGCGGCCGCGCCGGCCGAGCAGGCTTTGCCATAGCCGCGGCCGTCCGGCTGCAGCACGCGGGCGCCGGCGGCTTCGGCGATGCCGCGCGTGCCATCGCTGCTGCCGCCATCGACCACGATGATTTCACGGACGATGGCGCGCGGCAGTTCGCGGATGACCGGGCCGATGGACTGGGCCTCGTTCAAGGTCGGAATGACGACCGCGACGCCCTGCGGCGCGCCGGCCGTTCTGTCAGGCCCCACGCCGGCCCTCAACATCCCGCCCCGCCGGTCTTGTATCTAGAGACTCCATCGCAGCCCGCAATTCTGGCACGGCTTCGGCGGCGTCTCGCCGACCAAATCGGCGCGGAATTGCCGATAGGCCTCGCCGTTCCAGATCTCGGTCAGGCTTTGCGTCTTGGCATTGCCCAGCGTGTAGTTCTCATAGCCGCGCGTCGAGAACGGTGCGATGCAGCACGGCAGCGCCGTACCATGCGCGGTGAAATACATCAGCGACCACGGCCGGCGGCAGGACGACCATGGGCTGTCCTGCTGCTCGCGCTTGAGGCTGAGGCCCGGTTCGGTGGCGCCCGACGCGTCGATCGTCACGCCCAGCGTGGCGCCCAGCGCCTGGGCCGCGGCGATCGCCGCCTCTTCCTCGGCCAGGGTCTTCTCGAACAGCGACGATTCGCTGCGCGCGAGGCCGCGTCCGAGATCGTCGAAGACGAGGCGCTGCAGATGCACTTCCTTGACGCCGATGCGCGCGGCGAGGCGGACGAAATCCGGCAACTGGTCGACCGTCTCCTTCAAGCCGGTCAGCCACAGCGAGACGCGCGGCGTCGGGCTGCCGATCTCTTTCTGCAGCGCCGTGAATTCACTGACATTGCGCACGATGCGGTCGAACATGTCCTTGCCGCGGACCTTGAGGAAGCTCTCGGATTCGGCGGCGTCCAGCGAGACGCGCAACTCGTCGAGGCCGGTCTCGATGATCTCGCGGCGCTTCCTCGGCGCCAGCAGAGTGCCGTTGGTGTTGAACAGCACATAGATGTTCCGGGCCTTGAGATACCGGATCATCCGCGGCAGATCCTTGACCAGCATCGGCTCGCCGACGCCGTGCAACACCACGCGCCTGACGTCCGGCGCCTGGTCGATGATCGAGGTGAACAACTCCCAGGTCAGGTCCTGCGGCGGTTCCAGGTCCTCGAAGGTGCGCGGGCAGGTCTCGCATAAGAGGTTGCAGCGGTTGGTGACCTCCAGATAGAGGCAGACGGGCGGGGCTTCGGCCACGCTCGACCGGTGATCGCCGACGGTTTCGAAATAACGCTTGGCGAGGGTGGCGGCCTCCGTCACGGTCGGTAGCTCCTTGGTTTTCTCATGTGTTCTCGTATCGGCCGACGCGCGGCTCAGCCGGCGGCTGCGCTGCGGACCGTGTCATGGAGCCGCAGGCGCCGCAAACACGATGCCGTGACCGGCGCAGGGTAGGGTTGCAGCGCCTGGCGCCCGCGCGTCGCGTCCGGGCGGTCGACATCGCGCATCAGGCGGGCGAGTGCTGCGGCATCGTCGACATCGTACCAGGTCGCCAGTTCGATCACGCCGAGCCCGAGCGACCGGGCGCGCTCGCGCGTCTGTTCGGCAACACGCTCGGTGCTCCAGACGATGTCGGCGAACAGGCCGGCATGCGGCGCCTTCATGCCCAGGATGTAATAGCCGCCGTCATCGGCCGGACCCAGCACGACATGCTCGCCGTCCGCGGCCAAGGCCTCGGCCGCCTGGACGAGCAGGCAGGTCGGCAGGGTCGGGCTGTCGGAATTGAGCAGGCAGGCGGCATCGTGGCCGGCAGCGAACAGCGCCTGCGCCGCGTGCAGCAGGCTGCGGCCGAAGCCGTCGACGCCCTTCGGCACGTCGATCGTGCCGTCGGCCAGGACGAAACGCGTGCCCGGGGCCACGATGCCGTCGAACAGCGCCTCATGGCCCAAAGGCGCGTAGGCGATGTAGCCGGCGATGTCCGCCTCGCGCGCGGCGAGCGCGATGTTGTCGGTGATGTCGCGCAGAAAGCTGGCGCTGACCGCGCCCGCCTGTTCGGGCGTCAAGGGCGGCACCAGACGAGTCTTGACATGGCCGGGACGCGGCGCCTTCGCCATCACCGCGATCGCGCATCCTCCTCCTGCCATCGCCGCTCCCATTGTCAAATGCCGCTGAACCAGTTGTAGCCGCGATCTTCCCAGAACCCGTTCGGCCGTCGGTTGGTCACGAACAGCGTCGTCACCCATTTCGGGTTCTTGAAACCCAGCTTCGTCGGAATTCGTACCTTGAACGGATAGCCAAACCTAGCAGGAATTTCCTCATCGGCGAAAGTGAACGCCATGATTGTCTGCGGGTGCAGCGCAGTTGCCATATCGAGGCTACCCGTATACCCATCCGCGCATTGGAAGCCCACATACTTCGCCGTGAGGTCGGCGCCGATGCGCTGCAGGAAGTGCCCGAGTCGGGCGCCGCCCCATTTGCCGATGGCGCTCCAGCCCTCGACGCAGACATGACGCGTCACCTGGCTTTCCTGCGGCATCGCGTGCAAGTCTTCGACGGTCCAGGGTCGCTTGTTCTCAATCAAACCTGACAGTTCCAGCCGGTAATCGGCGGCTTTCAGTTGCGGCACCTTGTCGGGCGGGAAATAGCTGGTGAACGGAAAATCCCGGGTCACCGCACTATCCGGATAGGTCTGCGCCAGGGCGCCGGACCCGAACAGCAGGGCCTGCGCACGGTCGTTCCAATTGGACATCGCGCGCAGCACGCTCTGCACGGCATCGTCGTCGGAGATATCGCAGCCGCTGAGCAGGGTCAGTGCGCCCAGGCTCAAGCCCTGCCTTAGAAAGCTGCGCCGTTCGATGGCGGCGACCAGCGGAGAGCGTTCGAGACGCCGCTCGGTCATGATTGTTCTCCGACCGCATGAGGCGTGGCCGACGCCCGGCCGAGCACCATCGCGACCATGGTCTTCGGCACCAGAATCACCAGCGCCACATGAACGACGATGAACGCCGAGATCGACAACATGCCCAGGCAATGCACGACCCGCGCGGCTTCATAGCCGCCGCACAGCCAGGCAAGCGGCCAGAGCTGCACCGGCTTCCAGATGCCGAGGCCGGACAGGATGGTGACCAGGATTGCCAGCAGCACGCCCCAGTAGAAGGTCTTCTGCACGGCGTTGTATTCGCCGAGCCGGTGCGGCAGGCGGAAGCGCAGCGCCGCGACGAAATCGCGGATCAGGCTGCCGAGGCTGAGCGGCAGGAAATCGCGGCGGAAATGCCCGGACACGACGCCCACGATGACGAAGGCCAGGTAATTCGCCACGAGCAGCCACATCGCGCCGAAATGCCAGAGCAGCGCATTGGCGAAGCCGTCCTCGTTGCTGACGGCCTCCGATATCGAGGGCTCGCCGCCCAGGCTGTAGGCGATCGGAAAGCCGAAATCGATGGGCAGCGCCGGGTAGGCGTTGTAGATACGCCAGCCGCTGCCGATCATGATGAAGATCGCCAGCGCGTTCAGCCAATGCATGATGCGCCGGCCGGCCGGGTGGTGGGCGGTATCGAGATCGCGAAATTCCGGCATGGAAGTCACGGCAGCACCTCCAATCCGTTGGTTTTGGCGAGCGCCGAGGCTTGCAGCAGCACGGTCTCGAAGGCTTGCGCATTCGGGCTCAACGAATTCTGCGCCTCCGCGACCCAGTAGCGGATCGGCGGGTAGAGCGTTTCGGCGAGGGGCTCGACGGTTGTAAGGTGCTTGTCGGCCGCGACATCGGTGGCATAGAGCACCGCGCGCTCGACTGTGCCGTCGTCGAGCAGGAACGCGGCATCCGCCGTGTCGACCACGCCGACACTCTTCGTTTCGACGGCATCCCACAGGCCCAGCGCCTGGAGCGCCGCCCGGCTGTCGGCGCCGGCCGTCGCCGCCCAGGGATCGACCACCGCGATTTTGGCCTTGCCGGCCAGTTCGGCGAGTCCGGGCGTGTCGGCGGCCGGCGCCCTGGCCGCGACCACCAGCCGGCCGCGCCACAGCGCGTGGCGGGTTTCGGGTTTGATCACGCCGCGCGACACGGCCGAATCGGCCGCCGCCTCGCCTTCGCCGACGATCAGGTCGCTGCGCGGGCGACGCACCAGCAATTCGATCAGCCCGCCGGTGGTTCCGGGAAAGATGCGCACGGGAATGCCGGTGCGCTGCCGCCAGGCACGCGCGATCGCCGCGACCACCGGCTGCAAGGTCGGCTCGCAGAACACGACGACGTCGGGGGCAGGGACGTAATCGGCGCGTGCCGGGCCGGGCAGGGCCAGAAGCACAAGCAGCGCCAGAGCCGAAACGCGGGCGGAGGAAGCAGCAGGCATTCGTCGATCCATTGTGCAAACCCCGCAAGCCGGCGATCGGCGCGCGGGATTGCAGGTTATTCGCCGCCTGGAACGGAAGGTTACGGAGCCGGCCCGATTGCAGCCGGCTCGGATCGCGGAGCGGCGCTGTTTGGCCGGAGTCCGAGGCCGGCCGCATTACATTGGCCAGCCGATCCGCACCGCGGCGATCGGACGACGAGCGGAGGTTGACCTGAAGGCCCCGGAAGCGGCCGAAGGGGATGCTTCCGGTTAGCTGCGGCTGTTCGGTGCGCCGCTGGCGCCTATGGACAATATGAAATTGCTGAATTCCACGGCACACCACAGCCTGGCAGCCAGCAACGCGAGCAGTTGCAGGAACTCGCCCGACGGATCTGATTCTCTGTAGCATTCGAGGCCGCCGGCCCAATCGTTCGCTGCGGAGACAGAGCCCCAGATGACGGCGATGGCCAGCATCCCGCTGACGGCGGCTGTAAATCGCGGCGAAAATGCGGTGATGAAGGACAGTGCATAGAGGAGCACGAGGAAGAAGAACGGGATCATGAACCAAGCGAGCGTGCGGAGCTCGGATGCCTCCGTCATCCATGTCTCGTGGCAGTATCCTGCGCGCACATGAATTTCCAGGCCGGCCGCGAATACTGCGCCGAGCAGCAAGGCGATGGCGGCTGCGGCATACCAGGCGCAGAAACGGGCGGGACGCATGAGAATGCCACCGATCAGTACGCTCGCGATCAGCGAGCAGTCTCTCTGTCCTGTACTAGATCGATCCTGCCGCGACCGGCGGGCTGCCGGTCGCGGTGCGGAGTTCGGCGTTGAGGCTGGCGCCGAAGATCAGCCCGATCAGGGGTTATCCGAGCCGCATATGCTTCGATCCGGTCTTCGCGGTACGGCCGGTATGACGGGTTGCCCGCGCAATGTCCACGATCACGCAATTCATCCGCCGTTTCGATCCTGCTTGAAAGGCGGCTTTCCGAGAACCCTTTCTCCAAACCCACCGCTCCCAGTGTGAAATTGCCAATCAAAAGAGCCGACAATCCCGAAAGACCGCAGCGGTTCTCATTTTGAGAAAAGTGCTTCCCGTGTGACTCGGATTATGAGTCACTCTTGGGGTGGAGCGGCTTGAACGATACATAGGTGTCCTGCGGGAGCGTTGCGGCGCGTTGCCTGAC
>Ga0181519_10001015_pt1 | contig 24670 bp, 20 predicted proteins | sample PEATcosm2014_Bin_26_FD_121102 | JGI IMG/M metagenome (GOLD analysis project Ga0181519, IMG submission 121102) | Peatland microbial communities from MTU Mesocosm Facility, Houghton, MI, USA - PEATcosm2014_Bin02_10_metaG | ecosystem: Environmental > Terrestrial > Soil > Wetlands > Peat | place...
CGTGTTCCCGACGATCGGCAAGGCTGGTCTCGGTGTCGGTGGCGCCCATGGCTCGGGCCACGTCTACATGGGTGGGCATCGCATCGGACGGACGACGGTGACGCAGCTGAGCTTTGGCATGCAGGCCGGCGGTGAGGCGTTCAGCCAGATCATCTTCTTCGAGGACAAGCGCGCACTTGACAATTTCACGACCGGGAAGTTCGAGTTTGGTGCTGACGTCAGCGCGGTCGCGATCACGGCGGCCGCCTCCGTGGATGCGGGCACCACGGGTGCCGATGTCGCAGCGAGCGGTGGAAAGCACGATGCGACTGCCGCCAGCGAGTACCACAATGGCTTCGCCGTGTTCACGATCGCGAAGGGCGGGCTGATGTACGAGGCGGCCGTGACGGGGGAGAAATTCTCCTACACACCGGCCGGCAAGTAGTCGCAGGGCGAAGCGGGCCACTCCGCAGCTGCGTCGGGGTGCCTTCAGCACCCTGGCGCCGCGCGCGGGGACTCTGCGACCCGCCGGCTGCGGATCCCTAGCGAGGCAGAAGGGCAGCGCTGTCATGGCGATATTCACTCACGCAGGACGCAAGCTTCACTACCTCGAGCGGGGCGCCGGAGCCCCGCTGCTGCTGATACACGGACTCGGATCGAGCGGTGCCGACTGGTCGCTTCAGGCTCCGGCGCTCGAGCCCCTGTGCCGGATTATCGTGCCCGACCTGCCGGGCAGCGGGCACAGCGAGTCACAGGGTTCGTACGCCATCGCAGACTTCGCCGACACCTTGTGGGCGCTGCTCGACGGGCTCGGGGCTTGCCCCGCCAACATCGTCGGGTTCTCGCTCGGCGGCGCCGTGGCACTCGAGATGGCCCTGCAGCGACCGCGGGCGGTCCCGCGACTCGCACTCATCAACAGTCTCGCTACCTACCGCGTGGACGACTGGCACAAGTGGTTCGAGGCTCGGATATTTTCAGCGCTGGTGCGCGTATTTGGTATGCGCCGGACCGCGCGCCTGACGGCCAGCCGCGTCTTCCCGGAGCCCTGGCAGCAGCAGATGCGCGACCGGGTGGTCGACGTGCTGAGCGCCGTTCCGGCAGCGACCTACCTCGGAATGGCGAGGGGCCTCGAAGGCTGGACCGCCACCGCGCGCCTCGACCAGCTCGAGAGCCGCATTCTGATGATCGCTGCGGAGCATGACTACACGCCGCTCGCAGAGAAGCGCGCACTCGCCACCCGGCTCGGCGCGAGCCTCATCGTGGCCCGTGGCTCGCGCCATGGCACGCCTTTCGATGCAATAGAGCTCACGAACTCGGCGCTGGTTGCCCTCCTCACGGACCAGCCGCTGCCGGCGCACGAGCACCGGAATCGTGACGAATCGATGGGCAGGATATGGCCGTTCGACGGCAGCCTCGCTGAAGAGCACGCCGCCGGAGCGGTGGCCGCGTAGCGCCGCGATCGAAGGGGCTACGCGAGGAGCGCCAGGGCTCGTGCGCAGACGTTCTCTACCGTGAAGCCGTAGTTGCGGAGCAGCGCCGCCGCCGGCGCGGACGCGCCGAAGCGATCCATGCCGAGCATGTCGCCGGCATGGCCCACGTAGCGCTCCCAGCCCTGCCGCACGCCCATCTCGACGGCGAGCCGCGCGGTCGCAGCGGGCGGGAGGACCTCGTCCCGCGCGGCTCCCGGCAGTGCCTCGAAGAGGTCCCAGCTCGGCATGGACACGCAGCGCACCGCAACCCCTTGCTGCCGCAGCCGAACCGCCGCCGCGAGGATGAGGCTCACCTCCGATCCGCTCGCGATCAGGATCAGGTCGGGCCGGCCATCCGCGGCATCACTCAGTACGTACGCACCCCGGCGGAGTCCGTCGGCAGGTGCCAGCAGGTCGCGGTCCAAAGTCGGCAGATCCTGGCGCGTGAGAATGAGTGCAACCGGACGCCCCCTCGTCTCGAGCGCGACGCGCCAGGCAATCGACGTCTCGTTGGCATCGGCCGGCCGGATCACCGTCAGGTTCGGCACCGACCGCAAGCCGGCGAGTTGCTCGACAGGCTGGTGGGTCGGGCCATCCTCACCGACGGCAAGACTGTCGTGAGTGAATACGTAGACCACGTGCAGTCCCATCAGCGCCGCGAGCCGCATTGACGGCCGCATGTAGTCCGAGAAAATCAGGAACGTTGCGCCGAAGGGGATGCAACCACCGTGCGCCGCGATTCCGTTCAGCAGGCCTGCCATCGCGTGCTCGCGAACGCCGAAGTGCACGTTCCGGCCGGCGTAGCTCCAACCCCCGCCGCAGGACCCCTGCAGGTCGGTGCCGGGACTGCCGGGGCCGAAATCCCCAAGGCCCGCGAGCGCCGTCTTCGTCGAGGGATCGAGATCAGCCGAGCCGCCAATGAGTGCCGTGACGCGCGGCGCGATGGCGTTCATGACGGTGCCGGACGCAGCCCGCGTCGCGAGACCCGAGGCATCGGCCGGAAACGTCGGTACGGACGCATCCCAGCCGGGAGGCAAGCGGCCCTCGAGCCGATCCAGAAGCTCGAGCGCGGGACCTGGATAGCTGGCCTCGTACCGGGCGCGCCTCTCGAACCACTCTCGTTCGACCGCCGCCCCCCGCTCGACCGCCTTGCGGGCGTGCGCGAGCGCTCGCGTCGGGACCAGGAACTCCGGCTCGGTCGGCCAGCCGAGCGCCTGCTTCGTGCGCCGGACATTGACTGCACCTAGCGGCGAGCCGTGCGCCTTGAAGCTGTCCTCCAGCGGCGAGCCGTAGCCGATGTGAGTCCGCACGAGAATCAGCGACGGGCGGGTGGTTTCGGCCCGTGCGGCCGCGAGTGCTGCATCGATCGCAGCCAGGTCCTCGCCGTCGGGCACCGACACGGTATGCCAGCCGTAGGCCGCGAAGCGTCGCGCCCTGTCCTCCGAGAACGTGATTGCAGTGCCTGCCGCGAGCGTGACGTGGTTGTCGTCATAGAGGCACGTGAGCTTGCCGAGACCGAGATGTCCCGCAAGCGATGCAGCCTCGGCCGCAACGCCCTCCATGAGGTCACCGTCACTGACGATGGCGTAGGTGTGGTGATCGACGATCGCGAGACCAGGGCGGTTGTAGCAGGCGGCAAGCTGCGCCTCGCACATCGCGAGACCGACTGCATTCGCAAGGCCCTGTCCGAGCGGCCCGGTCGTGACCTCGACGCCCGGGGTATGCCCGCGCTCGGGATGGCCTGGCGTGCGACTCTGCCATTGCCGGAACTGGCGCAGGTCATCGAGGGACAGGTCGTAGCCAGTCAGGTGCAAAAGGCCATAGAGAAGAGCCGAACCGTGCCCGGCCGATAGCACGAAGCGATCGCGATCGGCCCAACCGGGGTTGCGCGGGTTGTGCCTCAGCCATCGCGACCAGAGCACCCACGCCAACGGCGCGGCCCCGAGCGGCAGACCTGGGTGCCCGCTGTTTGCCTTCTCCACCATGTCGACGGCGAGGAACCGGAGCGTGTCGATGCACTGCTGCTCGAGCTCGTGCTGCCCGACTCGGTCGCCGGACACGCCGTGCGCCGCAGCGCCGGCGGCCGGATCCTGGGTCATCCCGGTGCTCCGAGCGCGCCGTCGACGATGCGCTCGGCCTCCGCGAGGATCGACCGCAGGTGGCCACGATCGCGAAAGCTCTCTGCGTAGATCTTGTAGATGGCCTCGGTACCCGACGGACGGGCCGCGAACCAGCCACTGGCTGATGAGACCTTGATGCCGCCGATCGGCGCGTCGTTGCCGGGTGCCCGGTCGATGATCGAGGTGATCGGCTCGCCGGCGAGCGCTTTGTCGGGAACCTGGGCCGCCGACAGTCGCGCGAGGCGCGCCCGCTGCCCGGCAGTCGCCGCCGCGTCGCGGCGATCCGCGAACGGCTCGCCCAGGGTCTGTCCGAGACGCCGATAGTGCTCGGCAGGATCGTGCCCGGTGCGAGCGGTGATCTCGGCGGACAGGAGCGCCGGGACTATTCCGTCCTTGTCCGTGGTCCAGACCGTCCCGTCCAGCCGTGCGAACGTAGCGCCCGCGCTCTCCTCGCAGGCGAAGGCGAGGCTGCCATCAAGGAGCCCGGCCGCGAACCATTTGAACCCGACCGGAACCTCGACCAGCGCCCGGCGATGGCGCGCCGCCACGCGATCGACGAGTCCCGTCGTAACGACGGACTTTCCGATGGCCGCCGTGGACGGCCACCGCGGCCGATGCATGCACAGGTAGTCGCTCGCGACCGCGAGATAATGATTGGCCGGCATGAGGCCGGCCCCGGCCGTCACGATGCCGTGACGGTCATGGTCCGTGTCGCAGGCGAAGGCGATGTCATAGTCGTCCTTGAGTCCGATCAGCCGCTGCATTGCGAAGGACGACGAGGGATCCATGCGGATCTTTCCGTCCCAGTCGAGCGTCATAAAGCCGAATGTCGGATCGACCACTTCGCTCACGACGGCGAGTGTCAGGCGGTAGTGCTCCGCGATCCGCGGCCAGTAGTGGACGCCGGCGCCGCCGAGGGGGTCGACCGCCATGCGGATGCCTGCTGCGCGGATGACGTCGAAATCGAGCACGCTGCCGAGATCGCCAACGTATGCGGTCAGGAAATCGTACGGATGCGTCGTCGGCGCATGCAGCGCCTCATCTGCAGCCATGCGCCGCACGCCATCGAGACCTGTCTCGAGATACGCGTTGGCGCGCGCCTCGATCCATGTCGTCACCGCAGTGTCGGCTGGCCCACCATTCGCCGGGTTGTACTTGAACCCGCCACTGTCCGGCGGGTTGTGCGAGGGCGTCACGACGATGCCATCCGCAAAGCCAGCCGTGCGGCCGCGGTTGTAGGCGAGGATTGCGTGCGAGATGACCGGGGTCGGAGTGTACTCGCCGTTCACCGCGATCATCGTCTCGACGCCATTCGCGGCCAGCACCCCGAGCGCGCTCGTGAATGCCGGGGCCGACAACGCGTGCGTATCGATACCGATGAAGAGCGGACCACTGCTGTCATGCGCCACGCGGTAATCGCAGATCGCCTGCGAGATGGCGAGCACGTGCCATTCGTTGAAGCTGCGCTCGAACGACGAGCCGCGATGGCCGGAAGTGCCGAAGACGACGCGCTCCGCGGGAACGGCCGGATCCGGACGAGCGTCGGCGTAGGCGCGTAGCAGCGCCGGCACGTCGACGAGCGCGGTACCGGCAGCCGGCTCGCCGGCTCTGGGATCGACCCGCGATTGCTCGGCACTCATGCGGATTCCTTACGCGCGAGCAGCAGGGCTTCCGCCTTGCCGGAAATCCTCGCTATCAGCTCGTTCCAGGAGGCGACGAACGCTGCCGCCCCGGCGCGCTGCAGCACCGCCCCGAGGTCCCGGACCTCGATGCCGGCATGCCGGAACTGGTCGATGACGTCCTCGGCGCCACCCCCGTCTGCGGGAACCGTGCCGGAGACGACGCCATGATCGGCGAACGCCCGGAGCGTCTTCTCCGGTACCGTGTTGATCGTCTCTGGATACGCGAGCGCGGCAACGTACAGCGTATCCGGAGCACCCGGATCCTTCGTGCCGGTACTCGCCCACAGTAGCTTCTGCGGGCGCGCGCCCGCGCTCGCGAGCCGCTGCCAGCGTGGCGAATCGAGGAGTTCCCGGTAGCTGCGGTAGGCGAGCCCGGCCACCGCAATCCCGAGGCGATTGCGCAGTGCCGCCGGCACTCGGTCATTGACCGCTTTGTCCCAGCGACTGACGAACAGCGACGCGACCGATGTGATGCCGGGATCGAGGCCCGCCCGCAGGCGCCGCTCGATGCCCCTCAGGTATGCATCGGCCGCCGCCAGGTATTGCTCGCGCGAGAAGAGCAGCGTCACGTTGACCGGTACGCCCGCAAAGATCGACTCTTCGATCGCGCGAAGTCCGGCGGCAGTTCCGGGAATCTTTACAAGCAGATTGGGACGGTCCGCCTGGCGATGAATGCGCGCGGCGGCCTCGATGGTTCCGGCCGTGTCCGCCGCGAGGAGCGGCGAGACCTCGAGGGACACATAGCCGTCGCGCCCGCCAGTCGCGGTGAAGACGGGCGCGAACAGGTCCGCCGCGCGCCGCAGGTCATCGATTGCGAGCGCAACGAAAGTCGCCTCCGGAGTCTTGCCGGCGCTGAGCCCGGCCTTGACCGCCGGATCGTAGGCGGCACTCGAGGCGATTGCCTCATTGAAGATTGTCGGATTAGAGGTGAGGCCGGTGACCGAAAACTGCTCGAGGTAACCCCTGAGCGACCCGTCATCCAGCATCGTGCGCGTGATGTTGTCGAGCCAGATGCTCTGGCCGGCCGCCCGCAGCTGTTGAATCGCGTTCATCGAGCACCTCCGCATGGCGGTCTCTCTCGTGCCTCTGGTGCCACCAGTACCCGGTGTCCGTCCACTCCGTGTACGCTACCGCGCAGCACGGGGAGCGCGGCGACGTCGAGAGCCCGCTGCGGCCATGCGATCGAGCGCACCGCTACATCTTGCAGATGCCCGTGCCACAGGAGATCGAGCGCCTGCGGCAAATCCGCCTCCGGCCCGGACATCCGAAGTTCCCTCGCATCGCTGGCAGGCGGGTCGTCGACGGTGATCACGAACATCACGGCGTAGGTACGACTCATCACTGCATCTCCCCGGCAGTTGGATCATGCCACCGGCCGTGGCCGGTCACTAGGCGCTCGGCCCCCACTGGCCCCCAGCTGCCGCGCGCGTAGCGGCTGGCCGGCCCTGCAGCGCGGAGAGCCGGCTCTATCACCTGCCACGCCGCCTCGACGCAGTCATCCCGCGTGAACAGTGCGGGGTCGCCCAACAACGCATCGTGCAGGAGGCGCTCATAAGGCAACTCGCCGCTGCGCGGTTCGCGGCGCGCGATGAGCTCCACCGCATCGCCCTCCATCCCGTGGCCCGGCTTCTTGACTCGCGCACGCGCCGCGATCAGGACGTCCGGACTCAGCCGGAAGCGAAAGTGGTTCACCGACTCCGCAGTGGGCGCATCGAAGACCACCAATGGCGGGCGTCTCAGTTCCACCGTGACTTCGGTCGCGGTGACCGGCAGGCACTTGCCGGCGCGTACGTAGAACGGTACCCCGGCCCAGCGCCAGGTATCGATGTAGAGGCAAAGCGCCGCGAACGTCTCGACCTCGGAGGCCGGGGCAACGCCCGGCACGTCGCGATAGCCGTCGAACTGGCCGCGCACGACCTGCGCCGGGTCAACCGGACGCATGGCGCGGAACAGGCGCAGCTTCTCCGAGCGCATCGATTCGGGATCTCCGCCTCCCGGAGCGTCCATCGCCAGCAACGCCACGACCTGCAGAAGGTGGTTCTGGACGACGTCGCGGATCGCGCCAACGCCGTCATAGAACGCGCCGCGGCCCTCGACCCCGAAACTCTCGGCCATGGTCACCTGGACATTGCTGACGTACTGGCCATTCCAGATCGGCTCGAGGAAGGCGTTCGCGAAGCGGAAATAGACCAGGTTCTGCACGGCCTCTTTGCCGAGATAGTGGTCGATGCGGAACACCCGGGACTCCGGAAAGACTGCGTGGATGGTGCGATTCAGGGCAAGTGCCGACGCAAGATCCCGGCCAAAAGGCTTCTCCACGACGATCCGCGCGCCTCGGTCGCAGCCAGCGGCCGCGAGGCCGGTGACCACCGACTCGAACATGTCGGGCGGGATCGCGAGGTAGAGGAGCGGCCGGTTGGCCGCTGCGAGGGCAGCCGCGAGACGCTGGTAGGTATTCGGGTCGCGGTAGTCGCCCTCGACGTATTGCATGCGCGCCGCGAGCCGCTTGAACGCCTCGTCGTCCTGCCCCCCGCCAGCCCGTACGCTCTCAAGGGCCCGGGCTCTGAGCGTTTCGAGCGTCCAGCCAGGACGCGCCACACCGATCACCGGCATGTCGAGTTCACCGCGCCGCGTCAGGGCATGGAGCGCAGGAAATATCTGTTTGAAGGCGAGGTCACCTGTGACGCCGAAGCACACGAGCGCGTCGCAGGGCGGTCCGGTCGGGTCCACGCTACTTCCTCCCGATCACTGCAGATGGCCGGTGTCTGCGGCCTGGCCGACCAAATCTTCCACGGAAGGTCGGCCGGACGCGTCCGGAGAGCAGTTGCCCATTCCGCCGCACCCACGCGTCGTGCACTGCGATGTGCGCAGGCGCCGCTGCCCCGTGCGCGATATTACCCGGCACCTGGGGCCAACGGATGCGAGAACGTGTGCTGGCGTCAACACGATGCGCTTCCTGTCACTCGCTGCCCAGGTTTGCCGCGGCGGATTCCCAGTTGGCCGGATGCTCGACCACGGCCGCCACGTGCTCGGCGCGGCGACTCTGGTAGTCAAGATAGTACGCGTGCTCCCAGACGTCGATGGTCAGGAGCGGCTTCACGTGGTCGGTCAGGGGTGCAGCAGCATCTGCCGTGCTCACGATCCTGAGCTTCGTTCCGTCCGGCACGAGCCAGGCCCAGCCCGAGCCGAATAGCGTAGACGCGGCGGCCGTGAGCGCCCTCTTCAGCGCATCCACGTCCCCGAAGGCCGCATCGATCTCGATCTTGAGCGCTCGCGGCATGGCCCGGCCGCCGCCCGGTACCAGGCTCTTCCAGTAAAACGCGTGGTTCCAAGCCTGCGCGGCGTTGTGAAAGATCGCGGCATGCTCGGGAATGCCAGCAGTCGCCTGGACCGTCTGCGCGAGGGACAGGTCGGCGAAGCGCGTCCCGGCCACTCGTCCGTTGAGGGCGTCGACGTAGCCCTTGTTGTGCGTACCGTAGTGCAGCCGGACCGTGGTCGCGGAGATGTGGGGTGCAAGCGCTGCCTCTGCGTAGGGCAGCGGCGGGAGCTGGTGCGGCGGGCGCCTGGTTCGTGTCTGAGCGCCAGCTGGGTAGCCGGCGGACACAGTTGCGACACCGGGTGTCGATTTCATGTGAATTCCACGACTTGGGTTGAGGGCTCTGGCCCGGGCCTTGGCATCAGCATGCGATACGTCCGACCGTAAGGGCGCATCCCACGCGTACCACGCGTCAGCTACGGGTGCTTCCGCTTCCCGCTGCGCGGTCTCCCCGCTGCGGCGGCGGGCCGCGCCGGCCCGCGGGAGCCATGCGTCGGTGGCCCATTGGCTTCTTCCGCCGCGATCGGATCTGGGGCGCGCCCCGGCGCATCGCGTGAGGTCCCGACGTCGACACCGGATATGAAGCCGGACCGTGAGGTCTCGGCAGGATGCGAGCAGGCAGTCGGTGAGGGGAGCATCTTGATTCCTTTCCGAACGGCACCCAGCAGTGACTCGAGGCCCGGCGCCGTCGCCCTGCGGCACGCGACAGCCGGGCTGAACTTATCGGTCGCGCCAACAGGCACGACACCTCAGGCCAGTGACCTCTACCGCCTGGCGAGGAAGATCCCGGCCACGAGGCCGACCACCGCCGCGACACCGATGACCTGCCACGGCTGATTCCGAACGTACGCCTGGCCGACGTTGGCGGCCTCACTCGTCCGGCGCTGAATGCGCTTCGCCGCATCGGTGACTGCGGTCTCCGCTGACGCGAGCGCACCCGTAACCCGTGTCCGCAGGCGCGCGATGTCCGGGTCTGCGACGTGTGCGAGCTGCGTCAGCAGGTCCTGAACGTCTGCCATGAGGTCATGGATCGCTGGGTCCGCCGCCGACCCTAGCGGTTGCGCTCGGCTGCGCGCGCCGGCGGCGCCCGCCGCGTCGCCGTCGAGGCCCTGATTTCCGGTTTCAATTGAGGTCTTGCTCATCGTCATTCACTCCAGCGGTAGCGGTCAGGGCGCCACGCTCGAGAGCAGATGGCGCATGGGGGAGGCGCGCCCGACGTCGGGTGCGCGGCGAACTCAGGGCTTGGGGTCGTTGGCAACCATAGTGGCCTGAGCATTAGCCTTGGCGGCCGCAAGCTCAGCGTCTGCAATGGCCTTGCATCCCTTGACCCCGTCGGCCGGACTGTCGTCGCAGCGCGCTATTGCGACGCGATGAACTGCCTCGGCCTGTGCGAACGCGACATTCCGGGTGGCCTCGACGTCCGTGTGAGCAACCGCCACCTCGCTTGCCGCGAGCTTGGTGTTGGCATCGGCAATCTTGTCGGCGGCCGTCTGCGTGGCCGCGGCGACATCCTTGGCGCCGGTGTCTTCGGCTTTGGTGACGTCGGCCTGCGCCTGCGCCGGTGTCTCCTTTCCGCAGCCTGCGATGGCGATCAGGAGCGCGAAAGCGGTAGCTGTCATGATTCCGGATCTGTTCACGTGTGCGTAACCTCGGTATGTGCGGCGGTTCAGGTGGTGAAGGAGAGGGGAGTTCGCACCAGCCACGCGGATCTGCGGCTGCTCAACGCTTCCCATCGCCCATTGCCTGCGATCACTGTGCCCGGGGCGACGGGCTTGATCGGTGCGCCAGAGCGCTTACCTGGGAGCAGCGCCGGCGTAACCCTCACGAGGCCCGCCGCTGACCGCTGAGCAGTCGGCGAGCGCTGCGCGTTCCGGGAATCGCGAAGCCCGTCCGTCTACGGAACGTGAGCCCTTCGCCACCGTCGCGGAAAAAAAAGGCCCAAGATGGGCCACCGGGTCCGCATGAGTTCAGGAGTCTGGTGGGGGGACCGAGAGTCCTTCGGCGGTCGTCCAAGCAGTGATTGAATCATGGCGGACGACAACAGTCGGTACGCCTTCATACCCAGCTTCGCTCGATCACTCCGGCGACTCTGCCGCGACCGCTGGCCGGTCAGCCGGCCGGAAAGCGAGGGCAGGAAGTGAGCCGGTCGTGCCCAGACAGGCAATACCACCGACACCCAATTTTCCCTGCGGGCCGGACCGTCGTCAGTTCGGTACCGCACGCAGGAAATTCTGCAGCGCACAACGTGGTGCTGCTGTATACACATGGAGTGCCTTGTCGTTCCATCGGCACGGGTCCCGACCACGGGGCACGTCTCCGATGCACACGTCGACGAACGCGGTCGTCGGTCCTACTCCTCAGGATTGTCACACGATGCCGATTGCCATTCCTCTCGCGGTGAAGCCAGTCAACAACCGGCTACTGGCGGCGCTTCCGGAGCCCGATCTCGAGAGCATTCGGGCCGACCTGCAGCCCGTGAAGCTCCGGCTCGGCGAAGTCGTCTACGAATCCGGTGCCGAGCTCGGATACGTGTACTTTCCGGCGACCGCCATCGTATCGCTGCTCTACGTGCTCGCCGACGGCGGCTCGGCGGAAATCGCCGTGGTCGGCAACGATGGCGTCGTCGGTGTATCGCTGTTCATGGGTGGCGAGACTACGCCGAGCCGCGCGGTCGTGCAGAGCGAGGGCTGGGCATTCCGCCTGCAGGCAGTCAGGCTCAAGGAGGAGTTCATCCGCGGCGGTGAAATGCAGCACCTGCTGCTGCGATACACGCAGGCATTGATCACACAGATGGCGCAGACCGCGGTCTGCAACCGGCACCACTCGATCGATCAGCAACTGTGCCGCTGGCTCCTGCTGACCCTCGACCGGCTGCCGTCTTCGGACATCTCGATGACCCAGGAACTGATCGCCAACATGCTTGGCGTGCGCCGCGAGGGCGTAACCGAGGCTGCCGGCAAGCTGCAGAGCGCCGGGCTCATCCGCTATACCCGCGGGCACATCTCGGTGCTGGACCGTGCAGGCCTCGAGCAGCGATGCTGCGAATGCTACGCCGTCGTGAAGCGCGAGACCGACCGCCTTCTGCCGCAGCCTGCCGGCCGGGGCCATCCCGGCGGACAGCACGGTCACGAGCAGGGCGCTCCCATGCACGCGGACCACTGACGATGGACGGATAGCGCGCATGCCATCGTCGTACCGAGCCTTGCTCCCCAGCCGCGCCCCGCGTCATGCCGCCAGGCGCCCGCGTGCCGCATCCCGGGCTGGGCAGCATCCGCCGTTACTGCCGGCCACCGAGCGACCTGTGGCTCATGACAATCGTCTGCTCGCACATCTCTCGGCTGCGGATCGCAAGGCATTCAACAGGTGCTGCGAGCGGGTCGCGCTCAGGTTCGGGGACGTGCTCGCCCAACCAGATGCCCAGATCCGCTACGTCTACTTTCCGCTGACCGGATTCGTCTCGGTGATGGTACCCGCCGACAAGAACGCGACACTGGAGGTGGGACTGATCGGCCGCGAGGGCATGCTGGGAGCGACCATCGTGCTCGGCGTCGACTCCGCGCCACTGCATGCGCTCGTTCAGGGAGCAGGCATGGCCCTGCGGATCCCCGCCTCGCGGTTCCGCCGCGAGCTCGCTGCCCTCCCGAAGCTCCGCGCGGCCATTCTCTCCTACGTGTACGTACTGCTTCGCCAGGTATCGCAGACCGCCGCCTGCACACGCTACCACACGGTCGAGCAGCGCCTGGCCCGCTGGCTGTTGATGACCCAGGACCGGGCGTTCGGGGCCGAGTTTCACCTGACGCAGGAGTTCCTCGCCGAGATGCTGGGAGTGCGCCGGGTCGGCGTCACCCAGGCCGCCGGCGCCCTGCAGGGACGGAGCCTCATCGGCTATCGGCGTGGCGAAATCATCATCTCAGACCGGCGCGGCCTCAGGAATGCATCCTGTGGCTGCTACGCAAGTGACAAGCGCCTGTACCAGCAAACGCTCGGCTAGGCGCGCCAACCACCGACGGCGCCGCACCCGGCGCCCGCAGATACACGGAGACACAGCATGCTCGAGACCATCGCAGTCATACTCATCATCTTGTGGATACTCGGGCTCGTGAGCTCGTACACCATGGGAGGGTTCATCCACATACTCCTCGTGCTCGCGATCATCGTGATCGTCATCCGCGTGATTCAGGGGCGCCGTCTCTAAGCAGGCCCTGCAGGGAGCGCCGGCGACTGTCGCGGTCCTGCGCTCATTTCCCGGCGGGCACGTCCGCATCCGGCCGGGCCGGCTTTGCCGCGGGGTGCAGCGCCTGCTCCTCGAGCAACCGCTTGCGCACGTAGAAGAAGCGGATTTCCTCATACTCGAACGGCGAGCCGGTGGAGTAATAGCGGAAATCACTGCGCGCGCGCTGATCGACGACCGTGGTTGCGCCCAGCGCCCAGGCTTCGTTGCCGCGGTACAGGTGCGCGACGTTTGCGACATGCGCCACGCCGTAGTCTCCGACTAGGCCGACGCCGTCGCGCACGGTCGATGGTCCGAGGAACGGAATCACGAGGTAGGGCCCGGGATGCATGCCCCACGCCGCAAGCGTCGTGCTGAGGCCGGTCGGCGCCGCCCCGAGCTTCATGCGCTCGGCAACGTCAAAGAGGCCTGCGACGCCGAACGTGCTGTTAAGCAGAAACCGGCCGAAGCTCCTGAGGCCAAGCCGCAGGCGCCACTGCAGCGTGTAGTTGAGCACGCTGTTAATCTCGCCCAGGTTGCCGAAGAAATTGTGCACTCCCTGCTGGAGCGGGCCCGGCAGCCGGCGATAACCGTTCGCGATCGGCAATAGCAGGTGCTCGTCGACCCGCGCATTGAACCGATAGATGAAACGGTTGGTGCGCTCCCATGGGTCGAAGGTCTGCATCGATGGCGCGTCTGCCGGAGTGAACGGCGCTTCGCCCGCAGCCGCGGGAGCGCCCTGCGTCGACGACGCCTCGAGCGCCATGTCCGCGGCGAGCTCCGCGCCGTAGTTTTCCGTGCCTGCCGCATCGGCCGCCGGCGTTTGCGGCGGCAGCGTGCGCATGCTGAGCTGCTGCGACGCGCAACCGCAGAGCAGAACGAGCGCGAGCACAGCCCCCAGCCTGCGCCTCATGGGATTGCGCTTTTCCAGCGTCCGGCCAGCATCTCAAGCATGTCCGCGATCTGCGCTCGCTCTCCCAGGTTACCGAGGTGCCCGCCATGATCGTAGACGACCAGCCGGGTGCCGAGCGTGCTCTCGAGCCATGCCAGTTCGCGACCATCCAGGATGATGTCGTCGACGTTCGTTTGCGCGTAGTAGTCCGGATTGCCGCGCAGCTCGTCGCCAATGACGGCCAGGCGGTTGCGGGCGATCAGCGACCTTGCGGTCGAGCCCGGGTCGCGACGCAGGTAATAGGGAGCGAGGACTCGCGAGAAGTATTCGGTGAATGATTTGGAACGCAGGACCCGCGCCGTTTCGTCGAGGGAGTCGCCAACGGCCGGCGGGTGCGCTGGATCGGTGACCACGCCCGTTCCTGCGTACAGATCGCCAGCGAAGAATACGTCGACTAGGTCGATGCGGAAGCTGAGCGCGATGACTGCAGACAGTTCGGCATCGGTCTTTAGACCGGCCGCTGCGGCCGCCAGCAGAAAGTGCTCGTCGATATCGGTGCGGTTGGAGACGCGATAGAGATTCGCGAGCTGCGCGTAGATCTGGCGATAGAGCCGCTCGATGCCAGCGTCCCCGCTGCCGATGCTGCTCGCGAACAGGTTGTCGAGGCGCGTGAGGGACGAGAACAGACTGACCGGCGGGTTGATCATCACCACGCGATGAATGTGCAGCTTGCCCTGCTGCCGGTCGATCGCCTTGACGACTGCGGCGTTGGCGCCGCCGAGGCTGTAGCCGAGCACGTCGACGTCCGTGATCGCGATGCGGCGCGGCAGATGCGCCACGATCACCTGCATTGCCGAGTACAGGTCGTGGCTGTCCTGCAGCAGATCGCCGGCGACGCCGGTGCTCGAGGCCGAAACGATGAAACCCGGAAAGGTCGGCGAGGGCATCGTCAGAACGTGGTAGCCGGCGCCATACAGCGCGCCGCGCAGGATCGCGAGCTTGGCCGTATTGCCATCGCCGCCGGTTCCGGCGATGACGATGGCGAGCGGGGCGGGTTGCGGCTGAGCGGATAGCCAGACGCGAAGCCGGCGGTCGAACCAGAATACGGCGGGCACTGGTCGCGCCCATGGCAGCGAGATGTTTATCTCGGTGAGAGGCACGGCGTCTGGCATCGGCGCCATGTCGTGCGGCGACGTGCCAAAGACGGTCGCCCGCAGTGCCGCGCCACTTGGAAGCCCGGCCGCGGGACCTGCACCTGCCGGTGGGCCTGGCGGGTCGTCGTCTGCGCGCGCCACCGCGACCGCCAGTAATCCGAGCACAAACAGCGTGACCCACAACTGACAAGCGCCACGGGTTCGACTTCTCCGACCGATTGTCATTCCAACTGTCCCTCCGCGACCGATTGACGAGTGTACGACAATCGGTACCGGCTGCGCCCGCGGCGGCGAGCGTCGCCGCTTCCGGGGACTGGCGCGCGCCGATCGTTCGCTGCCGCACCGACCGCAATCAGCGTGGTCTCTAACGTTGCAGAGCCGACTCGGCAGGACTCCGTTGGGATTGCACATGAACCCGATCACCGCTTCGCTGGTCATAGTGCTCATTGCCGGGGCGCTTCTTGCCGGCATGTTTGTCGACGTCTACGTGTCGTATGCGCTGCTGGCGCTCGCGGCGTTCGTCGGCGCCGCGCTCAAGATGGCCAATGTTTGGCAGAAATTCGTGGTCCTGCGCATGGGTAAGCTGCAGGGCGTGCGCGGCGCCGGCCTGTTTGCGATCATCCCGGTGCTCGACAGCGTGGTTGCAGTCATCGACGTGCGAATCCAGACAACGGCCTTCAATGCCGAGCAGGCGCTGACCAAGGACACCGTGCCGGTCAATGTCGACGCAATCATCTTCTGGCACGTTCACGATGCCGAAAGGGCGGCTCTGGCCATCACCAACTACCGCGAAGCGATCGACCGCGTCGCCCAGACGTCGCTCCGCGAGATGATCGGATCATCGATGTTGGCGGCGCTCCTGTCCGATCGCAAGGACGCCGACGAGCAACTGAAGGATGAGATCGGGCGAAAGACCGCGCCGTGGGGAATTTCCGTGAGTTCCGTGGAGATCCGAGATGTCGCCATACCCGAAGCGCTGCAGGACGCCATGTCGCGACAGGCGCAGGCCGAACGCGAGAAACAGGCACGCGTGATCCTGGGCTCGGCTGAGGCAGCAATCGCAGGCAAGTTCGTGGAGGCTGCGTCCATCTATGCGGGGCACCCGGTTGCGCTGCAGTTGCGCGCGATGAACATCATCTACGAAACGACGAAGGAGAGGGGTGCCACGATCTTGATGCCGAGCTCCATGGTGGACAGCCTCAATCCATCGGCCGCCACAATGGCGTTCGCGCTCGCGAGCACGAGCGGCATCGACGTCGACTCCCAGGCGCGCGTGCCGGCACCGCCGGGGGCGCCTGAGCCGGGCGCGGCGCTCGCCCGTAGCTGACGGCGTTCCAGAGCGGCAACAATGGCAGCCGCTTGACGCGATTTGGCTCTCGGGCACGCTGCGGCTGGCCGATTCTCCTCAGAAGGTGACCCTCAATATGGATCGTCTCCCTGCTGTGTGGCCACCCCAGTCCGTCTACGAGCCGTTCCTGTACGCCGCGTTCGGTGAAGACCCGGCAGGCGATCCGGTCAGCGTCCTGTCGACCATCGCACGCCTCGACATCGATCCCTGGCAGGAGGCCGCCAGACTCGACCTGCTGGCACCGCCAGTCGCGACCGAGCAGCTCCGATCGCTGATCGGCAAATCGGCGTCGGGTGCTGCACCAGACGCCGGCGCCGACGATGCGATTCGGCGGCTGATTGCACTCCTGCCGCATGTGCGCGATGCCCCACCGCGCCCGACGCCGGAGCCAAGCCGTGCCGGGACCGCTCCCGTTGCGAATTCCATGATTCGCTTCTTTCTCCTCAACATGCTGATCTTCGGCTTAATCGTGGGTGTGCGATACCTGACGGGCAGTGGTGTCGCGCCGGTCGCCAGCCCGGCAGCGACGCCGGCGGTCTTGTCGCAGGCCGACGCAGGTCCTGCGCCGCCGACAGCCGCCGGCACCGCCCCAGCGCCGGCAGGTGCAGCGGCTGGACCTGAGGCTCGCGAGGCTGCCAGAAGGCCCGTGGCGCCCAGCGCCACCGCACCAAAATAAATGGGAGCGAGCGCGCACTCGGCGACGGGTGGCAGCGCGATCCGACGGGGCGCATTCGAATGCGCCCGCCGGGTGCCGTTCCGCGGGTTGGTCGGGGCCGGACGCCACTACCGTACGACCGGCGCGAGTGGCACCCGCCGCAGCGTGCTTCAACCTCCGTGCGCCATCGCACGACTCGCGAAGCCCGGCGCGAGCTACGGTGAAGCCACCGCCGACGAGCGGGTCTCTCAACGGGCGATGGAAGCAGCAGTGAACAGGCAGCGGGTAGATGTCAGCAACGGGCAGGAAGATGTGCCGGCGACAACCGCCGAGCCGCACACATCGGCCCGGCTCAGCGGCGCACAGGTACTCGAGGATGCGGCCGGCGCGAACCCACCGCTGCGTGCAGCCCGTACCGCGGAGGGCTCCCGGCCGTCCGCAGCGCTAGAGCGCCTGTACGAGCAACTGCCAGCCGAGGGCCTGACGCTCGGTCAGCTCTCCGGTGACCTGCAGACGCGTTCCTTCGGGCTCATCGTGCTGCTGCTGTCCCTGGTCGCGATCGTTCCGGGGGTGTCGATTCTGGCGGGGCTGCTACTCTTGAGCGCCGCCCTGCAGATGGCCGCCGGCAGAGCGACACCCGTGTTTTCCAGGCGCATTGCATCACTGCGATTGCCGGCCCGCTATTTTGCGGCGGCCGTGCGTCGGGCGATTCCGCTTCTCCGGCGCGTGGAGAAGGTCACTCAACCCCGCTGGAAGTCGCTGTTCGGCGCAGGCAGACGGGTAGTCGGTGCCTTTGTCGCGATCCTGGGCGCGGCGGTTGCCTTCACGCCGATCCCGCTGAGCAACGTTGCGCCGGCTCTGACGATCAGCCTGATCGCAGTAGCCTACCTGGAGGAGGACGGGCTGATGATGGCGTGCGCACTGGTGCTGGCCATCGCGGTAATCGTCGGAATCGCATTCGGAGTATGGCAGGTGGCGCTCGCGGCCGAGTGGGTCGGGGTCCATGGCTAATCGCACGGAGCGAATCAGCGTTGAGCGACAACTCCGGACGAGCCGGATGCCGCGTGCAGCCCCTCCGTCTGGCTGCACTGCGCGTGCCTCAAGCGACCCAATCAATCGTGACCTGTAGACCACGGCAGTCGCTGCCAGCCGGAGCAAGGCGTTCCGGCGCACTGACGAAGCCGCCCTAGGCGCCCCGATCAGCGCCAGTCGTGATGATGATAGCCGCCGCCTCCACGGCCGCCGCCCATCGGAAATCCAATGCAGCCACCCAGCAGGGTACTGATCGTCAGAAGCAGAACAGCCCATTTACGCATCGCAATCTTCCTCTAGGTTGTGGCGCTCCGGGCTGCCGGAGACGGCAGCCACGGCGCCCGGCTCAGTTGACCGACGGGTGTGCATACTCCCAGTTAACGAAGCGAGCTGTCTGCGCGTCGGTACGCTCTGGCATGCAGCAGCGCGACGAGGCGATCTTGTCGCCCCGCATCTCGCGGATGCCCCAGAGAATGATGCGATCGACGCCAGCCTTCTGGGTCATCGCGCTGCGCGCTTCGAAGCGCGTCACCAGCACTTCGCCGGAGACGTAAAAGTTGAGGGTCGTGACGTGGCGGCTCTTGTCCGTCACGTAGCGCTCCAGATCCTTCTGGATCGCGACCTTCCCGGTGCACGGAGCGCTGGCGCACTGGCCGCTCTCGGAATCGATGACCGCATCGTCTGTGAAGAGCGCCACCGCACCGCTGACGTCGCCGCGCGCGAGTGCATCCTGCAGCTGCTGCTGGACGGCGAGCGGATCGGCGCGAACGGCAGAACCTGCGGCTGCCGTCAGGACCAGAGCGGTCGATACCAGGCGGACTACTTGTGAGTGGAACATGATGAGCCTTCTGTAGGAGAGCTGTTGCGCGCCTCGGTACATCGCGCGCACGCGATGAATTCGGAGACCTTTGATTCACGGTACGACCAGACGCGAGCGTCGTCAGTACGCCAGCGCACACACCGCGGACTGCGTCGATGCCGCACCCGAACGCGGGTCAGGGCGAGCCACGCGCCGCCGCTCCGCGACGTCAGGGTGGGGTTCGCACCTGTCGGCCGCGGCCACCGGCATTCATGGGCGCGTCACGGCATCTTGCCCGCCGTCATTCCAGAGTGCGATCGCCGGGTCATCAAGCTCGTGGTTGTAGCCAAGGATGCTGATGCTCGCTGGATCGAGCAGCAGGCAGTTCGCGACCGTAATGTCTACGCCGATCCAGCGCGTAGCGAGCGTGCGCAGGAAGTGTCCGCTCGAGAACAGCGTCGTGTCTTCGTTGCCGGCTCGGATGCGGCCGATGACACGGTCAGCGCGGGCAAGCACATCGGCGGGTGACTCCCCGCCCGGGCAGCCGTCGCGGAACAGCCGCCAGCCCGGCCGCCTCGCGAGTATCTCTTGCGTGGTGAGACCCTCGAAGTCGCCGTAGTCCCATTCCACGAGATCCGGGTCGACGACTACATGCGCGCCGCAGCCCGCCAGTTCGCAGGTACGCGCCGCGCGCCGCAACGGACTCGTCAGGACGCGGCGGGTCGGTGGCGTGGGCAGTCTGGCTGCAAGAGCCTGCGCGCGGTGCTCGCCGAGCGCATTGAGTGGCGCGTCCGTGAGCCCCGTATAGCGGCCGAGCGTCGACCACTCCGTGTCGCCGTGACGGACCACGTAGACCGATGGAAGGGAATCGGTCATCGGGGCCTGCGGTGGCACGACGCGCAACGGCGAGCAGCCGTAAAGGACGCGTAAGCCAGCCCGTGCAACGCCTGTCGCCTACTGCTCGAGGTGACCGCCGAAGCGCCTGCGCAGCGCCGACAGCAGTCGATTTTGGAATTCGGCTTCGCCGCGCGAACTGAAGCGCTCGTAGAGCGCGGCCGTCAGCACGAAGGCCGGCACCGCCTCATCGATGGCTGCATCAATCGTCCATCGACCCTCACCCGAGTCCGACACCCGCCCGTGATACTCAGCAAGCGCCGGATCGCGCACGAGTATCGCGGCCGTCAGGTCCAGCAGCCACGAACTGACCACGCTGCCGCGGCGCCACACCTCGGCGATGTCTGCGAGATTCAAATCGTACTGGTAGTACTGTGCATCGCGCAGAGGTGTCGTCTCCGCGTCGACAGCCACCTGCTGCATTCCCACGTTCGCATTGCGCAGGATATTGAAGCCCTCCGCATAGGAGGCCATCAGGCCGTACTCGATGCCGTTGTGAATCATTTTGACGAAGTGACCCGCGCCGCTCGGACCGCAGTGCAGATAGCCGCGGGCGGCGGTATCGACACCAGGCTTGCGTCCCGGTGTTGCCGGCACGACTCCCGGGCCCGGAGCGAGCGCGGCAAAGAGCGGATCGAGGGCAGCGACCACGGACGCTTCGCCGCCTATCATCAGGCAGTAGCCACGCTCGAGTCCCTCGATTCCCCCGCTCGTGCCACAGTCGACGTAGTGCAGGCCACGCGAAGCGTGTCGCCGCGAACGCTCGACGTCATCCCGATAGAACGAGTTGCCTCCGTCGATAATCGTGTCACCGGCAGCAAGCCGTGGCGCGATGGCATCGAGCATGGAATCGACCGCCTCGGCGGGCAGCATCAGCCAGACGACGCGCGGGGGTTTCAGGCGCGCAACGAGATCGTTGACAGCGGCCGCCCCATGCGCACCGTCCGTCGCTACGGACGCGACCGCCTCGGGCGAGCGATCGAATACGACACACTCATGGCCCGCCCGCATCAGCCGCCGCGCGATATTTGCGCCCATGCGCCCCAGCCCGATGATTCCGACTTCCATGTGTATTCCAGAGGTTCGTTACCGGACGGGCCGGCGAGGCAGCGCGACACTCAGGCTGACAGCCGCATCGCTGACAATAGCCTCCCACGAGTGTGCGTGAGCAGCAAGTTCAACAGTGGCGCGCCGCACGGAACGACACCGTGCGTTGCCGAACGCGACCTCGCAGAGGCCATGCGTGGCAGGGTGTCAGGCAGCCGGCGGCATCAGTGTGAGGTCGGTCCCCGCCACGGCCCGTTCCGGCTCTGCCCCCCGGCCGGCGTCGATACCGAGCGTTACCCGGATGCGATGTGATTTGCCGTCGTCGGTCAGCGGAATCCCGGCGTCGACGTGCGCACAAACCGTGCCGTCTAGTTCGAGCCGCACGACGCCGCGACTCACTGCCTCTGGATTGTCTATTCGAATTTCGTAATTCGACGACCCGTAGCGATAGGCGATATCGAGGCCCGGCCAGTGCGTCGGGATGCACGGCGCGAACTCGAGCACGGATCCACGGCGCCGCAAGCCCAGCAGCCATTCGAGACCAGCCCGGTACATCCAGCCGCTCGAGCCCGTGTACCAGGTCCAGCCGCCGCGCCCGATGTGCGGCGCAACAGAGTAGATGTCGGCCGCCATGACGTATGGCTCCACCTTATAGCGATGCGCGTCGGTCGGAGTCGCGGAGCGGTTGACCGGATTCAGCATGCGCATGAGTTCCATCGCGGAATCTCCCTCGCCGAGCATCGCCAGTGCGATTACCGACCAGACGGCCGCGTGGGTGTACTGACCACCGTTCTCGCGGACACCCGGGGGGTAACCCTTGATGTATCCGGGATCGGGTAGGAACTTGTCGAACGGCGGCGTGAACAGGAGCGCGAGGCTCGCGGCGGGCTCGATCAGCTGCTGCTGAGCCGCTGCCATGGCGCGACGCGCGCGCGCAGGCTCGCCTGCGTTCGATATCACACTCCACGATTGCGCGATCGCATCGATGCGGCACTCGGAGTTGGCCGCCGACCCAAGCGGCGTTCCGTCGTCGAAAAAGGCCCGCTTGTACCAGGCGCCATCCCAGGCCGACTGATCCAGCGCGGTGCGCAATGCTGCGGCATGCTCTCGCCAGCGTCTGGCACGCGTGACGTCGGCGTTGCCGTCCGCGAGCGGCGCGAATGCAATGAGCGCGGCGTGCAGGAACCAACCGAGCCAGACGCTCTCGCCGAGCCCGAGTTCCCCGACGCGGTTCATCCCGTCATTCCAGTCCCCGGTGCCCATCAGCGGCAGTCCGTGCACCCCCGCCGCAAGGCTCTGATCCAGAGCCCTCGCGCAGTGCTCGTAGACCGACGCCGTCTCATCGGATTGCGTTGGACGGAAGTACGCGTCGTGCTCGGCCGGGCCGAGCGCCTGGCCTTCGAGAAAGGGCACTGGCTCGCCCAGCACGGCCCGATCGCCGGTCGCGGCCACGTACTCGGAAACGGCATAGGCAAGCCAGACCCGGTCGTCCGAAATCCGGGTGCGCACACCCTCGCCCGAATGCGGAAGCCACCAGTGCTGCACGTCACCCTGCTTGAACTGCCGTCCCGCGGCTCGCAGCAGGTGCTCGCGGGCAAGTGCCGGCTGGGCAGCAGTCAGTGCGAGACAGTCCTGCAACTGGTCGCGAAAGCCGTAGGCACCGCTCGACTGGTAGAACGCGGATCGCGCCCACAGCCGGCACGCCAGCGTCTGATAGAGAAGCCAACCGTTCATCATGAGATCGAGCGACCGGTCCGGAGTGCGAACCTGTACAGCGCCGAGGACGCTGTCCCAATGGCTGCGAACCTCGCGCAGCGTGTCCTCGGGAACGAGCGATCGATGCCGCGTTATAAGCGAACGCGCTTCCGCAACCGAAGATGCCTCGCCGAGCAGGATCACGACGTCCGCGGTGGCACCCGGCGCTAGCTCGATACGCTCAAGCAAAGCCGCACATGGATCCAGGCCCGCCCCCACGCGCTGCGAGAGTTTCTGGGCGGCGAGCAGCGCCGCCGGCTCGCTGAGCGTGCCGAACCTGCCGAGAAATTCCCTGCGGTCGCCGGTCCACTCGGTCTGGCGTCCGACGAGGTCGACGAACGCAATCCTCGGCCCGAACGCCACATGCCACGGATTGGTTGCCAGGAACGCTCCGGTGTCCGGATCGATGCTGGTGGAGACGCACGTGCCGGCCGTGCCACGCCGGGTGCCGAGGACCCACTCGAGGTAGGCAACGACCGACAACGATCGCGTCCGTGAGGAAGTGTTCGTGAGGCGCAGGCGCGAAATCTTGACCGGATCCTCGAGCGCCACGAACTGGACAAGGTCCAGCGCGATGCCGCGGGAGGCATGCTCGAACCGGCTGTAGCCATACCCGTGGCGCACGGTATAGGAAGCCGAATCATCGCGTATTGGTCTCGCGGTCGGGCACCAGATGTCGCCCGTAGCCTCGTCGCGAAGATAGACAACCTCGCCAGGCCTATCGGTAACCGGATCGTTCGACCACGGCGTCAGCTTGTTCTCGCGGCTGCTCAGTGCCCAGCTGTAGCAACCGCCCTCGGCTGACACCTGGAATCCGAAGTGCCGGTTTGCAATGACGTTGATCCATGGCACCGGCGTTGTGGCGCCGCCCGCCAGCCGGGTGACGTATTCCTTGGCCGAGCCGTCAAACCCCCCGATTCCGTTGAAGAACTCAAGCGCCGCTGGCGCCGCGCTCGCGACCGCCGCCGAAGGCAAACTCCCGGTACGCTTCTGGCCGGACACGCGGCGCAGCGCTGCCGGCCGCAGCTTCGCAATTTGTTCCAGCTGATCGACCAACGAGCCGCGTGGCGGATAGACGACAACCCGCGCCGCCGCCGAAAGTGCTGCCCGCCGCTCGCCGGAAATGAGGTCGGCTCGTATCACGAATACCGAACCGAATGCCGGATCACGGTCATGACGCGCGCGTGATTCGCTCGTGCGAACGGCGGTGTCGAGGGCGACCTGCAGGTCCTGAACGTACGACGATCCGCGCTCGTTCAGGATCACGAGATCCACGGCAAGCCGCTTCTGCCGCCAGTACTCGTGGGCGCGCAGCAACTGGCGGACGACACTCAGGTCCTCCACATCGTCAATGCGCAGCAACACAATTGGGATGTCGCCGGAAATCCCTTGACTCCAGAGAGCGGCTGGTCCCGCTGCGCCGCGCTGAATCGCTTCCGAGGACGGGCGCATCCCGGCACCTGAGTACAGAATCAGGCCGGCGAGCCGCTGGAACGTCATGGCCTCCGACGCATCGATGCCGAGGTGGCGCAGCTGCACCTGCGCCTGCGTCCAGGATAGTGTGTTGGCGCGCGCGAAGGCATTCGGCTCGCGGTGCTTGTCGACGAGGCTCAGCGCCGCAGCGCGCGACGCGGCTGCGACCGTCCAGAACGCGATGCGGGCGGTAGCCCGCGGCGGAATGCGCACGCGTACGCGCAGCGCCGCGACGGCGTCCAGCACGCAACCAGCGGTGCCGGACAACGCTTTGCCGTCAAGCGTAGCGATTGCGTCGCGCAGCTCGCGCCCGCGGCCGATAAAATCGGCCCGACTCGTCTCGGCCTCAAGCCCTGCGACCACGTCGCCCTCGGCAACCGTGTAGTGCGCCACCCACACCTCGGGTTCGTCCGGCGCACGACGACGGCGCGTGGCGAGGATCGCGCCAGTTTCGGGGATGACCTCGGTCTCGACGAACAGCTTCGAGAATGCGGCGTGCTCCGCGTCCCCGGCCGGCGGCGCCAGCACCAGTTCGAGACACGACGTCACTTCTATCTCGCGGGTGCGGAATCCCGAGTTGGCGATTGACAGTCGCCGCACCTCCGCGTCGTCCTCGGGAGACACGATGATCTCAAGCTGGGTGGCGAGCGATCCATCGGCCCGCGAGAATTCGATTCGGTCCTCCGAGAACACCGCCGCGTATGTTTCCGCCTCTACGCCCGTCGGCTGGTAGGTGGCCGACCATCGTTCATTGCTCACCACGTCCCGCAAATAGATGAAAGTGCCGCTGTCCTCGCGGGTGGCGTCTTCGCGCCAGCGCGTGATGGCGATGTCGCCCCAGCGGC
>Ga0181519_10001017_pt1 | contig 24643 bp, 19 predicted proteins | sample PEATcosm2014_Bin_26_FD_121102 | JGI IMG/M metagenome (GOLD analysis project Ga0181519, IMG submission 121102) | Peatland microbial communities from MTU Mesocosm Facility, Houghton, MI, USA - PEATcosm2014_Bin02_10_metaG | ecosystem: Environmental > Terrestrial > Soil > Wetlands > Peat | place...
CCCAGATAGGGATCTTCGCCGGCGCCTTCCACCGTGCGGCCCCAGCGCGCGTCGCGGCTGATGTCCACCATGGGCGAATAGAACCAGCGCACTCCGGCGGTCACCGCTTCGGAGGCGGAAAGATGCGCGACCTTCTCCACGAGCGCGGGATCGAAGCTGGCGGCCAACCCCAGGGGCTGCGGATAAATGGTGCGGTAGCCGTGAATGACGTCTGCGCCAAACAGCAGCGGAATATGCAGCCGGCTCTTCTCCACCGCGGCACGCTGGAAGGCCGCAGTACGGGCCGCGCCCACCGTGTTCAGCATGGAGCCCAGGCGGCCCGTGGCCGCAAGCTGCATGGCATCCACCTGCGTGGCGGCCGTGGGATTGGCGGCCATCTGCGGCGCGCTCTCCACGTCAACGGGCTTGGCTTCGTCTTTAAAGCCATCGTCGTTGTACTGCACCAGTTGCCCGAGCTTCTCTTCCAGCGTCATCTTCCGCAGCAATGCATCCACGCGGCGTTCGATGCTGGCAGACGCCATCTGATGATTCGATGGCGGTGCGGCCGTGGGTGCTGGTTGTGCGGCTGGTTGTGCGGCTGGCTGCGCCATCAGTGGGCTGAGCAACGCAAACCCCAGCGCACAGGCGGCGGCGCGGCGCACGGCCTTGCTCAACAGCCCAAGTCCGTGAGGCATCATGGCCGCCCAATGGTCGTTTCTACTCCGAGACTCTGCGAAAAAGTGTGACATGTCCATCATTCCATCATTCGGATGCCGGGCCGTCAGGTTGTAGTCCAATGCTTCGCTGCGCCCGTCCGATTTCTTCGTTCTTCATAAAGTAATGCCAAACCAACTGCGTGCGCCCGTTCTCAATCATCACCGTCTGCGGCGCCTGGTTCAGCCCCATGTAAATTCCCGAATACCAGTTCAATTGCTGATTGTATGAATCACGAAAGCCGTAGATGTCCCATAACTGGGCTCCCAGGTCGCGGTAGTAATGCTTCAGCGCTGCCATGGACTCCGCCGGCGTGTAGGCATAGGAGGCAATCGCACCGGTCGGTGCCAGCGTTCCTTCATCTTCGGTGAATGGCTTGTACTCGTGATAGCCGTCCGGACCATCCACGGCCGTCAGCCCCCATGCATCGGCCCCATAGCCCTTCCAGCGCCTTGGATTCTCCACGCTATAGGCATGGCTGATGAGCGCCTCATTGCGGTTGTTCGCGAAGTAATTCGTGAAACGGTCGCGCCAGCCTCGCGGGTCATAGCCAAGATAGGAGTATTGCGTGAAGAACAGCGGTCCCGGCGAGCCCGGCGTGTAGTTCATCGCCAGGTCAATTCCATAGTAGCGGTGCCGCTCGCCGTAATGATGCTCGCCATGAGCGTGCGTGTAGCCGCTGTCATAGAGCGAAGCCGGCACCGGATGCGTGGGCGAGGCGATGGCCAACACGTAGGTGATCATCACCTCGTTCCATCCCTCCAGACGATTGGCGATATGGAATCCCCAGTTAGGAGACCAGTGCCAGTACAGCGCATCGCGCTCGCCCGGCACGCGGAACCAATCCCACTCCACGCCCTCCCAAAGCGAGGTGATCTCACGGCGCAACTGCGCTTCTTTTGGAGTGTCGTTGTGGAAGTACCCTCGCGCGGTCAACAGTCCCTGCATCAGAAAGCTGGTTTCCACCAGGTCGGCGCCATCATCAAACAGGCCAAAGAGAGGTATTACGCGGCCCGTGCTGCCGCTGAGGAAGTGCGGCCAGGCACCGTGGATGCGATCGGCCTTGGCGAGGAAGCCGGTGATGCGAAGCATGCGATCCACCACCTGCTCGCGCTGTGCGAAGCCGCGCTCGGCGCCCACCACCATGGCCATGATGCCAAAGCCGCTGGCACCGGTGGCAATCACATCGTCATCGCCCGGAAGCGACTCACGCGCCATGCCGGAGACGGGCTCGTTTCCCTCCCAGTAATAACGAAAGCTGGCTTCTTCCACCATGGTGAGCAGTTCGTCATCGCTCATGGGACGGGTCGCCGCCGCGGCCTCCGCACTCGGCGCGGACTCGAGCAGCGAGGAGGTTCTGGCCGTCACGCGGTAACGCGCCTGGAAGTTGGGCTTGCCGACGTAATCGGTAAAGCGCTGCACTCCGGGACGCTGCACACCAACCGGCTGGAACGCTTCCCCCGGCAGCGCACGGTAAATCACATACTGCGCCACCTTCGGATCGTCCTCGGCCTTCCATTGGATGTCCACATGGCGCTCGTAACCGGTGGCTTTTACTTCCGTTGGAGATTGCGGCGCGCGGAGGGCCTGGTCGGCAACATTTTCCACGCGGATGTCATCAATGAAAAGTGTGTGTGGAGCGCCGTCGGAAGCTGACTGACTGAACAGAATGCCCTCCAGCCGTCGCGGCTGGAAGGCGTTTCTGGAAAAGCTCTGAAACTCTGCGATTGGAATACGAAGCCGCATCCAGCTGGCTTTGGGCAGGTTGCCGGTATAGCGGCCCAGGCTCAGCGGAGCGGTAAACCCACCGTCGAAATCGGCGAGCGAGATATTCGGTAGCGCCGTGGCGTCCAGTCCCTCGGGAGCGTAAAGCCACAGGTAAAGGCTGTCTCCGCGGAAATCAATGCGGCGATTGCGCCAGTTGTACAACTTCAAGCCGGCATCCCATTCGCCGTTCGCGGCCGATTGCCACGATAGTTCCAGGGCATTGGGAGCGCTGATGAAACTGACACTCTGTACCGGCAGACGACCTTCGACCAGCTTTAAGCGGCTGGGCTCACTTGCACTCCCCCGGCTGTAGAAGTACGCGGCCGGCGAGAGACTGTTCTCAAAGATGACCTGTTGTGAAGCGGCGTTGTCGGCTGTAGCCGTGGCCACGGCAATCAGCAGCAGCGCAGCCATCGCCATTACGCTTCGCATGGTGGCAAGCGGCACGGAAATGATGCGGTGCCCGCGTATCTGATGCGCTTCCCGTTTAACGTCCACCGCTCGCATTCTCGTTGGCTGCTCTGAATCCTGGATAAGACCACTCCCGCAAACGCCGAGGGCGGACGAAAGAGGGGAATAACCGGTTGGCCAGCTATTCCCCCAAAATAGACGACGAGTACACCCACCGCAGCCGGCTTAAGTATCACCGGCTGCAGCAGGGTTGGAGGTTAGAACTCGAAGCGCATGCCCAGGGTAACCACACGGCCGCCCAGTGCACTGGTTTCCTGACCAAAACGGCTGCTGTGTACGTCGTTCTGGATGGAGCCCGGGTTCAGGTTCACGTTGTTGAACAGGTTGTAGATGTCCATACGGAACTGGAGCTGTGCTGCGTCGCCAATCACCTTTTCCTTGGGCAGGACAAAAGTCTTGACCAGGGTCATATCCACGTCCTTGTAGTCGGGCATGGTCCAGGAGTTACGGGCCACGCCAGGCTGCGCGGGCACGGAGCCAACGATGATCGGCGCCGCGAAGTAAGCCGTGCCGCCGCCCGGGAAGTTGGAACCAGTCTCGTAGGCATGGTTGCTGGTGCTACGTCCGGCTCCGCCCAGGTAAGTGCTGGGCAGTGCCTGATAGTAGCCACCGTTGGGGTTGTACATGCTCGAGGAAAGGTTGTACACCGGGTTCCACGGGAAGCCGGAGTGGAGGTTCCAGATGCCGCTCAGCGACCAGCCGCCGGCTACCTTCTCCCACGTGGCGTTGCTGCCGCGGAAGAGAACAGGTTTCCACACGCCGTACGCCTTGAAGGCCTGACCCACGTTGTAATCCGAACGTCCGTAGGACCAGTTGGTGTGTGCCGGATAGTACTGCTCCGAGTAAGGAGCCGAGCTGGTGTCCATGGTCTTCGCCCAGGTGTACTGGACGTCGGCAAGGAACTGATGCGAGAACTGGTGCTTCAACTCCGCCAGCATGGCGTTGTAGTTGCCGCTGCCCTGGTGTGTCCAGTAATCGCAGCAGCTGCCGATGTTCGGGTTCTGGGCATAGCCCATCGCCGCGGCGTAACCCACCGGGTTCATGTGGAAGTACGTGTCACGCGACAAGCTTCCCTGGTAACCCACGGTTGCAACGTACCCATGTCCCAGGTCGTACTGACCGTCCAGGGAGTAGTGGTGCGTCCGCATGGTGGGGTTGTTCGGCTGCATCAGCGCGACACCGGCCTGCACGGTTCCCGTCGGGAGTCCGTTCGAGCCATACGTGGTGACCGCGTTCGGGTTCGCCGGGTAGCCAAGGATGTTGTGCGGATCCGAGGACGTGGCATACAGGATGTACGGGTTGATGTGGTTGACGTCCGGCGAGCTGAAGTTCGGCCCGAAGGAGAGACCGGGGTTGCTCAGCGTGTTCTGCGTGAGGGCCAGTTCGTCCTGGTTGAAGTTCAGACCGTAGCCGCCGCGCACAACCAGTTTGTCCTTGAACATCGTCGGGCTCCAGGCAAAGCCAATCTGGGGTCCGAAGTTGTCCTTCTGGGCATTCCACGCGCTGCCGCCCTTGCGGATGTACATCCCGCTCAGGAAGGCAGAACCGGCGCCCGGTACTGCGATGAAGTCCTCGTTGTGCTTCTCATACAGCGGGCCAAAGTAGTTCCAGCGCAGGCCAAGGTTGATCGTCAGGTTCTTGCGAACCTTCCAGTCGTCCTGGGCGAAGACGCCCCACATGTTCGACAGGTCATCCTGGCGGACAACGGAGGGCAATCCGGTGGCAGGATTGAACGTGCCGCCTTCATTGTGCGGCGCGTCATTCAGGAAGTCCCAGATGTTGTAGAAGTTGTAGCTCGGTACGCCGCAGCCGTAGCAGGCCGACAGGTAGTACAGCTTCGTGTAGTCCACGCCGAACTTCAGGGTGTGCTGCCCCTGAATCTTGGTGGCGATGTCCTTAAAGCCATAGGTCCACTGCTTCAGGTAGCTGCCGATGTTGGAGCCGAAAGGTTGGAGGCCGAAACCGACGGTGTTGTCGATCTGGTCGCCGGGCAGGCCCACAGGGGACTGCGGGTTGGAACTGATTTCGTTCCAGTGCCAGCCGGCCACGTTGCCACGCAACTCGTTCAGGAACGTGGGCGAGAAGGTATGGTTCCAAACCACCGTGTAGGCTTCGTTGATCTGATGGTGGTGGAAGATGTCATAGCCACGGTTGCCGTTGAAGAAGCTGTTGGTCTGCGGCACCCAATAGATCATGAAGCCCAACGTGTCGTTCTTCGTCGGGTTGGCGTCAATACGGCCGGCCCACTGATACTTGTCAGAGGTAGTCGGGTTGGTGAGTGCATACTGCGCCGCATCCGGGGTGCTGCCCAGGCCGCTGCCAACGCCGGGGGTCGTGCCCGCGATGAAGGTCAAATCCTGCTTGCCCAGTCCCGTGGTCAGCGGCGTGCCGATGTTGATACCGCTGGTGCCGATGGTCCGGCAGTTGACGTTCTCAGTCAAACCAGCCGTGGCGCAGGTGCTGCCGGCGCTATAGATGGTTCCATTCGGTGCATTGCCAGCAAAGTTCAAATACTTGTAGGCAATGCTGCTGGTGTTGGTGGCCAGTGCGTCAAAGGCCGCCGTGTCATACCAACCGTAGCTCGTAAGGTTGGACTGCCCTTCCTGAATCGTTTCCAGAGCCATGAAGCCGAAGATCTTGTTCTTCCACAACGGGCCGCCTACGCTGCCGCCCAACTGGTTGAACTGGTGCTGATCCCTGGAGAGTCCATTGCCTGTGCCATGGAAGCCCTGGTAGGCGTTCAGGCCCGGGGTGTGACGGGTGAAGAAGAAGCTGCCGTGCACCTGGTTGGTGCCGCTCTTCGTCGTCACATCCACGCTCGCGCCGGTGAAGCGCCCGTTCTCGGCGTCATACGCGTTGGATACCACGTTGATGCTGGCCACGGAATCCGCCGTCGGGGTGATGATGGTGGTGCCGCCCCATACGGCCGATGTGGTGCTGATGCCGTCAACGTTGTAGCTGTTGGTCTCGTACTGGCCGCCGTGCGCCAGAACCTGCGGGCCGTTCTCCGTTGCGAAGATGCCCGTGTCGCCACCGGAACCGCCCGGTCCCTGCGTGCCAGGGATGTTGTTGCCGCCGCCCGACTGCTGCGAACCGTCGCCGAAGACTCCCGGCGTCAACTGCACAAGCTGGAAGACATCGCGGCCGAAGGCAGGCATGCTCTGAATCTGCTTCTCAGAGATGACGCCGACCGTGTTCGCGTTGGTGGTGGCCAGCAAAGGCTCGGCCGTGGCGTCCACCGTCACAACCTGCGTCTCTGCGCCGACCGCCATCTTGATGTTGAGACCATTGGACTGATCAGGGACCAACTGCACATGGTCGATGATCTTCTTTTCGAATCCCTTGGCCACAACCTCCATGCGGAAGGTAGCGTCCGCCTGCAGTGCGTTGAAGTTATACACGCCGGCTTCGTTGGTGGTGCGGACAATTTTTTCGTTCGTCGCTGGATTGACCAGGGTCAGCTTTGCGCCCGGAATCACTGCTCCGGATGCATCACTCACCACACCCTGAATCGAAGTTCTGTATTGTGCCTGGGCCATTGGGCTCAGCACCAGAACACACGCCAGCGCGAACAGTGCACATCTCATAATCCAGGCGAACCCGGGTAGATTGCGCTCCCCATTCGTCATGCTCATCCTCCAAATTTGAGTTTCGCTTCTTGATTGCCCCGGGGCCCTTGCTTTGGAACCGAACCTCCGGTTGTTGAAACACCAGACGAATTTAAGTAATCGATTGTGTACGCTGCGCAATCGATTGCCTAAATATCCGGCGGAACTATACCACAGGCGATTCGCCATATGTCAATTAAGAATTTGGGCAACGCCTACCGCTTCCCAAAATGCTCCGGAGGCCCCTTTTACGGCCGCGGCTGGCAGTACACCTGGCACACGGCGTCGGCCACATATCCGGCCGCCGTCGCAAAGGCTCCCCCGGGGGCGTCCATGTGCGCCGTCGCCGGATCCATCCCCTCGGTGATGATTCCGCCATCCCAGGGGCTGGCCCGCAGGATTTTCAGGGCTAGTTCCCTCCCCCGGCGCAGCCGCAGATGGTCCGCTACCTGCCACGAGGTCGTAATCAGAAGCCGGTAGCTGCCCGGCAATGCGTAGGCCTGCCCGGCAAACGAGTAGGGATAGTTCTTGGAGTGCAGCCAGTCGTAGGTGCGGGCAAACACAGGGTCATCCTCGGCGACAAAGCCCAGGGAGGCCATCCGCATCAGCGAGCCCGGGGGGATCTCCGTGAAGACGACGTTGGTGCCATCGGTCGCCGAGGCAAAAATCTCCCCCCCTGCCCCCGGGGCCTTGGCCGAGATGGAATGGCGCAGGATCGCCTGCTTCAAGTCCGTGGCGCGCTGCCGCATCCGACCCGCTTCGTCCCCCTCGCCCAGGCGATCGAAAATCTCTCCAAGATTCCCTAAAGCCTTCCACACCAATGCGTTGTCGTAGGTCAGGTAGGGCAGCTTCTGGTACTCGTCCTGGGAGTCCTGCAGCGAGGAGTACATGCCGACCTGCGGGTCGTAGCGCTCCAGCAGGCGGTCGCGCAGAAAGACGATTGCCGTGCGATGCGAGCGCAGAAACTCCACGTCACCGGTCGAGCGCAGGTAATCGCCCGCGGCAATCAGCGGAGCCACGCCCTCGTCCAGTTGGAAGCCATCTTCCAGCACCACTCCGTCAATGAAGCGGCTGTGCGTGCCCGTATTGCGCAATTGAATGCCAAGCGCGTAATCCAGTGCCTGGCGCGCCAGCTCGGGATCAATATCGAGCAAGCCGGGGAAGCTCCACAGCATGGCATCGCGATCCCAGTACGCGGCAGAGACGTAGTAACGCGGACTGCGCGAGGTGACGCCGACCACCTGCTCGGTGTCTATGGTGCGTCCCCATGCGTAGTTGGCCGTAAAGAGGAAATTCCGGTTCATCAGCAGGTCCAGGTCGGCCTGCCCCGTCGTGCGCGAACGCTTGCGGCACCACGCGGCGCTCCGCGCCAGAATCGCGTCGGCGCCGCTGCGGTCCAGTTCCTCGCGCAGTGACTTGGCATTGTGCGGCGCGCTGAACTCTTCCAGCCCGGCGCCGAGCACGTAAACCGCCTCGGCCTTTTCCCCCGGTGCCAGCGTCACACGTTTGCTCGCATGCATCGTCGGCGAAAGCGCCAGCGGTGGCACATCCACCCTGACCTCGCTGCCGGGATAAATCAGCGACCAGGCGAACTTCGTATCGTCGGTGGTAAAGCTGAAGACCGTCGAGGGATCCACCCACGGTGAGGGCGAGGCCGTGCGCTCGCCGCGCAGTGCCACCGGCAAATACGTCACGCGTTGCAGGGCTCCCCAGCTGGCCTTCAGGCCCAGGGTAACGGGGAGCGGCGCCTGCGTGCGGTTCACCACGGTCAACCGCAGGAGGGCGGCGCGCGAACCCGGAGGCGCACACCAGGTCAGGGTCATGTCGGCGCCCTCCGCGGTGAAATGCGCGGTGGGAATCCAATACTCGATCAGCTCCCAGCGCAGATCGTGCGGTTGCACCGTCTTTTGCCCAATCGTGAACTGCGGCTGGAGTGCCGGTTCGCCGCCTTCTCCACTCACCTGCAGCAATCCGCGGTCGCGCATGGAGAGCACGTTGAAGTTCACCAATGCGCCGTCGGTGGCGCGGATCGTCGGCAAGGCAATCCACTCGTTGCCGGTAGCCATGACATCCGTAGGCGTGGTTGTAATTGCAAATCGCCTCGGAGCCTCCTGGGCCATCAACATCCCGGCCATCAACAACGAAGCCAGCAAAAGAAAGGCGGCGCAGAGACAAACATCGTGGAGAAAACGAGATGAGCGCAGGGCGGTGCGATTGCTGCGAGCAGGATTAACTTGCAAGACTGGCCTCCAGCGGGGAATGCGGGCCAATATACACTGCGGCTTAAAGCCAGTGTCAAGCCACTCTCTTACCCGCGGGCTTGATCAGGCCTCGGCGAGAGAGCTTTTGCCCGGGCACGTGCGCTTTCGCACCATGGCCCAAATTGCACCCGTGGCACCGGAATTTTATCGTGCGTAACACCCGCTCCGAGGCCGCTGCAATAGACTGATGCGTAGGGGGTGAACCATGTCCACCGTCATCGTCGAAGCCGCCAATGAGATTGGCACCATCACGCTCAACCGTCCCAAGGTGAATGCCCTCAGCGCGGAGCTGATCGAAGAGGTCACCCACGCGCTGGACGGGATGAAGGCTCACAACCTGCGCGTGGTGATTCTGCGCGCCATGCCTGGCGTCAAGGTCTTCTCCGCCGGGCACGAGGTTACGGAGCTACCCACCAACGGCCGCGATCCGCTCACCTACAACGATCCGCTGCGCGCAGTCATTCGTGAGATTCAGCACCACCCCTGTCCCGTGGTCGCCATGATCGAAGGCTCGGTCTGGGGCGGCGCCTGTGAGATGGTGATGAGCTGCGACCTGATTGTTTGCGGCGAGGACACGACCTTCGCCATCACTCCGGCGCGACTTGGCGTGCCCTATAACATCTCCGGCATCCTGAACATGATGAAGGTCGCCGACATTCCGTTCATCAAGGAGATGCTCTTCACTGCAAGGCCGGTCTCCGCCGAGCGGCTGATGTCCTGCGGCGTGGTGAATCACCTGGTGCCGCGGAATGAGTTGGAGAGCTTCACCATGAAATTGGCGAGGCAGATTGCCGAGTGTTCGCCGCTCGTGCTGCGCATCCTGAAGGAAGAACTGCGCGTGCTGACCTCGGCACACCCCATTACGCCGGAGGCCTACGAGCGCCTGCAATCGCTGCGCCGCGAGGTGTATGACAGCGAGGACTATCACGAAGGCATCCGCTCCTTCTTCGAGAAGCGCAAGCCGAACTTTCAGGGACGCTAGCCGTACGGATTATGCGGTACGGATTATGCCGCGCACATTATGTGGCGCTGCTTATTCGGCACGAATCAGGTACTCCTCAAAGCCGAGTCCGATGACGCGCACCAGCTCCGGCCGCACCTCGATCAGGTTCACCGCCGGATAGGCCTGTACTGGGCGGGAGAAGTGCGCCAGCACTTCGGAGGCGGGAATCACGCCCTCGACCACGGCGGCCCGCGTGGTCTGGATCATCGGATCCGCTGACTGATTTGCCCCCGAATGTGTTGCCACGGGCTGCCATCCGCTCTTCAAGCGTAAGCCGCTGGCGAGAAGAAAATCCAGCACCTGCCTTGCCACCCCCGCGCCGGCCGCTTCCAGCGAACCGGCTGCAAACAGGCCAAGCCAGTCCGTGGTCAGCCGGTAGGTAAATCCCCAAACCGGATGCGCGCACCAGTCCACCGCGGGAAACAGGCAGTTCTCCGGCATATTTGGCACGGGACGCAGACGATGCCGCGTCGCGTCCTGCCACTCGCTGAGCGGCATCCAAACGGCCTCCACCGCTTCTTCCGGATCCACCGTCGTCGGCAGCGCTTCATCCACATGGAAGATAAACGGCGCTACCAGCATGAACGGCCCGCGCCGCCGCCGCGCCACCACCGGCTCCAGCGTGCGCTCCAGGCTGGCGGGGAAAAGCTCCACGCCGCACTCCTCGTGCAGTTCACGCAGCGCAGTTTGCAGGGGAGTGGCGTCGAAGCTCTCGCGCCGGCCGCCGGGATACGACCAGTGGCCTGACCAGGGGTCATCGGGACGCTCGGTCCGCCGTATCAGCAGAATCGAATCTGTGTCGCGCGCCCGCACAATGGCCACCGCGGCCTGCGGTTCTGCGGATTGCACCGTGCTCATGGACGCCGTCCCCATGGCTTCGATTCTGCACGCACCGGAGGCCTGCCGCCAAGTCATGTTGCAACGCAGGGACCGGCCTCACTCCCATGGAGCGGAAGCGCAGCTAGGTATTCCATTGGAATGGAGCCACGCAGGCGAAAGGCCACGCCGTTTTACCGCGCTACAAAGAAAAGCGCCTCGCAAGTGATTGCCTGCGAGGCGCTTAGAACTTTTGGTGCCGAAGAAGGGACTCGAACCCCCACACCCTTGCGAGTACATGGACCTGAACCATGCGCGTCTGCCAATTCCGCCACTTCGGCACGGGGAAAGGAGAGCGCAACAGTGTGCCGCGTCCGGAATCCGGAGATTCCGCCTTTCCAACTGGCTTAACAGATAAAATTGTAACACACGGCGTCGTTTTGTCGAATCCCCTCCGGAGCCGCGTTTTATGCGGTTCCGGCGAGCCTCCGGAGGATAACCCGTCCGCGACCATCGCGCTGGATGCAACCCAATTTGCGCGTCGTTAACCCGCAACGGCATGCCGACGTGGTCCCCTTGCCATGGGAGCCCACATCGTGCGGTTCACCCTGCCGGGCGGTCCCCCGGCAACCGCGGCTGGCGCCTGGCCGTGGTGGGCTTTGCCACGGCGGCGGCACCCGGGCTATAGTGCTGCAGGTGCGTCTCCGTTGGCTCCCGCCGTCGCTGGCCCGCATCAAAGTTTTCGCCGGCCGCATGCGATGCAAACCATCGCTCGCACCAGATGACGCAGGACCACCGGAGCGCTTCAAAGGAGTTCGATGTCCGATCCGAATCACGATTCCGAACCCGGGGTTCCTCTTGCCATCAGCCGGGAGTTGCGTACCATGGCGCACGACCTCAGCAACTCGCTGGAGACCATCGTGCAGGCCGCCTACCTTCTCCGCCAGACGCAACTCGACGACAACCAGCGCAAGTGGCTGACATTGATTGAGGGCGCCGCGCACGATTCTGCGATGCTGAACCGCCAACTGCGCGAGGTGCTGCGTACGCGCAGCCAGCAGGAGTAGCCTTCCAACGCGTTTCGAGCTTCTGTTTTTCCGCTGATTTTTCATCATTGCACCGCCCATTGCTGCCTCCTGCTCATTTTCCCTGCCGCGCGCGGTGGTAAACTCGTTCCGCCACAAGGAGGCACTCATGGCTATCATTCCTACCTTTGAAAATCTGCGTTACGAACTGAAAGATCACATTGCAACCATCACCATTGCGCGTCCGAAAGTCTTGAACGCACTGAATGGCGCCACCCTGACCGAGCTGGCCACGGCCTTTACCGCCGCCCGCAACGACAACGAAGTACTGGCCATCATCCTGACCGGCGAAGGCGAAAAGGCCTTTGTCGCCGGCGCTGACATCACCGAGTTCAGCGGCGTCTCGGCGGCCGATGCCGTCGAATTTGCCCGTCGCGGCCAGCGTACTTTCTCCCTGGTTGAGAACCTCGGCAAGCCGGTCATCGCAGCCGTCAACGGCTTCGCCCTCGGCGGCGGATGCGAGCTTTCCATGGCCTGCACCATCCGCATCGCCAGTGAGTCGGCGCGCTTTGGCCAGCCGGAAACCAAGCTCGGCCTGCTGCCCGGTTACGGCGGCACGCAGCGCCTGCCCCGCCTGGTCGGCAAGGGACGCGCCCTGCAGATCATCCTCACCGGAGACATGGTCAAGGCCGACGAGGCTCTGCGCATCGGACTGGTGAACGAGGTCGTAGCCGCAGCCGAGCTGCTGCCGCGCGCCGAAGCCATCGCCAAGAAGATCATCGCCAACGCGCCCATCTCCGCGCGCCTGACGATTGACGCCGTCAACCGCGGTCTGGACATGGCCCTGGGCGAGGGTCTGGAGCTGGAGGCCTCGTACTTCGGCATCAGCTTCGCCACCGAGGACAAGCTCGAGGGCACCAAGGCATTCGGCGAAAAGCGCGCCCCGCAGTTCCAGGGCAAATAACTTCACTTGTATGAGATGTAAGTCAGGCCCCGCCTCCATGGCGGGGCTTTTCTTGCCTGCAGAGGTTACTGCTTTGCGTTGGTGATGCTGGCCGCAGCGCCCGGGTTCATGCGTCCGATACGCCCTTTGGGACCGACCACGAATGGCAGTGAGATGGCGTTCCAGTTGCCGCCGTCCAATGCACTCCAGGTCCTGCCGTCGTCGTTGGAGACATCCGTCCCATTGATTCCCACGGCGATCCAGCGCTTCGCCGCCGCATCGTACGTCACGCCGGAGCGATAACCATGTGGCGGCACAGCAGCGGCCGTCCAGTGGCGGCCACCGTCACTGGTATAAGCGGCGGTGCCTTTGCTTTCTTCCGGCTTCAGATAATCTCCGCCCACGGTCACGCCATGCTTCAGATCGCGAAAGTACACGGAAAACGCTCCCGCCGATTCCACTCCGCCCGCCATGGGCAGAGCAACAGCCAGGCAGCCTTTACTGTTATCTTCCGCCCACAGCAAAGGAGACAGCATCGCCCGCGCACCACTCTTGCCGCCCGTCACCATCACAAAGCGGCGCGAGCCAAAGACAAAGACCGAGGAATTACTGGCGGCAAAAGCGCTTTCGCCGGGCAGCGCCGTGCAGGATGCATCATCCACAAACCATCCGCGGCCCAGCAACATCACCTGGGTTTCAAAACTCCCCTTCACCGGATCGCCAATCATCACCGCCGTGTGCGCATCGCCGATGGCGAAGCCGTAGTCGCCGCTCTGGTACACCATCGCGTCCCAAAAGCCTTCCTTATCCGTGTTGCGCCCGGTCTCCACCCACGTTGCGCAGCCGTCCGTGGTCTTGTAGCGGCGGCTCAGCTCGCCCGGCCCAGCGGACATCACCTCCGCCTCGCGTTCGCTCCAGGCCCACACCGCGCGAAAGTCCAGCTCAGCCCCGCCCTCGGGCACCGCGCAGGGCTGCCACTCCTGACCGCCGTCGGTTGTGCGCAGCACCGTCCCTTGGCTGCCGCTCGCCCACGCCACCCGCTCGCTTACAGCATGAATGCCGCGCAGGCTGGCCTGGGTTTTCGACTCCTGCATCTGCCACTGCGCAACACTGCTTACGGCCGTTAGCAGCGCAAATACAACAACATAGAGTGTGCTTTTCACCGTCAGGCTCATGGTGCCGAAATTGTAGTACATCGCGCCGGGCGCGGGCGGAAGCCTGCTGGAAACCCACTCGCCCACCTGCCCCGTGTGATACAAAAGAGATTGTGATCCGCTCATTTCATCGCCTGATTGTCGCCACCTGCGACGACGAGTACGCACCGCTGGAGGCCTTTTTCGCCTCGCTGGGCTTCGCCGAGGGAGAAACCTGGAAGGGCCGCCGCTCCCGGGGGCGCAAGTTTGAGGCCTTCGAGGGTGGCATCGAGCTCACCCAGGGCGAGGGCATGCCCGACGCCGACCTGGTGGTCGAGGTGGATAACGCCGACATCGTCGCCGACGCCGCCCGCGCCAAAGGCTTTACCTTTGCCCAGGAGATCGCCGACTGCGACTGGGGTGCGCGCCTCTTTGTGCTGGAAATTCCCCTTGGCCGTGGCCGCCTTGCCGTCTTCAGCTACAACGAGAACTGGCGCCAGCCGACCATTGAGACCAAGCTCGACTCAACGGGCATGAAGTTCGCCATCGTGGTGGCGCGTTTCAACGCGTTCATCACCGAACGTCTGCTCAGCGGCGCCACCGAGGCCTTCCGCCGCACCGGCGCCAAGGCAGAGGACATCACCATCGTCCGCGTGCCGGGAGCCTTCGAACTGCCCACGGCCGCCAAGCTGCTGGCCGAAAGCGGCAACTACGACGCGCTGGTGGCCATTGGCTGTCTGCTGCGCGGCGATACGGCTCACTACGACGTCATCGTCAACGAATGTACCCGCGGCGTGGGCGAGGTGGCGTTGGCCACTGGTGTTCCCGTGGGCTTCGGCGTGCTGACCTGCGAGAATCTTGAGCAGGCCATTGACCGCGCCGGATTGAAAATGGGCAACAAAGGTTATGAGGCCGCGTTGGCCGCGCTCGAACTGGCCGTGCTTAAACGCCAGATAAAGAAGTAGAGGATTCCGATGGGCACACGACGTAAATCCCGCGAGCTGGCGCTGCAGATGCTCTTCCAGGCCGATATGGGCAAACAAACGGTGGAGCAGGTACGCAAGACCTTCTGGGCCGAGCGCCGCGACTTGGAAGATGGAGTGCGCAACTTCGCCGATGACATCTTCCGCGTGGCCATGGATCGCTACGACGAGATCGGCACCATGCTGGAGGGCCACACCGAACACTGGCGCCTGGAGCGCATGGCCGCCGTGGACCGCAACATCCTGCGCGCCGGCGTGGCGGAGATGCTCGGCTTCCCCAAGACTCCGCGTCCGGTCATCATCAACGAGGCCTTGGAAATCGCGCGCCGCTTCTCCACCCCGGAGAGCGTGCAGTTCATCAACGGCGTGCTGGATTCGGTGGCCAAGCAGATGGACGGCAAGCCCGCAAAGTAGCCACGGCTTTCACCTTTTTGCCCGTGCCACTTCTTCCCGGGGTGGCACGGGCATCTCTCTTTCAAAACCAATTCCCTGCTGCCATGGCGGCCCCGCTGCGGTATTCTTAGAGCAGTAGGCTTTTCGTATCGGTCCTCCAACAATTTCTGAAGATGATGAGGTTGCGGCGATGAAAACCACGTCGAAGGTCGCAGTGTTTGACACCACTTTGCGGGATGGCGAGCAGGCCGCGGGCACGCGCCTTGGCGGTCGAGACAAGATGACCATCGCGCGTCAGCTGGCGCGCCTCAAGGTGGATATCATCGAGGCCGGCTTCCCCGCCAGCTCGCCGGAGGACTTCGAGGCCGTCCGCGCCATCGCCCAGGAGATTCAGGGGCCCACCATCTGCGCCCTCTCGCGCGCCGTCGCCGCCGATATTGACGCCTGCGGCAAAGCCCTGGCCAAGGCCAAGAAGCCGCGCATCCACACCGGCATCGGCGTCAGCGACATTCACATCATGGGCAAGTTCCAGGACGACCGTTACGGTAAAACGCTTGAGGCCAAGAAGGCGAAGATGATTGCCCTGGCCGTGGAGGCCGTCAAGCGCGCGCGCAATTGCGTGGATGATGTCCAGTTCTACGCCGAAGATGCCGGCCGCGCCGAGCCCGAATATCTCTACCTGATGCTGGATGCCGTGATCGCCGCCGGAGCCACCGTGGTCAATATTCCTGACACCACCGGTTACACCGTGCCGGAGCAGTACGGCGCGCTCATCAAGGGCATCGTCGACAACGTGAAGAACATCAAGAAGGCCACCATCAGCGTGCATTGTCACGACGATCTCGGCCTTGCCGTGGCCAACTCGCTGGCCGGCGTCATCAACGGAGCGCGTCAGGTGGAAGGCACCATCAACGGCATCGGCGAACGTGCCGGTAATGCGGCCTTAGAAGAGGTCGTCATGGGCCTGCGCACCCGCCACGACTACTACGGCCTCGCCACCGGCATTGATCCCCGTGAGTTCTTCCGCACCAGCCGCATGGTGGCCGAAATGCTCGGCATGCCGGTCCCGGCCAACAAGGCCATCATCGGCACCAACGCCTTTTCGCACAGCTCCGGAATCCACGTGGACGGCTTCCTCAAGAACCGCCAGACCTACGAGATCATGCAGCCCGCCGACGTGGGCATCAGCGAGAGCAAGGTCGTGTTGACCGCCCGTACAGGACGCGCTGGGTTGAAGTCCCGCCTGGCCAAGCTGGGCTACACCCTGAAGAAGGACGAGTTGGAGACGATGTATCAGCGCTTCCTGATTGTGGCCGACAAAAAGCAGGAGGTCCTCGACGAGGATCTAGCCGCGCTCGTCCACGACGAACTGCCGCCCGCCGAGCACACCATCAAGCTGGAGTACCTGAATACCTACGGCGGCACCGCGTCCATCCCCACGGCCACCGTGCGCCTACAGGTAAAGGGCAAAACCAAGGAAGGCGCTGCCATCGGCGACGGTCCGGTGGATGCCGTTTACAAGGCCATTGCCGCCCTTACCGGCAGCACGGCCAAGCTGCTGCGCTATGAGATTCGGGCCATCACCGGCGGCACCGAAGCCATGGGCGAGGTCACCGTGCACCTGGAGCGCAACGGCCGCCGCACCCTGGGCCGCGGAGCCAGCACCGACATCATCGAGGCCAGCGCCAAGGCCTACGTGGACGGCCTGAACCGCCTGGGCTAGGAGTGGTTATGCCCGGCCCGGCGCGCCAAACCACGGTATAATCTCTTCGATAGTGTTGGGACCGGGTGATCGCCGCCCGTGGGGCTTACGCCAGCTTCGGCTGGAGGGTGCGCCACGGGGGGAGGAAAGTCCGAACTCCGCAGAGCAGTGTGCCGGATAACGTCCGGGAGGGTGGCCATAAGGTCATTCGACGGCCAGTGCCACAGAAAATATACCGCCACGTCTTCCGGTCATGCAGTAATGCCTGGCCGGGGCCGCGGTAAGGGTGAAAAGGTGCGGTAAGAGCGCACCGGGCGTTCAGTAATGGACGTCGCTTGGTAAACCCCACACGGAGCAAGACCAAATAGGGAGGGATGGGCGGCGGCGCAAGCCACTGTCCAGCGAGCCTGCTCGGTTCGCCAAACCTCCGGGTAGGTCGCTGGAGCCTGGTGGCGACGCCAGGCCTAGAGGAATGATCGCCACGGCGGAAACGCCGGACAGAATTCGGCTTACAGGTCCCAACACTTCTTTTGCCGCCGAGCTTCCAACCGAGGTTCGGCGGCATCACTCTTTACCTGCACTCCAGCGCAGGGTGTTCATTTCTTCCGGAATGAACCCGTCCTTTCGCTATGGGTCCGCAGCTTCCGCCGGAGCCTGGGTTGCAAACAGTACCAATTTCCCCCAGGGCCCCGGTGATGGTAATCTGACCCACGCTCTTCGCTTTGGCCGGGAGCCCGGCCGAGCGACCTTTTCCCGTTCCATTGCAGGAGGTTGGGCTTTGCGCAAATCCAAGGGTTTCTCGCTGATCGAGCTTCTCATCGTGGTGGCGATCATCATGATCATCAGTGCCATCGCCATTCCTACCCTTTTGCGCTCGCGCATCGCCACCAATGAGGCCTCGGCCGTCAGCTCTCTGCATGCCATCGGCACGGCCCAGACGACCTACGCCATGGCCAACCCGACCCTCGGCTACGCCAGCAACCTGGGCACCTTGGGCGGCACCGGCACCGCCGTCACCAGCACCAACGCACTGCTGCTGGATAGCGTGCTGGGAGCGGTCACTCCGGGCGGCGGCAGCGCAGGGGCGCCCAACGCCAAGGCGGGATACAACTTTTACGTGGCAGGCGTCTCTGTGGTCTCGGGCCAGGTGAACTCCTACCAGTTGAACGCCGATCCCACGGTGGTGGGCCAAACCGGCCAGCGGCATTTCTTTATGGATCCCTCGGTGGTCATCCGCTACAACTCCTCCGCCGTGGCCACCTCCGTGGATAACGCTTTGCAGTAGTCGCCCTAGCCGCGTGGGCGCCAGGTGAATGAGACGCGCGAGCGATTTGAGATTTTCGTGATCTGAAAACTGCCGCCTGACTTCCATCCGAAGCCGGCGGCATTTGCTTTTGCCCCGGCATCCCCGCCTTTTGACACGCCCGGAGCCGCCAGCTACACTGACCCCCAGCGCACCCCATGTCACTCGTTCGAGTCCAACGCGTTGTTGTTCAGGCACTCTTCTCGCTGCTGCTCTCCTGGCAGCTTGCAGGATCGGCACCGGCGCGTCTGGCCTCCGGCGCCGGCAAAGTCCTCTGGATGGCCCTGCTGGCGGCGCTGCTTTTCTTTGTCGTCGAGCACACGCCGGCCCTCTTCCGCGCAGCCGCCAACGTGCTGCGCACACTGCGCCTGCCGTTGCTGCCGGTACGCCGGGCCGCTCGCTATTCCGGCCAGTCCTCGGCCGCCAAGCTCCCATCCCCTCTGTGCCGGGTGCCGCTCTTCCAGCGCCCACCACCAGTTCTCTCCCTGTAAGTCAGCGCCGTTGATCCTCACGCCCCAGGCCCTTCTGCGCCTGTGCGTGCATATTTCGCCGCAACTCACAGATGTGCATCCCCGGCGCAACCGCGCCCCCGATGCCATGGAGACTCTTCATGGAACGCAGTATTTCCAATCCTTCCGCATCCGCGCAACCTTCGCGCATCCTCGTCTACTTTGTGGCCGCACTGCTTTGCGTCGTGGCCATGCACTATCTGCACCCCGCCACAAATGCGTCAACGGCGGCAGCGGCTCCAGCCGCTGTCGCGCATCCCGCGTCCACGAACAGCAACGGCGAGCTTGGCGTTCTCACCTTTCTGGCCCGTCCCATGTTCCAGGCGCTTACGTGGACCGAGCGCAATGTGGTCCACAACTGGGGATGGGCGATCATCCTTCTCACCGTGGCCATCAACCTGGCGCTGCTGCCGCTGCGCGCGCGCAGCATGACCAGCATGCGCAAGATGCAGGAACTGGCTCCGCAACTGCGCCACATTCAGGACGAATACGCGCATCTGTCCATCGCCGACCCCAAACGCGCGGAGGCCAATCGCCGCATCGCCGAACTGTATGAGAAGAACGGAGTCCAGCCGCTTGCCGGATGCCTGCCCATGCTGCTGCCGCTGCCCTTTCTGCTGGCCTTCAACTCGCTTCTGCAACACGCCGCGCCCCTGCATGGAGCGGCCTTTCTCTGGTTGACCAACCTCGCCGCGCCCGACCACACGCATCTTCTCCCACTGCTCATCATTGCGGCCATGCTGCTGCAACAGCGCCTGATGCCCGCCACCGGAGTTCCGGAGGCGCAGCAGCGCATGATGAACTGGATGATGCCCTTGGTGGCCGGCGCCACCGCATGGGCCGTGGCGAGCGGCAACGGACTCTACTGGCTGGTCAGCACCCTGCTAGGCGTGGCGCAGCAATGGGCGATGAACCGCCGTACTCCGGCCATCTAGCAGACTGCGCGCAAAACACTGCGCACAAAACAAGGCGGCCTGCGCTTGAACAACGCAGGCCGCCGCTTTACATCAAATTCCGCTACTTCTTCTCGTACGTGATTTCTGAAATCGCGAGGTCCCAGTGCGCTTCCAGAATTTCGAAACGCCGCTGTTCTTCCTTCTGGAATGTCGCCCAGTCCGGGTACAGCCTCTGCTGGATGGCCTTCTCGTCCACCGGCGTGTAGGCCGCCTGCGCATTCTTGTATACGATGGTCACACGATAATCCCAGCGTTCGACCTCCGGCATGTGCATCGCCGGAGTCTCCACCTTCACGCTCAGGATGCGGCCCGCGCCAATCTCCTCGCGCAGAACCGGCAGGTGGTTTTTCTTGAACAGATTGAGGAATTCCTCCTGATGGCCCCAGTGTGTCTTGTAGTAAAACTCCATCACATAGGGCTTATCGGGATCATTTTTGGGCGGGGCCTGGGCCACAACGTTGGCCGCCAGGACCAGCAAAGTCGCCATCAACAGAACTGCCATCATCCACTTGCGCATGGGAGATTCTCCTTTGTTCTTCCGGTTGCGGGTTAACCTTGGGACCGCGCGTGTGCGCCGCGCAGCCGGGAACTAATGCTTTTGCCGTTCGGCAACGACCTCGGTGTAGACCTCCAGGATGCGGCCCACGCTCTGGTCCCAGCGGAAGCGCTGCGCCTGTTCCAGGCCGGCGGCCTTCAACCTTTCGCGCAGGCCCTGATCGGTGAGGACCCTCTGCAGGGCGCGGCTGATCTCGAATACGTTCTCCGGATTCACCATCATCGCCGCCTGGCCCACCACCTCCGGCAGTGCCGTGGTATTGGATGCCACCACGGGCGTGCCGTGCGCCATGGCCTCCAACGGGGGCAGTCCAAAACCCTCATACAGCGAGGGGAAAACGAAGACCTTGGCCATGTCAAAGAAGACGCGCAGCACGTCAATCGGCACGTAGCCCAAAAAGCGAACCTCATGCTGCATGCCGCTGCGGATCACCGCTCGCCGTATGTCCGGATTCTTGCTGACCTCGTCGCCGATGACGATGAGCTTCAGGTCCGGGTAGGCTCCATCCTTGGCCAGCTCGCCCTTCAGCGCCGAAAACGCTTCGATGATGCGCGCCACGTTCTTATGCGGACTGATGCGTCCGGCGTAGAGCAGGAAGGGCGACTCCAACTGGTAGCGTCCGCGGATGTTGGCCTGTTCCAGCGGCGTTGCGTGGCCGCGCAGAAAGTTGTCGTCCAGCGCGTTGTAAACCACCTCGATCTTCTCCGCCGGTACGCCGAAGTGGCGCGCAACATCCTTCTTGGTGAACTGCGAGACGGCGAAGATTCGCGACGCCTTGCGCATCACCTGGCGCGTGCCGTAGGCGTGCAGCACGCGGCTGATGGGATTATTCGTGCGCGCCCGGTACATGTAGTCCAGCAGATCGTGCACGGTCAGCACATACGGGGCGCGGATAAACAGCGGTCGCCAGAAGGTATGCGGAATGTGCAGCAGGTCCACTTCGTGGGCGTTGACCACCCTCTGCATCTCCATGTAGTTGGCAAAGCTGGCTTCGCGGTTCTGCAGGGGGAGAAAGTGAAAGTTGGCCGGCAGTTCGCCAAGCTGCTCAAAGCGCGAGGGCGACCCCACCAGGTAATACTCGTTGGCCTGGTCTATGCGGCCGAGCGTGCGCACCACGTTGCGGATGTAGGTGGCCAGGCCGAACTCATAGAGCCGGCGAATGTCGATGGCGATGCGCATGGCACTAGTGTACCCTGCGCCGCGATGGGTTTGGTGCCGGACTGGTCGGTGAATCGGCGGCGGGATTCCACGGCGGGAAAAAGAAAGGCGCGTCCGCAGACGCGCCCTTCACGGCAGTGCTTTTCAAACTATGCGTGAATCGCCTCGGCCTCATGCAACTTGCGCCGCTCCGGATACAGCGGGAACTGCTCGCACAACTCGAACACCTCGTTGCGGATCTTCGTCAGCGCGGCTTCGTCGTTGCGCACTTCCAGAGCGCGGACAATCCAGTGCGAGATCTGCTTCATCTCGGCTTCCTTCATGCCGCGCGTGGTCATCGCCGGAGTTCCCAACCGAATGCCGCTGGGCTTCAGCGGCGGATTCTGATCGAACGGAATCGCGTTCTTGTTCACCGTGATGCCGGCCACACCAAGAGCCTTCTCGGCCTCGCTGCCGAACATGCCCTTGCTGAACACATCCACCAGCATCAGGTGCGTGTCCGTGCCGCCGCTGATGATGCGATAGCCTTCCGAGGCCAGTTCCGTGGCCAGCACCTTGGCGTTGGCCACAATCTGCGCCGCGTATTGCTTGAACGAAGGCTGCAACGCCTCCTGGAAGCAGACGGCCTTGGCGGCCACCACGTGCACCAGCGGTCCACCCTGGCAGCCGGGGAAGACCGACTTATCAATCGCCGCGGCGAACTCCTGCTTGCTCAAAATCATCCCCGAGCGCGGTCCGCGCAGCGTCTTGTGCGTGGTGGTGGTCACAATGTGCGCGTGCGGCACCGGCGAAGGATGCGCGCCGCCCGCCACCAGTCCCGCAAAGTGCGCCATGTCCACCAGCAACAGCGCGCCCACCTTGTCGGCAATCTGCCGCATGCGGGCAAAATCAATAATCCGCGGATAGGCCGAACCGCCGCCGATGATGAGGTTGGGATGCTCGCGCTCGGCCGTCTTCTCCATCTCGTCGTAGTCCAGCGTCTCGGTTTCTTTGGTCACGCCGTAGCTGACCACCTTGTACGTCTTGCCGCTGAAGCTGAGCTTGTGGCCGTGCGTCAGGTGTCCGCCGTGAGCGAGGTCCAAACCCATGATCGTGTCACCCGGCTGGATGACCGCGGCGTAGGCGGCCATGTTGGCCGAGCTGCCGGAGTGCGGCTGCACGTTCACGGCTTCGGCGCCGAACAACTGCTTGGCGCGGTCGCGCGCCAGGTTCTCCACCACATCGGCATACACGCAGCCGCCGTAGTAGCGCTTCGCCGGATACCCTTCGGCGTACTTGTTGGTGAAGACCGATCCGGTGGCTTCGAGGACAGCCTCGCTGACAAAGTTCTCCGAGGCGATCAGCTCCAGCCCATCATGCTGACGGGTCTCCTCGTGGGCAATGGCCTGCGCAACTTCGGGGTCAACCGCGCTCAGCGCGCGAGACATGCTGGCAGATGAATTCGACATGGCAACTCCTCGGGGGAAAATCTTCTATTAGGGTACGACGATTGGGCGATGGGAGCAAAGCGCGGCTGCATGACCGCACCAATACGCATTACCACATCTCCGGCCGGCGCCTCCCCCCTAGCGCACCGCCCGCTCCACCACCGGCCTCAGCAGCCGCTCCATCAGCGCGTAGCCCACATGGTTGGGATGCACTCCATCCCCGCTCAACTCTCGCCGCATGGCGCCCTCCGGCGTGGACATCGCCGTGTGCAGGTCAACGTACAGGTACCCGTGCGCGGCGGCATACTCGCCAAGCCAGCGGTTCAGGGCAAGTATCTTCGGCGCAGGCTGCCGCCCAGGCCGCCACCCGTACTCCGCGGCGGGCAGCACGCTCACCAGCACCACTCGGATGTGATGCGCCCGCGCCAGCTCGGCCATGGTGGACAGGTTGGCCTCAATGGTTTCCAGCGTCACCTCGCCCGTGTTGCCCGCAATGTCGTTGGTTCCCGCCAGCAGCACCACGGCCCTGGGCTGCAGGGCAATCACATCGGGACGGAAGCGCACCAGCATCTGCGCGGTCGTTTGCCCGCTGATGCCTCGATTGAGATACGGCCGTCCGGCAAAGAAGGCGCCCATCTCAGGACCTACCGGCCTCGCCGTGGCGCGCCATCCCTCGGTGATGGAGTCGCCCATGAAGACGACGCGGCGCTCACCCGGCGCGGGCGCCGAAAGCTTGGCGTTGGACTGGCGGAAGTGGCCCAGCTCGGCCCAGTCCGTGTGCAGCAGCCGCTCGTGCTCCACCTCCCAGGCAGATTGCGGCGCGGGCTGGCACGGAGCGGTCTGCGCCCACATTGGCGCACTCATCAGCAAGGCAAGCGTAAGCATAAATAGAAGTCGTCTCATCGTTGGGAACCTTACACACGGGGTCAGTCTGTGTCGCCGGATGGCATCCGCAGACCCAGCTCAAAAAGAGTACGCCTCGACTAAGTGGTCTTCAACGGCAATGGAGCGAACCCGAATTTCCTGCAAATTTACCCGAACACGGTACCCACGCTTCCGCCTTTAGGGTAAGCTTCCTCCACTCTCGGTCGTGGGGACCGTTTTCACTATCCATACTAAGGAGAACGAGGATGAAGACCAGACTGCTTCGCCATGTGGCCCTGCTGTGCCTGTTGTTTGCCGTCTCGCTCAGCGCCACGGCGGCCACCACCATTCGCATCACCGTCACCGGCGCCAAACAGGGCAGCTTCAAAGGCGACGTCAACTCCCGCCTCGGAGCCGGCGGCATCAGCGTGCTGCGCTACGAATATTCCGTCACCTCGCCGCGCAACGCCACCACCGGCCAGGCCACGGGCAAGACCCAGCACAGCCTGGTCACCATCACCAAGGCCTGGAGCCCCAGTTCGGTGCAGTTCTACCAGGCGCTGGTCAGCAACGAGGTGCTGCGCACGGTCGTCATCGAGTTCTTCAAGCCCGACGCCTCGGGCCGCCTTACGCCTTTCCAAACCATTCGGCTGACCAACGCCAGCGTGGCTCGCGACTTCCAGTATGTCGGCATCGCTCCCTCCGCGGGAGTCGCGCCGCAGGATGCAGAGCTCGAAGACATCAGCTTCAGCTTCCAGAAGATTGACATTGAAAACACCGAGGCTGGAAAGATCACCGCCACCGACGACTGGACGCAGTAAGCTGGCGGCGTTCCACCATCGCCCCGGGGCCACGGCTCCGGGTTTTTCTATTAATGCGGCAGGCGAATCGGAGAGACCGGCACCGTGCGGTCGCGCACAAACACCGTAATTTCGGGATTGCTCTCATCGCGGCGGTAGGTGGCCGTGCGTTGAATGTAGTAGCTGACCACTCCCATGCGCGTGAAGTCTTTCTTCAAAAAGATCATCACGTCGGGATCGTACTGCTGGATGCGCTGCAACAACTCCGGCAG
>Ga0181519_10001022_pt1 | contig 24585 bp, 19 predicted proteins | sample PEATcosm2014_Bin_26_FD_121102 | JGI IMG/M metagenome (GOLD analysis project Ga0181519, IMG submission 121102) | Peatland microbial communities from MTU Mesocosm Facility, Houghton, MI, USA - PEATcosm2014_Bin02_10_metaG | ecosystem: Environmental > Terrestrial > Soil > Wetlands > Peat | place...
CACGGCGAAGACCATCTGGTGCATGAACGGCTTCTCCTGCCCCAGCAGCCTTCCATGGCGAATGCCCCGCCGCAGAATCTTGCGCAGCACGTACCCGCGGCCCTCGTTCGCCGGAACCACGCCGTCACTGATCAGAAACGTCGCCGCCCGTGCGTGGTCCGCAATGATTCTTAGACTCGCTGAACCCTTCTCATCCCCTCCCAGAACTGGGTGCCCCACATCTCGCTTCTGAGATGTGGGTTCCAACGTCAGCTCCGCCGCGCGCTTGATCAGCGGCACAAACAAGTCCGTCTCGAAGTTCGACAGCACGCCCTGCATCACTGCGGCCAAACGCTCCAACCCCATGCCGGTATCGATCGAGGGTTTGGGCAGTGGCGTAAGCGTCCCATCTCCCGCGCGGTCGAACTGCATAAACACCAAATTCCAAATCTCAACATATCTCTGGTCGTCTTCGCCGAAGGGCTTGTCCTCCCCGGTCTCGCTCGCCTCCACGCCAAAGTCGTAAAAAATCTCGGAGCACGGGCCGCACGGCCCGGTCTCGCCCATCTGCCAGAAGTTGTCCTTCATCCCAAATTCAAAGATCCGTTCCGCGGGCACTCCCTGGTCCAGCCAAAGTTTGTATGCCTCTTCATCGCGCGATACTCCCTTTTCACCTTTGAAGATCGTGACGTAAAGCTTCGCTTTATCCAACCCAAACCACTCCGGGCTGGTCAGCAGCTCCCACGCATACGCAATTGCATCCTTCTTGAAATAATCGCCAAAGGAAAAGTTGCCCAGCATCTCGAAGAAGGTGTGGTGGCGCCGCGTGAAGCCGACATTTTCCAGATCGTTGTGCTTTCCGCCTGCGCGTACGCACTTCTGCGATGTCGTCGCCCGCGTATATTCGCGCCGCTCCGCGCCCAGGAATACATCCTTGAACTGGTTCATCCCCGCGTTGGTAAACAGCAGAGTTGGATCGTTGGCCGGCACCAGCGAAGACGAGTGGACGCGCCGGTGTCCCTGCCCCGTGGCAGGCGAGAGCTTGCTCTCAAAAAAACGCAGATAATCTTCGCGAATCTGGCTTCCCGAACGGTATTCCATAGGGTTTAAGTCTATCAGCGGAAGGCACAGACCCTGCTAAAATCCCACCGCAGCCACGTCTCCGCCCATCCCGTGGCCCACTGGCCTCACCCGCGCGCCGTCTTCAGCGAAGGCCTGGTCTGTCCAGTCCCACCCCGTGTGATAGAGCACAAACAGATGTTCTCCCGGTTGTATGCGCAGAGCCTCGTACGACACAACAGGCAGCGCTGCGAAGCGTGCGATGTGCATCGCCGTTAGCGCCATGGTGTCGTGCCGGTTCCAGCGCATCTCCTCCGCGCGGGAGTAGACCAGCGTCATGCGCGCGCGCACATCCGCGTCCGGCTCGTAGTAGCGGTCCTCCTCGAACGCGCCCATGTCCTGAATGTACAGCCGCCCATCGGGATTCGCCTCCAGCGTCGCGTTCACCTCCGCGGGCAGCGCCAAACTCGCTATCCGCGCCTCTGTCTTCTCCTGTTCCGCGTGAATGCGCGTCGCGCCTGAGCCGAGAATCGCCAGCCCCAACACCACCAGCACGGCATTGAACATTGCATCGCGCCGCAGCCACGGACTCACCACAATTGCCAGCATCGCGCTGATTGCCACCACCGCACCCAACACGTAGCGCACCTCGATGGAGTGGGTCACAAATCGTGCCAGCATGTAGCCCCAGAAGGGAAGCGCCGCTAGCACAAGCAGCAATACCCACTCAGCCGCTGGAATCCGCATCCCCAATCCACCACGCATCACGCGTACGCAGCCCAACAGCAGCGCCGCCGCAAACGTCACCAGCAGTGCCATCCACAGATGCTGCGCAGGCATCGTCATTCGCGTGTAGTCCACGAAGATTGACCGGTAGGCCAGTGTAATGTTGTGTAGCCCCATCGATCCCACGTTGTAATAGTTCTTCCTGAACTCATCCGCCGCCTGTAAAAACGGCCACGTCGCCGCGAACCCCGCCATTCCCACGCAGATCGCCGCGCACATTGGCCAATCCATCCGTCGCCTCTGGACGCTGCGAAACCCCTCCGCCGAGCAGAGTGGGGCCAGAAGCAGAATCCCGTAGTAATGCGCATTGATTGTCGCCGCAATTGCCGCCGCCAGCCCCACCAGTGCCCACCTTCTAAAACGCGGGTGCCCCATGTCTCGATTTTGAGACGCGGGCTTAATCGCCACCTGCCAGCACCACAGCGCCAGCGCATACAACCCCAGCACCAACCCATAGGGTCGTCCCTCGGCGCTGTAGTACAGCGTCGCGGCCAACGCAGGGAACGCGGCTGCTACCACTCCTGCGCGTTCACCTGCCAGGTTTCGCACAAAGAAGAACAAGCAAACCTGCATCAGTAGAAATCCCAACAGGGCAGGGAGACGCAGCGCAAACGCACCAGCCCCGAACACCTGCATCGCCGCGTGCGACAGCAGTGGATAGAGCAGTGGGTCGAGCGAGATGGGCCAGGTCCGCTGCACCTGCACCAACTCCCCTACCGACCGCACGCTGTAGGTCTGGAACGCGTACATCTCATCTTGCGACATCAGCTTGTAGTGCGACCATATCGGCGACATCGTTGCCGTCAGCAGTACAAACACCACCACCATCGCGCGCGCCAGCCTGCATTTCATGGGTGCTTCATTCATCGCAGTCTCACCATCGTGGGTGGGACTACTGCCGGCGAGGTCGCGGTTCCACTCGCAGGCTGCACCATGGGCAGCGTCGGCATAAACATTTTCTCCAGCCAGGGCAGCCGCACATACAGCAGTACCACCATCACCACCACCATCGCCGTAAACCACAGCATCAGCCCCGGCTCGCGATACAGCTTCTCCGGGTTCTGCACCGCCGAGCCAGACTGGAACGCCAGTCTGAAGTAGATCGCCATCACCAGCGCCACCAGTGGAAACGCCATCAGCAGTTCGATCCGGTAGCGCATCACAAATGCCCCGAAGAACAACATCGCAGTCGACGCATAGAAAACCACGCTCACCAGCAGCGACTCCTGCGTATAGTGCTTGAAGCTCGCCCGGTAAGCTCCTGCCACTCCGCCCTCGCCTAGCTCGCGCAGCTCGCTGAAGCGTTTCAGCACCATAAAGTAGCAGCCGATCATCCAGTAGCACATCAATAGGCTCAGCGGAGGCACCAGCCACGCCGCCACCGCATACCACCCGAGCAACATGCGCAGCGGATTGTTCACGCTCTCCGTCAGCACATCCAGATACGGCACGTCCTTGGTCCGCAGCGGGCGGATGTTGTATGCGCATCCCATCACCCACAGTGCCAGCGCCGTCGCCGCAAACTGCCGCGAAATCGTCCAGCCGATCGCCACACCAGCCACCATCATTAATATCCACTGAGCATAGGCCAGTGGAATATTGACCAGTCCAAGCACCGTTGGCCGGATCTTCTTGGTCGGATGCACCCGGTCGAACGGCGCATCCAGAACCTCGTTGAGCACATAGTTGCTGCACGCCACCAGCGTGATTGCCACAAACGCCCATACCAGCATCTGCACCAGCCGCCAGGTCAATAGCTGCGGATAGATGCTCAGCGGAACAATAATCCCGGGCAGCACAAACAGGTTCTTGATGGAGTGGTCCAGTCGCGCAATCGCAAGATGCGCCCGCAACCGCCGCGAGAAACTGACCTTCGTCTGTACCGTCTCACTCATGGCGATCCCATCAACCCTTTGTCGCTGATAGCGTTAGTATAGCGGCGATATCAAGGATCATTCGATTAAAGCGCCCCCCACCCCGGGTGCCCAGGTCCAACCCTCCACCCGATACTCCGGGTCGTTCGGCATCGCCAGCCCTGCAAACTCCGCGCGCCGCGCCGTCATCGCCATGCAGCTTACCAGCGCGTCGAAGGCGTCCTCACTCCCTCGCGCCCGCTCCATCACACCGCGCGACAGCGCCGCATAGGCCGCGTTCTCCCGCCGTTTCGCCCGCAAGTACTCCGCGCGCGCCGCTGAATTCGACTTGCGCACAGGCCCCGTGTTCAGCCGCGTGTACATCTCCACCACCATCGGAAATCCAGCACGGTCGAAGGGCCACACCCGGAAGCCCGCCTCGCGCAGCCGCTTCAGCACCGGCATTCCGCGCAGCGACGCCGTCCCCACGCTGCCCGCCCCGCCGATCTGGAAGACGCTCTTCGGCCCAATTCCTCGCACCCGTTCCGCCCGCTCGGCCTGGGGAATCAGTGCGGCAATTTTGCAATCGATGTCGGTTGCGCGCAGCATCCGGTGCAGCCCATCGCCGCAGAACTCTTCCGGTTTGGGATGTTTTCCCCAGAACCGCCGGTCCGGATTCCCACGGGCGAGCCATTGTTCGCTCAGCCCGCCGGCCACAATCTCCCAAAACGCAGGCGCATCCACGCAACCCAGTTCTTCTCGCACAAACCACGCAGGAAAGCTGAAGCAGAAGTCCAGCCCAACCACCATGCGCGGCGTCTCACGGGCCAACTCGATCAGCCACTCGCCAACCTCCGCCCGCGTTCGCCCGCCTTCCAGCGTGACGGACCCTCCACAAACGCCGGGTGCCCCATTCACGGCGGCCTCATCGCAGTGGGTGGGATTCATCGTCCACACCCCCGCCCAGATCTTCCGCCTCTGTCCAGCCTCGCTGCGGTCGCCGGACCAGTCCACCGCAACCACGCGTTGCATGTCTCCCCGCCGCACTCCGCTACTCCTCATCGCCGACGACGTCCACCTCCTCCACCGGAACGCCCCACTCGCGCAGCACCTTATAGACAGCGCTCGCAGAAAATCCCGCCCGCAGCAGCCGCCCCATCACCCGCGCCGCCTCCTGCTGCGCCTTCTCGCCTGCGGGCTGCTTCATCCGCTTGCGCGCAATATACTCCCGCGCCAGAGCCACCTCGTCGACGCCCTCATATGCCGCGCTCACCGCTGCGCCCACCGTCTCCGAGGCAACGCCCTTGACTGCCAGGTCCTGCTGCACCCGCCGCCGCCCAAACTTCTCACCCTCCTTGCGCAGCCGTGTGTACTCCGCCGCAAAGCGCGTGTCACTCAGATAATTCAGCTCCTTCAGCCGCGCCACCACCGTGTCCATGACGCGCTCGCCCTCGGCGCCCTCCATGGTACGCCGCTGCATCAGCCGTCTCAGTTCGCGTTCGCTGCGCATCTGCGACGCCAGCATGCGCACCGCATACTCGAAGAGTCCCGCCTCGCCTACAGGCTCTCGCCGCTTCGCCCGCTTGAACGCCATTTCATCTCTCCTCGCCCATGCAGTTCTGGCGGAAGGGCACGGCTTCAGCCGTGCCAATCATAGCCGCCGCGAAGCGGCTTCCGCTCTGCCTAAGGCACGAGCGAAGCCTGAAGGGCGCAGCGACTATCTGCTCTCTGCATACTTCCCGCTCTTGGTCCAACGGTCGCACCAGTCGTCCACCGTGTCATACCAGAGCTGGCTATTCTGCGGCTTCAGCACCCAGTGCCCTTCATCCGGGAAGTAGAGGAACCGTGAAGGCACGCCGCGCCGCTGCAACGCGGTATACAGTTCGAAGCCCTGCGAGACATCCAACCGGTAGTCCTTCTGCGAATGGATCACCAGCGTCGGCGTCTTCGCATTCTCGATGAACCGCATCGGCGACCACTTACGAAATGGGTCCTGGTCTGCCGGTAAGCTCTGGTACCGCCATGGCTCCGCGGCATGGCCGGCTGCGGTCTGTTTCGGGTCAGGGGCGAATCCATCCCATCCCTTGGGAAAGTCCTCCGGCCTGCGGAACTCCCACTCGTTGAACCACAGTTCCTCGGTCGAGCCGTACGCGCTCACCGGGTCCGACATGCCGTCGTGGGTCACCACGCACTGGAAGCGGTTGGTATGGGTCAGCACCCAGTCGGCCATAAACCCGCCATAGCTCGCACCCAGCGCACACTCCCGCGTCTTGTCGATAAATGAAAACTTCGTTTCCACGTAATCCAGCCCCTTCATCAGGTCCTCGTACGCGCGCCCGCCCCAGTCGCCGCTCACCTCATCCACAAACTTCTGCCCATACCCCGTCGACCCCCGCCGGTTGATCCCCACCACCACATACCCATCCGCTGCCAGCAGCTCCCAGTTCCAGCGATAGCTCCAAGAGTCGCCCAACGCCGTCTGCGGCCCGCCATGCATCACAAACTTCAAAGGATACTTCTTCGCCGCATCAAAGTTCGGTGGCTTCACCATGAAGCCTTGGACCTTGGTTCCTTCCGCGCCAGCAAACCAGAAGGACTCCATCTTCGGCAGATCGAGCTGAGCGATCAGTGTGTCGTTCACATGTGTGATTGCCTCCTCACCACCCCACTCAGAAGATCGGGGCTTCTTTATCTTTGGAAGCTTTACGATCTCGGACGGTCCTTCGACAGTCATGCGCGTAGCAACAAGGATTGTCCCGGCATCTAGTATTCCGGCACCCGGGAGCACATGAACATCACTGAATTCGCCTTCGTTTTGAAGCCATCCTAGGAAGTTTCCATCAACACCAATGTAATCAACATTCTCTTCGCCCGCGTTCCCATACACATAAAAGATTCCGTCCGACTCCGGAGTCCACGTAAACTCATCCACCCATCCGTCGAACTTCGGCATCAACTGCTGGATCGTCTTCTTCTCCCGGTCAAACAACATCAGCCGAAATTTATCTGACTCAAACCCTGCCTGCTTCTGCGACCGGAACGCAAGCCACTTCCCATCCGGCGAGTACTCCGGCTCGTCGTCACTCCCCGGCGAGGTCGACACCTTCACCGCTTTCGCCCCCGGCTCGTCTAATCTCAACGTGAAAACGTCGTTGTTGGTAGATGCCGCCGGCACCGGATCAAGATTCGTCACATACGCAATCTCTTTCGAGTCCGGAGCCCACGCATACTCCTGCGGCCCGCCCAGAAACCACGTCGGCGTCTCCGCATCCCCCACCGCACTCGCCGGAGTCACGTCGCGCACATTACCAACAAAATCCACCACCAGAATGTGGCTCCGCTTCTGCCCCGTGTACTGGTCCCAGTGTCGATACAGCAGCGCATCCCACACCTGCCCTTTCACTGGACTAGCCGCCGCCGCATCATCCTTCGCCTTATCGCAGGCATTCTCCTGCGGCCACATATGCTTATCCGAACACTCCGGATACACATCCGCAGTAAACATCAGCCGCTTGGAGTCCGGCGACCAGATCGCCCCGTCCGCGCCGCCCGCCACATTTGTCATTTTGGCCCATGCGCCCAGCCTGCCCGTAGCCTCATCCCACGGAGCCTGATAGATCTGTTCCTTCATGGTCATCGAGACCCACTTCCCATCCGGCGAGAACCGCCCAAACGACTCCCCATCGCCGAACGTCACCTGCCGCTCACTGGGTGCCCCATTCGTGACGGTCTTATCGTCACGGGTGGGGTCGAGCGGCACCACCCACAGATGGTTCACCTTGGTGTTCTTCTCCAGCGACACATCGGTCACCGAGAACAGCACCCACTTGCCGCTCGGCGAGATCTGCGGATCGCTCACCCGCTTCATCGCCATCAGGTCGGCAAAGGTCATTGGGCGCTTGGGTGCGACTTTTTGGTTGTCATTCCGCAGCGCAGCGGAGGAATCTGCTTTTGTCCCGGACTGCCCCGCAACCTGTCCATTGGCTACCCCAACCGCGCACAATCCCGTCCAAACCACCCCTAGCAACACCGTCTTCAGCCCAAGAATCTTCATCGCGACAGTCTACATCCAACCGGGTCCGCCTTGCCGCTTTATGCACCCGGCCCGGGGCTAAAGCCCTCTGAATTCAGTGGTTTATTCATGGGGCTGAAGCCCCATGCTCCCTCCGAAAAGTAATAACGGGAGTATTGCAGCAGCCTGCGAGGCCCAGAATCGCGGGAGCTGAATATCTAATCAAAGATTCAGCGTCTAACATGGTGCAGGAGTGGTTTGCCCGCAACAGGAAGGCGGAGTCCAACAGCATGAAACTGCTTGCCAAAGCGTCCGCCGCAATGCTCACCCTTGCTCTGGCGGTGTGGCTGCATCCCGCCGCCGCGCAGGAAGCCTCCGGCTTCGGTAAGCTCGACCCCGCGCCGCCTACCGGGATCAGCGTAGACGAGATCGTGAAGAAGTTTGCCTCGCGCGAGAGCGAGTTCGCCCAGGCGCGCAACGACTACACCTTCCGCCAGACGGTCAAGGTAGACACAGTAGACAACGACAGCGGAAAGGTGGATGGCGAGTACCAGCAGGTTACAGACATTACCTTCGCGCCTGACGGCAAGCGTGACGAGCATGTCGTCTTCGCCTCGCAGAACACCCTCGACCGCATCATGATGACGCCCGCCGACTTTGACGAGATCGAGCACCGGCTGCCCTTCATTCTGACCACCGAAGACCTGCCCCACTACGACGTGACGTATGTAGGACGCCAGAAGGTCGACGAGATCGACACCTACGTCTTCGACGCGGGCCCCAAGGTCATCGAGAAGAAGCAGCATTACTTCCAGGGCAGGGTCTGGGTGGATCAGCAGGACCTGCAGATCGTCCTGATCAACGGCAAGACCGTTCCGCAGGACACGCGCCCCGGACACGAAGACCTGCAACCGCCCTTTACTACCTACTACGAACAGGTGGACGGCAAGTACTGGTTCCCCACCTACACCAAGGCCGAAGGCGTGCTACACTTTGCTGCGCAGAACGGCTCGCTCAGCGAGGACGTTCACATTCGTTCCACCGTGCGCTATACCGACTATAAGCGGTTCCGCTCCAGCAGCCGAATCATCTTCAACGGTCAGGACATCACCAACAACAAGGACTCTGGGGGCCAGAAGCAACAGCCGAACAGCAGTCAACCGCCAGCTCCAACCGCTCCTATAAAGTGAAGCGGATGGGTGCGCGCTTCACGCGACGAACTGTAGTTCCGGTTCGGATTCAAAGTAGAGATAGCGCCGCCAGCTTGGGTCCGCCGATCCGATCATGCGCATGATATGGCGCGAAGTATGCAAACTGAAGGGGCGCGGCTCGCGTTGCAGCTTCATCTCGGTCAACTCGTGCAGCAGCTGATTTCCCTTGCGCCGATTGCACTCGTGGCAACAGGCGACCAGGTTTTCCCACGTTGACAGCCCTCCACGCGAACGCGGCACCACATGGTCCAGCGTCAACTCGCCCGCGGTCAGTACAATGCCGCAGTACTGGCACGCGTTGCGGTCGCGCAGCAGGATGTTCTTGCGCGAGAGCGCGCGCGTCTGGTGGGGGATCCTGCGGTACTCCAGCAGCCGGATCACGCTTGGCATGGCCACATCCATGCGTGCCGCGTGCAGCACCGCGCCCTGCTCTTCCTCGGTGCGCGCAACTCCCTTCAGCACCAGCACCAGCGCTCGCCGCGCGCCGCAGATGTTGATTGGTTCGTAGGACGCGTTCAACACCAACACCGGCGTCTGCATCGCCGGCTGGCGAAAGACACCGATGCGGACATCCAGCTCCGTGGTCAGCCGCGGTGCGCTGTGACCGCTGGCGTGCCGGCTTGCGCTGATCCGCTGTTTGCGCGTCTTCGACGAACTCTGGGACGCTTGCATTGCTCAATTCCTCCGCTTCCGATTCTCATCTGAATCTGCTGCCACTGATGTCATTTATCGTGAAGGGCCCTCGTACTTGCCGTGCCTTTATCCGAATCCCTGTGGAGCGTACAGCCTTGTGTCGTCCCACAGGGCAACCTGCGGAGTCTGTGCGCGTGCCAGAGTGGCGACCCAAACCTTACTTGCCCCGGCTTTGCGCAACACGCGCGAACACTCGCGAGCTGTTGCGCCCGTGGTGTAGATGTCGTCTACCAGCAGCAACTCGCTGCCCGGGACGATCGCATTCGCGTTCACCCGGAACGCGCCCCGGATATTGACTCTGCGGCTTACGGGGTTGAGTTCGAACTGGCTTCGGGTGTCGCGATGACGCTCCATCAGCGTATGCTGCGGCCGCAGCTTCCATTGAGGATGGCTTCGGCGCAGCTCAGCGATGGCCGCGTCCGCCAACAGCGCAGACTGGTTGTAGCCGCGTTGACGCTGCTTGGCTGGGAACAGCGGCACGGCGACGACGGTCAGCTCCCGCGCAGCGTCAGCTTCAAGCGTCAGGATGGATGCGGCGAGCATTCCGCCCAGCAGTTTGGCGACAAGATCCATCCGCTCGTACTTCAGCAGGTGGACCATCTCGCGCAGTTCGCCCCGATAGATGGCGTACGCAACGGCGCGCTCGAAGATGGGCGGATCGGCGCGGCATCCGGAGCAGAGCAGTCCTTCCTCCAAGAGTTGGCCAGCCAGGCTAGCGCTCTCCATATCGATGTCGAGGGCTTCGCCGCAGCGACCGCACATCACCATTGCCTGCGGATGAACGGAGGCCCTGCAGTGATCGCAGATGGGAAGGATGGTAGAGTGCGGCAGAGGACGGTTACAGACGCGACAGTCCGAAGGAAACGCCGTGGTCACCAGGTCGTCGATTACGGAGCGAAACGCCGCGTTTGTGCGGCCAGTCAGACTTTGCAGCAGCCGCATTCCCGCGCGACCGTGATCCTCTCCGGCATTAAAGCCAGGCGGCGCGCCGGGTGAAACGTGGAGCGTACTCTCATTCAGGCTTTCGCTGAAGATGCACCTGCCCGCACGGCGCTCCAGGCCGCTTGGGCCGCGCCGATGGTCAGAGTATAAATCCTAGCGGCCCTGCTTACCAGCCGGAAGGTGAGCACGAGCCTCTGACGGACGACCGCGTACCTGGAATGTCCCTTCGCTGATACACTCCCATCGAAGCCTGTAGCTCTGTTTCTACCGCGGGAGATTGCAACAACATGGCCGTATCGACCCCCATCAAGCCTGCCTTTAAGCCCTTTGTCCCAGCGTCCGAGTCGAGACCAGAGTTGACGGCGAGAGCGCTGATCCTGGGCGCGTTCTTCGGAGTACTCTTCGGTGCCGTGACCGTATATGTTGGGCTGCGCGCTGGGTTGACGGTGGCAGCGAGCATTCCGATCTCGGTGCTGTCGATCTCAATCCTGCGCGCCTTCGGACGCGCCAGCATTCTGGAAAACAACATTGTGCAGACTACGGGAAACGCAGGCCAGTCCATTGCTTCGGGCGTCATCTTCACCTTGCCTGCACTGATCTTCCTCGGATTCGATCTGGAGGCGAGCCGGATCTTTGCGCTCGCGTTGTTTGGCGGATGGCTGGGAGTGCTGTTCATGATCCCGCTGCGGCGACAGCTCATCGTCGAAGAGCACGGCGCGCTGATCTATCCCGAGGGCACCGCCTGCGCCGATGTGCTGATGGCCGGTGAACGCGGCGGCAGCTTTGCCTCGCGCGTGTTTCTTGGCCTTGGACTGGGAGGTGTGTACACCCTCTTCCAGAACGACGGACTGTTCGCGTTGTGGCCCGACACTCCAAAGTATGACGCGGACCTCGGCCCGCAGCACTTGCTCAAAGGCTCCAGCATCCGAGCGGACTGTACCTCGGAGTATCTTGGCGTTGGCTACATCATAGGAGCGCGGGTTGCCGCCATCATGTTTGCCGGCGGCGTTTTTTCGTGGCTTGTACTGATGCCCGCGATCTACTTCTTCGGATCGCACCTCTCCGGGCCACTCTATCCCGGAACCGTACCGGTGAGTGAGATGTCTCCTCCCGATCTGTGGCGCACCTACGTTCGTCCGATGGGAGCGGGCGCGGTGGCAGCCTCCGGACTGATCACCCTGATCCGCACCCTTCCCACGATTGTCAGTGCATTGACACAGACGCTCAAGAAGGGTGGAGCAAAGTTGGCTACGGCGCGGCCAATACGTACCGAGCACGACCTGCCTCCCAGTGTGGTTTTCGGCGGCAGCGCAGTACTTATCGTGTTGATGTTCCTCTTCCTCCAGTTCAAACCCGTTCCCGGAGCATATGTCGGCCCACTCGCCAATCTAGCGGCGGCGCTGCTGATCGTGGTCTTCGGTTTCCTGTTTGTGACGGTGTCGGCGCGCATCGTGGGCATTGTGGGCTCATCGGCGTCTCCTGTTTCGGGCATGACCATTGCGACGCTGATGGCCACCTCTGCCATCTTCCTGGTGAAGGGCTGGACCGCACCGGCGTTTGGCGCGCTGGCTATCACCATTGGCGGCGTGGTATGTATCGCGGCATCGAACGCGGGCGACACCAGCCAGGATCTAAAGACCGGCTTCCTGATCGGATCGACCCCATGGAAGCAGCAACTCGCCTTGATCTTCGGCGTCATGGTCTGCATCTTCTCCATTGGCGCGACGCTGAACGCGATGAACCGCGCCTATGAGCAGTTCCAACTCATGCCGAAGCCGGTTGCTTTGTCTCTCGACCATCTGCCAGACGGGGTGCAGAACAAGGGCCAGTTCGACCGCGACAGTGTGACGCTGAGAGGTGGGGCGGGTGTGGTAAGTATTCTGGCTGCACCAGGTTCCATTTCGCCCAATTTCTTTCAGCGGACGCTACCGGATGCGCGCAAATACATCCTGCTGAACTCGATTGGATCGAATACGCTGGAAGACGGTAAGTACCTCTACAACCCGGCGACGGGCATGATCGAGGTGCAGTGGATCCAGGGCATCGGCAGCGAGCGGGCGGCCGCGCCGCAGGGACGCCTGATGGCGACCGTGATCAACGGAATCCTTTCGCGCAAGCTGCCGTGGACGCTTGTGCTGCTGGGTGTTGCCCTGGTGATCGTGGTCGAGCTGCTGGGCGTGCGCTCGCTGACTTTTGCGGTCGGCGCCTACCTGAGCATTGCGACGACACTCGCCATCTTCGTTGGCGGCGTGATGCGCTGGATGGTGGATCGCGCCATGATGCAGGAACGAGCGCGGAACGGTGGTGCGGCAGGTACAGAGGCGGAGAGCGAGATTTCGCCGGGCAGTCTGTACGCCTCGGGGCTGATTGCAGCGGGCGGAATCGTTGGACTGCTGGGCGTCTGCGCGCGGCTGTTGGAGGGACTCTCCGAACAGCATGGCGGCCACTGGCAACTCTTCCGGTTCAGCGATCAAAATCCGCTGTACCACGACTGGGTGAGCGTGGTCATGTTCGCGCTGCTGGCGTTCAGCCTGTACCACTTTGCACGCAAGCCGCTGGCCGGAGTGAAAGAGGGGTAAGGGGTGTGGGCGTCAGGGTGGGAGAAGTACGAAAATAATCGTTGACATACGAGCTATATCGTACTAATGTGTCTTCCATGATGAAGCGACGAGTTTCAAACCGCGATACGATGCAGCTTCCCACCGAGGCTGAGTTGGAGATTCTCAACATTCTTTGGACCCTAGGGCCCAGCACGGTGCGCGATGTGCATACGGCCAGCGCGAAGGACACCGGCTATACCACAATCCTGAAGCAGATGCAGGTGATGGCTGAGAAGGGCCTGCTGTCGCGCAGCGAGCGCTACCGGTCGCATGTGTACGAGGCGCGCATTGCGAAAGAGCAGACCCAGCGGCAGTTGGCGCGGAACCTGGTGCGGCGCGCCTTCGACGGCTCGGCGAAGAATTTGGTGCTGGGGGCGCTGTCGTCGCAGAAGGTGTCTGCAAAGGAGCTGGCGGAGATTCGCAGGATGCTGGACGAGTTTGAGAGAGGGTAGCGATGATCACACTGATTGAATTCTCCGGACGGCCGCTGATGCACGCGCTGGGCTGGACGCTGCTTCACTTCTGCTGGCAGGGAGCGGGGGGCGCGGCCGTACTGTGGTGCGTGCTGAAAGTGCTGGATCGGCGGAGTTCCAGGGTGCGCTATGCATCTGCTTGTCTTGCGCTGGGGCTGATGGTTGTGCTGCCGCTGGCAACCTTCGCTCATCTTGCGTCGGACGAGCACCGGCTGCGAGCCGCGTTCGACGGTCCGGCAATTGCGATCGATGCGGGGATGGTGCTACAGGTAAGCGCGGTTGAGACGACCGTGCCGTTACCGGAGCGGATTGCTACGGCACTGGACCATGCGCTGCCGTGGATTATTCTAGCGTGGTTCGCCGGGGTGGTCCTGTTTGTGGTGCGGCTGAATGTTGGGCTGATGGATGCGCGGAGATTGCGGACGATGGCGACATCGGCTGTGCCGGATGACCTGCAACAATTGTTTGACGAGATAAAACACCGGCTGAGCGTGCAGCGCGCGGTGCGGCTGATGCACTCGGCGCTGGTGCAGGCGCCCACCGTGATTGGCTGGCTGCGGCCTGTAGTGTTGATTCCGGCGAGCTGCCTTAGCGGGCTTTCCACCATGCAGATTGAGGCGATCCTGGCGCATGAGCTGGCGCACATCCGGCGGCACGACTACCTGGTGAGCGTGCTGCAATCGGTGATAGAGACGCTGCTGTTCTACCATCCCGCGGTGTGGTGGGTATCCCACCAGGTGCGGCGCGAACGCGAGTACTGCTGCGACGAGATGGCGGTTGCGGTGGGCGGCGATCGCCTGGCCTATGCACGGGCGCTGTCTGTGCTGGAGGAGCGGCGGGCCGCCATGCCGGAGTTGGCGCTGGGAGCCAATGGCGGTGTGCTGGCCATGCGGATCAGGCGGCTACTGGGGCGTACGGACGATGCGGCAGTCTCGCAGTTTGCGGCGTATGCGGTGCTGACGGTCCTGCTGGCTGTGGCTGGGGCGTATGCAGTCACGGCGGCGCGGGCGGAGGTGAATGCGCTGAGACTTGCACTGCGCACGGCATCGCCCATGGAACTGGAGGCGGCAACTCCGCTGAATGCGCTGATTGCCGAACCGCCGGTGCGGGAGATGAAGGCAATGCTTCTGCAACCGGCAGCGGCTGACAGCACTGTCTCGGGATCACGCAACAACATTGTGTACACAACATGGCTCAACCAGGATGTGTTGTGGATCATTACTCTGGAAGAGCGGGCTGCGTTTCTGAAGCTGAGTAACGACGAGGAGCGCGATAAGTTTATCGAGCAGTTCTGGGCGCGGCGCGATGCACCAGGATCGCCTGCGGGCAGCTTTAAAGCGGAGCACTACCGGCGGATCGCGTATAGCAATGAGCATTTCGCAAGCGAAAGCCCCGGATGGCGAAGTGACCGGGGACGGACTTACATCATGAATGGTGAACCGAGTCTAATCGATCGACATCCTACCGGGGCGGCATATCCATACGAGGTGTGGCACTACCGTTCGGCTGGCGGACGTGAAATTCAAATGACATTTGAAGATACGTGCCAATGTGGGAAGTATGTATCGGTATCGGTGAATGCAGTGGGCGGAACGGAAGCGTCAATCACGCAGGCTGCACCAGCGTCATCTGCTACTCCAATCGAGCCTGTTAAGCAATTAACGACTGCTGCTCCGGATATGTCGTGCGGGTATTATGACAGCGGGAATCGTGTACATGCAGGTACATGTGAAGAGGATAGAGCAAATGCCGGACACTATTCTTGCCGTGCAGACGATGACACCAGCCTTGTCGAGACGCAGGTAGCTTGCGAATGGAAGGTTAAGCGGCTGCAGGAATGGCAGAGCAATAACCAGCAACCGGCTACTTTGCCCATTTTGGTTGCGCCTGTACCTCCGCCTCCTCCTGCCAGGTTGATTCTGCCACAGGGGCCGGCAACTCCAAGCGGGCCGGTGCGAATTTCGGCTGGCACGGCGCAGGGGATGATCCTATGGAAGCCGGAGCCGGTGTATCCGGAGAATGCCAAGGCGGCGCATGTGCAGGGTCCCGTGATTCTGCACGCCATTATCTCGAAGGATGGGACGATCAAGAACCTGTCGATTATCAGCGGCAACGGGATGCTGGTAGACGCTGCGCGAGACGCGGTGAGCCAGTGGACGTTCAAGCCATATCTGCTGAATGGTCAGCCCATGGATGTGGAGACAAGCATCACGGTGAACTTCAGTCTTGCCGATTCGCTGGCTTCGTTGGGGCAAAACCCGGTAGCCAGTGAGGCGGGCGGCCCAGTCAAGCAGGTTGGCGGCGATGTGAAGAGTCCGATCATTATCTATCAGCCGGAGCCCCATTACACCCCCGAGGGGAGAAAGGCCAAGGTGCAGGGCATTGTCACTGTCAGCATGGTGGTGGACGCAGAGGGTGTGCCGCAAAACGTGCATGTGCTACATGGGCTGGGGATTGGGCCCGATGGCAAGCCAGACCCAAAGTTCAAGAAAGCCTGGCGAAAGGTTGCGGACGGAATGAACCAGAATGCTGTTGAAGCGGTGACGAAGTACCGCTTTAAGCCTGCGTCGGAGAATGGCAAGCCGGTGGCGGTGAATGAAAACGTCGAGGTGAACTTCGCGATTTTTTAGTGCTCAGGGGTTGGGTGCGAGGGCTTTGGCGAGGCTTCCGTGGGCGGCGGCGAGGCGGGCTTCAGCGGCGGCGCGGGGAAGCGAGAGTTGGTGCATGGCGATGGCGACCTTTACCGAGCCTGCTTCGATGAGCAGGTGCGAAGCAGTGACTCTGTCGCATCCAGTGGCGGCCATCAGGATACGCTGGGCGCGGTCGATGAGCTTGTCGTTGCTGGGTTTGACGTTGACCATGAGGTTGCCATAGACGGCCCCGGTGCGGACCATGACGCCGGTGGAGATCATGTTAAGAATCAGCTTGGTGGCGGTACCGGCCTTCAGGCGGGTGGAGCCGGTGATGACTTCGGGGCCGGTGACTGGCGTGATGGCGATGTCGGAGTATCGGGTGATGGCCGAGTCGGCGACGCAGGAGAGGCTGATGGCGAGCGCGCCGATGGACTGGGCATGGATGAGCGCGCCGATGACGTAGGGGGTGCGTCCGCTGGCGGCGATTCCGAGCAGGCTATCCGTGGTGGTAAAACCGGCGGCAATGAGGTCGCGCTTGCCCTCTTCGGGTAGGTCTTCGCTCTGCTCGGAGGAGTTGCGCAGGGCATAGTCGCCGCCTGCGATAAGTCCCTGGATCAACGTAGAGGAGACAGAGAAGGTGGGCGGACACTCGGATGCGTCAAGCACGCCGAGACGGCCGCTGGTTCCTGCTCCAATGTAGAAGAGGCGACCACCCTGAGTGATGCGCTCGGCGATGGAGTCGATGGCGCGGGCGATGGCAGGCAACTGACTCTCAACCGCGGTGGCGACCGCAGCGTCTTCCTGATGAATAAGGGTGACCATCTCCAGGGTAGAGAGCTCATCGATGTGGGTGGTGCGCGGGTTGCGCGCTTCGGTGCTGAGGTCTGCGAGATCGGGCATATCACTTGATGTTAATGGCTGGAGAGGCTGTTGGTCGCAGATAGCAGGTTAGAAGTGTGGTTCACGCAACCAGACAAATCCCCACCCAGTATGATGTGCACAAAGGGTGGGGAGTTGTCTTAATCAGTGACTATTTGCCAACGACTACGATTTCGAACGAGCCGGGAACCATGGCTCCGCCACGACCGCCTCCGCGACCGCCGAAGCCACCGGGGCCACGTCCACCCTCGGCCGGGGCTGCGCCCGGTGCGGTTGCGGGAGCTGGCGCTGGTGCAGCAGCGGGCGCCGCAGGAGCCGCCGGCTGGGCGTATTCGGCGGTGATCAGAAGCAGATGACCAGTTTTAGTGTCAAGGGTGATGGTCTTGGCGCGGACTGGTGTCTTTACGGTCTGCTCGACCACGAAGTTGGTGGGCGAGTTCTCCTTGATGACGGTGAGGGTGCCGTCGCCCTGCGAGCTGAAGGCCTCCATGGTGTCGGGGTTGAAGGTGGCTCCGTCGCAGCCGACGCCGATGGGCAGGTCGGTGATGATGTGCCCGTCGGTGGCGGAGAGGATGACCATATCGTTGTGGTCGCGACAGGCGGCGAAGAGGATATTGTTCTTGGTGTCCAACGCCAGACCTGCGCAGCCGCTGCTCTTGCTGGAGAGGTCATACTTGCCAATCATCTTCATGGTGGAGGCGTCGATGACGGCGATGGCGGCCCCGTCCTCGATGTCGACGTAGACCCTGTTCTTGCCGTCGAACTGGCCCTGCTCAGGCGCGCCACCGATGTCGATTGTGGTTAGGATGGAGCCATCTTTATCGTCGATGACGGTGATATTGGGCTGGGAGTGGGAGAGATCATAGAAGCGGTGGTTCACCGTATCGTTGAGGTATCCATCGGGATTGCCCTGGACCGGGATGGTCTTGATGATCTGAAAGGTCTTGGCGTCGAACATGGTGATGGCGCGGGAGGTGGCGAAACCGTGGCCCGTGAAGTCGTCGACGACCGCACCGTGTGCGCTGGTTCCGGGAATGTCGCCGACCTGCGCGAAGGTGTCCAGGTTAAAGACGCCTATGTGGCCGGCGGCGCCGGAGCGCGCGACATACAGGGTGCGGTTGGCGGAGTCTGCGCTGACATAGTCCATACCGCCATCGCCACCGACCTTGACAGTCTGGAGGACCTTGTAGGGGCCGGTCTGAGCGTGCGCGACTGAGGCGAGTGGAAGCAGAACGGCAAGTGCGGTGAGAATTAAAAGTTTGCGTGACATAAAGGTGCGTCTCCTGGTGGTTCTATGAACTTTGCGGCAAGGGCAGCCGAGGTCGGAATGGGAAGGTGCTGCAATGCCGACCCTAAGTATAGGCCTAACAACCTTAAACGTGGGTGAAACTGGGTCTGTGGGTTTGCTTCCCACACGTGGCAGCGAAGCCTTCATGGACCGGAACCACCGCACCCGATAAAGCACTGCCGGCATCCGAATGCGACCTGGACTCATCTATAGGGCAGCAGCCACCGAAGCAAAGAGGAGTTGCCCTGATGCCGATAGCCATTGGATTCTTCGTCGGCCATGCCTATACGATCCTCTTCTTGTGGGTGCTGATAGAGCAGCTTGGCCTGCCGGCGCCCAGCATTCCTCTGCTGCTTGCTGCCGGAACGTTGAGCGCGACCCATCGCTTGAGTGCCGGCTCGGCGGAGCTTGCGGTGCTGGCAGCCTGCCTCATCTCCGACTCGGCGTGGTTCACTCTGGGGAGGAACTACGGCAGCCGTGTAGTTCGCCTGTTGTGCAAGATGTCGCTGGAAGCCACAACCTGTGTGGCCAGGACTGAAGGCTACTTTACGCGGCGCGGGCCGGTGACCCTGTTGTTCGCAAAGTTTGTGCCGGGGTTGTCGACGGTAGCCGCGCCGATTGCCGGTCAGACGGGAATGAGCTATCCCCGGTTCCTACTTTTTGACCTGGCGGGTACGTTGGTCTGGTCGCTCTCGTTTCTCTTGGCGGGTCGATTCTTCGGGGATGTGGCCCTGCGCAGCCAGGGACTGTTCGCGTTCCTCAGCCAGTTCGCCGCTGTTGTCTTCGTTCTGCTTGTTGCAAGCTTCATTCTGTGGCGGGTGGTAAAGCAGCGGCGCTTCCTGGCGCAAGTGCGCGATCTGCGACTGGCGCCCGAAGATTTGAAGGCGATGTTGGATGTGGCGGCCCTGGATGGGAGTCAGCAGCCATACATTGTCGACCTGCGTCATCCGCTGGACTATCTGCCCGATCCGCGCGTTCTGCCCGGCGCGGTGCGCATTGGGCCGAGTGAGGTTGCGCGCTATGCGGAAAGAATTCCGCGCGACCGCGACATAATTCTCTACTGCACCTGCCCGTCGGAGGAGACAAGCGCCAAGGTTGCGCTACAGTTGCATCGCCTCGGAATCACTCGCGTGCGCCCGCTGCGCGGCGGCTTCGACGGATGGAAGCAGGCAGGCTACCCGTTGTTCGATTACGTCGAGGAGTCTGGGATTGTTGCGGCGGGCATGATTGGGGCGGAGACTTTGCTCAAGTCGGCGTAAAGTTGCCTAGCGGGTGGCGGCGAGGGTGACGCGTGCGGGCGTGGCTGGGGCGTAGCTCTTGTAGACGCTAATGTGGAAGCAGGCCTGCTGGAACTCCTCTTCGACGTCGATCATGCCCTGGTCGATCAGCGGCTGGAGGTAGGCGCGCATCCATGCGATCTCGGTGATGGAGAGGCCGTGCTTAGCGATGTCGACGGCCTGACCGGTGAGGTGCGGCGAGGCAGTGTCGCCGGTAGAGGGCGCGGCGTTGGCGTTGCTGCGCTCGAGGTGGCGCTGGAACTCGACGGTGCGCACAGCGGAGTTGACCTGCAGCGGCATGTGGAAGCTGGCGTAATGGTCGCGAGCCAGGGCGGCGAGGAAGTCCGCGGTCCAGGGCCGCGAGAAGCGGCGGTCCTCCGGCAGACGGTCGTCGACGCGCAAGGTCTCGTTCTCCGGCAGGGCAACGAGTTTATGCTGGCGGCGCAGGGCGAGCAGGTCGGCGTCGTCGCGCACGCGGTCCAGGCCGTCCAGGTCGGCCATCTGGTTCTGGTGGAGCAGAATATCGTGTGAACCGTAGAGCGGCTGCGGAACCATGAGGTGGCCAAGGCTGTCGTAGAGTGCCGAGACGCGCAATGGGGGCAGAATGACTGGCGTCGCAGCCTCCTGCTCGATGGAAGGCAGCGGATGCGCTTCGGATATGGGGCGGAGCACGCCGCCTATGTTGATCAGCAGGGTGGAGTTGCCGGGAGCTGGCTCGTTGCCGGCTGGAGCGACCTGGGCAGACGGATGCGACGCGGCGGGATTGCGCGGCTCGACAGGGGGGGCGCCCGTGACGGGCGTCGCGGGCAAGGAGGTGCCGGAATCCACATGGTTCACTCGTGCGACGCGAACTGAGTCAGTGCCCTGATCTACAGCGGCGATGGCGGTCTGTGCGGCAAGCGTGCGCTGCTGCTCGTCGTGAGTATGCACCCAGGCGTGAACACTGTCAGCCTCCGAATTGGAGACGAGAGCAGGTGTGTATTCGTGGCGAGTGACGATGCTGCGCGGCGCGGTTGGGCCTGCATAGCGCGAAAGATAGAGTGCGACGCGCTGTTCGTTCGTGGTTGACCGCGCTTCGGCATGAGACCGCACATGCGTGTTCAGACGCGCATTTGCGCGCCTGCGAACCGGCTGATCGCGGGAGAGACGTTGTGTAGGCTGGGCAACGAGGAGTCTACCTTCGCTGTGACGGATGGCCGAGCGCGTCGGCTTGGCGGCAAGCAGAGATACTCCGCTGAGTTGCAGGCAGGCCAGCGCCATCAGTGCAGCCATGGAAGCATTTGCGCGCATCATGAAAAATTTTGGAGGTGCGGAGGCACCAGAGCAACTTCTACCCTACTTGGAACGTAAACTTGCAGTAAGTGACCAGACAGGTTCTGTGTACCGATCAGTTAATAGGGGTGTAGGGCAGGGTTGTATGTGGGCCAGGGCTTTCAAATTTGTAATAACAAGTTTCGAGGAGGATGGATGCGGAGAGTTCTTGCGGGTGCGGGTGTGATGGCTGCGGTGCTGGTTGGCGCGGTGCTGGTTGGTTCTGGATTGCGAACGGTGGCTGCACAGGCCGATGCAAGCAAGCCGGCCTTCTATACAGAGAAGGTGAGGCCGCTTCTTGTGACGAACTGCGGCAAGTGCCATCTGGATATGAACAAGAAGGGTGGGCTGAGCCTCCAGACCAAAGCGACCACGATGAAGGGCGGACGCGATGGCGTGGTGATTGTGCCCGGCGATCCGGCGAGCAGCCTGCTGGTGAAGCTGATCCGGCACGAAGGTCCGGCCAACGATCCGATGCCGATGCCCTCCAAGGCCCCTAAGATGAGCGATGCCGATATTGCCACCATCGAGCAGTGGGTGAAGGCCGGCGCGGTGATGCCGGACGATCCGCCGATGCAGTAAATCGCGCATCCAACGGTGTGGCAGGCAGTGGCAGGTATCCGCGCGGATACGCGGGCGGGATTGTCGCCGTCCTGTAACATTCGGGGGCTAGCGTGAGTGTATGCGGCTGAGCTTTGTGATTCCGGCGTACAACGAAGAGGCGTATCTCTCGGCATGTCTGGAGTCTGTGCTGGCGCAGACCAAGGATCTGGGCGATGCGGTGGAGATCATCGTAGTCAACAATGCGAGCAGCGATCGCACGCGCGAAGTGGCGCTCAGTTATCCCGGCGTGCGCGTGGTGGACGAGCCGCAAAAAGGGCTGACCTTTGCCCGCCAGGCTGGATTCGCGGCAAGCACGGGCGAGCTGATCGCCAATGTGGACTCCGACTCTCGGCTGACACCGGGCTGGGTGCAGACGGTGCTGAAGGAGTTTGCCGCAGAGCCGAAGCTGGTGTCGCTGAGCGGGCCGTTTATCTACTACGATATGTCGCCGAGCCAGCGCTTCAGCGTGCAGATCTTCTATCTGATCGCATTCATGGTGTATGTGCTGAACCGCTACATTCTGCGCGCGGGATCGATGGTGCAGGGCGGTAACTTTGTTTTGCGGCGCACGGCGCTGGAGAAGATCGGCGGCTTCAATACGGCGATCTCGTTCTATGGTGAAGACACCGACATCGCGCGGCGGATGAACCAGGTGGGCGAGGCGAAGTTCACCTTCGACCTGAAGATGTACTCGTCTGCGCGGCGGCTGAAGAAAGAAGGGACGCTGCGTATCGCGTGGCGCTACACCATCAACTACTTCTGGACCATCTTCGGCAAGACTCCGTATACGGCGGAGTACACCGACATCCGCGAGCAGACCGATGCGAAGGTGGTAGAGCAGAAGAGCTAATGTTTCCTTCGATCCGGCAATGCCGCCTCCGGCATGAGGCGGCTTTTCTGCGTGGTGGTATCAGCACATTGTGCGGTTCCATTTTGGCACGGTTGAAGCCATGCCCTTAAACAAGACGGCGATCCCAAGCGGCACGCGGAATAAGATGGGGCGATGAATACCACTCAGAAGGACAAGGCCAAGGAAAGTTCGGCACCGGCGAAGAAGACGATGAGGGTGTGGCTGGATGCGGATGTGATTGCGTGGCTGAAGAAGGATGGGCAGGGGTATCAGACGCGCGCCAACCAAATGCTTCGCGAACGAATGCTGAAGGACTTGCAGGGGCGGTAGGGTGAGGCGGAAGGCGAACTCGGGTCGCTGCGCCCTGCGGACTCCGCGACGGCCTACGGCAGTGCGGAAGAGTCCTACGGACGCGGCGGATATGGCCCGCATGAAAGCAGGCCCTTCCGGTTTGTAGTGCGTCCTGGTATGGTATCGGTTTCACTCCCACCCAAGCGGAGCTTGGATGGGGCACCCGGCTGGCCGGGGACCCCGATACGCGGGGGCCCTATCCGATTCTGGACTCAGCGGGCAGCGAGGTCGAGGGCAGCGGTTTAAAGCCCCATCTCAAAAGTAGATATGGGATCGACTGACCATTTTGAAATTGAGGGACAAGATTTTTATTGTGGTACGGGACGATTGAGCGTAATTTTTGGGTGACTTACAAACTACGAAAATCGGGTTCCCAAACATGCAGAGATCCATCGCCGTTTTTCTCGCTTTAAATCTTGCCATCGGATTCCCTTCCTTAGCCCAAACAAATGCAACTCCGGCTCCAGCGAACTCACCCGCGACTGCGACCACGCCAGTAGCGCCTCGTGTGGCGGTTCCAAGCACGATCTTGGACGGTACGGCTGTGAAGCTGCGGCTGGGCGAGAACCTGACTTCAGCGACCGCAAAGGCGGGCGACCAGGTTCCTTTTGAGGTGACCGAAGAGGTCGATGTAGACGGAGTGCCCGTGATTGCGAAGGGTGGGCAGGCGCTGGCTACGGTGACGGACGCATCGCCGAAGAAGAGCATGGGGCGCGGCGGCAAGCTGGATGTGAATGTGGACTCGGTTCGGTTGCTCGATGGCGAGAAGTTGCAACTGCGCGCGGTGCAGGACAACAAGGGCGGCGGCCATGTGGGCGCGATGACGGGCGCGATGGTGGCGACCTCGATTGTGTTCTTCCCGGCGGCCCCACTGTTCCTGTTCGTTCACGGCAAAGACATCGTTATTCCGCAAGGAACCGAGGTGACCGCGTTTGTGCAGGGCGACATGAAGCTGGATATGGCGAAGTTTGCTCCCATGCCGCCTGCCGGCGCAGCGGGTGCGGCGGGTTCGACCGCGGCGCTGACCATCGAGTCGAGTGTGGCGAACTGCGATATCGAGGTGGATGGCAACTTTGCGGGGAGTACGCCATCGACGTTGAACCTAGCTCCGGGCAAGCACAACATTGTGGTGAAGAAGGCCGGATACAAGGATTGGACGCGCAGCATGACGGTGTCTGCCGGGACGATTCGTGTGAGTGCGGAAATGGTTGCGGCGCAGTAGAGGCTGGCCCCACCCATCGCGATGAGACCGCGATGAATGGGGCACCCAAATTGATCGGTCGGATCGTACCACTACCGCCATGGTTCCCCGAGGGTTTGATCACTCATTGGGGCTTGTCCAGATTGTGGAGATGCCTGCAATGCCTGTTGCAACCCAGGTATGAATGCAGCGCCGATGTGATTTTCAATAATTTTTACTGCCGGGGTGTGTGCAAGAGTGTGAATACAGGCATGATGCACGGCCAATACGGCATCTTGAAATTCATTATCATCTTCAAGCGTTATCACCTTAATGCCAAGGGATTTGGCCCGGTCTATCGATATATGTCGGCCATGCGATTTCGTAAGCGCGTGGCTTCCAAGCTCTTGTACTATTGAATCTGCTTTTGCCTGAGCATCCGTATCCCCATCGAACATGCCTGTTTTGAGCCATTCTTTGACCATGGTTTCAGACCATTCAATTGCCTTAACGCATTGTCCGACGAGCGTCGGCGAGTACTTGGCGATGATTGGCTGCCATATCATAGCCGTAGCTGGATTTTCCATAACTTCCAGCTTCGCCTG
>Ga0181519_10001023_pt1 | contig 24573 bp, 21 predicted proteins | sample PEATcosm2014_Bin_26_FD_121102 | JGI IMG/M metagenome (GOLD analysis project Ga0181519, IMG submission 121102) | Peatland microbial communities from MTU Mesocosm Facility, Houghton, MI, USA - PEATcosm2014_Bin02_10_metaG | ecosystem: Environmental > Terrestrial > Soil > Wetlands > Peat | place...
ACCGCAATTCGGGCACGTCACGAAACTGACATGAGCTTCGCCGAGCTGCGCCATCGTCCGAGCGATGCTGCGCCGACAAAGTGACGTTTATCGTTGAAATAATATTCATCACCCATAAATATTTATCTTGTTAAGATATAGATACAGGATAGTTATCTATACAAAGCTCGCTCGCCAAACGACCGGTCGTTTCCTCTAATGGAAACTGTTGTTTGTTGGAGAAGACGATCGCTAAAATTGTATAGAACAAGGTTATCGGTGCCGGGTTCTTGTGGGAATCGGTTTTGGAGAGCGCGATGAATGCACGAATCTGTGGAGGTTGGTTAGCCGACACCGACCTGAAGGTGTGGAATCCGCAAGACGCGGTGCATTGGGGCCGGACGCCGTCGGAAGGGCGCCGCCCAGGGGCGTGACACCGGCGGCCGGTCGGACTGCCGCAGGCACCACCCGGACCGGCCCCGAAGTTCCGCCTAAGCATTTGAACTACAACCCGATAAAGCACCTTGGCATGAGGTTAGGAATATGCGGTCTCTAGTACTGTCGCGTCAGCAGCGTCTGCTCCTGTCATCCGTCTGCATCCTGGGCGCATCGGTCGGATGGAGTCGCACCGCGGCGGCGATCGACATCGACGCCGGCTCCGACTGGCAGATTCGTTGGGACAATACCCTGACATACAACCTCGGAATCCGGGCCGAGGGCATCGATCCGCTGATCGGCAACAACCCGGCGGAGCAGAATTCGGATTACAAGTTTCCCAATTTCGGCTCGATCGTCACCAATCGCCTCGCCGTCTTGAGCGAATTCGATGCGCAGCACGGCACGGATTACGGCTTCCGCATCAGCGTCGGCGCCTGGAAGGACTTCGCATACGACAACACCGTCGCCACCCATCCCGGCGACTTCCTTCCCGGCGTGCCCTACACGGCGCTGTCGAGCGAACCGTCCGGCCATTACGCCAGCTACACTTCGAAATATTATATACAGGGCGGCGAACTCGAGGACGCCTTCGTCTTCAAGCATTTTGTGATCGACGACGTGCCGTTGGACGTCAAGGTCGGGCGGTTCACCGAATATTGGGGAAATGCGTACTTTGCCGCGTTTCAGAGCATTTCCTACTCCCAGGGTCCGCTCGACGAAATCAAGGCGAGTTCGTCGCCCGGCACGCCGGCCAAGGAATTGTTCATGCCGCATGGGCAGATTTCGATACGGTCGCCGGTCTCGGAGGAATGGACGTTCGGCGGCCAGTACTCCTTCGAATGGCGCCCGGACCGATTCCCGGAAGGCGGCACCTTCCTCGGCACGGATCCCTTCTTCGTCGGACCGCAATCGCTGGACGGCACGGTACAGCGCGGGAGCGATTTCAACCCGCACAGCCTCCATGACAATTTCGGCCTGGAGACGATCTGGGCACCGGAGTGGCTGAACGGCGAACTGGGATTCTACTTCCGGGAATTCGACGAGACGGCGCCATTCAGCTCGGCGCTGCTCGGTGTCAACAGCGCCGGCGTGCCGAATTACCACCTTGCCTATGCACAGAATGTGCGGCTTTACGGCGTGACCTTGGACAAGACCTTTGAGGGCGTGAGCACCGGCATCGAGGCGTCCTATCGGCAGGGAACGGCGCTCAACTCCTTGACGGCCGTGCTCAACCCCGCCGACCCGACCGGGCGCGAGGGCGCGAAAGGCGATACGATCAACTTCGTCGCCAATGCCACCTACGGGCTGCCGACCACGTCGGTCTTCGATACCGGCTCGCTGCTCGGCGAAATCGCCTATACGCGCGTCATGGCGGTGACGGCCAACCCCTCGCTCTTCGACGCTGTCGGCTATGCCTGTTCGCCGCACGGCATCAATGCCGGCCAGGGCCAGGCCGATGGCTGCTCAACCCGCGACGATCTCTCGGCGACGATCAATTTCGATCCGCAATGGTTGCAGGTATTCCCCGGCGTCGATCTCGACGCGCCAACGACCGTGGGTTTCGGCCTCGTCGGCAACGGCCAATACCTGGGCACCGCCGCCAACGGCAACGACCAGGGCGCCGTATTCTATACCGTCGGACTGAATGCTCTGATTCGGCAGGCCTATACCGTGAAGCTCGCCTACAATGGGAATTCCGCGCCGACGCATCTGATCAACACGGTCGGCCAGCCCTTCGCACAAACCGGCATCGGCGCGTTCACGTTCAACGACCGGAACTGGATCTCGCTGACGCTCCAGACGAGTTTCTGAGCGATCGAGATCAGCAGCAGAGCCCAGCCAAGGTCATGAAACCCATGCTTTCCTTTTATGCGACAAGTTACACGCCGTCGACAAATCAGCTTCGACTTAAGGAGCAAATCAACCGTCCGGGGAGTGAAAAATGAGAAGATTGCGCATGTTGTTGTTGGCCACCCTCGCGGCAACCACGGTGCCGGACGCTTTCGCCGCCGTCACCCCGGACGAGGCAAAGCTGCTCGGCACGACGCTGACACCATTCGGTGCCGAGAAGTCCGGCAATGCCGACGGCTCGATCCCGGCCTATACGGGCGGCATCGTAGCGCGCGGTAATCTGCCGGCTCTCGAGCCGGCCGGCAACGGCTTCCACTATCCCGACCCATTCGCACACGAGAAGCCGATTGCGTCGATCACGGCGCAAAACATGGCTCAGTTCGGCGACGCCCTGCCGCCTTCGGCCAAGGCGCTGCTGACCAAATTGTCCGGGTATCGGATGGATCTCTACCCGGCGCACCGCACGGCGTCCTATCCGGACTGGGTCATCAGGAACACGCTCCGCAACGCCCCGACGGCGCATCTGGTCGGCGACAAGCCCGGGGACGGCGTCGAGGGCGCCTATGGCGGAATCCCCTTCCCGATCCCGAAGAACGGCTACGAGGTGCTCTGGAACCACTATCTTCATTTCCGCCCGGCCTATTACTACAACCGCTTCCAGGCCGCGCTGCGGGATTCCAGCGGCGCCATGACCGATCTCGGCTCGATCGATGGCACCCTCCTGGACCTGTATTATGATCCATCCAAGACCGCCTTGGCTGGGGATTATCAGCAAAAGAGCTTTTCGACGCAGTACTCGCCGGCATCCCTCGCTGGTCAATTGTTCCTGAGTTCGTATCCGATCAATTATTCGGTACGCGATCAGACGACCTGGTTTTATCGGCCTGGTGTCCGCCGGGTCCGCCTCGCCCCCGAATACACCTATGATACGCCGACCGCGGCATTCGGCGGCGTGGTAAGTTATGATGAGATCAGTCTGCTGGCCGGCCGGCTCGACAAGTTCGACATGAAGCTGGTTGGCAAGAAAGAGATCATCGTTCCATACAATTGCTACCGGCTGGATGCGCCGACGCCGTTGTCGACCCTTTCCGGCCCCACCTACTTCAATCCCGACTTCGTTCGATGGGAAAAGCATCGGGTGTGGGTGATCGAGGCGACGCTGCGACCCGGCGAACGGCACACCTTCAACCGGAAGACGTTCTATGCCGACGAAGACTCCTGGGACCTGCTCGTGGGCGAAGACTACGATGACAGCGGAACCATTGCTCGAATCACGTATTCGTTCACCTACCCGCTCTACCCGGATGCCAATACGAGCACCCTTGCCGAGTATTACGCCGGCTACAATGTCAACAGGGGCAACTATTACCTGACCTCGTTCCATGTCGGCCCGAATGACGTTATCGTGACGAGCAAGGATCTGCCGGATTTGGCGCCTTACGTGCCGCAGGCGATGGGCGGTCGCGGCGTGAGATGAGCGATCGAGGGGCGGGGACGATCCGGCATCGTCCCGCCCCGCGGCGTCCGATTTGCGCAGAATCCGGGCGATCGGCCGGCGGCGCGCACGCCGGTTTCGGCCGCGCCAACGCGTTTCACGGCAGGGAGATCGGAAGCCCGGTGAAATACGGATGCGCCAGCAGCAGCACCGCATAGAGCAGCAGCCCGGCCACAACCGGCGCCACCCCGATTTCGCGCCAGGCGAGGCGCGTTCGCCCGGCCAGCAGTGCTGCGAAGGGCAGGTTCGACGTGACTTCGGCCAACCGCGACCAGTCCGTGCCAAGCGCCAGGCGCTTGCGCCGGTCGATCAGCATCGTCCCACCAAGCGCCAGAAGGGTCACCAGTCCGAAGAGGATAATCGACGCGGCATCGCCATTGACCGCGAGGTGACTGACGCCCCACAGGCCGAAGGACCACATCATCGGGTGTCTGGTGACGCGCAGAATGCCGGGCGCCGGGTCGTCCTCGCGTGCCCGGCGTTCCTGCCCGACCGCGGTCGGGTTACGCGTGACCACCCCGGCGACGAGCAGCACGGCGGCGAACGGCATCAGCGCCACCGGAATGAGATGCGTCCAAGCCGGCGGCGTCCACACTGCGACATCCGGCGCTCGCGCATAGGCGGCTGCAAACCACAGGAGCGTCACCGCCGCGAGGCCGGAATAGAGGATGAGATAACCGCCCTCGCCCAGCGAGTCGCGCAGGGATCCTCGGAGCGGCGTGCTCGAAATCAGGACGTGGCTGCCGATGAAGACCAGCCCGGCCAGGATCAAGGAAGTGAGGGGGTCGAGCATGGGCGTAGTCTAGCGATGCCGTGCGCGCCGTCCACCCTTCTTACCGGTTGAAGCACCGCCGTCAACTGCCGCTTTTCACCCGAACGGCGAATTCCGTCAGCAAATTCGGCAATTTCGTCCGCACCGAAGCGGCCGCCGGCGCCCAGGCCGAGGGTGCCAGGAAGCGCGGCGCCCGCTCAGCGGCGCCCGCAGCGAAGACCTCGGGGATGTCGCCGGTCCAGCCGCGGCACAGATAGTCGTCAGGCGCCCGCGCCGCGGCGATCGCCTTCTCTTCGCTGAGCGCCCGCGCCAGACCGCGCGCGACCGCATCGTCCGGCAATTTGCGCAATTCGATCCAGACCGGGGTCAGAATCTGAACGAATTGCTGCCGCCGCGCCGTCGGGGCGCTGGCATCCGCGCATTTGGTGCCGTCGGTCTCGATCGCCGCCATCGTGTAGAGCGCGGCGGCGACGGCGTTCTCCCGAATCGTCCGATCAAGCGCGGAGTCCTTGCCGCCCGGCGCGCTGCTCAGCAAGTGGATCGCATACATGGCGCCGACGAAGACCGAACTGCCCTTGGCGACGCGGCGCTGTTCCCAGGCCAGGGTCTCGGCGGCCGTCGATGAGGCTTCCATGCCGTGCTTGAGCTCGGTCGCCAGCGCGCCGTAGTCATGCGCCGCAAACAGCCCGTCGTAGCGGGCGGCAGTGTCGCCGCCGGCGGCCGCCGTCAGCACGACGATCAGGACGGCCAGCGCCGGCGCGATGGCGCGCCGGTCAATAAAGGCCGCAAGCGATCGGCGCAAAATACTCGCCCAACAGATTGCTGACGAACACCAGCAGCAGCCAGAGCACGATAAAGCTGATATCGACGCCGCCCAGCGTGGGAATGGTACGCCGGAGCGGCCGCAGCGCCGGCTCCGTCAGGCGGTAGAGCAGATCGTCGATCATCGCGACGTTGCGATTATACCGGTTGATCGTGCCGAAGGCCTTCAACCAGCTCATGATGGCGGCCGCGAACAAGACGACCAGGTAGAGCTTGATCACGGTCTGCAGCAGTGAATAAAGAGCGCACATCGCGGCGGCGGCAATCCGGCAGTGGCAGGCGGTGCGGACGGTACAAGCTACCGCTACGGCACGCAAGCTCAGCCCGTGCGTCGGCCGCGGCAACGTGCGATCGCCGGCAAGCCGCGCGCGAAGCGGCCTTGACATGAGCCGGCGACGCGGACATATCAACGCCCACCGCGTTTGGGACGGGGTCGTAGCTCAGTTGGTAGAGCGCGACGTTCGCAATGTCGAGGTCCGGGGTTCGATTCCCCGCGGCTCCACCAAACCGGCAAGCCCTGGTCGCGCAGCGGCTGCTCCTTCGGCCAAACTCTAATGGCTGCTTAGGAAAAGCCTGCGCATCCTCCCTCCGACGAGACCGCAACGATATCTGAAGCCGCCCGGAAGGACGGCGGTGCCGCGCGATCGAGCAAGAGAGGACCAGGCGCGGCATGCTTGCCGACAAGACCGTCACCACGGATATCGACCACCTGCCGGTTCCGGCTGCGATCCTCGACGCCGAGGGACGAATCGCCGCCGTCAACGCAGCGCTGGCCGAGTGTCTCGCGGCAGCGCCGGCGACGTTGGTCGGGGCCGCGCTCGTCGCCCATGCGGCCGATCCGGCGGCGCTCCGCGCCTTTCTGGCCGCGCCGCCCTCGGGCTCGACCGAATTCCGCCTGCGCGCCGCCGACGGATCCCCGCGCCGGCTGGCGCTGTCGATCCACCGCGACATTCGGCAGGGCCGCGACCTGCTGGTCGGCTTCGAACTGAGCGCGCAGCACGCCGGCGCCCCCGAGAGCGGCAGCATCGGCGAATTCAGCCTGACGCGCTTGCGCCAGATGCTCGAGGAGGCATCGGACTGGATCTGGGAGATCGATACGCACGGCTATTTCACCTATATTTCGCCCAATCTCGAGAACATTTTCGGCCGACCGATTTCATCCTTCCTCGGGCGGCGCCTGCATGAAATTCCGGGCGTGACGATCGCGCCCGAGATGGCGGAAGCGGCGCGTGCCGCTTCCGCAGCGCGGCGGCCCCTGCGCGACTTCATCTACACGTTTGGCGCAGCGGCCGACGCCAAACCGCATTGGGTTCATTCCAATTGCCTGCCGATGTTCGGCGCGGACGGCGCGCATCTGGGCTACCGCGGCATCAGCAAGGACATCACGGCCGAGGTCGAAGCCAAGGAAGCCCTGCGCGAGAGCGAGCGGCGCTTTCGGCAGTTATTCGAGATCGCCGCGGATTACTACTGGGAAACAGACAGCGCGTTTCGGATGACTTACATGTCGCCGAACGCCGAGAAGGTTCTGGGGTCGCCGGTCGAACCGGGCGTCGGGCAGCGCCTTTCCGATCTGAGGAATGTCGAAATCGACCCCAAGATGGGCCGGATGGCGCTCCAGGCCCAAAGGGAACGGCGGGCCTACCGAGACTTCGTCTACGGCCGGCGGCACCCGTCCGGCAAACAGCAATGGATCTCGCTGAGCGCGATCCCGATCTTCGACTCGGATGGCAGTTTTGCCGGGCTGCGCGGCGTCAGCGTCGACATCACCAAGCGCGTCGAGGCCGAAGCCGCCGCGCGGCTGGCGCAGCGCCACCTCCTCGACGCCGTGGCGTATCTGCCCCAACCCTTCGTCCTCTACGATTCGCACGATCGCGTCGCCGCCTTCAACCAGGCCTTCACGGAGCTGCACCGGGCGCCGCACGTCAACACACCGGTTACAGAAGGCGCCGCCTTCCGCGATCTGGCAGAATGGCGGCTGCGCCATCGCCTCTACGCGGATGGCCCCGGCGAGGAGCAACTCGACCTCGATACGCTGGTCCGGCGCTTTCGCACGGAAACCGAGTACAGCTATCGCTTGCGCGACGGCCGCTGGATGATCGTCACCCATCGAGCCCTGCCCGGCGGCGGGCGGATCGGTCTGTGGACCGATATCACCGCGCTGAAGCAGGCCGAAGAGGCGGTGCGACGCAAGGAGCGGCAGCTGCGCGAAATTCTCGACGGCGCCGTGCAGGCGATCGTCGTTCATCGCGACGGCAAACCGCTCTACGTGAACCCGGCCTTCGTCAAGCTGATCGGCGCCGAGTCGGCGGCGGACGCGCTGACCGGCGCGTTTCAGGTCCACGCGGACGACCGGGAATCGCTGATCCGCCGCATCGAGGCGCGGAATGCCGGCACCGAAACCACCTCGCACTATCAGCTTCGCCTGATCCGCCGGGATGGGTCGATCGCCTGGGTGGACAATCTGGCGTCATGCATCAAGTGGGACGGCGAGCCCGCGCATCTCGCCTCGCTGAACGACATCACGGCGCAGAAGGAAACCGCCGAACGGCAGAGGCGGGATGTCGAGGAATTCCAACGCGGCTTGCAGGCGGAAATCGTCGAGCGCCGGCGCGCCGAAGAGATCGCCCGCGAGATGAACCAGCAGCTCGGCGCCATCATCGGCGCCTCGCCCTATGCTATTATCGGTCTCGACCTGCAGCAGGACGTCATGATCTGGAATCACACGGCCGAAGCGCTGTTCGGTTTCAGCGTGGCGGAGGTCATCGGCAAGCCCATCCCGATCGTCGCCGACGGCTCCTTTGCGCAGTACCAGTTGATCCTCGACCGCGCGAGCGGCGGCGAGTTCAGCCGCGATGTCCCGCTGCGCGCGCGCAAGCGCGACGGCACGCCGGTGCTGGCCCGCGTATCGGCGGTGCCGATCTATGAGAAGCTCGACGAATTGAAGATGGTCGTCCTCAATTTCGAGGACGTGACCCGCCGCACCCAGGTCGAGGAACAGCTCCGTCAGGCGCAAAAGATGGAAGCGCTGGGGCAGATGACCGGCGGCATCGCGCACGACTTCAACAATCTCCTGGGCGTCGTCGTCGGCAATCTGGGCATGGCGGTGGAGATGCCGGAAGCTGATCCGGAGATCGTCGATTTGTGCAACGAAGCGCTGAACGCCGCGCAGCTCGGCACGGATCTGGTCGCGCGCCTGATGAGCTTCTCCCGCAAGCGGCCGCTGCAGCGCCGGCCGCTGGCCGTCCATGGCGCCTTGATGAATATACTGCCGATGATCCGCCGGACGATCGGCGAGAATATCGAGATCGTCAGCGACATCGAGGAATCGCTCTGGCGGATCAACACCGACGGCGCCCAATTCGAAACCGCCTTGCTCAACTTGGCGATCAATGCGCGCGACGCGATGGCGAATGGCGGCAAGCTGAATTTGACCGCGCGCAATGTCCAGTTCGCCGCCGCCTTGGTCGCCGGCACGCAGGAGGTGGCGCCCGGTGACTATGTCCAGCTCGTGGTTCGCGACACCGGGATCGGGATGCCGCCGGAAATCGTGCGGCGCTGCCTCGATCCGTTCTTCTCGACCAAGGGCCCGTCCAAGGGCTCGGGCCTCGGCCTCAGCATGGTCTATGGCTTCATGACGCAATCGGAAGGCTATCTGCTGATCCACAGCGAAGTCGGCGTCGGCACGTCGATGGAGTTGCTGTTTCCCCGCGACCATGCCGGCGCGGCATCATCGGTCGGCGGACCTTCGGCGCCCGAACCCGGCCGCAAGATCGTCGGCGGCACCGAGCGTATCCTGATCACCGAAGACAATCCGGCACTGCGGCGCGCAGCCGTCACCAATCTGATCAGCCTTGGATACGCCGTCATCGAGGCGGAAGACGCCGATTCGGCCCTGCGGCTCCTCGCCGGAGGCGCCAAGATCGACCTGCTGTTCACGGACGTCATGATGCCGGGCGAGATGAATGGGCTCGACCTGGCAAGCGAGGTCGAGCGCCGGTTTCCGCAGATCAAGATCCTCTTCACCTCCGGCTACGCCAACTCGCCGGACTCCGAAGCGGCGATCGTCAATTCCGGCTACCCGCTGCTGCCCAAGCCGTATCGGAAGGCCGAACTGGCCGCCCGGCTCCGCGCCGTGTTCGACCGGGAGCAGGCGGCCGCCATCGGCAGCGCGCCGAGTCCCATGCCTCGAAAGCACCTTCAATGAAGATACTCATCGTCGACGACTATGAGGGGATGCGCAAGCTGATCCGCACCATGCTGCGCCAGGCAGGGTTCCAGGACATCGATCAAGCGGAAGACGGCGAGACCGCGCTGCAGCTGATTCGAACCCGGTATTACGATCTGGTGCTCTCCGACTGGAACATGGAGCCGATGTCCGGATTGGACCTGCTGCGCGCGGCGCAGAGCGCCTTGCCGTCGCTGCCCTTCATCATGGTGACCGGAACCCCGGACGCGGCCGAAGCGGCGCAATCGCATGGGGCCGATGCCTGCATCCAGAAGCCGCTCAACGGCACCATGCTGAAGAATACCATCCGCACCGTTTTCGAGCGGCGGCACATGCGTTCCGCGTGCTGATCAGCCGGTGCTGCCGAGCAAGGTCGCCACGACTCGTTCGAGACGGGCGAGCGTGTTGCACTGCGTGACCAGCGTGCAATACGGCGCATAGCGCAACATGTCCGAGTCCCCGGTGCCCCAGGCGCTGCGCGCCTCCGGATTCAGCCAGATCACCCGCTTCGCCCGCTCGCCCAGCCGTTTCAGGATGTCGGTGCGCGGATCGGTGAAATTGCCGCGCCCGTCGCCCAGGATCAGCACGGTCGTCCGCCGCGTCACCGACGCCATCCAGCCGGCCTCGAAATCAGCGAGCGCCCGACCGTAATTCGACGAGCCGAAGCCGATCCGCCGCAGAATCTCGCCGATCGCGGGCTCGATCTCGAGCGTCTCGAGGTCCCGGCTGACCTCGATCAGCCCGCCCGAGAATGCGAAGGCGCGGATATCCGACAGCGCCTCGTTCAGCGCATAGAGAAACAGCAGCAGAAACTCCGCCGCCGCCGCCACCGAGCCGCTGACGTCGCACAGGACCATCAGCCGCGGCTTTTCAACGTGGCGCTGCTTCCAATGGGTGACGAAGGGCACGCCGCCCCAGCCGGCATTGCGCCGCACTGTCCGCCTGGCGTCGAGTTGTCCGCGATTGCGGCGCCGGCGCGGTCGCGCATAGCGGTCGCGCAGCCGCTTGGCCATGGCGCGCACGACGGTCCGCATGCGCGCCAGATCGCGCCGGTCGAGCGCGTTCAGCCTTGCATTGCGCAGCGCCGCCTCGCGCAGTTCCTCGGTCTCGCCACGGCTGAACAGGACCAGATTGCGGTCGACCAGGGCCCGAGCTTGCTCGCCCAGCGCCGCGCGCCCCTGGCGCAACGCTTCGGCCGTCTCCGGGGTGGCGGCGTCGATGTCGCGCTCCAGCCGCTCGAGCCCCATGCCGTCGAGGATCCGCCGGGCGAATTGATTGACCTGGGTAAACAGGCGGATCTGCGAGAGACCGGCGGCGTCCGCCGCGGCGGCGATGGCGGCGGCCAGACCGCCGGCGTCGCCGCTCAACAGCATCTGCGCGAGGGCGCCCGGTTGCTCCGCGCGGTCCGGTGCCGGCGGCGGCGCCGCCGGGCCAGGACCCCGCGGCAGGCCGGGAGTTTGCTCAGGCGCCGGGTCCGGCGCCGGCATCCCGCGGAAATACAGGTCGAAACAGGCGTCCAGCGCCTGTTTCTCCACCAATGTCTTGGCCAGAGAGAGCGACAGCGCGTCCTTCAGCGCCGACCGATCGGCATATCCCACGGCTTCGACGGCGCGCAACGCGTCGATGCTTTCGGCCGGCGAGATTCGCACCCCGGCGCCGCGCGCGGCGCGAATGAATCGGAGCAGCGGCTCTTGCATCGGTGCGCCGGATCCGGCGTCAGATCTCAGCGCTGACGAGCACCGGCGCCCATCCGCCCGGCCGGCGCTTCAGCACGAATTCGCTCCACAGCACGGCGGCCACGACCACCGCGCCAAGCAGGATGAGGCTGGGCCGGCCGGCATCCGGGTCGGTGATGTCGGCGATGGTGAAGACGACCGCCATGACGAGTCCGAGCACCGGCGCCAGCGGAAACAGCGGCGAGCGCCAATGATGGTTCTGTCCGGTCAAGCCGCGCAGCCGACCGACCAGCACCGCCAGACAGACCAGCCCCCAGGCATAGACGAGGAGGCCGGTGATGAAGATGAGCAAAACATGCGAGCTGAGCAGGCAGCAGAGGGCCGAGAAGATTCCGACCACGACGGTCGCGGCGCGCGGTGATCCGGACGGCATGTGGACGCCGGCCAGCCACCGGTTGAGCGGCGCGTTGAACAGTTCATCGCGGCCCAGGCTGAAATACAGACGGCCGAACGCCATCACCTGTGCGATCAGGGCGTTGAAGATCGCCAGCGCGACTCCGGCGCTGAGCGCGCGGCCGGCCCATGGCCCGGCCGCCTCGTTCATGAACGCGGCGAATGGCGCCGGGCTGCGGAAAACCGCGCTCAAATCCTGCGCGCCGAGCACCACGGCGATGACCGGCACGGCGGTCGCCACGGCGCCGATCAGCGCCGCCATCAGGATCACGCGCCCCATCCGCCGATGCGGATCCGCCAGTTCCTCGCCGAAATAGATCGCCTGGTTGCCGCCGACCGTGCCGTACACCGCACTCAAACCCGCCAGCGCCAGCACGGCGAAGGATGCCGGCGCCAGGACGCCGTCCTCGCCGAACGCCATCGGATGCACGAGCACCGTGTCCAGCCCGCGCGCCGGATGCCACAAACCGGCGGCGATCAGCACGAAGACAGCCGCCATCTCCACAGTCAGGAACAATCCGGTCACGAGGGCGCCGGTCCGAACGGCAAGCAGGGCGACGAACACCGCCGCGGCGAGCGAGCCGAACACCGAGACATTTTGCGGCAGATCCGGCGCCAGTTCGCCGACGTAATCGGCAATGATTTCGGCTTCGAAGGCGATTGCGGGGCCGGTCGTGACCGCCCACATGGCGAGCGTGACCACCCCGGCCCAGCGCCCCAGCACCGATCCGACTCCGACATAATCGCCGCCCGCATAAGGATAGGCGGAACCGAGTTCGGCATAGACCACGGCCCAGACCAGGGCGGCGAGGATGCCGAGCGCGAAGAGGCCGGCCGCTCCGGTTCCGGCATGCTGCAGCACATCGGATCCGACACCGTAGATCGACAGGACCGGCGAAAGGCACGACAAGGTCAGCAGCAGGACGCCGAAGGACGACAATTGCTTGCGCAGCCGCCCGGCGGTGCCGGAAGTCGCCGGGAGCTCCAACAGGCCGCCATCGGCCAAGCCGTCCTGATCAGTCAATCCGCCCCCCATTGCGTCGAAGACCCGCCGGCACGCCGTTGCGTCCTGCCGCGGGTTTATGCTCCTCTTTATGCAATGGTAATGCCACCGGTTGGTGTGCCGCAACGGTTCCATCGCATCCAGGCTTGCCGCTGGCGGGCCGGGCTTGGCGGCGGTCAGAATCTCCCGGCCTTGGCGATCAGATCGGGGACCTGGATCGAGGCCGCCTGCAGATCGGCCTCGTATTTGAGCAGCAGGTTGAGCGTATCGCGCACCGTCTCGGTTTCGAGCGTCGTGACATGCAGCAGCAGCAGAGCCCGGGCCCAGTCGATCGTCTCGCTGACCGAGGGCAGCTTCTTCAAATCGAGTTCCCGCAAGCGCTGGACGAAGCCGACGATCTGACGGCGCAGGTCGTCGCCGATCCCCGGCACCCGCGTCTCGATGATGCGGGCTTCGAGTCGCGGCTCGGGAAAGCCGATATGGAGGTGCAGGCAGCGCCGCTTGAGCGCATCGCCGAGATCCCGCCCGGCATTCGAGGTCAGAATGACGATCGGCGGCACCGCGGCGGCGATGCAGCCGATCTCCGGTATCGTCGCCTGGTAATCCGACAGCAGTTCGAGCAAGAAGGCTTCGAATTCCTGCTCCGATTTGTCGACTTCGTCGATCAGCAGGACACAGCCATCGGGCTGCTGCAGCGCCTGCAGCAAAGGCCGCGGTTCGAGAAACTGCTCGGAGTAAAAAATGTCGCCGAAACTATGCAGGCGGCGCAACGCCTCGGGCAGGGTCTCGGCATGCCCGAGCACTTCACCCAGCTTGTCCTTGAGGATTTGCGTATAAAGCAGCTGCTTGCCGTATTTCCACTCGTAGAGCGCTTTCGACTCGTCGAGCCCCTCATAGCACTGCATGCGGATCAGCCGCAGCCCGAGCCAGAGCGACAGCGATTTCGCAAGTTCGGTCTTGCCGACGCCGGCCGGGCCTTCGACCAGAATCGGCTTTTCCAGGCGCTGCGCCAGAAATACCGCGGTCGCGATCTGCCGGCTGGCGATGTAGCCGGCCGCGCCGAGCCCTTGCTCGACGGCATCGATCGACGTGACCAGAGAATCCGTTTCGGCGCTCACGGCGCCGTCCGGCTGGGTGGGAAGCTTTGGCTCATCGCGCGATCGTCGCCGCTGCTCTCCGACCCGACAAGCGCATTCTGGCAGCGAATCCACGGCCTTCGGCGCATGGCCGGATCACAGGACGGGGACGAAGCCGCCAGCCTCCAAGCGCGACAATATTCCGGTGTGAACGTCGAAGCTGAAGCCGTGCAGCCCCAGCCTGCCGGCTGCGACGGCCGCGGCGATCCACGGAAAAGTCATGAGATTGGCGAGCGAAAGCCCGACGATTTCGCCCTCGTAGTGCCGCAGCACCGCCTCGGTCGGCGGCTGTTCCGGTATCGGCGGCAAGACGGATTTGGCGATCGCCATCCATGGCTCCACGAAATCGCGTGCCTCCGCCGGCGCCCCTTCGACCATCGCCCGGACCCCGCCGCATTGCGCATGACCCAAGACGACGATCCGCGCCACCTTCAGGACGCGGACGCCATATTCCAGCGCGGCGCTCGAGCCATGCGCATGATTGTCGGGCTGGTACGGCGGGACCAGGCCGGCGATATTGCGCACGACGAAGAGTTCGCCGGCACCGGCGCCGAACACCGTCTGCGGATCGACGCGCGAATCCGAACACGCGACGACCAGGGTCTCCGGACGCTGGCCGATCTTGGCCAGTGCCTCGTATCGCTTGCACTCGGCCGGCCAGATTTCGGCTCTGAACCGGCGATATCCTTCGATCAATCGCTCCATGGAACTCCCTTCAATGACGCATTTGCCGCGTGCGCCGCCAAGGATAAGGAATCATGCGGCACGAGACGAGCGGCGAATCGGAGCGAAAGGATTAGGGCACCCGCCCCGGTCAAGGCGTTTGGTCGCGGCGCGTCCTGTGGCGCGAGTCGAGCACTGCGTTGCATCAGCGTCGCGATAAATGCCGGCGCCCCCGATCGGCGACGCGGATAGACTGGCGCGTCAGCCGCGAGATTTTGCGGTACCTGCCTCAAGGGGGAAATCCATGAAGCTCCAGTTCATCTCGGCGCTGCTGCTCGCAGCCGCGTCGCTTTCGGCCGAGTCCGGCTTGGCCGCCGATCAAACGCCGCCGGCCAATCCGATGGACGTGGTTCCGGACAAGACGCCGTTCAGCACGCCCTATGGCGCACCGATTCCGTTGCAGCGAGCCCAATCGCTGATCCAGGCGGCGACGGCGGAGGCCGCCAAGCGCGGCTGGGCCATGGACGTGGCCGTCGTCGACCCCGGCGCCTATCTGGTCGCCTTCGCGCACATGGATGGGGCGCAGCTCGGCTCGATCGCCATCGCCGAACACAAGGCGCGCACCTCCGCCAAGTTCCGCCGTCCGACGCGCGTGTTCGAGGACGGGCTCCTGAAGTCGGACTACAAATACATCCTGTCGCTCGACGACGTCATCGCCGTGCGCGGCGGCATACCGTTGATCGAGAACGGCAAGCTGATTGGCGCCATCGGCTGCTCCGGCGGCACAGCGTCGCAGGACGAAGTGATCTGCACCGGTGCCGCGGCGCTGATCAACAAATAGGCCCGCCGCAGCGGGCTCAGGCACGCGCCCGCTGCCGCATGCCGAGCGGCGCGGCGCGCACCAAGGCGATCACCGTTACGGCGACGGTGATCGCCAGCACGAACACCGCCGGCCGGATGCCGGTCGCATCGGTGAAATTGGCGGCGAGGATCCGGCCGAGATCGACGCCGCGGGTCAGAGTGAAATACGCCGCCTCGCCGAGACCCGTGACCGCGGTGGCAGCCACGCTCAACCCGGCCAGGCGCAGGACCGTGACCGGCCCCAGCCGCGCCAAGAGGCGATAGCCCATCAGCCAGAGATAAAGCCCGCCCATGACGGTCGCCTCTTCGACGGCGAGCTTCGACTGCATGAAGTAATGGATCGCGGCCAGGACAGCGATGCCGTAGCTCAACTGGTGCAGGCGCCGCCAGTTCCGCCCGCCGAGGCGGCGGATCATGCCGTCGGTCGAGGTCACGGCGAGCGGCGCCAGAGCAAGTATCGCAACGGCGCCGATGGTGAGATAGACGCGGCTGACGATCTCGCTGAAGACCTTGGCCGGATCGAAGCCCTGATCGACGACATAGCCGCCGAAATGGGCCAGGACATAGCAGAATGACGCGACGCCGATCATCCGGCGCAGCGGCAGCAAACCGGGCCAGCGCCAGGCCTGGCGCAGCGGCGTCACTGCCAGGCTGAGGAACAGCAGACGGATCGCCCACAGGCCCAGCTCGTGGATCGCCTCCATGACCGGCCGGGAGCCGAGCCGATCCAGCAGCGCCTGGCCCAGCACCCACAGGCCGGGCAGCAACAGCGCGCCGAAACAGGCCGCCCTCAGCGGCGAAAACCGGCCGTTGCGCTCTTGCCATGGAAACCTGACCACCGGACCCCCCTTCCCGCTCGCTTCACCCTATACGCGCCGCTGCCGACACTGGATGCAGTACCGCTTCGCGCCGCGCCATCACTTTCCTGCGAGCGAAACCTGTCCGGCCGTCCGGATCAGCACCGCCTTTTCCTCGCCGCCGACCGGCCGCAGCCATGGCTGGTAGTGCCGCCCCGTCAATTCGTTGATGGTTCCAAGCCGGCAGGCGGGCCGCGCCGTGCGCGCCCAGCGCAGTACCGAACCGAGCGCCGCCTGATCCAGCATCCAGTTGAACGGCCATTCGACATCGAGTTTGGAGAGGACGAATCGGCCGACCCTGTCGAGCAGGTCGAGCGCGGCGGCGCTGTCGTCCCACACAGTCAGGACCGCGGGCCAGCGCGAGCACGGGCCGGGACCGTCATGGCGGAACCCGGCGAAGTCCTGGCCCGAAGTCGCCGCCAGCAGATCGTCGAGCGGGGCCAGGAATTCGACATCGATATCGGTCAGCATCAGCCTGCCGCCATAGCGCGCGCGGAGCGCCGGGGCGACCAGGAAGCGGCTCGATGCGTAATAGGCGCCGCTGCAATAGGGGCCGGCGGCTTCGGTCGACAGGTTGAGCGCCACTGCCGGCGCCGTCGCGGCGAGGTCGGCGAACAGCGCCGGTGTCGCCGCATCCGGTGCCACGACGTGGAGATGCACCGTCATGCCGGCCAGATGCGCCGCGGCGCCGGCGACGAAGCCCGGGGCGAAGAGCGCGAAATACCTGCCGTCACAGGCGGCCGCCACGGTGACCCCGGCCGTTCCCGACCGTATCTCGGCAAATTCCGGCGCAGGCAGCCGGGCGCGGATCGCCGCAAGATCGCCGAGTCCGTCGACATAGGCACGATCCTCGATCAGCATCGCCTGGCGCCATGCGACATTGAACGGGCTGTCCGCCCCGATCGGCAATTGCGCCGCGAGCGGCGCCGCGACCCGTTTGAAGCTTGCGAAACCTGCGAAGGCGGCGTCTTCGTCGCCCTGCAGCAAGGCGGCGCAGGCGGCGGCGTAGCAGGCGGGCAGATAATAGGCGCTGCCTTCCGGCACGAGACGCCCGAGCGCCCGGACATGGTCGTAGAGGCGATAGCCGACCAGCATGCCGGCCATGCCGTGGAAAAATAGAAAGCCGTCGCCGCGGACCCGTTGACGGTAATCGGCCAAGCCGATGACATCGCCGAGCTTGCTCTCGAGTGCCAGCGCCGCCGCCAGGCCCAGCCACGCCTGCTCGCGGCCCGCATCGGCGCGCAAAGCGGCCAGGAAATGTTCGGCCGCCGCGCCGAACCGGCCGGCGTTCAGTTCGGCGACGCCGGCCTCGGTCAAGGCGTCGCTCATCTCCGCGCGCGCCGGAAGCGGGTTATTGCCGGCGCTGCTGCCCGGCGCGGGCCCGGCGGACCGAGCTGCGGTCGAGCTCGTCGCTCCACACCAGGAGGGTCAGCACGACGCAGACCAGCGCACCGGTAAGGAGCGCCGCCGGACCCGACACGGCTTCGACGACGGAATGGGATGCGGCAGCCGCCACGGCCGTGACCGACATGGTCAGCAGCCCGGCCGAAAGTGCGATCCTGAACCTTCTCGTCATCTTCATACCCTTTGCCAGCATCCGGCGACAAAACACTACGGGCTCAAGGTATTTCGACGACATTGCCAAGAGGCCGCTGCTATGCACAAAACGGGTGTGCTCTGCAAAAAATTCCTCAAATCGGCAGAATATCAATGGGCGGGGGATACCCGAGGCAAACGGTCGCAGATCAGCCAGCCGACAGCACCGCATACCGCAGCACGAAAAGTAGCGCCAGGCCGATCATCGTCAACCCGGCATCGCGTGCCTTGCCCGCGAGGATCTTCATCCCGGCGAAGCAGATGAAGCCGATGCCGATGCCGTTGGCGATCGAAAAAGTCAACGGCATCGCCAGCGCCGTCACGACGGCCGGCGCATATTCCGTCGGATCGTCCCAATCGATTTCGGTCAGCCCGCGCGCCATCAGGCAGGCGACGAAGAGCAAGGCCGGCGCGGTGGCGTAGGCCGGCACGGCGCCGGCCAGGGGCGCCAGGAACAGGCCGGCCAGGAACAGCGCAGCGACGACCAGCCCGACCAGCCCGGTCCGCCCGCCCGCCTTCACCCCGGCGGCGCTTTCGATATAGCTGGTGACGGTCGAGGTGCCGAGCGCGGCACCGGCCAGCACGGCGAGGCTGTCGCAGATCAGCACCCGGCGCAGCCGCGGGATCGTGCCGTCGGCGGCGATGAAGCCGGCGCGATGCGCCACACCGATCAGGGTGCCGGTGCTGTCGAACAGATCGACGAAGAAGAAGGCGAAGACGATCGTGACGACGCCCAGGCTGCAGGCGCCGGCGAGATCCATGCGCAGGAAGGTCGGCGTCAGGCTGGGCGGCGGCGCGGCGATCCCGCCGAACGGCGAGAAACCGAGCAGGATGCCGGCCAGCGCCGTGCCGAGGACGGCGATCAGCACCGCGCCCGGCACCTTGCGCGCATCCAGCGCGACCATGACCAGAAACCCCAGCGCCGCCAGCAGCACGGTCGGCGCCCGGAGATCGCCCAAGGTCACGAGCGTCTCGTCCGACCGCACCACGAGCCCGGCGTTCTTCAGCGCGATGAAGCCCAGAAACAGGCCGATCCCGGCCGAGATCGCCATCTTCTGCGACAGCGGAATGCCGTTGACGATTATCTCGCGCAGCCGGGTCAGGGACAGCGCCAGGAACAGCAGCCCCGACAGGAACACCGCCCCCAGCGCCACCGGCCAGGGCTGATGCAGGCCGATCACGACGCCATAGGTGAAATAGGCGTTGAGCCCCATGCCCGGTGCCAGCGCGATCGGATAATTGGCGTAGAGGCCCATCAGCGCCGTGCCGAAGGCCGAAGCGAGGCAGGTGGCGACGAATACCGCGCCCTTGTCCATCCCCGCCTCGCCGAGGATCAGCGGGTTGACGAACAGAATATAGGCCATGGTCAGAAAGGTCGTCAGGCCCGCCAGCATCTCCGTCCGGATGGTCGAGCCCTGCGCGGTGATGCCGAAAAACCGATCCATGGCCGCTCCGGAACTTGGCTGTCCCCGACCGTCACCGATTCGCCGGCGCCTGCGCAAGACCGTCGATGAGATGGATGAAGGAACCGGCGACGCTGCCGCGCACCGCACCGGCGCGCCCGAGCGGCGCGCCGTCGGCGTCGTGGCACTCGAACAGCGCCGCCTCGGCATCGTGCCGGACCTGCTCGGCAAAATGGAATTCATGGCCGCGGAAGGACAGGCCGCGCCACGGTCCAGCCAAACACGTCGCCCCGCGATAGCCCAGCCGGCGGCGGGGTGCGGCGAAGCTGGTCGCGACCGGCAGCAGCCCGGCCATTTCGTGGCCGACGCCGTCCCCGTCGATCAGCGCCTCGCCCAAGACCATGTAGCCGCCGCATTCGCCGTAGATCGGCAAGAGCCGCGCCGCCATGCGGCGCAGCCCGGCCTTGAAACCGGCCGCGGCGGCGAGCGCACCGGCATGGAGCTCAGGATAGCCGCCGGGGAGAAACACCGCGCCCGCGTGCGCGTCCGGCGCCTCGTCGCCCAGCGGCGAAAAAAAACTGAGTTCGGCGCCCAGTTGCCGCCAGCCATTCAAGAGATGCGGATAGAGGAAGCTGAAAGCCCGGTCGCGCGCCACGGCGATGCGCTGGCCCAGGGGCGGGACGCCAGCGCAGGGCGGCACCGCACCGAGGCGCGCCGGTCGGGCCAGCGCCGGCAGCGCATCGAGATCCACCGATGCCGCAACGATATCGGCGGCGCGATCGAGAAACCGATCGAGCGTCGCATGCTCCTCGGCCTGAACCAGGCCGAGATGGCGCGACGGCAACGCCAGGCCCGGCTCGCTCGGCACCGCGCCCAGAACGGGGAGATCCGGGAGCGCCCGCGCCGTCGCCGCGCGCAGCATCGCTTCATGGCGCGGCCCGGCGACGCGATTGAAGATCACGCCGGCCAGCCCGACATCGGCCCGGTGCGCAGCGAAACCCTGCAGCAAGGCCGCGACCGAGGCCGATTGACCGCGCACATCGACGACCAGCACGACCGGCCAGCCGGTCAATGCCGCGAGATCGGCTGTCGAACCCTTGTCGCCGCCGGCGCCGCCGCCATCGAACAGCCCCATCACGCCTTCGCACAGCACGAACGCGGCATCGATGCCGGCGATGGCACCGGCCAGCGTTTCCACCCGCATCGCCCAGGCATCGAGATTGACCGAATCGCAACCGGCCGCCGCGCGATGAAAGCCCGGATCGATGTAGTCGGGGCCGGCCTTGGCACCCGCGACATCAAGCCCGCGCCGGCGCAGCGCGCGCAGCAGCGCCAAGGTAAGCAGAGTCTTGCCGCTGCCCGATGCCGGTGCGGCAAGAATCAGGCCGGGCTTACTCGGCACGGCGCAGCGGATCCGGGTCGAGCACCCGTCCCGATGCCGCGCCCAGCCAATCGAGACCGGCGCGCAACCGGACGACGTCACCGATGACGATCAGCGCCGGCGGTTCGATGCCGCCGGCCTCGGCATCGGCGACGGCGCGCATGAGAGTCGTTTCGACGACGCGCTGCGCCGGTGTCGTCGCCTTGCCGATGAGCGCCGCCGGCGTGGCGCCGTCCCGGCCGGCCGCGATCAGCCGCGCCGTGATGCCGGGCAATTGCTTCAACGCCATGTAGAACACCAGCACCGGCAGGCGGGCCAGCGCCGTCCAGTCGAGTTCGTCCGGCACCTCGCCAGAGAGGCTGTGCCCGGTCACGAAGGTAATGGCGTGGTTGACCGCGCGATGCGTCGCCGGAATGCCGGCATAGGCGAGGCCGCCGATGCCGGCGGTGATGCCGGGCACGATGCGGAACGGCACGCCGGCCGCAACCAGCGCCAGCGCTTCCTCGCCGCCGCGCCCGAAGACGAAGGGATCGCCGCCCTTGAGCCGCAGCACGCGCTTGCCGCTGTGCGCGAGCACGATCAGCCGGCGGGAAATATCGGGTTGGCTGGGGCTCGGCTTGCCGCCGCGCTTGCCGGCGAATTCGAGCTCCGCGCCGCGCCGTGCATAGGCCAGAATCCGCTCATCGACCAGGGCGTCATAGACCACGACATCGGCGAGGCGCAGCGCCTCGAAAGCGAGCAGGGTCAGCAGCCCCGGATCACCCGGCCCGGCGCCGACCAGCCAGACGCTGCCGGGCGCGAAATCGGCAATGTAGAAAGGCGGCAAGCCGGCGGAATCACTCATCGGGGGAGAGTGATCAGGGCCGCCCGGTTTGACAAGACGCGATGCAGCATTCCGTCATGACCGCGACGCCGGCCGGGCCGATCGGGCCGCACTCCGGATTTCCGGACGCGACCTCATGGCGGTCACCGGACCGCAGATCGACCGATCTCTGAAGGGGGCGGTTGAGCGTCGTGTGGCGCCGGCTCGTTCGCGCGTCACTCCGGTCGTTCGAGGCTTCGTATGAGTTTCCGATAAGCCGACACATCGCAGAAAGCGGAACCGCACCGGACGACAACTCGTGTTTCATGGTACAGCCGCGCCCATGACCGATCATGATACGCTTTACCACCGTCTGTTCTCCCATCCTCTGCTGGTGGAACAGCTGATCCGCACCTTTGTGCCGGAGGCGATGGCGGCCGGGTTGCTGTTCGAGCGCATGGAGCGGGTCAACGCCAAGTTCCATGCCGAGGCTCTGGACGGCGAAACCCATCGGCGCGAGGGCGACGTCATCTGGCGCTTGCCGACAGAGGGCGGGCCTGATTTGTTTCTTTACGTGCTCGTCGAATTCCAGTCCCGGATCGATTGGTGGATGGCGGTGCGAACGCAGATCTATGAAGGGTTGCTGTGGCAGCAGCTGATCGCCGAGCGGAAATTGACGGCGGGCGATGCGCTGCCGCCCGTTCTGATGCTCGTCTTGTACAATGGCGAGGCGCGCTGGAATGCTCCTGTGGCGACGGCGGATTTGATCGCCTTGCCGACGGAATCGCCGCTCTGGCCGTGGCAACCGCAGATCCGCTATCATCTGCTCGATATGGGCGCGCCCGCTTCTGGATTACCGGCGGAGCGCGATAGTCTGGCGGCCCTGCTGTTCCGGCTCGAACAGGATCACCCGCCGGAGGCCTTGACCGCGCTGATCGGCGAGGTGATCGACTGGTTCCGGAATCATCCGGGCCATGAGACCTTGCGGCAGCTGTTTCGAGAGCTGGTGTTTCAGGCGGTCGCGGGATTGGGCGTTTCCATGCCGGTCCCGGCGGAATTGACGGAGATGCAGACGATGCTGGCAACGCTGGGCGAACGATGGAAGCGCGATTGGCTGGCGGAAGGTCGAGCAGAGGGGCGAGTAGAGGGGCGAGTGGAGGGGCGAGCGCAGGCGCTCATCCGCCTGGCCGAACAGCGCTTCGGCGCGCTCTCGGCAGCACTCCGCGCGCGCGTCATGGCCGCCGATGCCGGCACGATCGAGGGCTGGCTCGACCGTTTGTTGACGGCAACCAGCCTCGAGACGCTGTTCGACGCGCGAGACTGAAGCCATCCGCCGCCCGGCCGGCCGGCGGCTTGGAGCAGGCCGTCGCCACCAGCAACGCCTCATCCTTGGCCGAGAGTTTGCGCCGTCCGCCCGGGCGCGGCTCTTCGCTGAGCGCGGCGTCGAGCCCGATCTCGCCGAACCGGCGCTTGGTCCGGTAGATGGTCGAGCCGCTGGCCGCCACGGTCGCGGATATCGCCTCGTCCGTGGCGCCGGCATCGGCCGCCAACAGGATCTGCGCCCGTTTGAGCTTGCGCGCCGCGTGCTTGCCGCCACTCAGCAGCGCAACCAAGTGGTCGCGTTCCGCCTGGCTCAGCGTGACCCGATACCGTACATTCATGCTCGCCTCCTTGTGATCGGGGGCGGAGAAGAATCGTCAAATGAATCAAATCTTTGACGGACCGAGGCCGGGCGCCGCGCCGAGCTTCACCGAAAAGCAGGAGCAATATCTTGCCTTCATTTGGGCCTACACCTGCATCCAGCGACGCCCGCCAGCCGAAGCCGATATGCAGCGGCACTTCAAGGTAACGGCCCCGTCCGTCCTTATCGGCCGGAGAATTCCCCCACGGTGCGTCCATCGACCGATCCCGCCCCTATCGAGCCGGAACGGAAGCGGCCTGAAAAAAATGTTGACATTATACCTCTTTTATGTTCTTCATATATTCCATGACCTCCGCGCCATCGAACCCCACCGCAAATCAACCGCCGCGCTGTCCCCGCTGCTCGCGGGAGACCGATGAGGAGCGGCTGGCGCGGTATTCGTCCGGGCTGAAGCGCTTGAGCGAGATCGGCCTGGCCTTTGCCGAGGGGTTGCATCGGGAGGTCCAGGCCGTCGAGGCCCAGGTGTCGGATGCGCGGACGGAACCGCCGCCGGCCGAGACGCCGGCGCCGGATGCGGTGCAACCGGGCAGCGCCGCCCATGACGCTCCGGCAGCACCGCCGGACCGGCCGACGCACACCGAACTCGGGCGGACATTCGAGCGGGTCGCGCGTTCCGTGCGCTTGAGCTACATGCTCGAAGACAAGCTGATCGCCGATTTCGCCGCGCGCGCCAAAGCCGCCGCCAAGGATGCCGCCGAGCAGGCGGTCGAGAAGGAACGGCAGCGCCGGAGCGCCACCAAGAGTACCGTCAACCGCGTGGTCAAGGAAGCGATCCAGGCCGAGGCCGGCGATCAGAGCGAGCGCGACCATCTGTTGGGCCGGCTCAGGCTCCGCCTCGACCAGGACGACATCTACCGGGATCTCGCGACCAAGCCGGCGGAGATCCTGATCGCCCGGCTGTTTCGGGATCTCGGCCTGGACCCGAATTGGGATCGCTGGCAAGGCGAGGAATGGCTGAACGGCGACGATTACAAGCGGCAGGACGAAGCCTCAGCGCCGGCGGTTTGCCCGATCTGCGGCCGCGCGCCGCCGCCGGTCCCGGCGGCTCAACCGGAGCGGACCGAACCGGAGATCGCCGGTATCGCCACGGGGAGCGACCCGCCCCAGAGGTAGCGGCGGCCGCCGCGCGTGCGACAGTTTCCTCTTCTATATCAAAGAAGAATGCTTCTGCGCGGTTGGTCTCGCTCAAGCGGCCCCACCTCACCTGTCCTCTCCGCCCCAATGGGGCAGAGAGGGACGAAGTGCTTGATATATAGTGATTTTTATCGGCAGCGTAAAACGTGTGGATGCCATACTCCGATGGGGCGGAGCGGGGGAACGAGTGCATCTGGCCATACCGGGCCTCTCCGGCGGCTCGATCGCGCCGGAGTCCGGCCGGTCCGGAAAATCGGAGCTGGACCGCCCCCGGGCTGGCCAACCGGCCCTCCCCGCCTTAACCTCCCGCGATGATCGGAGACG
>Ga0181519_10001026_pt1 | contig 24532 bp, 19 predicted proteins | sample PEATcosm2014_Bin_26_FD_121102 | JGI IMG/M metagenome (GOLD analysis project Ga0181519, IMG submission 121102) | Peatland microbial communities from MTU Mesocosm Facility, Houghton, MI, USA - PEATcosm2014_Bin02_10_metaG | ecosystem: Environmental > Terrestrial > Soil > Wetlands > Peat | place...
GGAAAGACCTGCCGGTTGGCTGATATTGGCGCCCACGGCCGGAATGCCATCGACGACCGGCGGACCCGAGCTACCCGGCCCAGGTCCGGCAAAAGCCGTGATGATTCCGGTGACGGCGTCGATTCGGCGGACCTCGTTAGCGGGGAGGTCGGAAATGTACAGATTGCCGGCGGCATCGAACGCCGTGCCAATTGGGTAGTAGAAACTGGCGCTGGATACGTTGCCGCCGTCGCCGCTCGATTGTGCTAGGCCGGTCCCATAGCCTTGGATCAGACCCGTACTTAGGTCAACGCAACGGACCTTGTATGCAAGGTAATCCCCGAAGCACAGGCGGGAGCCGTAGATGGCGATCTGTTGTATCATCCCGAGGCTGGCGGAAAGAGCCGGGCCACCGTCGCCGGACGTGCCCTGCTGACCATTCCCGGCAATTGTGCTTATCGTGCCAGCGGGACTGATGGCGAGAATCTGGTAGGCGTCCGCGAAATAGATGTTGCCGGCGGCGTCCGCCGCTGGAGAGCGCATCCTGCAATAGCTCACTCCCGGGGCGCAGCCGAAAGCCGAGCCGGTCAGCGTGGTAATGATGTTCTGCCCCGCTAGGCTCGGAGGCGCCTGCGTGATGGCTTGGGCTAGCGCGGTGGAAGTGCTGGCTGCGTCATTGGCATCGCCGCTATAAACCGCCGTGATCGAATGCGTCCCCACCGACAAGATCGTGGATAGCGACAGAACCGCCGACCCGCCGGCGACCGCAACCGTATCGAGCGCGGTAGTGCCATCCAGGAATTGAACCGTGCCGGTGGCAGTGACGGGCGATACCACGGCGGTGAGCGATAGCGCCTGGCCCGCGTAGGCCGGGTTCGCCGACGAAGTCAGCGTCAGCGTGGAAGGGCTCGCACCTTGGGCTACGATCTGCGTGACGGCCGGCGAGACGCTGGCGGCGTCGTTGGCGTCGCCAAGGTACCCCGCCGTTAGGGAATTCGAGCCAACTGGCAATCCGTTCACTGAGACATGCGCCTGGCCATTGACTAGGGCCGCCGACCCCAGGGCGGTGCCACCATCGGCGAACGCGACGGAGCCGGTTGCCGTAACGGGAGATACTGTCGCGGTCAGAGTGACCGGGGCGCCAAACACCGAAGGATTAGGGCTCGTGGTCAAGGTCGTTGTGGTTGGGACTGCGGTCGACTGCACGGTTTGCGTCAGCACTGCGGAAGTGCCTGCCGCGACATTCGCGTCACCGCCCCAGACGCCGGTCACGGCATGAGTGCCAGCCGACAGAGCGGAGGTGGTGACCGATGTGGTTAGCATCGTCGAGTTAATGCTCCACACCGCGCTCAAGTTGGCGGGAGGATTCCCGATTTGCAGTTCCAAAGCTGTGCCGCTGGAGGCTGGAGTCATCGTGACGGTAAGCGTAACCGCCTGGCCGGCAGTGGAGGGATTCAGCGATGAAGCGACCGTGAATGTTGGGCTGGCCTGGGCCACGTTCTGTGTCAGCGGTGCGGATGTGGCGGGCTGGTCATTGCTGTCGCCCGAATATGTCGCCGTTATCGTGTGGCTGCCGGCGCCGAGTGTCGAAACAGGCACCGCGGCGGCTCCATTGGTCAGCGCGGCCAAACCGGGAATCGCCGACCCATCGACAGTGAGCTGAATCGTGCCCGTAGCCGTGGCGGGAGCAACCGAAGCTGCGAACCACACGGTTTGTCCGTAGGTCGAATTTGGCGCGCTCGAAGTGAGCGAAACGGAAACGCCGGTCGAGCCGCTGACGGTCTCGCTCAGAACGTTGGAGGAGACCTGGGAGTAGTTGTTGTCGCCCAAATACGTCGCGGTCATCGCGTGATTTCCGGCGATGCTGAATGTGTCCGGCATCGTCGCACTGCCGTTCACCAGGTTCACCATGGTCACTAGAGTTGAGCCATCATAAAGCAGCACTGGGCCGGTGGGCGCGGTGGTGGTTCCCGCCGGCGGCGTCACCGTGGCAGTGAAAACCATCGCGGTGCCCATAGGCGCGGGGTTCTGACTGGCAGTGAGGGCAACCGTGGCGACGAGCTTGGTCCCTACTTCGTTGAAGTTCGGCAGCGCCGGAGAGCCGGAACCGTTAAACGAGGCGTCGCCGCTGTAGACGGCCATGATGCCGTAGTTGTTGCCGGGGTTGAGTGGTAACTGTGCAACGCCACCGTTCAACACCGCGGTGCCAAGCAAGACGGGCGTGGATGTCATTTGAGCCAGGAACTCAACGCTGCCGGTGGGAACCCCGCTGACGCCGATCGGGGAAACGGTGGCCGTGAGCAGCACCTCTTGGCCGGGCTGGAGTGTCGTAGCGTTTGCCGTCAATGTGGTATTGGTATAGGCATTTGGCGAGGGCAGATCGACTTGCCGCACTCGGCAATCGAACGCATCGGAAACCAGTAGGTCGCCAGCGCTGGTCAACTGCACGCCGAAGGGAGCGTTGAGGACGGCGCTGGTGGCGGGCCCACCGTCGCCGGCGACAGTGCTATTGCATGGTGATGTCGTGCTTCCGCCGCTGCTCCCGCCGGTACCAGCCGATGCCTCTTCCGGGCCATGGGCGCCAAGTCCGTTTCCGGCTACCGTGATGATCAACCCAGTCGTTGCGTCGACGCGGCGGAGCCGCCCAGTCTCATCGGCGAAGAACAGGTTGCCGTTCGGGTCGACAGTCAACCCGCCAGGGACACCGATTCCGGCGCTCGTGGCTGGCACTCCGTCTCCCGTAAAGCCTTCCATGCCAGGGCCTCCAACGCCGTTTCCCGCCACGGTGGTCAGAATGCCGGTGGTCGGATCCACGCGGCGGATCCGCATGCTTTGCATTTCGCCGATGAGGAGTCCGCCGGACTGATCGAACGCGATCCAGATTGGTTGCGCCAGGCTGGCACTGGCGGCGAGAGCTCCATCGGCCGTGAAGGTGGCGGAGCCGTTCCCAGCGACCGTAGTGATGATTCCGGTTTGGGCATTGATACAACGGATGCGGTTGTTTTGGATATCGGCGAAGTACAAGTCGCCGGCGGAGTCGAAGGCGAGTCCCCAGGGGAGGCCGAGGACTGCGCTTGTGGCCGGGCCGCCATCGCCGCCAAAGCCGTCAGCACCGGTACCCGCGAAGGTCGTGATCACGCCAGTTTTGGCGTTTACGACTCGAATCCGGTGGCCCCCGGTTTCCGCAATGTACAGGTTTCCGGCGCGATCCAGAGCCACCGCGATCGGGCCATTCAGCGAAGCCAGCGTGGCCAACCCACTATCGCCGCTGGAGGCAGCAGTACCGTTGCCGGCTACCAAAGTCAGAGTGCCCGAGACTGCGTCCACCCGAACCACGCGATTGTTCCCGCTATCGGCTATGAAAAGATTATTCGAGGCATCGACCCAGATACCGGCGGGGCTCGTAATCTGGGCGGTCGTTGCCGGTATCCCACTTGCCAATGAGCCGGCTTGGCCTGTGCCAACAATGGTTGTGATCAGACCATCATTGGCGACGAGTAAGGAACTCGAAAGAAAGGTGAGAAGAATTGCGAGTTGCAAAGCGGCTTTGAGTCTATGCACGGTTTTCATCCTCATGCGGCTGAAGTCTGCTGCCGGCCTTGGGTAGGGAGGCACAAAAAGGCCTGGAACTCAGGCTAACGTGGATATTTAACTCCGAAATAGTCTCTTTAGTTAATATTGGGAATTATTTTGGCCATTTCAATCTTTGCGGTGGATGCGATGCACCGGATCTCTGATGCGTCTGCCTTGGGACTCAGCATCGCCCTATCGGGGTTACCCTGTTAAGAAGGTCAACTATATGCACTCATACAAGTGGATTGGTTCATTTGCCGTTCTTGCCGGCGCGGGGACGCTGCTGCTCGCGCCCTCGCTTCGAGGGGACGAAGGCATGTGGACCTTCGACAATCCACCGCTCAGACAGCTCCAGGAAAAATACCATTTCACACCGACGCAGCAATGGCTCGACCACATTCGCCTGTCTTCGGTCCGCCTGAATGACGGTGGCTCCGGCTCGTTCGTCAGCCCGCACGGGCTGGTGCTGACGAACCACCATGTGGCGCGCGGCCAACTGCAAAAGAACTCCAGCGCCGAACACGATTACCTACGCGACGGTTTCTACGCAGCCACTGCCGGGCAAGAGATGAAGTCGCCGGATCTCGAGGTCAACGTGCTGGTCTCGATGGAGAATGTCACGCCGCGCATCATGCAGGCGGTCGACGGGGCCAAGTCTCCCGAGGGCCAGTTTGCGGCACGCAAGGCCATGATTGCCGAAATCGAGCGCGAAAGCCAGCAGAAGACCGGGCTGCGCTCCGATGTCGTCACACTCTATCAGGGCGGAGAATACTGGCTGTACCGCTACAAAAGATACACCGACGTGCGTCTGGTTTTTGCCCCTGAGCAACAAATCGCTTTTTTTGGCGGAGATCCGGACAATTTCACGTACCCCCGCTACGATCTGGACATGGCGCTGTTCCGCGTTTACGAAAACGGCAAGCCGATCGAGAGCAAAGACTATCTGAAATGGAACCCCGCTGGCGCCGCGGAGGACGAGTTGGTGTTCGTCTCCGGACATCCGGGCGCAACCTCGCGCCTGGAGACGATGGCGCAGATCGAGTTCCTGCGCGATGTTGGACTGCCCAATGCGCTGAAGTCGCTAAGAAACAGGATCGGATCACTGGAACGCTATTCGGCGCAAGGTGCTGAGGAGGGCCGCCAGGCCGCGTCTTCGATCTTTTTCCTCCAAAACAGCGTCAAGGGCGAAGAGGGCGTGGAACGCGGTCTGCTCGATGCCCATATCATGACCAAGAAGCAAGCGGACGAGAACCAGTTCAAAGCTAGCGTGATGGCCAATCCGGAATGGGCAGCGGCTTTCGGCGGCGCATGGGAGGCGATCGCCGGGGCGGAAAGGAAGCTGGCCTCGCGCGCGGGAGAGCGGGCCTTCCACACCATGGATTCACAGCTTGCCACTCTGGCCATGAACATAGTTCAGTACGTGGCGGAGATCCGTAAACCCGATGGCGAACGCTTGCCCGGGTACCACGAGGCTGAGCTCGACTCGCTGAAACTCCACCTCTTTTCGCCGGCCCCAATTTATGCGGGGATGGAGATAGCGCGCATCACCGCGGCGTTGGAGATGGACGTGGCCGAGAGGGGGCCGAACGATACCTTCCTGAAGACCATACTCGAAGGACGTCCCGCGCAAGTCACTGCCGAGGCGCTGGTCAAAGGCAGCAAGCTGGCCGATCCCGCTTTTCGCCGGAAGCTGCTGGATGGCGGCGAAGCTGCCGTCGCGGCCTCCGACGATCCCATGATTCGGCTGGCGCGCCAGCTCGACCCAGCGCGCCGCGAATTAATTCATTGGACCGAAGACAACGTGGAAAGCGTTGAACAGCACGCGGGGGAGCAACTCGGTCAGGCGCGCTTCGCGGTCTACGGAAAGTCCGCTTACCCTGACGCCACATTCACTCTGCGCCTCTCCTATGGCCAGGCGCAAGGCTATCCCATGAACGGCACCAAAGCGCCTTACAAGACCACTTTCTTTGGCCTGTATGACCGAGCGAACAGTTTCGATTTCAAAGGACCCTTTGCACTGCCCTCGCGTTACGCGGAGAACCGCGAGAAGCTGGATCTGGCTACACCGCTCGATTTCGTCACCTCCAACGACGTGGTGGGCGGTAACTCCGGTTCACCTGTTATCAATCGGAACGGGGAGATCGTGGGTCTGGTGTTCGATGGCAATATCGAATCCCTGGTGGGCGATTTCGTTTACGATGGCGCCACCAACCGCACGGTTGCCGTGCACACCGCCGCCATGACCGAGGCCCTGCGCAAGATCTACAACGCCGGCGCATTGCTCAGGGAGATTCTGGGCGAATAGCTGGCGTCTACTGGAACGTAACGTTCACCGCATTCGCGGCGAGACCGTTGGCCGTCAGTTGGATGGTCACGTTGCCTTTGCCCGCCAATGACGCCGGCAGGCCCTCGCGGATTGCCGACAACGTAGTTTTGATCGCCCCGGATTGCCATCGGCGGGTCCGAGCTCAAACGTGGAAGCGGAGGCAGCGGCGCCTCAGATCGAAATCGAACATCGATTCTTGCCACGGAATCCCCTCCGAGCGCACTTATCGAGGGATCATATCATAGCCGTTGACCGGGCTCAATCGGAGTGTGCGAGTCGCGATTGTCGTGCGGACATGAGACCTGCCCGCGCTGCCGCACGGCACGTGCCTGGCTCAACGCTGCCAGAGGATGTGCGCGGCTTCCAGGGGAATCGCGGCGCCCGCGCGATTCGGTATCAGGCGAGCCGTGTAGTCGGTAGCTGGACGCGTGGCGGGCAACAGGGCGCGATAAGCGTAGGCGCCGGGCGCGTCCGCCAGTTGGCGAACCCGCTCCATCTCCTGCCGCACCGGGCCGTCGCCGCTCGCGCCATCGGCATACAGCTCTACGCGCACGGCGTTAGGGTCGAGATCGTTGAGATCGACCTGAACCTCGAAGACGTACTGTCCGCCGGTGGTCTCGACTTTGATCTCGCCGAAGCGCAGTGCGGGCCACGCCTTTTCGATGGCGTGCCGCCATTCCACCATCCGCTTGCCCGGAGCGCCTTTATCCGCAGCACGCTCCCGGTAGGCTGCCGCGGCCGGGAGATAGTGTTGCTCGGTGTATTCGCGCACCGAGCGTCCGGCGGAAAACCGCGGCGTCAGAGTTGCCATGCTCTTTCGCATCCGCGCCACCCAGCCCGTGGGAAGGCCCTGCGCGTCGCGCGCATAAAACTCCGGAATCACCTCCCGCTCGAGCAAGCTGTAGAGCGCGTCGGCTTCGGCGGCGTCCCAGGCCGGATCGTCGCCATGTTCCCGCCCATCGCCCAACGCCCAGCCGACCTCCGGCGTGTAAGCTTCCACCCACCAGCCGTCCAGCTCCGACAGGTTGAGGCCGCCGTTGACCAGCACCTTCATGCCGCTGGTCCCGCAAGCTTCCCACGGCCGCCGCGGCGTGTTGATCCAGACGTCCACGCCTTGCACCAGATTCTCCGTTAGGAGCATGTCGTAATCGCTGAGGAAGATCGCATGGGGACGCACGTCCGGCTGCCGGATGAACTGCACCCACTGTCGAATCATGTCCTGCCCGGCCTGGTCCGCCGGATGCGCCTTACCGGCGATGATGAGCTGCACAGGGCGCTCGGAATTGGTCAGAATACGAAACAACCGCGGTGGATCGTGGAGCAGTAAGTTGGGTCTCTTATAAGTGGCAAAGCGGCGCGCAAAGCCCAGTGTAAGAATGTTGGGATCGAAGAGATGGTCCGCGCCTTCCACCTGCTCGGGCGGCGCGCCGGCCGAGGCCAAGTCTCGCGACAATCGCCCGCGCGCGTATTCGACAAGAGCCTTGCTGGCGGCGCTGCGGAACTCCCAGAGCCTGGCGTCGCTTATCTTTTGAATGTCCTCTTCCAAGGATCCCGACCCGTCCAGCCAGCGGTCCTGTCCACAGGCCTCGTGCCAAAGATCGTCGGCGGCGGCCGAGTCCCAGGTGGGCGCGTGGACTCCGTTGGTCACGTATCCGATCGGCACTTCTTCTTCCGGCCAGCGTGGAAACAGCGGCCGAAAGAGGCGCCGGCTGACTTCGCCGTGCAGCCGGCTCACGCCATTCACCGCCCCGCTCCCGCGGATGGCGAGGTACGCCATGTTGAATGGCTCGGATGAGTCGGCCGGATTCTGGCGGCCCAGCGCCAGCAAATCCTGAATCGCAATGCCCAGCCTCAGTTCGGCATATCTGCCCAGATATTGCTCGATGAGGGCGGGAGCGAAGCGGTCAAAGCCGGCCGCCACCGCTGTATGGGTCGTGAAGAGATTGCCGGCTCGAGTCGCGGCCAGCGCCGCTTCGAAGGGCTGCCCCGTTTCGTCCATGAAGCTGCGTGCGCGCTCCAGCACCGCGAAGGCCGCGTGCCCTTCATTCAGGTGGCACACTTCGGGCTGAATCCCCAGCGCGCGCAGCAGCCGCCATCCGCCGATCCCAAGCAGCATTTCCTGCTTCAGGCGCAACTCTTGCCCGCCGCCATAAAGCTCACTGGTAATCCCGCGATGAACGGGATAATTCGCCGCGTCGTTGCTATCCAGCAGGTAGAGCCTCACCCGGCCGACCTTGGCCTGCCAGGCGCGCAGCCAGACCGAATATCCAGGCAACGCGATCTCCAGGCGCAACCACTCGCCGTTCGGCTGGCGCACCGGCGTGATCGGCAACTGTCCGGGATCGTTAAACGGATAGAGCGCCTGTTGGTTTCCGTACTTGTCGATCTCCTGCCGAAAATAGCCCTGTTGGTAGAGCAGCCCCACGGCGGTCACGGGCACGCCCAAGTCGCTGGCGGCCTTGAGTTGATCGCCGGCCACATTCCCCAGCCCGCCCGAGTAAATCGGCAAAGCTTCGCTTAACATGAACTCCATGCTGAAATACACCACCGAGGTCAGCGGAGCGTCCGCATGATTCTTCTGGAACCACGCGGGTGCTTCCACCGCCTGCCTGCCGGCTTCCACCAGACCGTCCACTTTCTTGCGGAAACCGGGATCGGCCAGCACGCGCTCGATCTGGACGCGGGAGACGGTTTGCAGAACCACCCACGGGTTATGTGTGATCTCCCACAGTTTTGGATCGAGCTGCCGCCACACTTCGTCGGTCGAGTGATTCCACGACCAGTGCATATCCAAGGCAAGTTCCGCCAGGGAATCGAACCCTTCGATTTCCGTGGGCAGCAGATTGTAAGCCGGGTGAGTGACTCGTATGTTTTCGCTCATAGGCGCTTCCGAATTCTGCCTACATGATGACAGATTCCGCCCCGCAGCTTGGTGACAATTTCGTGGCGCGGCCACCGGCTGCTTCGTGGCGCGGCCAGTCCTGGCTGCCGTGTCGAGAGTCATCTCGACATTTCTTATCCAAAGCAATGTCGGCACGACTGCCGACACAGCAGGCAAGACTGCCCGCGCCACGGCGGCAATAATGGAGAATGTACCCGCGCGCCCTCAGCCCGCCACGTGGTCGCCCAGCGCGAGCTCCACTTCCTGCGGCTCCAGAGTTTCGCCGTTGTTCAACCGCACCAGGAGCGATTCGATGATCTGCTTGGCTTCATCCTTCTTGTAGTTCTTGATGAAGCCGTCGTAGAAGTGCTCCCCGGCCAGCGCGTGATTGATCTCGCTCTCCTTGTTGTGGTCCTGCAACTCCGTGAAATAGACCACGCGGTACCGCCCCGTGTACTCCGTCTCACGGTAAATCTCAAACATCACCTTGTCCGCCTCGAAGAGCATTGTTTCTCGAGATTATCACAGGCGGAGGGAGATTCTGTAGAAGCGGTACCGAGAGGAAGTGGCGCCAACCGGGTGTTACGCTCTGCTTGATCCAGAGAGCACTGAGTCGGTGTATCCTGACTAAGTCCCATGCCGACCCGCCGCAAAACGCCCACTCCCCCGCCAGACTCCCCCTTCGTCCCCAAGCCCCGCAGGGCCCTCCCGCATGAGTTCGTGCTCGACGCGCTGGCTGCGGTGTCGCCACGGACTAACCCTATGTTCGGCTGTCTTGCGATCTATGTCGGGAACAAGATCGTCCTCATCTTGCGCGATAAGCCCGCACCGGATACGGACAACGGGGTGTGGCTCTGCACCACCGAAGAGCACCATGAGAGCCTGCGCCGCGAGTTCCCCAACATGCGATCCATTCGGGTGTTCGCCAAGAAGGTGACGGGATGGCAGGTGCTTCCGGTGGATGCGCCGGATTTCGAGGAGGCCGCACTGCACGCCTGCGAGCTCATCGCCGCCAGAGATCCACGCATCGGCAAGGTGCCGAAGCCGCGGCGGATCTCGGCAAGGGGAACGAAGGCACAGCGCAAGAAGTAACTTCGCGGTTGCTGCCGTGCCGCACGCATTCGTGCATAATGCCGCGTTGTTTTTCGCAGTTTCGGAAGTGCAGAATCTGTGGGGCAGACGCCGTGGACAGTGGCTCGCAGAACACCGGCGGCGAAGACCGCCGGCGTCACCAACAAACTCGAGCCCGGTAACGCCGGTGCTTTTGCCGCCGGTGCTTTTGTGCCGAGCATAGTCGGCAGCGTGGCGGAAAAGCAAGCCGCATTGCGCACGCGTGCGTACGCCGCCTTGGCGGCAAGTGCCGCACTTGCCGATGCAGTTTCTGCACACGTCGCAGGTACATTCGGCATCAATACTTATGACCCGTGCCGCACTCCTTGCCGAGCGGCCATCAAAGTGCCTCGCGCCCCCAGCGAGGGCCGCCGATGGCCATGAACTTGCTATCCTGTGCCGGTGGCAGCTCGACCCGGATTCGGTCCGGTTGCCCTTTTCGCTTCCGTTCCCGCCAAAAGGGCGGCGGCCGAAGCCACCAGATGAACGTCACACGTGACGGGCAGGAGCCCCGAACGTACGAAGGAGACTTAAATGTTCCTAACGCTGTTTGTTATTTTGCTCGTGTTGTGGCTACTGGGGTTTTTCGCGTTTCACATCGCCGGTGGGCTGATTCACATTCTGATCATCGTCGCGGTGATTGCCTTAGTGCTACATCTCGTTCGGGGTCGTAACTAACGGCAGGGTGTTTGGCCGTTGGCATGCTAGTTTCAGACAGACTGTCCCGGCGGTGACCTTTTTGCTGCTTCCGGAACATCCTTGGCCGCGCCGAAGAAGAGCAGCGTCAGGCGAGGCACGGGACAGTCCAGGAAACCTCTTGCAGGCGCGCGCGGAAGCGGCTCCCAATCGCGTCACGATTTCATCGACATAAAGGGCAGTCTTTGTACTTCGGCGCGGAGCGTCCGGCAAGGCGTACGTGAGCTTTCATCTGATGCCGCTCCGGAACGGTGACGGAGAGGCGTGAGAGAATCGGTTGACAGGCGAAAGCGCCTGCCCCACTTTGCATTTGCAGGCGAGGGGGGCAGGCGCTTTCGCCTGTCAACCCTGAGGCCCGGCCGATTCTATCGGCATCCAAACGGAAGGTTAGCTGCCCCGCGCCGCATGCGCAAGCGGCGGTGATCCGGCCCTGGCGTATCATAATAGGGTTGAAGCAGGCGTAATCCATTCGACATCGCCGCTAATGGAACCTTCCCACACCGCACGATGGACCGCATGGCTCGCCGCCGCCCTGATTGCCGTATTCCTGGTGATCGTCTTCGCCGAGAGCCGTCTGATGAGCCCGACCTCGGATGAGCCGCCGCACTTGGCCGCGGGACTCTCCTACTTCGTCACCCACCAGATCTATCGTGCCAACCCGCAACATCCGCCGCTATTAAAAGAGCTGAGCGCGCTGTCTTTGATGCTGGCCGGTATCCGATGGCCTCACACTCAGCAAGCCGATTACCTGGTCCATGGCGATCCAGCGAGAGTCTTTCAGTTGGAGTGGCCGGTTGGCAACGCCCTCATCGCGGCCGATGGCCCCGACCGCGTGATGTTCTGGGCCAGGCTTCCGTTGATCCTGATTGCAGCATCGCTGGCGGCGCTGCTTTATCTGTGGGGCCGCCAGATCCTGGGTCCGCTAGCGGCTGTGGGCGCGGTCTTTATTTACGTGCTGGATCCCACCATTCTGGCGCACTCATACCTGGTGACCACGGATGTCGGGCTGGCGGCGTTCACGATTCTGTCGATGTTCGCGCTCTGGAATTACATGAGCGATCCGAGTTGGAAGCGGCTGGTGTTCTGCGGGCTCGCCCTGGGGGGCGCGCTGACGGCGAAATTCTCGGCGCTATTCCTGCTACCGGTGGTGGGTGTGTTGCTGCTTGCCGGCCTGCGTTGGCGCCCGAATCCGGATTCCGGACACGGGCCGGCTTTTCTGAAGCCGCGCACTTCGTTCGCGCCTCCTCTAGACGGGCAAGCCGGCGCCTCCTCGGCGCGTTCGAGCAAACGAAGCGCCACAGCCGTTGAACCCCGCCGGAAGGATCTGTGCCCTTGCGGGAGCGGCAAGAAGTACAAGAACTGCCACGGGGCGCCACAGGCGAGCCACGCGGCATCCCTCCTGGGCCGGAACGTGCTGCTGGTCTGCGGCGTTTTTGCGGCCGTCTGCCTGGTGGCTTTTCTGGTGATCGAAACCACTTACTTTTTCCCCAGCGATCTCATGTTGTATGCCAAGTGCGCGCGGATGGTCAACGCGGATCACCGTCCGGATTACCTGACGTACCTGGCCGGGCAGTTGAGTCCGCACTTTATGAGTTACTTCGGGATCGCCTATTTTCTGAAGGAACCCATCGCCAGCATAGTTCTGGCCGGTATTGGTCTGATAGCGCTGGTAAGGAGCCGGACGATTCCAGTCATTGGCAAGCTGTTTCTACTGTTGCCGCCAGCGGTCTTGTTTCTTGCCGTATCGGTTATGGCGGATGACATCGGGTTTCGCTATATCATGCCCGTGCTGCCCTTCGTCTACCTGCTGGGTGGGTTGGGGCTTGCGACACTCATCAATGCCGCTCGCCGACTACGGTGGGCTCCTTACGCGGCCGCCGTCCTGTGCGGCTGGATGGTTCTCGCCGCGGCGGGAGTCTATCCGGATCACCTCCCGTACTTCAACGAGGCAGCTTGTTTGCTCGAACAGCCCGGCCAAATCGGACTGGATGGAGGCACCCGGTGCGGACCTGCGTGGCTCGACGACAGCAATGTCGAATGGGGCGAGAGCCTGAAGGAGCTGAAAGTCTGGCTCAGCCGCCACGCCAACGGCCGCATCCCCATGCTGGCGATCTTCACTTCGTTTCCTCCCGAGGCCTACGGCATCCATTACCAGCACCTCGAGGGATATGAACTGGCCGTGGAACCGTCGCCTGGGCTGTACGTGGTGAGTGCCCACTTCGTGGCGCGGATTCCGCTGTTTCCCCGCGCCAGCGATTGGCTGCGCCGCGTCCGGCCGGTGGCGATTGTGGGTCACTCATTGTATGTCTACGACATTCCCAAAACACCGTAGGATGGTGCTGGTAGCGTGAGGCAGTCAAAGCTGAAGCGCGAGCGGGCATTCGCGCGCAAGACCCTCCGCGAGCAAGCGAAGAGCCGCCATTCCAGCGGCGGCGTGGGGGCAATTCCTACAGCGGAGCGGCCGCCGTTGAAGCACGCGCTGCTAATGGCCGCGGCTATCGGCTTGACGATCGCCGCCTACGCGATCTGGTTGCATCCAGGAATGCGGCTGCCACGGCCGCGGCGGGATCGGACGCGCTGTATTGATGCCGCAAATCGCTCAATGCGCTTTTGCGCAGCGAGAGACCCGGACTTACTTCGCTGCTCAGTAAGTTGTATCTGAGCCTGGGCCGCGATTACCTGCGCCTAGGTGACCGGCCGCACGCTGTGGCACCTATCTCCGCCACGGCCAGCAATCCGAGGCCGCTTCCATTCGCGAGGTTGCCGAGCGGGAACTCGGTTGCGCGCCCGGCCTGCTGAATTAGCCGGGAAGTGAGCGCCATACCGCGCAACGTGTGCCCGCCGGCTCAATGCATGGTAGCGGCGATGATCCAGCACAGGCCTAAGGCTACGGCGCCGGCCAGAATCGCGGCGGCGATGTTGCGCTGCTCCACAATCTCCTTCCACAGATGGAAGGGCGCCAGCTTTATCGCGATGGCGAATGCCGCCACGAAGGCCGCCACGCCAAGCGCCGTGTACAAGATGGCATTCAGAACACCGGATTCGGTCATACGCGCTTTTCCTACTGTAGGCGGAGCGCGTGGCGCCGGGCAACTGCATGCGTGGATCGGCGCGATCGCGCTCCCGATCACCGCGCCCTGTCGGCCGGCGAAGCCTCGTTGGCGACCTGGCGCAACAGAACGCCGAACAGCAGCAATGCCGCAATAGGGGTCACCGAAGTCCCGATGTAGAGCGTGGCGGGCGAGGCGGCCGACCAGCCCGCGTACCGCGCGTGGTAATCGAACAGAATCTCCGCCGGAATCCGGTAGAGCAGGGCACCTAGAGCTACCGTGCCGGCTCCCAGCAGCCACTTGCGCTGCCTCACCGCATGGCACAACAGCAGGGCCAGTCCTGGGTACTGGAAAACCTGGTAGTGACTCCACGAAACCGGCACCGCCGCTACGGCGAGCGAGATCAACGCCGCCGAGGCCCAGGGCACCTGAGCCGCGCCGAGTCTGCCGCGGCACACCACCAGCAGCGCGGCCAGCCCGGCGAGCAGCACCCCTGCGCCGATGCCGGCCGACAACCATCGTTGGCCACGGGGCAGATGAAGAGCCTCCGTCAGGTTGCCGGACTCCCAGTTGTGAGGTACCCGCGCCGGCGAGACGGGTGGATCGGCGATACGAAGCGCAATCCCCGGGATAGACCAGTTCATCAGCGCGGGCGAACCCATCAAATAGTCGGCGCGCTCCGGAGAAGCCGGCCCCGATTTCCAGTGTGCGACTACGGCCGCTGGAACCGCGACCAGCGGCACCGCCACCGCGATCGCCACCGCGACGGCCCGCCAATCGCGACGCAGCAGCACCACCATCGAGAGCACGCCGGGAAGCATCTTCAGACAGAACCCGGCGGCCAGCGCCGCGCCCTGCGTTGCGGCGGCGCCCCAGTAGACCAGAACGAGTAGCAGCACCACCACCGGTCCGATTTGTCCGAGGACGATGCTCTCCGCGGCCGGGCCGGTCAACGCCCAGACGCAGGCCACCGAGCACGCCGCCGTCCGGCCGCCGCCGAGCGCGCGCCAGGTCAACACCGCCGCCAGCAGCAGGAGCGCTTGCGAGCCCCAGAACCAGAGCCACCGGGCGGTCATGTAATCCGTCAACGCCAGAGGCGTGAACAGGAACGCCACGATCGCAGGGTAATAATGTTCCTGGTCCGTGTACGGGCTCTGCGCCGCAAGAACGGAACGCGCGGCCCGATAGTAGTGGGTGAAATCGGTGCGCGAATCAGTGATGCTGGGGAGCAGGTCCGCGACATTCAATTTGAAATAGGATACCGCGCAGTAGATCAGGCACAGCAACATCGCGTATCGTTTCAGACGCGGCACTCCAAGATTATAAGACACCGGCCCACCGTGTTCGAGGAATCGTCTCGAAATCGGAAATGGAAGCGCAACACAGGAAAGGCGAAACTACCCATCCCTAGGCTAGCGAGCTGCTGAAAATCTCCGGCAAAGCACCTTGGAGCCACGGATGAACGCCGAACGCGGATCAGAGCCCCAGGCGCATCGTCTCTTTGCTTTGATCCGCGTTCATCGGCGCCGGTCTTTCTGGCGTTCTTCAGCAAGCGAAGAGCGTCTCCTACCTGGCCGGCAGCGTTCCCAGGTAATTGCCGTAACCAACCACCACGGTCGACGACACCAGCACCATCAAGCTCACGGCCAGCCAGGTTTTCGTGCGGACGCTCGAGCCGCGCCATTCGTGCAGCGCAATGCCCCACAGGCTGCTGAAAATGATGATGCTCGCCATATGCAGCGTCCAACTGGAGAATTTGTACCTGCCCATCTGCGTTTCGCCCATGGTGTAGAAGAAGAACTGGAAATACCAGGTGGTGCCGGCCAGCGCGCTGAAGAAGTAGTTGTTCCACATCGGCGCGCGCTCCGGCTCGGCGCCGCGCACCGGCAGCGCCACCGCCATTTCCTCGGCCGGCGCGTCGGTCGCGTTTTCGATGATCCTCTCTTCGCCGCGGGCCGGATGGCGATTGCGGATCTCGGCGCTGAAATATTGATAGCCGGTATGGTTCTTGATATTGAGGATCAGGCACCATACGAAGTTGGTGGTAAACCCGCCGGCCAGCAGCACCGTGAGCACCGGCAGCCCCTGCCAGAGGGTCGAGGTGCCGTGCTGGAGCGCCAGCAGCTTGATGGGCGCGCCCGCGTCCAGCCCGAAGGAGAAGCAGGCGCTCATCACACCGGAAAACGTGGCCACGATGACGCCCTTCTTCAGGTTGAATTCGCGGATGACGGCGGTCTTTTGCTCCGCCGACATCTCCTTTTCCTTCGACATGCCGGCTTTGCCCGCGAACGCGATGCCCGCCATGCAAATCGCGATGCCCAGCACGATCACTTGCCCCGAGTGCGTGGGCAGCACGTTGGTGAAGAACGTGCCGTGATAGATGGGCGGCACCAGCGTGCCGAAAGCCGCGCAATAGCCGAGCACCATCGCCATCCCCAGCGACATGCCGAGGTAGCGCATGGTCAGCCCGAAGGTCAGCCCGCCGAACCCCCACAGGACGCCGAAGAAATAGACCCACCATATGGTGTCCCACCGTGTCTCGTGCAGCACGCCGAGCAGGTCGGTGGAGATGGTGGAACCGAGCGCCCACGGGACGATGATCCAACTGAAGACACCACCCACCAGCCAGTAGGTTTCCCAGCTCCATTTCTTTACGGCCCGGAAGGGAACGTAGAAACTGCCGGACGCCAACCCGCCCAGCCAGTGAAATACCACGCCAATCAGAGGATTCGGAGTCATTAGTTTGGGCCTTGACGCGCGCGAATCCTCTATTGTAAGCGCGGTCTCGCGGTCGTGGAAGGCGAAGGCGGGGACTGGCACGAATTTCGCTGCTCTTCGAGAAACTTCGCGCCTGTACCCGTTTCCGGTTGCGAGTAGTGGCTCGGAACGTATCGGAGCCGCGACCGCAGGGAGCGGTCGCGCTTCAAAACTCAAATACAGCTACACGAATCGGATGCAGCGCCGTGCAGGCGGCAGGCGTAACAACCACATGTAATGAAGGGTGGGCACGGCGGACACCGGCTGAATTGCAGACGCTCGCTTCGGCAGGACCGCTCCCTTTGGTCGCGGCTCCGTTTGGTATTTTGTTGCAGCTTTCTTACCCGGCTTGCACTTTTCCGCCCACTTCGGGTATTATGAAAAGGTTCCGCGAGTGTCGCTTTCTGCTCCTGTGCTACCGCTTGTTGTGTGACAAGCCCGGCTGGGAGTGAGGCCCCGAGGTTCCACCGGTCACCCCGTCTGGAACATGGGCCTGTCAAAAAAGCTAGTAATCCTCGCTTGTTTGAGGCCTCGAAAAAGGCCTGTTGTGTGGAGAATCGGTGCGGGATCCGGATGTCGCGGATTGCGCTTGCCGGAAGAGTTTCAACGCAAAGAGGAAGATTCGTGCCAACTTTTAACCAACTTGTGCGCTTAGGGCGGAGACCGCCGCGGTGGAAGACCTCGAGCCCGGCTCTGGAAAGCTGCCCGCAGAAGCGCGGGGTGTGCACGCGCGTTTACACCTCCACTCCCAAGAAGCCGAATTCGGCGCTGCGCAAAGTGGCCCGCGTGCGGCTGACCAACGGGATCGAAGTCACCACGTACATCCCCGGCGTCGGCCACAATTTGCAGGAGCACTCGATCGTGCTGATCCGCGGCGGCCGCGTGAAGGATCTTCCCGGCGTGCGGTATCACGTGATTCGCGGCGCGCTGGACACCGCCGGCGTCGCCAACCGCAAGCAGGGCAGGTCGAAGTACGGAGCCAAAAGGCCGAAATAGTAGGAACCTATGCCACGAAGAAGAAGAGCCGTTGTTCGTGAGGTATTGCCGGATCCGGTCTACAACTCCACGCTCGTCGAGAAATTTGTCAATTCGATGATGTGGCAAGGCAAGAAGACCGTCGCGCAGGGCATCTTTTATGGCGCCATGGACAAGCTCCGCGAGCGCACCCAGGACGACCCGCTGAAGGCTTTCAAGAAGGCGGTGGAGAACACCAAGCCGCTGCTCGAAGTCAAGACGCGGCGCGTGGGCGGCGCCAACTACCAGGTGCCGATCGAAGTGCCGCAGAACCGGCGCACCTCGCTCGCCATCCGCTGGATTTTGATCAACGCGCGTTCGCGCGCGGAAAAAGGCATGCCGGAGAAGCTGGCCAATGAGTTGAACGACGCCGCCAATTTGCGCGGCGGGGCGATTAAGAAAAGGGACGACGTACACCGCATGGCGGAAGCCAACAAGGCCTTCGCGCATTACCGGTGGTAAGGAAGAAGAGCGCCCGCAAGCGGGCGTTGGCGGGCTAAAGCGTGCCTGACCAGGCGTAAGTTTAGCGGTAAGTAAGAGTTTTTATGGCAAGAACAATCCCGCTCGAAAGGATGCGTAACATCGGCATCGCGGCGCATATCGACGCCGGGAAGACCACTACGACCGAACGCATCCTTTATTACACCGGGCGCACGCACAAGCTCGGCGAGGTTCATGAAGGCACCGCCATCATGGACTGGATGGAGCAGGAGCAGGAGCGCGGCATCACGATTACTTCGGCTGCCACAACCTGCGAGTGGCGGGAGATTCAGATCAACATCATCGATACGCCGGGGCACGTGGATTTCACGGCCGAAGTGGAGCGCAGCTTGCGCGTGCTGGATGGCGCGGTAGCCGTGTTCGACGCCGTAGCCGGCGTGCAGCCGCAATCGGAGACCGTGTGGCGCCAGGCCGATAAATACGATGTGCCGCGCCTGTGCTTCATCAACAAGATGGATCGCGTGGGAGCGGATTTCTACCACTCGGTGGATACCATCGTCAGCCGTCTCAAGTGCCGGCCGCTGCCCATCCAATTGCCGATCGGCGCCGAGGATCAGTTCAAGGGCATCGTCGACCTGGTGGAAATGAAGGCGGTCATCTGGCGCGACGAAACGCTGGGCTCCGAGTACGACACGGAGCCGATCCCCGACGACATGTTGGAGAAGGCCAAGGAATACCGCGAGAAGATGATCGAGGTAATTTCCGAATTCGATGACAAGCTGTTCGAGAAGTTCATCGAAGGCCACGGCGTCTCGAACGACGAAATTCGCGCCGGCATACGCAAAGCGACCATCGCGCTGAAGATCTTCCCGGTCATCTGCGGAACGGCCTTCAAGAACAAGGGCGTGCAGACCATGCTGGATGCGGTGGTGGATTATCTGCCGTCGCCGCTCGATGTGCCGCCGATCAAGGGAGTCGACGTTTCGGATCCCGACAAGGTGCTGGTCCGCCATGCTTCCGACAGCGAGCCGTTCGCCGCGCTGGTGTTCAAGATCATGACCGATCCTTACGTCGGCCAGTTGGCGTTTTTCCGGGTTTATTCGGGAACGCTCAAATCCGGCGATTCGGTCTTCAACGTGGCCAAGGGGCGCAAGGAGCGCATCGGCCGCCTGCTGCGCATGCACGCCAACAAGCGCGAAGAGATCCAGGAGATCCTGGCGGGCGATATTTGCGCGGCGGTCGGATTGCGGACGGTCTCGACCGGCGACACGATTTGCGACGATGAGCACCCCATCGTGCTCGAATCGATTACGTTCCCGACTCCGGTGATCCAGCTTGCGGTCGAGCCCAAGACCAAGGCCGACCAGGAGAAGCTGGGAGTGGCGATTCAAAAGCTGGCGCAGGAAGATCCCACGTTCCGGGTCTCGACCGATCCGGAAACCGGCCAGACGATTCTTTCCGGGATGGGCGAGTTGCACCTGGAGATCATCGTCGACCGCATGATGCGCGAGTTCGGCGTGGGCGCCAACGTGGGCAAGCCGCAAGTGGCCTACCGCGAAACCATCCGCAAGCCGGCCGAAGCCGAAGGACGCCACATCAAGCAATCCGGCGGTCACGGCCAGTACGGCGTGGTGAAGATTCGCGTCGAGCCATTTCCGGGCGGCGGCTTCGAGTTCGTCAACGAGATTACCGGCGGACGCGTGCCGAAGGAATACATCGGACCCACCGAAGTTGGAGTCAAGGAAGCGCTCGAGGGCGGCATCCTGGCGGGCTACCCGATGTCGGATATCAAGGTCACGCTATACGACGGCAGTTTTCACGACGTCGATTCCTCGGAAATGGCGTTCAAGATCGCCGGCTCGCTGGCCATCAAGGAAGCCGCCCGGCGCGCCAAGGCAGTTCTGCTGGAGCCCATCATGTCGGTGGAAGTGGTGGTGCCGGAAGAGTACATGGGCGACGTGATCGGCGATCTGAATTCGCGACGCGGGCGCATTGAAGGAATGGAGCTGCGGGGCACCACGCAGATCATCAAGTCATCGGTGCCGCTTTCGGAGATGTTCGGCTACGCCACGGAGCTACGCTCCCGGACGCAGGGCCGCGGCAGTTTTACCATGCATTTCGGCAAGTACGAGGAAGTCCCCGGCTCTCTCGCCGAGGAAATCGTCAGCAAAGTTCAAGGCAAGATTTCGAATTAGGAGATTGTTCTTATGGCAAAGGAAAAATTTGACCGCAGCAAACCTCACGTGAATATCGGCACGATCGGGCACATCGATCATGGCAAGACGACGCTGACGGCGGCGATCACGAAAGTGCTGGCGAAAACCAACCCAAAGATCAAGTTCCGCAGCTTCGATTCGATCGATAACGCGCCCGAGGAAAAAGCCCGCGGCATCACGATCGCGGTAGCGCACATCGAGTACGAAACGGCCAACCGGCACTACGCGCACGTGGATTGCCCCGGCCACGCCGATTACATCAAGAACATGATCACCGGCGCGGCGCAGATGGATGGCGCCATCCTGGTGGTGGCGGCGACCGACGGGCCGATGCCGCAAACGCGGGAACACGTGCTGCTGGCGCGGCAGGTAGGCGTGCCGTGCATCGTGGTCTGCATGAACAAAGTGGACATGGTGGACGATCCCGAGCTGCTCGACCTGGTGGAGCTGGAAGTCCGCGAACTGCTGAAGTTCTACGAATTCCCGGGCGACGATCTGCCGGTGGTGCGGGTATCCGCTTTGGGCGCGCTGAACGGCGAAGAGAAGTGGGAAAAGACGGTGCTCGAACTGATGGCGGCGGTGGACGCGTACGTGCCGATGCCGACGCGCGTGATCGATAAACCGTTCATCATGCCGATCGAAGACATCTTCTCGATCCAGGGCCGCGGCACGGTGGTCACCGGGCGCATCGAGCGCGGCATCTGCAAGGTCGGCGAGGAAATGGAAATCGTCGGCTTCCGGGACACCCGCAAGACGGTGGTTACCGGCGTCGAAATGTTCAAGAAGCTGCTCGACGAAGGCCGCGCCGGGGACAACGTCGGGTTGCTGCTGCGCGGCGTGGAAAAGGACGAAGTGGAGCGCGGCCAGGTGATCGCCAAGCCGGGCACCATCACTCCGCACACCACTTTCAAGGGTAGCGTGTACGTATTGAGCAAGGAAGAAGGCGGCCGGCACACGCCGTTCTTCAAGGGGTACCGGCCGCAGTTTTACTTCCGCACCACGGATGTGACCGGCGTGGCGCAGTTGCCGGAAGGCACCGAGATGGTGATGCCGGGCGACAACGTCAACCTGGTGGTGGAACTGATTACGCCGGTGGCCATGGATAAGGGCTTGCGCTTCGCCATCCGCGAAGGCGGCCGCACGGTGGGCGCCGGCACGGTAACCGAGGTTATTAAGTAAGACAGGTGGGCGCCGCACGCGTGTTCGGCCGGATTCGATTCCGGCCCCGCGCGGGCGCGCCGCTCGCTTGTCGGGGAAATTTATGGCGCTGAGAGAACGCATACGCATCCGATTGAAGGCTTACGATCACCGGGTGCTCGACCAATCGACGTCCGAGATCGTGGATACGGCCAAACGCACCGGCGCTTCGGTGGCGGGGCCGATTCCGCTGCCGACTTCGCGCAGCATCACCACGGTCCTTCGCTCGCCGCACGTGGATAAGAAGTCGCGGGAGCAGTTCGAGATCCGGACGCACAAGCGGCTCTTGGACATCCTGGAGCCGACCCAGCAGACGGTGGACGCGCTGATGAAGCTGGATCTGCCGGCGGGCGTGGATGTGGAGATCAAGGCGTTTGGGAAATAGCGCCAGGGGGCGCGCCGGCTCGAGCGCGTCCGGAAACGCTGTGACAGGGTGGATCTCAAGATTCGCCTCGACAAGGAACTTGTAATGAGTCCAGGAATTCTCGGTAAGAAAATCGGAATGACGCAGATGTTCCGGCCCGACGGACAGGCGGTGCCGGTCACCCTGCTCAAAGCGGGTCCGTGCACGGTGGTGCAGCGCAAGACGCCCACCACGGACGGCTATGATGCCGTGCAGCTTGGCCTGGTGGAGTTCGTCAAGCCGCAGCGGGTCAACAAGCCCGCCACGGGTCATCTCAAGAAGGCTGGCGCGGAAGGCAGCAAATTCCTGCGCGAGTTCCATCTGGAGACTGGCGACGGCGATTTCAAACTCGGCGACCATGTGCTGGTAGACCAGTTCAAGCCGAAGGACAAGGTGGACGTGATCGGCGTCAGCAAGGGCCGCGGTTTTGCCGGCCTGGTGAAGCGCCACCACTTCCGCGGCGGCGAGGGCACCCACGGGTCGATGTTCCATCGCGCTCCCGGTTCCATCGGCGCTTCCAGCTACCCCTCGCGCGTGATGCCGGGGATGCGCATGGCCGGCCACATGGGCGATGCGCGCGTCACCGTGCGCAACCTGGAAGTGATGGAAGTGGATACCGAGGACAACGTGCTGGTGGTGAAGGGCGCGGTGCCCGGACCCAATGGCGGCTACGTGGTCGTGCGGAGGTCCAAGAGGTAAGCCGATGCCGACAGTCGACGTAGTGGATCTCAATAATGAAAAGGTTGGCGAGCTGGAACTCGCCGACGCGGTATTCTCGGCCGACGTCAACCAGGCGCTGCTGTACGAAGCAGTCCGGTATTACCAGGCGGGCGAGCGGGCCGGGACGCACAAGACCAAGGTGCGGCGCGAAGTCGCCGGTTCCGGCAAGAAGCTGTGGAAGCAGAAGGGAACCGGACGGGCGCGCGTAGGCTCCATCCGCTCTCCCATCTGGCGGCATGGCGGCACCTCGCACGGGCCGCAGCCGCGCGATTACAGTTACAAACTGCCGCACAAAATGATCGTGGGCGCGCTGCGCTCGGCGCTTTCCGCCAAAGTGCGCGACGGCGAGTTGAAGGTGGTCGAGGCCTTTACTTTCGCCGATCACAAAACCAGGCTGGCCAAGAGCACGCTGGCCAAGCTCGAAGCCACCCGCACCGTGCTGGTAGTCGATAACGGCGAGAACAAGAACCTGGCGCTCGGCCTGCGCAACCTGCAGGGCGTGACCTTGATGCCCACCAAGGACGTCAACGCGTACCACCTGCTGGGCCACAAGAGCGTGCTGCTGTCGGCGGCCGCGGCGCAGAAGTTTTCGGAGGCGTTGGCGAAATGACCATCCACAAAGTATTGCGCCGCCCGCTGGTCACCGAGAAGGGCGTGGACAAGAAGGATAACGAACGGACGATGTGCTTCGAAGTGGCGGTGGACGCCAATAAGACACAAGTGAAAGCGGCCGTCCAGAAGCTGTTCAAGGTGAAGGTTGCCGAGGTGCGCACCGCCAATATGGAAGGCAAGTTGCGCCGCCGCGGCAAGTTCGCCGGGTACCGTTCGGATTGGAAGAAGGCGTACGTCAAGCTCAAGGCCGGGGAGAAAGTTCCCGAGTTCGCGGAGATCTAGCCCATGCCGATCAAGACTTTTCGACCCACTACCCCGACCCGCCGCTTCCATACGGTGGTTTCGCGGGAGGGCATCAGCAAGCACAAACCGGAGAAATCGCTGGTCGAATCCAAGGCGCGCACCGGCGGGCGCAACTCGACCGGCCGCGTCACTTCGCGTTTCATCGGGGGCGGCGCCAAGAAGGCCTACCGCATTTTGGATTTCAAGCGCGACAAGTTCGGTATTCCGGCCGTGGTGGCGGCGATTGAATACGATCCCAACCGCAGCGCGCGCATCGCGCTGCTGAATTACGCCGATGGCGAGAAGCGGTACATCCTCCAGCCGGACGGGCTGAAGGTCGGGCAGAAGGTCATGTCCGGCGCCGAGGCCGATATTCTGCTGGGCAACGCGCTGCCGCTCAAGAACGTTCCGGCCGGCACCATCGTCCACAATATCGAACTGAAGCCAGGCAAGGGCGGGCAGATGGCGCGCTCGGCCGGCTCGCAGGCGCAACTGGTTTCCAAGGAAGGCGGCATGGCGCTGTTGAAGCTGCCCTCCGGCGAGATTCGCCGCGTGCAACTCGAGTGCATGGCCACGGTCGGGCAGGTGGGCAACGTGGACCACGAGAACGTTTCGCTGGGCAAGGCGGGGCGCACGCGCTGGCTGGGCAAGACCCCGCACAACCGCGGCGTCACGATGAACCCGGTGGACCATCCGCACGGCGGCGGCGAAGGCAAGACTTCCGGAGGCAGGCACCCGGTGACGCCCTGGGGCCAGCCCACGCGCGGCTTCAAGACGCGCAACAACAAGCGAACCAACAAGTGGATCGTCACGCGCAAGACCAAGAAGAGGTAAGAAATGGGCAGATCCGTCAAGAAGGGACCGTTCACCGATACGCACCTGGAAGCCAAGCTGGCCGTGCTCACCGCCGCCAACGAAAAGAAGGTGGTCCGCACGTGGTCGCGCCGCTCCACCATTCTGCCGGAATTCGTCGGCCACACCGTGGCGGTCCACAATGGCAAGAAATTCATTCCGGTCTACATCACCGAGAACATGGTGGGGCACAAGATGGGCGAGTTTTCTCCCACGCGCAGCTTCCGCGGCCACTCGGTGAAAGTGGCTACGACGGAGAAGACGGCCAAGCCGGCATAAGAGGAAGAGTATGGAATCCAAAGCGGAAGCCAGATACATCCGAGTCTCCCCGCAGAAAGCGCGCCTGGTGGTGGATCTCATCCGTGGCATGCAGGCGGGAGCGGCGTTGAGCGCCTTGCGCGCCGCCAACAAGCGCATCGCGCC